>Ga0172382_10003519_pt1 | contig 24768 bp, 22 predicted proteins | sample Leawel138RmetaG_FD_122245 | JGI IMG/M metagenome (GOLD analysis project Ga0172382, IMG submission 122245) | Leachate microbial communities from a municipal landfill in Southern Ontario, Canada - Leachate well 138R metaG | ecosystem: Engineered > Solid waste > Landfill > Unclassified | place...
GCCGAGGTCGGGCGCCTTTCCGCCGGCGTGCTGGGCGATCTGCAGCCCATCGGTTCGCCCCGCGGCTTTCCGCTGCGCTGCCGTACCGTCGACCCCATGATCGCGCCGCGCCTTGCCCTGATCGGCGATGCGGCCCATGTGGTGCATCCGCTCGCCGGCCAGGGCCTGAACCTCGGCCTGGGTGATGTCGCCGACTGGCTCGACATGCTGGCCAATGCGGGCTCGAGCGCCCGGCCGGGCAAGGGCGATCCCGGCGCCTGGCTGCTGCTGCGGCGCTGGGCGCGGATGCGCGCCGAGCCGGTCGCGGCCATGCGAGCGGTCACCGATGGCCTGCAGCGGCTCCACGATACCGAATGGCTCGCTTCGCTCGGGCTGGCGGGTCGTGCCCTCGGAGTCGTCGGCGGGATCGGCTGGCGTGGCGTGGCACGGTCCGGTTTCATCAAGGACCGGCTCGTTTCGCGGGCGATCGGCTGAACGGCCTGCTACCCTTGCACAATCGCGGCCCGGCGTCGCATTTCCTGGCAGTTCCAACGATGAAGTTCTCGATGGCGACCCTGCGCCGTTTGCTCGGCGTCCTTGCTCTCGCTTGCCTCGGCCTGTCCACCGCGGTGGCCGATGCGCCGGCTTCCGCGCCCGAGCCGATTGCCGAACGGATCGGCAAGGCGGTGCACGCCTGGACCGGCGGTCGCTACGAGGCGGAATCGGTCAAGGTCACGCCTATCCAGGGCCTGTACGAAGTCCGGATCTTCAACGACCTCTTCTATGTCGATGAAGCCGCCCGGTACATCATGGTCGAGGGCGAAATGATCGACATGCAGTCGAGCCGCAACATCACCCGCGACCGGCTCGACGAGATCCTCGCGATCGACTTTTCGTCCCTGCCCTTCGATCTCGCGCTCAAGCAGGTGGTCGGCAATGGCAGCCGCCGCATCGCCCTGTTCGAGGATCCCAACTGCGGCTACTGTCGCAAGCTGCGTGCCGATCTCGCCCGTCTGGACGATGTCACCATCTATACCTTCGTCTATCCGATCCTGGCGGCGGACTCCGAGACCAAGTCGCGCAAGGCCTGGTGCGCGTCGGACCGCGTCAAGGCCTGGACCGACCTGATGATGACGGGGGTCGTGCCGAGAAACGATGGCCAGTGCGAGACGCCGATCGCCCGGATCCGCGAGGTCGGGATGGACCTCGGCATCACCGCAACCCCGACCATCTTCTTCGCCAGTGGCCGACGCCTGCAGGGCTATGCGCCACCCGAGGATTTCGGCAGGCTGCTGGCCGAGAACTCCTCGGTGATCCAGCGCTGAGGCGCTCGCCGAATAACTAGCGGGGCGGCACTTCACCGCGCGGCAGCAGCAGCCAGGCGGCCAGTGGCTGGCGCAGCCGGGCCGCGATCGATGCGGCTTCGTCGTCGGACCCCGTGAAGAGGTCGGCGCGCACCGTGCCCCGGATCGCGGCGCCGGTATCCTGCGAAACCCCGAGCCGGCGCCAGTGGTGTCGGCCCGAGTCGCCCGCCGGCGGTGTCGCATCGAGATAGACGAGGGCGCCTGGCGGTATCCGCGCCGGATCGGTGGCGATCGAGCGCATGGTGGTCAGCGGCACTCCCAGCGAGCCGATCGGTCCCTGCCGCGGATCGATGCCTTCGAGCTCGCGGAAGAACACATAGCGCGGGTTCGACTGCATGACCGCCGTGGCTTCGCCCGGATGGGCGCGCAGCCAGGCCTTGATCACATCGGCGTCCAGCGTCGCGGCATCGACTTCGCCACGATCGATCAGCTCCCGCCCGATCGAGTGGTAGGCCCGGCCGTTATGGCCCGCGAAGCCGATGCGCATGATCGAACCGTCGCGCAGCTGCATGCGGCCCGAGCCCTGCACATGCAGGAAGAATGCCTCCACCGGATCATCGGCCCAGGCGAGGACCGGCGTCGACGCGAGCGCGCCCGCATCGATCGCCGCCCGGTCGGGCAGGGGCGAGCCATCCGGCGCTGGCGCCGGCGGCATGTACAGGGGCGCCTGGCTGGCCGATTCGCGCTGCCGGCTGCCGGTAAGCAGGGGTTCGTGATAGCCGGTGAGCATGCCGGGCCGCGCGTTGTCGCGCGCCTGCAGCGGCCATGCGCGAAAGTGCGTCTCGATGAAGTCGCGCAGTTCCGCCGGCGCCGGGCGCAGCGCGCAGGTCCGCGCCCAGTGCCCGGGCGGCCGGGCCAGGGCGCACTGGGCATCGAGCGCCCGCGCGACGCCAGCGAGGTCGTCCTGGTGCCAGCCGGGCAATGTGCCGGGCGGGATCGCCGAGGCCGCCACCGGCGGCGCTGCGCAGCCCGCCGTCCCCAGGACCAGGCTCGCCAGCGCGAACAGCAGGAAGCGGTACGGCGAGCGCATCCGGCCTAGTGCAGGGTGCGCGGCATCGCGAGCAGGAAGATCGGGATCGGCGCCTCGAAGCGATGGCCGTCCTCGGCCACGAAGAAGTATTCGCCCTGCATCGAGCCCTTGGGCGTCGCGATCTGGCTGCCGCTGGTGTACTCGAAGGATTCGCCGGGCGCGAGCAGCGGCTGCTGGCCGACCACGCCGAGCCCGCGCACTTCGACCACCTTGCCCGACTCGTCCTCGATGTGCCAGTAGCGGCTGATCAGCTGCGCCGGCACCTGGCCTTCGTTGCGGATCGTGACGGTGTACGCGAAGGAGAAGGTGGCGTCGTCGGGTGCCGACTGGTCAGGCAGGTACTGGCTGCGAACGCTGATGCTTATTCGATACCGCGGATCGGACATCGCCGGCTTTCCCCTGTCGGCGCCGTCCGGTGACCGGGCCGGCGACGGCTACAATGCCGTTCATTCTAGCCAAACGCCAGCGATCCCGACCATGCCTGCCAAGCATCGCATCGCGCCGAGCATCCTGTCCGCGGACTTCGCCCGGCTCGGCGAGGAGGTCCGCGCGATCGAGGCCGCCGGCGCCGACCTGGTTCACTTCGACGTCATGGACAACCATTACGTCCCGAACCTGACCATCGGGCCGATGGTCTGCGAGGCGGTCCGTCGCCACGTCGGCATTCCCATCGACGTGCACCTGATGGTCGAGCCGGTCGATCGCCTCGTGCCGGATTTCGCCGCGGCAGGGGCCAACCTGATCACCTTCCATCCGGAAGCGTCCGGCCATGTCGACCGGACCCTGCAGGCGATCCGCGACGCCGGCTGTCGCGCCGGGCTGGTGTTCAACCCGGCCACGCCGCTGCACTACCTGGATCACGTCATGGATCGGCTCGACATCATCCTGCTGATGTCGGTGAACCCCGGCTTCGGCGGCCAGTCCTTCATCGCCTCGACCCTGCCCAAGATCGCGCAGGTGCGCCAGCGCATCGATGCCCATGTCGCGGCCGGCGGCCAGCCGATCTGGCTGGAGGTCGACGGCGGCATCAAGGTCGAGAACATCGCTGCCGTCGCAAAGGCTGGCGCCGACACTTTCGTCGCCGGTTCGGCCGTGTTCGGCGCGCCCGATCCCGATGGCGGCTACCGGGGCGTCATCGAACGGCTGCGTGCCGCCATCGAGGTATGAGCGGGGCGTTCGACGTCGACGCGGTCCTCATCGACCTCGACGGCACCCTGCTCGACACGGTTGCCGATCTCGCCGCCGCGACCAACGCGATGCTCGCCGAGTTCGGCCGCGCGCCGCTGGCGCTGGCCACCGTCGCGGCCTATGTCGGCAAGGGCGCCGCCGTGCTGGTGCACCGGGCGCTGGGCGGCGGGCTCGACGCCCGGGTCGAGCCGGCCGAGTTCGAGCCGGCGATGGCCGCATTCCTGCGCCACTACGAACGCGAGAACGGCCTGCGCGCCACTCCCTACGACGGCGTCATGGCGGGGCTCGAAGCGATGCGCGCCAAGGGTCTTGCGCTGGCTTGCGTGACCAACAAGCCGCAGGGCTTCGCCGAACGACTGCTCGAGCGCTGTGCGATGGCCCCGTTCTTCGAGCTGGTGGTCGGCGGCGACGCTCTCGAGCGGCGCAAGCCGGACCCACTGCCGATGCAACATGCGGCGAGGCGGCTCGGCGTCGAGCCGGCCCGTTGCCTCGCGATCGGCGACTCGGTCAACGACGCCCTGGCGGCGCGGGCCGCCGGCATGCCGGTGCTGGCGGTGCCCTACGGCTACAACGAGGGCCGCGATGTGCGGGAGCTGGACGTGGATGGTATAGTCGCCTCGCTTGCCGAAGCGGCCGGGCGCATCGTGCGCCGGCGCCCAGGCTGATACGCCTCGTATTCGATCGACATGCTGTCCCGCAAGGATCACTGGCGCGCTTCCCTCATCTGGCGATGGTGCGCCGGCCGCTGGCGCTGATCGCGCCCATGGCACCGACCACCGTGCATCGGTAGCGTCGGCATCGTTGCATACGGCATGTAATGCGCCCATCGGGCGCGCCGGGCCCGAGCCCCAGGGCCCGGTCAATCGAGGGATCCATGACTGAAATCGAATTTCGAGCGCTTGCGGCCCGTGGCTTCAACCGGATTCCGCTCCTGGTCGAGTGCCTGGCCGATCTCGACACACCGCTGTCGCTCTACCTGAAGCTCACCGACGAAGGCGCCCGCGCCAACTCGCTCCTGCTCGAGTCGGTGGTCGGCGGCGAACGCTTCGGGCGTTATTCCTTCATCGGCCTGCCGGCGCGGCGCGCCATCCGCTCGACCGGCGACCGGATCGAAGTGCTCGACAACGGCAAGGTCGTCGAGAGCGCATCGGGAGACCCGATCGAGTTCGTGCGCGAGTTCCGCAAGCGCTACCGGGCGGCGGTGCCGCCGGGCATGCCGCGCTTCTGCGGGGGCCTGGCGGGCTACTTCGGCTACGACATGGTGCGCTTCATCGAGCCGCGCCTCGGGCCCTGCACCAAGCCCGACCCGATCGGCACGCCCGACATGCTGTTCCTGCTGGTCGACGAACTCGCCATCGTCGACAACCTGCGCGGCCGGATCTACCTGATCGTGTTCGCCGACCCGGCGGCGCCCGAAGCCTATGTGACCGCGAGCCGGCGGCTGCGCGAGTTGCGCGCCCGGCTCGGCCGGGCGGTGCCGCAGCCGCCCGATACGCCGGCCGGTGAAGTCACCGAGGTGATCCGCGAGTTCGCCCGCGATGATTACCTCGCGGCCGTCGCGCGGGCCAAGGAGTACATCGTCGCCGGCGACATGATGCAGGTCCAGGTCGGCCAGTGCCTGCGCAAGCCCTTCAGCCATTCACCGCTGTGGCTGTACCGGGCGCTGCGATCGATCAATCCCTCGCCCTACATGTACTACTACGACTTCGGCGACTTCCATGTGGTGGGCGCCTCGCCCGAGATCCTGGTGCGCCAGGAGTCGGTGCAGGCCGGCGACGAGGCCGATCCGCGCATCGCCGCCGCGATCGAGGCGCGCGGCGACGAGGCCCAGCGCGTCACGATCCGTCCACTGGCCGGCACCCGCAAGCGCGGCATGTCGCCCCAGCAGGACCAGGCGCTCGCCGACGAGCTGCTCGCCGACCCGAAGGAGCGCGCCGAGCACCTGATGCTGATCGACCTCGCGCGCAACGACATCGGCCGCATCGCCATGACCGGCACCGTCCGGGTCACCGACCAGATGGCGATCGAGAAGTACTCGCACGTCCAGCACATCGTCAGCAACGTGGAAGGCATCCTGCAGCCCGGGCTCGATGCGATCGACGTGCTGCGGGCGAGCTTTCCCGCCGGTACGCTCACCGGCGCGCCCAAGGTGCGGGCCATGGAGATCATCGACGAGCTCGAGATCACCAAGCGCGGCATCTACGGCGGCGCCTGCGGCTACCTGAGCTACTCGGGCGCGATGGACGTCGCGATCGCGATCCGCACGGGCGTCGTGCGTGATGGCGTGCTCAATGTGCAGGCGGCCGCCGGCGTGGTGTACGACTCGATTCCCGAGAACGAGTGGCTCGAGACCGAGGCCAAGGCGCGCGCGGTGATACACGCCGCCGAACTGGTCGAGACCGGCTTCGCCGGCAACGCCTGACGGCAGCAGTTGCGCATCCGCGCGCGCGGGCGCGCCGGGGCGCCTTCAGCTACGGCGCAGCCCGGCCACGTCGGCGATGATCTCGAGCGAGCGCAGCCGCATGGCCGGGTCGAAGGTGTCCGACACGATCATGAGCTCATCGGCGTTCGTGCGCTCGAGCAGTTCGTCGATGCCCCTGCGCACGGTATCCGGGCTGCCGATGATGCTGCAGGCGAGCATCTGCATCGCCTGCGCCTTCTCCTGTTCGTTCCAGTAGGTGTCGATGTCCTCGATCGGGGGTTTCATCGGCTCGCGCACCCCGCGGAACATGTCGGCGAAGGACATCTGCTTGGAGGTCGCGATGAAGCGTGCTTCCTCGTCGGTCGGCGCGGCGATGATGTTCACCCCGACCAGCGCGTAGGGCGTGGCCTGCTGGGCCGAGGGCTTGAAGCGCGCGCGATAGACCTCGAGCGCCATGTCGAGCGCCTGCGGCGCGAAGTGCGATGCGAAGCCGTAGGGCAGGCCGAGCTCGGCGGCCAGCTGGGCGCCGTACAGGCTTGAGCCGAGGATCCAGATCGGCACCTCGGTGCCCGAACCGGGCACCGCCTCGATGCGCTGCCCGGCGCGCACTGGTGCGAGGAAGGCCTGCAGTTCCTGGACGTCCTGCGGGAAGTGCTCGGCATCGGCGGGATTGCGGCGCAGCGCCCGCAGGGTGAGCTGGTCGGTGCCGGGGGCCCGGCCCAGGCCGAGGTCGATCCGGCCCGGGAACAGCGTGGCCAGCGTGCCGAACTGCTCGGCGATGACGTAGGGGGCATGGTTGGGCAGCATGATGCCGCCCGAGCCCACCCGGATCGTGCTGGTGCCGGCCGCGACGTGCGCGATCACGACCGAAGTCGCGGAGGTGGTCACCGAGGGCATGTTGTGGTGCTCGGCGATCCAGAACCGCGTGAAGCCTAGGGCCTCGGCATGTCGGGCCGCCTCGCGGGCGCCATCGAGCGCCGCGCGCCGGTCGGATCCCTGCCGTGTCCGGCCCAGTTCGAGAATCGAGTATTGCGTCATTTGCCCTCGCACGATCGAATCAGCTTACCTGCAGTGTCCCCTTCGCTCCCATCAGCAGGTCGATCACGTCCGGCGCACCGATGATCGCGAAGCGCGAGTCCATCTGTTCCTCGCGGAAGCCATTATGGATCATGCACGACTTGCAGATCGCGATGCGCCCGCCGCCGTCGACGAATGTGGCGAGAAGGTCGGCCACCGGCTCGAAGGGGGCGCCGATGGCCATCTCGGCGGCGGCGTCGGGCTGGCCGAGCTCGACGGCCTGCGCCATCAGGATGAGGGTCGCCGTATGGCCCTTCTGCAGGGCGTTGACCGCCATGGTGAAGGCGACGGTGACCTTGTCGGGATTGCTGTTGCCATCGAAGAGGGTGGCGACGAAATCGGTCTGCATGTTGGCTCCAGGGGTTTGTCGTTCCAGTGTGTTCATGAGCGGCCGCCTTGCGCGGCGGGTCGGGTCGCGCAGGCGCCGGTGCGGCAGCGCGGGCAGAGGCTCATGGCGGTGTAGGCGAGAATCGCGAAGCCCACCATGCCGGCGCCGAATACCAGCGCGATCAGGATCCAGTCGATCGGCCCGCCGGCGTCGGTGAACCCGGACGACGAGACTCGCGCCATCAGGACCAGCGCCAGGGCGCCGCCGACCAGGCCCAGCAGTTGCGACCGGACCAGGCGCCGGGAGTCGAGCCGCCGCTCCCGCAGGAGCACGGCGGTGAAGGCCGCCAGGCCGAGCACCGCCACGCCAACCAGCAGCCAGAGTACCGGACCCAGCATTTCCTGCATGATTGCCAGCATGACCCAGGGGTCGAGTTCCTTCATGGTGAATCTCCTTCAGGCGTGGCCGCGCAGCATTTCGACGTAGGTGGGCTTCAGGGCCATCGTCTTCATGACCCAGCTCACCCAGAGTTCCTCGAGCGGCGCGATCACGCCCGGGAAGGAAGGCACGAGGTTGTTCCGGTAGTCGAACTCGATCAGCATCGCCCGTCCCAGCCGGGTGATCAGCGGGCATGAGGTGTAGCCGGCATACAGGGCATCACTCTGACGGCCCGCGATGTCGGCGACGAGATGCTCGACCGCGACCGGCACCTGCCACTTCACGCTGGCCGCGGTCTTGCCTTTCGGCACGCCGGCCACGTCGCCGACACCGAAGACCTCCGGGTAGCGCAGGTGCCGAAGGGTGCCCCGGTCGACCTCGAGCCAGCCCTGGTCGGCCCATGGCCCGGTGCGCCATGGCAGCGGACTGTTGCGCACGGCCGCCGGGGCGCGCATCGGCGGCACCACGTTGATGAAGTCGTACTCCTGGTCCTCGGTTCCTTCGGGGGTGCGGAAGGTGGCGATCCGCCGACCCGGATCGATCTGCTCGAGAACGCGGTCGTGCCGTACCTGGATGCCGCGCTGCTCGAACAGCATCCGTACCTTCTCGGAGACGATGGGCACGCCGAACAGGGTCTTGTCGTGCGCGTTGTAGACGAGCTCGGCCTTGCCGCGCTGGCCGCGCCGCTCGAGGTAGTCCTCGGTGATGAAGGTGTACTTGAGCGGCGCGCCGGCGCATTTCATTTCGGTGGCCGGGCGCAGGAAGACGCCGCGTCCACCCCGGTCGGCGAAGTCCGATAGCAGTTGCCATGTGGCATGCGCCGCGGCCGGGCCATGGTAGATGCTGCCCAGTCCGTTGCGGCCGATCAGGCTTTCGTCCATGCCCTGGATCAGGCCGTACTCCAGGCTCAGGCCGGTGGCGACGACGAGGAAGTCATAGGGGTGCGCGGCGCCGCTTTCGGTGACGACCCGCTTGCTCTCCGGATCGATCTCGGCCACCGCCTCGGGCACCAGCGTCACGCCCTGGGGGATGTACTGCGCGGTGGTGGAGGTGGAATAGCCGGCCGGCTTGATGCCGGCGGCGATCAGGGTGAAACCGGGCTGGTAGTAATGCTCCTTGCGGGCGTCTATGAGGGTGATCTTCGCCCCTTCGAGTGCCGCGGCCAGGCGCGACGCGGCCGTGAGTCCCGCCGCGCCGGCGCCGGCGATCACGATCCTGGCCGAGGTCCGGATCCGGTCGGCCGCCCGGGCCGGCGCCGGACCCAGCGCCATGCCGGCCGCGGCCGCCGCGCCCAGCACCATGAACTTGCGGCGTTCGTCGCCGGGTGCCCCGATGCGCGCGGGCCTGTCGTCATGGTCGTGTTTCATGCTTCGGTCTCCGAATGGGTGAAGGCAGGCCAGATTTCACGCGACACGGCCCGGGCGCGCCGGGCCGTGGGCCCGGGCGTCGAACGGGTGGTGCAGGGTGCGCGACGGGGGCTCGCGCTCAGCGCGTGCGGGTACGTCTTGCCGGAGCCGGGACGAATGCCGCGCGCTTCTGGAGCGTGCGTTCGAACTGCTGGGCGATGCTGTCGCAGACGATGTCGCAGAGCGCGTACACCGATGGATCGTCGATGCTGTAGAAGGCGCTGTTGCCGCGCATCTCGCGCTTGACGAGCCCACGCCGGGTGAGCAGCGCGAGATGGCGCGAGATATTCGCCGAGGAATACCCGCAGAGGCGAGCGAGTTCGCCGACGCTGCGTTCCTGTGTGCGCAGCAGATTCAGGATCTGCAGGCGCGTCGGCTCCGACAGCGTCTGGAAATACGCCGCCACCTGGGCCAGCGCTTCTTCGGAAAGGCCTTCCATACCTGGGCAGAGAGAGCTCGGGAAGTTCACATGATGCCTCGATTCCGGTCATGTCGTTTCACTCGTTCATGTGATTGCGTACTTGACTATGTAACCAAGTGCGCAAATACTATCAATCAATCCATGACTTGTACACCCCTCTCCGAAGGGGCGAACCGTTTCCGTCGACATGCGTTTCCTCCGCTTCCTGCCGATCATCGCGAGCACCGTCCTGGCAGCCACGCCGGCCTTCGCGAATCCGCCGCTGGCACCGGTCGATCCCTCGGCCACCGTGGCGGCCGTACCGGCCGGCGACGAGCGGGAGATGGTGTTCGACGGGGTGGTCGAGGCGGTGCGCGCGGCGGTGGTCGCGGCCCAGGTGCCGGGCACCATCGTGGGGCTCGATGTGGAGGAGGGCGATCGGGTCGAGGCAGGCAGCATCCTGCTGCGGGTCGATGCCCGGATCGCCGATCGCCAGGCCGCTGCGAACGAAGCCCGGCTCGCGTCGGCGCGCGCCGACCTGGCCGCGGCGACGCGCGATGTCGAACGCCAGCGGCGCCTGCATCGGGAAAACTTCATCAGCGCGGCGGCGATCGAGCAGGCCGAGGCGGGCTTTGCGGCGGCCCGGGCCCGGGTCGACGCCCTCGTCGCCGAGACGACCGCTGCGCAGGTGCAAAGCGGCCTGCATGTGCTGCGGGCGCCGTTCACCGGCGTGGTGTCGGATGTGCCGGTCTCGGCGGGCGACATGGCGATGCCCGGCCGGGCCCTGCTCGATCTCTACGACCCCGCCGCCCTGCGTGTCGCCGTCATGGTGCCGCAGTCGGTGGCGGCGCGACTGGACGAGGCGCTGGCCCTGCATGTCGAGCTGCCGGGGGCCTCGACCGCGTCGATGGCGGTGGCCCCGGCCGATGTCCAGCCGCAGCCCGTCGTCGATGCCGCGACCCACACCGCCCGGCTGCGCATCGCCTTGCCGGCCGTGGACACGGCGGCAGTGGCGCCGGGCATGTTCGCGCGGCTGCGCATCGTCCTGCCGGCCGATCGCGATGTCCCGGCCCTGGCGACGCCAGTGTCGGTGCCGGCCGGCGCGATCGTGCGTCGCGCCGAACTCACCGGGCTCTATGTCCTCGAGGGATCGGGGCGTCCGGTGCTGCGCCAGGTCCGCCTCGGGCGCCGTGCCGGCGACCGGATCGAAATTCTCACCGGGCTCGCCGCCGGTGAGCGGGTATTCGTCGATCCGATCGCGGCCGGGCGCCTGCGGCAGCCCCTGCCATGACGCAGCCTCACGCCGGTGGCGCCGCCGGGGACCGGCTCGGGATATCGGGACGCATCGCGGCAGCCTTCCAGCAAGCCCGGATCACGCCGCTGATCGCGCTCGCGCTGCTCCTGCTGGGCGCCTTCGCCCTGGTGGTGACGCCGCGCGAGGAGGAACCGCAGATCGACGTCACCATGGCGAACGTCTTCATTCCCTTTCCGGGGGCGGCGGTACGCGATGTCGAATCGATGGTGGCGGGCCCGGCCGAGCAGGTGCTGAGCCGGATCGCCGACGTCGAACATGTGATGTCGGTTTCGCGCCCGGGGCTGGCGGTGATCACCGTCCAGTTCGACGTCGGCGTGCCGCGCACCGAAGCGCTGGTCCGCCTGCACGACACCCTGGCTTCGCATGCGGACTGGCTGCCGGCCGGCCTCGGGGTGCAGGCGCCGCTGGTCAGGCCCAAGGGCATCGACGATGTGCCGATCGTCACCCTCACGCTGTTCACCGAGGACCCCGCGACCGGACCCTATGATCTCGAACGCGTCGCCCACAGCATCGAGACCGATCTCAAGCGGGTTCCGGGAACCCGGGATGTCACCACGATCGGCGGCCCGGGCCGGGCGATCATGGTGGAGATCGACCCCGCCCGCATGGCGACGCTGGGCGTCACCGTCGCCGACCTGCGCCAGACCCTGCTGTCGGCCAATGCCTCCCTGCCCGCCGGCGAGTTGCTCGCGGGCAACCGGGCGGTCGCCATCGAGGCGGGCGGCTTCCTGCGCGATGCCGACGATGTGGCGGCGCTGCTGGTCAGCGTCGACGCGGGCAGGCCGGTGTTCGTCGCCGATGTCGCCACGGTGCGCGAGGGCGCGCCGCCGGCCACCCGCTATGTCCGGCATGGGGTCGCCGGGCGCGATGGCCAGGCCGCGAGCGACCATCCGGCGGTCACCATCGCGATCACGAAGAAGCCCGGCGAGAATGCGATCGACGTCGCCCGCGCGGTGCTCGACCGGGTCGAATCCCTTCGCAACACCGTGATCCCGGCACAGGTGCAGGTCGCGCAGACCCGCAACTACGGCGCCACCGCGCAGGACAAGGCGCGCCAGCTGATCCAGAAGCTGCTCTTCGCCACCGCCTCGGTCGTCGCGCTGGTCTTCGTCGCGCTCGGTCGGCGCGAGGCCGCGATCGTCGGCAGCGCCGTCATCCTGACCCTGGCCGCCACCCTGTTCGCCTCCTGGGCCTGGGGCTTCACGCTGAACCGGGTGTCGCTGTTCGCACTGATCTTCTCGATCGGCATCCTCGTCGACGACGCGATCGTGGTCGTCGAGAATATTCATCGCCACCAGGGACTGCACCCGGGGCAGCCGCTTGCCCGCATCATTCCGGGCGCGGTCGACGAGGTCGGCGGCCCGACCATCCTGGCGACCTTCACCGTGATCGCCGCGCTGCTGCCGATGGCTTTCGTGTCGGGCCTGATGGGCCCCTACATGAGCCCGATCCCGATCAATGCGAGCATGGGCATGTTCCTGTCGCTGGTGATCGCCTTCGTCGTCACGCCGTGGCTCGCGCGCCAGTGGATGCGGGCGGCACCGGCGCCGGTCGATGCGCAGCCGCTCGATCCGGCGTCATCGCAAGGCGCAACCCATGGCAGCGGCGGCCGCTTCACCCGCCTGGTCGAGCCGGCCTTCGAGCGCATCTTCCGGCCCCTGCTCGATGAACGACGCGGCGGGCGCAACCGGCGCCTGCTCGGCCTTGTGGTGATTCTGATGATCGGCGCTTCGGCGGCGCTGCCGGTGACGGGCCTGGTCGTCCTCAAGATGCTGCCCTTCGACAACAAGTCGGAGTTCCAGGTCGTCGTCGACATGCCGGCCGGCACGGCCGTCGAACAGACCGCCGCGGTGCTGCAGGCCCTGGGCGACCATCTGCTCGGCGTGCCCGAGGTCACCAGCTACCAGGCGTATGCCGGGACCGCATCGCCGATCAACTTCAACGGCCTGGTGCGACAGTACGACCTGCGCGAAGGCGGCGAGGTCGGGGACCTGCAGGTGAACCTCGTCGATCGTCGCGACCGCGCCGACCAGAGTCATGCCATCGCCACCCGGGTGCGCCCGGCGCTGCAGCAGATCGGCCGCGGCCTGGGCGCCAACGTCAAGGTGGTGGAGGTCCCCCCCGGCCCGCCCGTGCAGTCGCCGATCGTGGCCGAGATCTACGGCCCGGATGCCGCCGGGCGCGACCGGGTCACTGCCGCGGTGCGTGCCGTCTTCGATCGCACGCCGGGCGTGGTCGACGTCGACGATTCCCGCATCGCCGAGGCGCCCAGGACGGTCTTCGTCATCGATCGCCGCAAGGCCGCGATGCTGGGCGTCTCGCAGCAGGCGATCGTCGCCACCCTGCGCGCCGGGCTGGCCGGCGAAGCGACGGCGTTCCTCCATGACGAGGCGCGCTATCCGGCGGCGGCCGTCCTGCGCCTGCCGCCGCAACTGCACGGCGAAGTCGAGGCGCTGCTGCAGCTCGGCGTACGCAGCGCCGCCGGCGGGCTGGTGCCGATCCGGGAGCTGGTCACTGCCAGCGACAGCCGACGGGAGCAGCCGATTCATCACAAGGACCTGCTGCCCGTCAGCCATGTGTTCGCCGACATGGCCGGCGCCATCGACAGTCCGCTGTACGGCATGCAGCGCATGCGCGAGGAAGTCGCCGCCATCCGCACGCCGACCGGCGAGACCCTGCGCGAGTACTTCGTGAACCAGCCCGACGATCCCTGGCGAGAGTTCGCCCTGAAATGGGACGGCGAGTGGCAGATCACCTACGAAACCTTCCGCGACATGGGCCTCGCCTACGCGGTCGGGCTCGTCCTCATCTACCTGCTGGTCGTGGCGCAATTCGGGTCCTACCTGACGCCGCTGGTGATCATGGCGCCGATCCCCCTGACCATCATCGGGGTGATGCCGGGCCATGCCTTGCTCGGCGCCCAGTTCACCGCCACCAGCATGATCGGGATGATCGCGCTGGCCGGGATCATCGTGCGCAACTCGATCCTGCTGGTCGACTTCGTCAACCTGCTGGTCCGCGCCGGCGTGCCCTTCGAACAGGCGATCGTGCGCTCGGCGACGACCCGGGCGCAGCCGATCGTGCTGACCGGCCTGGCGGCGATGGTGGGCGCCTTCTTCATCCTCGACGACCCGATCTTCAACGGCCTGGCGATCTCGCTGGTGTCGGGGATCTTCGTGTCGACCCTCCTGACCCTGGTCGTGATCCCGGTCCTGTACTTCGCGGCCTATCACGATCGCCTCGATTTTCTCAAGCCAAACCAAGGAGTGAATCCATGACGTCCTGGCAGATCACCCGTGTCATCGCCGGAATCTTCATCCTGTTCTCCCTCGCCCTCGGGGCGCCGGGCAGTCCGGTCTTCCACAGCCAGTGGTGGCTGCTCCTGACCGCCTTCGTCGGCGTCAACCTGCTCCAGAGCGGGGTGACCCGCTGGTGCCCGACCGAAACGATCGTGCGCAAGCTGGGCATGCAGCAGGGCGACTGAGCGTCGGCGCCCTTCGCGAGCCCGACCGGCCCGCGAAGGGTCTGCGCATCGCTTGCGCCGGGCGCCGCGTCGCCGGGCCGCCGCGTGATAGCATTCCGGCAATCCGGAGTTGCGGCGGGTGCCTGTTTCCCGCGAGCGGTTCCGGTCTGCTGGATCCGGCCCGAGCCATGAGCACCCGTCCCATGAACCGCAGCGTTTCGATCGACGTTTCCCAGTGGTGGCGCTTCCGTTAGGAAGCGGCATGTCGTCGCGGTCTCGAACCGCATGCCGCCGTATCGGTGGCAACATCCAGCAGATGACTCCCCGGCACGGCGGCTCCAGTTTCAAGGAGAATGCCCGATGCCCTCGCAAGCCCCGAGGTTGCAGCCAATGCTCCCGCCCCATCCCGATGCGATGACGGCGGTGCGCGCCAGCGCCTGCGCAGCAGAATCGACGGATACGCCATGATGCCCATCCTGATGATCGACAACTACGATTCCTTCACCTACAACCTCGTGCAGTACCTCGGCGAGCTGGGGGCGGAGGTCGTCACGGTGCGCAACGACGCCATGGGCATCGACGAGCTGCTGGCGCTGCAGCCGGCCGGCCTGGTGGTTTCGCCCGGTCCCTGCACTCCCGACCAGGCGGGCGTGTCGATCGAGGCCATCCATCGATTCGCCGGGCGTTGTCCCATCCTCGGCGTCTGCCTCGGCCACCAGGCGATCGGCCAGGCCTTCGGTGGCCGGGTGGTGCGCGCCGCCCGTGTCATGCACGGCAAGGCGGACACCGTCCATCACCAGGGGAGCGGGGTCTTCGCCGGCCTGCCGCCGGCCTTCGAGGTGGTTCGCTATCATTCGCTCGCGGTCGAGCGCTCGAGCCTTCCCGATTGCCTCGAGCTCACCGCCTGGACCGACGACGGCGAGATCATGGGCATTCGGCACCGGGATCTCGATATCGAGGGAGTGCAGTTCCATCCCGAGTCGATCGCGTCCGAGCACGGCCATGCCATGCTTCGCAGCTTCCTCGAACGCACCATGCCGAGCATCGCGCAACCGGCCTGATCCGGGCCGGCGCACACCAACCACGAGAACGGGTACCAGCATGTCGATCAATCCGCCGACAACCGCGCCGGAATCCGCGCCAGCCAAGGCGCAGGCGTCGCCGATCACGCCCCAGGAAGCGCTCACGCGCTGCATCGAGCACCGGGAGATCTTCCATGACGAGATGCTCTCGCTCATGCGCCGGATCATGTCGGGCGAGGTGTCGCCGGTCATGACCGCGGCGATCCTCGCCGGCCTGCGGATCAAGAAGGAGACCATCGGCGAGATCACCGCCGCCGCCTCGGTGATGCGCGAATTCGCGCGCCGGGTCGATATCGACGGCGGGCCGCATTTCCTCGACATCGTCGGTACGGGCGGTGACGGCGCCCATACCTTCAACATCTCGACCGCCTCGACCTTCGTCGCGGCGGCGGCGGGGGCGACCGTCGCCAAGCACGGCAACCGGGGCGTGTCCTCGAAGTCGGGCGCGGCCGACGTGCTCGAGGCGCTGGGCGCCAACATCATGCTAGAGCCCGGGCAGGTCGCCGAGAGCATCCGGTCCACCGGTGTCGGCTTCATGTTCGCGCCCAACCATCATCCGGCGATGAAGAACGTCGCGGCGGTAAGGGGCGAGATGGGCGTGCGCACGATCTTCAACATCCTCGGCCCGCTCACGAATCCGGCCGGCGCGCCCAACATCCTGATGGGCGTCTTCCATCCCGATCTCGTCGGCATCCAGGTGCGCGTCATGCAGCGACTCGGTGCCCGCCACGCCCTGGTGGTCTACGGTCGGGACGGCATGGACGAGGTCTCCCTGGGCGCCGCAACCCTGGTGGGCGAGCTGCGCGACGGCATGATCACCGAATACGAGATCCATCCCGAGGACTTCGACCTCGCGATGGTGAGCAACCGCAGCATCCGCGTCACCAGCCCAGCGGAATCCCGCGCCATGCTGCTCCAGGCCCTGTCGGGCACGCCCGGCACGCCCTTCGAGATCGTCGCGTTCAATGCGGGAACCGCGCTCTATGCGGCCGATCGCGTCGCTTCGATCGCCGAGGGTATCGCCCTGGCGCGCGAGACCATCGCTTCGGGGGCGGCGCGCGCGAAGCTCGATGAATGGATTCGTTTCACCAGCGGCCTGGCCGGCTGAGGAGGTCCGACGATGTCCGATGTTCTGCAGCGCATCCTCGCGGCCAAGCGCGATGAGATCGATGTTGCCCAGGCGCGCTTGCCGCTCGCGCATGTTCGCCAGGAGGCCGAAGCCTCCGGCGCGGCGGCCGAAGGCGATCAGCGGCCGCGTGGCTTCACCGCTGCCCTGCGCGCCCGCATCGGCGAAGGCGCCAGCGCGGTGATCGCCGAGATCAAGAAGGCGAGCCCGAGCAAGGGTGTCATCCGCCCGGACTTCGATCCGGCCGCGATCGCCGCGGCCTACGAAAGCGCCGGCGCCACCTGCCTGTCGGTGCTCACCGACGTCCAGTTCTTCCAGGGCGACGCCGAACACCTGCGTGCCGCTCGCGCGGCCTGCTCGCTGCCGGTGCTGCGCAAGGATTTCGTGATCGATTCCTACCAGGTCTACGAGGCTCGCACCTGGGGCGCCGACTGCATCCTGCTCATCGTGGCGGCCCTCGACGACGGGCAGATGGCCGAACTCGAGGCCTGTGCCGCCGAGGTCGGCCTCGATGTGCTCGTCGAAGTCCATGATGGCGATGAACTCGAACGGGCCTTGCGCCTGGCGACACCACTGATCGGCATCAACAATCGCAACCTGCGGACCTTCGAGGTGTCGCTCGAAACCACGCTCGGCCTGCTCGACGAGATTCCCTCCGACCGACTGGTCGTGACCGAGAGCGGCATCCTCGCGCCGGCCGACGTGACCCGCATGCGCGATGCCGGTGTCGGCGCCTTCCTCGTCGGCGAAGCCTTCATGCGGGCGCCCGACCCCGGCGCCGAGCTCGCCCGCCTCTTCGCCCGCTAGCCTGGCCCGAACGGGTTCGGATTCGAGTGCAGGGCAAGGCGGGACGCCGCAGACAGTACGTTGGTACGGCAAGGCGTCCCAACGCGGCCATGCGCTCGAATCCGAAGTCGTTCAGAACCAGTCGTTGAGCATGAGGCCAAAGCCCAGCCGCTTCACCCGGTGGTTGTAGTCGATCAGGCTTTCGCCGTAGCCGTCGAACCAGTTCAGGTACCAGCGCACCTTGGGATTGAAGCCGGTGGGATGGCTGAGGTCGACCTGCCAGGCGCCGTGGCCGTTGCGGCCGGTGCTGTGACGGCCCATCAGTCCCAGGTGCCAGGTGTCGCCCCGGTAGCCGAGGCGCCACTCGGCATGGCCGTAGTGGCGGGTGATGTCCGGATTGTCGTCGCCGCGCGGATCATCGGGATGGGTCTTGGCGTCTTCGCCGATCCGGTGCCACAGGCGCAGGCGCGACCACCAGTGCGCGCCGTGGTCCGCCTCGAGCTGGGTGAACAGCTTGTTCCAGCTGCGCGATTCGGCGCCGGAGCGGCCGTTGGAATGATGCTCGAAGCCGAACTGGGCGGTCCGCAGGGTCCAGCCCAGCGGCAGCTCGTAGCGTGGCTGCAGTTCGAAGTAGATCTCGGGCGAATGGTTGTATTCCCGAAACGGCCGTGAATTGTCGCTGTTGTAGGCCTGCCACCAGGCCTGGCCGGTGTAGGCGAAGAAGAACGAAGGAATGCCGGTATCGGTCGGCACCGTGATCGGCAGCTTGAAGCTGAACTGGAACATCACCTCATGCGGCTGCAGTTCCGGGTCGCCGCGTCGGAAGCCCTTGCCCCAGGTCGCCGGCAGGAGATAGTTCGGCCGATGCGGCATCAGCGCCAGCCGATCGGTCCACAACACCGACTCCCGGGCGCGACGGTCGAGGATCGGTGATTCGACCACGGGCGTCACGGGTGCGGCGCTTGGCTCGGCGGGCACCAGGCACTGCGCGCGCAACTGGCCGACGGTCGCGTCGGCGGGGGCGCCCTGAAGCCTTTCGAGCAGGCATTCCTCGATCGTCTGGGCAGGCGGAAGCCCGGTTTCCTCGGCCAGCGCCGGTGCGACGATGGCGCAGGCCATGCCGGCGACGAGGCTGGTGACGCGGCCAGCGACGGCCGGGGCGATACTCATGCGAATCCTGCTTCCCTGTTTACTTGCGCGTTTCGTCGCGTCCGAGCCAGCCCGATAGCAAGCGTCGTTCCTGCGCTTTCGGCTTCGGTTCGGGCTCGATCCGGGCCCGGGTCCGGGGCGGCGGCGCCGCAAGCACTTCGAACTCGCGCAGGACATCGCCGCGAAACGCATGGATGCGCAGGCGGGCGCCGGCGCGCTTGCGGGCGAGCATGGCATCGAGCGTGGCGGCACGGTCGACACGCAGGCCGTCGACCGCGATCAGCAGGTCGCCCGCCGACAGGCCGGCCGCATGGCCGGGGCCGCCGCTGGTGACGGTCGCGACGCCCACGCCCCCGTCGCGGTCCGTCGCGCGCAGGCCTAGCCACGGATGCCCATCGCCGGCCGGCGACATCGTCAGCCGCAACCCGTGGCTGGCGAGCAGTTCGGCGAAGGGCGGGTCCTGGATGCCTTCGGCCCAGCTCCGGATCTCGCGATCCAGCCCGATGCCGGTCGCCTCCTCGACCAGCGCCGGCATGGCATCCTCGGCCAGGCCGAGGCCGACGGTATCGAAGTCGCGCCCATAGCGCCGCCACATCAGGCGCATCACGTCGTCGAGCGAGCGGCGCCCGGCGCTTCGCTCGCGTATCGCGAGATCGAGCGCAAGCGCGACGAGCCCGCCCTTGGTGTAGTAGCTGACGATCGCGTTGCCGGCGTTCTCGTCCTGGCGGTAGAACTTCGTCCAGGCATCGAAGCTGGATTCGGCGACGCTCTGCAGCTTGCGACCCGGGCCGGCGAGCACGCGCGACAGGTTTCCGCCCAGCAGCTCGAGGTAGGTCGCGCGATCGATCGTGCCCGCCCGGCGCAGCATCAGGTCGTCGTAGTACGAGGTGAATCCCTCGAAGACCCACAGCAGACGGGTGTGCGACTCCGCATCGAGCCGGTAGGGGGCGAACACCGCGGGCTTGATCCGCTTGACGTTCCAGGTGTGGAAGTACTCGTGGCTCGCCAGGCCGAGCAGCCGGCAATAGCCCTCGTCCGGTGCCTCCAGGCCGTGGCGCGGCATGTCGTGGCGATTGGCGATCAGGGCCGTGCTCGCCCGGTGCTCGAGCCCGCCATAGCCTTCGCCGACCAGGGTGAGCAGGAAGAGGTAGCGATCGACCGGGGTTCGTCCGCCGCGTGGTTCGAACAGCCGCGCCTGGGCGACGCAGATCCGCTGCAGGTCGCGGGCGAAGCGGGCGAGATCGCCGTCGTGCCGGCCGGTGACGACGATCTCGTGGCGGGCGCCGCCGGCCTCGAAGCCGGCGGTCTCGAAGGCGCCCATCTCGACGGGATGATCGATCAGCTCGTCGTAGTCGGACGCCCGGTAGTCGCCGAAGCCCCAGAGGCGGGCGCCGGCGCGGGCAAGCGTCGTCGCGACCCGCCAGTCGTCGGCATGCGCCGGCGGCTCGAGGCGCAGCCGGCAGGGCGCCGATTCATGGCCGTCGACGCGCAGGAAGACGCTGGTGCCGTTGAAGAAGGCGTGCGATTCATCGAAGTGCGCGCCGCGCACCGACAGGTCCCAGGCATAGACCCGGTAGCGCAGGCGCAGCCGTCCACCACGCGGACGCGCCCGCCAGCGGTGCTTGTCGAGCTTCTCGAGCGCGATGCGTCGACTGCCGTCGTCGGCGTGGATCGCGATGATGTTGCGGGCGAAGTCGCGGATCATGTAGCTGCCCGGGATCCAGGCGGGCAAGGACACGCACTGCGGCCCATCGGCCAGTCCCGAGACGTCGAGCGTCACGTCGAAGACATGGCCTTTCGGATCGGCGGGCTCGAGGATGTACTGGATGACGGGGAGGGCAGCGGACTCAGTCTTCATCGGGCAGGCGGAGGAGGTCTTCGGGCTTGTCGACATCGCGGATCACCCCCGCGTCGTCGACCTCGATGCGCTCGACAGGATACTCCGCGAGCAGCGCGGCGGCGCCCCGGTCGCCTTCGCAGCGGGCGAGCGCCGCCAGGTGCGCGGCACCGAACACCACCGGATGCCCGCGTCGCCCACGGTACTGGGGGACCACGATCAGGCCGGCTCGCGAAGCCCCGGGCCGGGCCGAGGCGGCGTCGGCCGCGGCCACCAGCGCGCGGATCGTCTCGCCATCGAGCCACGGCATGTCGGCCAGGGCCACCACGAGGCGGCGCGGCTTTCGCCCGGTGGCGACGATGGCGCCGCGAGCGAGTGAATGCCCCATGCCGAGATCGGCATCGGCGCATTCGACGAATTCATCGATGCCGCCCGCGACCAGCGCCTTGCGCAGCATCGCCGAGTCGGGGCGGACGACCGCGAGCACCTGGTCGCAGGCCTTGCGCAGGCTGCGCGCCGAGCGGGTGGCGACCGCCATCCCGTCGGCATCGGCGAGCAGCTTGTCGCGTTCGCCGGCCGGATCGAATCGCCGGCCGGCGCCGGCGGCCAGCAGCAGGCCGATGACCGGCCCGCGCGGATCGTCGGCGCTGCTCAACGGCGCACGTCGACGACCAGTCGCCCGCGGATGCCTCCGGCGAGGATCTTCGGGGCCGCCTCGAGCGCGCCGGCCAGGCCGGTCTCGGTGGTGATCGAGGCGAGCTTGCCGGCATCGAGTTCGGCGCCGAGCCGCTGCCAGGCGACGAGGCGGTCTTCCATCGGGCACATCACCGAGTCGACGCCGATCAGCTTGACGCCGCGAAGGATGAATGGCGCCACCGATGCGGGAAAGTCCAGGCCCTGCGCCAGGCCGCAGGCGGCCACCACGCCGCGGTAGCGCGTCTGGGCGCAGACATTGGCGAGCGTATGCGAGCCGACGGTATCGACGACACCGGCCCAGCGTTCCTTCTGCAGGGGCTTGCCGGCGGCCGAGAGCGTGTTGCGGTCGATGATCTCGCTCGCGCCGAGCGCCTTCAGGTAGTCGGCCTCCGCCGGCCGGCCGGTGGAGGCGACGACCTTGTAGCCATTGGCCGCGAGCAGGGCGATCGCCACGCTGCCGACCCCGCCGGCCGCGCCGGTGACGAGGACCTCGCCGTCGCCGGCCGACAGGCCATGGCGCTCGAGCATCATCACGCAGAGCATGGCGGTATAGCCCGCGGTGCCGATCGCGGCGGCGCTGCGCGTATCGATCGAGTCCGGCAGCTTCACCAGCCAGCGGCCCTGCAGGCGGGCCTTGCCCGCGAGGCAGCCCCAGTGCGTTTCGCCCACGCCCCAGCCATTGAGCACGACGCGGTCACCCGGGGAGAAATCGGGATTGCGGCTGGCCGCGACGACGCCGGCGCCGTCGATGCCGGGCACCATCGGCCACTTGCGCACCACCGGGCTGCTGTTGGTGATCGCAAGGCCGTCCTTGAAGTTGATCGTGGAGTATTCGACGTCGAGATCGACGTCGGCATCGCCCGTGTTCGCGACGAGCTCGGAGTCGTCGAGCTCGCGGATGCCGGCCGAGAAGCCGGCGGTGTCGGATTTCTCCAGGTAGATCGCCTTGAACATGCTGTCGCCTTCGGTTGTTCGGGCGCCGGCCGATGACGCGGCGCGCCTTGCCCATGGAACGTTCGATCCTACCCGACGAAGCCTCGCCGACCGGTGCGCGACGCGATCGAGGCGGGCGCCCGCCCGCTGCGCCGGCAGGGCATGCGGACCGGTGATCGACGCGGGTCTTCTCGGACGGTCTCGCCGCCCGGTACCATCGCTGGCGAAACCACAGGAGAACCCCATGGCGGACTACCAGAACATCCTTGTCGAAACGCGGGGCCGGGTCGGGCTCGTCACCCTGAACCGGCCGAAGCAGCTCAATGCGCTCAACGACGCCCTGATGGACGAGCTCGGCCAGGCCCTGCTGTCCTTCGATGCCGACGACGGGATCGGCGCGATCGTGATCACCGGCAGCGAGAAGGCCTTCGCCGCCGGCGCCGATATCGCCGCCATGGCGACCTGGGACTACATGGACGTCTATCGCACCGAGTACATCGGTCGCAACTGGGAGACGATCCGCCAGGTACGCAAGCCCGTGATCGCCGCCGTGGGCGGCTTTGCGCTGGGCGGCGGCTGCGAGCTCGCGATGATGTGCGACATCGTCATCGCCGCCGAAACCGCGAAGTTCGGCCAGCCCGAGATCAAGCTCGGGGTGATCCCCGGCGCCGGGGGCACCCAGCGCCTGCCCCGGGCGGTGTCCAAGGCCAAGGCCATGGATCTCTGCCTGACCTCGCGGATGATGGATGCCGCCGAGGCCGAGCGCGCCGGCCTGGCCTCGCGCGTGGTGCCGGCCGACAAGCTGCTCGACGAAGCGCTTGCCGCCGCCACCACCATCGCCGGCTTCTCGCTGCCCTCGGTGATGATGATCAAGGAGTCGATCAACCGGGCCTACGAGTCGCCGCTCGCCGAGGGCGTGCTGTTCGAGCGCCGGCTGTTCCATTCGCTGTTCGCCACCGCCGACCAGAAGGAAGGCATGGCCGCCTTCCTCGAGAAACGCGCGCCGGACTTCAAGCATCGCTGAGACCTGCGGGCTGAGACCCGCGGGCCGACCGCCCGACGGCGCCGGCCCGCCCCGCGCCTGAGGCAAGCGGGCCCACTTGCACGACAGGAATTTCGTGCTATATTCGTGGGCTTGGCACTTCGGTGCCAGGGTCAGGCGGCAAGAAGCTGGCCATAACCGGCAGGAAGCGTGGGGCCAAGGCCCGGTTCCCGTCGGTTGCGGTGCAAGATGCCAGAGTGGCATCGATTTGTGACCGGTGTGCGACAAGTTCGCCACGACAGGTTGCCGGAAAGCACCGAGGCACAGTGGTCGCTTGACAGAAGATTCGGGGCCCTCCATAATCCCGCTTCTTTGCTGAAGACGAAGCAGCAGATCGGTGCGGTGCAACATCCGCGGCGGCGGCAGAAGTCGGAAGCACGCTCTTTAACAACCAACAGCCGATAAGTGTGGGCGTTTGGGCGAAATCGCCAACCCCTGGTTCCGCAAGGAATCTCGGGGCTCAAATCAAACGCTCATACGGACAGAAACATGTGTCCTGTTCATCAGGACGATGTCGATTCCGTTTTGAGAGTCCAATCCCTTCGGGGTGCGGACAAACCAAAGATCGAACGATAGAGTTTGATCCTGGCTCAGATTGAACGCTGGCGGCATGCCTTACACATGCAAGTCGAACGGTAACAGGGGCTTCGGCCCGCTGACGAGTGGCGGACGGGTGAGTAATGCATCGGAATGTACCCAGTAGTGGGGGATAGCTCGGCGAAAGCCGGATTAATACCGCATACGCACTGTGGTGGAAAGCGGGGGACCTTCGGGCCTCGTGCTATTGGAGCAGCCGATGTCAGATTAGCTAGTTGGTGGGGTAAGAGCCTACCAAGGCAACGATCTGTAACTGGTCTGAGAGGACGACCAGTCACACTGGGACTGAGACACGGCCCAGACTCCTACGGGAGGCAGCAGTGGGGAATTTTGGACAATGGGCGAAAGCCTGATCCAGCAATGCCGCGTGTGTGACGAAGGCCTTCGGGTTGTAAAGCACTTTTGTTCGGGAAGAAATCTGCCGGGTTAATACCCTGGCGGGATGACGGTACCGGAAGAATAAGCACCGGCTAACTACGTGCCAGCAGCCGCGGTAATACGTAGGGTGCGAGCGTTAATCGGAATTACTGGGCGTAAAGCGTGCGTAGGCGGCGCTGTAAGACAGATGTGAAATCCCCGGGCTTAACCTGGGAACTGCATTTGTGACTGCAGTGCTAGAGTGTGTCAGAGGGGGGTGGAATTCCACGTGTAGCAGTGAAATGCGTAGAGATGTGGAGGAACACCGATGGCGAAGGCAGCCCCCTGGGATAACACTGACGCTCAGGCACGAAAGCGTGGGGAGCAAACAGGATTAGATACCCTGGTAGTCCACGCCCTAAACGATGTCTACTAGTTGTCGGGGATTTATTTCCTTGGTAACGCAGCTAACGCGTGAAGTAGACCGCCTGGGGAGTACGGCCGCAAGGTTAAAACTCAAAGGAATTGACGGGGACCCGCACAAGCGGTGGATGATGTGGATTAATTCGATGCAACGCGAAAAACCTTACCTACACTTGACATGTCGGAAACTTTCCAGAGATGGATTGGTGCCCGAAAGGGAATCCGAACACAGGTGCTGCATGGCTGTCGTCAGCTCGTGTCGTGAGATGTTGGGTTAAGTCCCGCAACGAGCGCAACCCTTATCATTAGTTGCTACGCAAGGGCACTCTA
>Ga0172382_10003520_pt1 | contig 24766 bp, 19 predicted proteins | sample Leawel138RmetaG_FD_122245 | JGI IMG/M metagenome (GOLD analysis project Ga0172382, IMG submission 122245) | Leachate microbial communities from a municipal landfill in Southern Ontario, Canada - Leachate well 138R metaG | ecosystem: Engineered > Solid waste > Landfill > Unclassified | place...
AAAGGAACTCGTGCGAATTCCGCTGGGCGGCGAGGAACTCGCGCTACAGATCGACATGCTGCGTGCACGACCTGGTGCCCAGTTCACTATCGTGCGTCGCGCACGCCAATCGGTAATCGGGGAGCTTCAAGGAAGGTTGAGGGTGAGTGAGCGCGGAACTCGCTCCGGGATTATCGAGATCACGCTTGAGGATACCGATCGGGAGCAGGCCGCTGAAGTGGTCAATGAAATAGCGGGTCAGTACCTGCGGCAGAATGTCGATCGAAAATCGGCCGAGGCGGCGCAACGGCTGGCGTTTTTGGATGAGCAGCTTCCGGCCGTTCGGCGCGATCTGCAGGCCGCCGAAGATGCGTTTAATCGTTATCGAAATCGGGAGGGTTCTGTCGACCTGGAGAAGGAAGCGGCTAGTCTGCTGCAGCAGATTGTCAATGTCGATCAGAACGTCACAATCTTACGACAGGAACGGGAAGCGCTCATTCGTCGGTTCACTTCCGCGCATCCCTCGGTAGCCACTGTGGATGCACAGATTCGCGACCTGCTTGCGCTTACAGAGAGATTGGAGCAGCGAGTGCGCAACCTGCCACAAACCCAGCAGCAGATTCTACGTCTCAAGCGGGACGTGGAAGTGAGCACTACCTTGTACACCGGTATGCTTGACAGCTATCAACAATTGCAGGTCATCAAGGCTGGAACGCTAGGCGACGTACGTATCATCGATCGCGCGGTGGTGCCACTTGGTGCCGTCAAACCTAACCAAACCCGTACATTGATGGTTGCTGTGCTGCTAGGCCTGATGGGTGGTGTGAGTGTCGTCTTTATCGTTCGCGTGCTCAGAGGCGGCATCTCCGATCCGGAGTTGATAGAGCGGCACCTGGGGCTGCCGGTGTACGCGACGGTGCTCCATAGCCAAACTCAGCAGAAGCTGCGGGGCAGGATGCGCCGCGGATCGGAGAACGAAATCTATGTGCTAGCCGACTCCGACCCTCAGGATTCAGCCGTAGAGTCGCTACGAAATCTGCGCACGGCCTTGCATTTTTCGACATTGGGTGCCGATAGCAATGTGCTGATGATCACCGGCCCGATGTCGGGCGTCGGAAAGACATTCGTCACGGTGAACCTTGCTTCCGTACTGGCCATGTCGGGTAAGCGCGTGCTGATGATCGACGGCGACATGAGGCGCGGATGCTTGCACGAGTACTTCAGCCGGCCTCGCGAGCCTGGTCTGAGCGATGTGCTCAGCGGAGACCTGAGGTTAGAGCAAGTCGTCGAAGCGACGAAGATCGAATATCTCGATGTGGTTACCTCAGGGACGATCCCACCGGCGCCTACGGAGTTGCTACTTGGGCCACGATTTTCGGGTGCGCTCCTGGATGTCAGCCGAAACTATGATCATGTTCTAATCGACACACCGCCCGTGCTGGCTGTTGCCGACGCGGGGATCATCGGGCGCTTTGCCGGCGCCGCCCTGCTGGTACTCCAGGCGGAACGCCATCCGCTTCGCCAGATCGAACATGCTGCCAAGCGCCTGCAGCTTGCGGGTGTGAACGTACGCGGCGTGGTGCTGAACGATCTCAGATCCGGGTCGTCCTCGTACGCATATGGCTACGGCTACGGCTATGGCTATCGGTACGGTACCAAGTAAGTTCGCCTGCGAGAAAATCATGAGCCGGAGACGTGTTCTTTCGATCTTTGGTACGCGACCGGAAGCTATCAAGATGGCGCCGATAGTGCGAGCTCTTGAATCTCACTCCGGGTTCGACTCCAGGGTCTGCGTGACCGCCCAGCATCGCAGCATGCTCGATCAGGTACTCGCACTGTTTGAGATCGACCCGCATCACGATCTGAACGTCATGTCGTCTGGACAGGATCTTTTCGACGTCACGTCGCGCGTTCTGCTGGGATTGCGGTCGGTTATTCGCGAGGAGTCGCCGGATGTCGTTCTCGTGCAGGGTGACACGACGACGTGCTTTGCGGGTGCGCTTGCGGCCTTCTATGAAGGCGTTGCGGTGGCGCACGTTGAGGCGGGACTGCGTACCGGAAATCTCCATGCGCCGTTTCCAGAAGAAGCCAACCGAGTGTTGGTTAGCCGAATCGCACAGCATCATTTCGCGCCTACTGTTCGTTCTATGTGCAATCTCCTTGCGGAGAACATCCCTCCGGCGCAGGTCATTATCACCGGCAACACAGTCATAGATGCACTGCTATGGGTTCGGGAGCGCATCGCCGCGTATCCGCACAGTGTCTGGAGGGCACTGTTCGGCGCGGCTCTCTTCACGCGCATCCGCGACGCGGACCGCAGGCGCGTGTTGATCACCGGGCATCGGCGCGAGAACTTCGGGCAGGGATTCCAAGACCTGTGTGGAGCGGTTCGCGAGCTGGCGGCAAGACACAGCGACTGGGATTTCATCTATCCGGTGCACCTGAATCCGAATGTTCGCAAGCCCGTCAACGATATTCTCACCGGGCTGTCGAACGTGCATCTGATCGAGCCGCTGGACTATGCGCCATTCGTCTGGCTGATGAACGAGTGTGATCTCATTCTCACCGACTCCGGCGGCGTACAGGAGGAGGCGCCCTCGCTCGGAAAGCCCGTGCTTGTCATGCGTGAAGCGACCGAGCGCCCCGAGGCGGTCGAGGCGGGCACTGTGCGTCTGGTGGGCGTCGATCGCGCTCGGATCATCGAGGGCGTGGAAGAGCTATTGCAGAACCCTAGCTTGTACGAGCGGATGTCACGCGCTCACAACCCGTACGGCGATGGCCTGGCAGCCCAGCGAATCGTCGCAACATTGGCTCTCTGATGGACTCACCGCGTGGCGCATGAATGCATTCATTGCCTCGGTTCGCACCAGAGTTCGCGCATCGCCGATGGCGCATCGGCTTGCTGCGGGCGCTGTATGGAGCATGGGTGGGGCAATCGTGGAGCGCGTGCTAGCGGTCGCCGGCTCCATTGCGATCGTGCGGCTTCTCGGCAAGGCATCATTTGGCGAGTTTGTGATCGTGCAGAGCACGCTGACCATGGTGGGCGTGTTCGCCGGCCTCGGCCTGGGCATCACGTCGACGAAATATGTGGCCGAACTCAAGGAGCGCGATCCGCAGCGGCTTGGTCGCATCCTGGCGTTTGCCAACCGCGCGGCGCTGGTCAGTGGCGCGGCGATCGCAGGAGCGCTTGCTGCTGGGTCTGGATTCATCAGCAGCCGCGTCCTGAATATGCCGCAAGGTGCCGGTCTTATCGCGGTGAGCGCGCTGGCCGTGCTGTTCACCACCGTACAGAACTATCAAAGCGGTGTTCTGATCGGATTCGAAGCACTGCGGAAGAATACGACGGCGGGCATTTGTGCCGCGTTGCTGTCGGTCCCGGCGAGCGTCGCTCTGACATTCTTTTACGGACTGGCAGGTGCGGTCTGGGGGCTCGTCTTGGGCGCCCTGCTGAGATTGCTGATCACGCGCACGATTCTTGCGAGGTGCCTGCAGAGCTGGCGCATACCGCGCGCGCCGCAAGGATGGACCGGCGAGTGGCGTTCGATGCGTGACTTCGCGCTTCCGGCGCTGTTGTCGAACATCATGGTTGCGCCCGCGCATTGGATCTGCCACGCCATGCTCGTCAATTCGCCCGGCGGCAAAGAGCAGATGGCGGTGCTTGGCATTGCCAACCAGTGGTACTACGCCATGTTGTTGCTGCCCATGGCGGCCGGGCGAATCGTCCTTCCCGTTCTCACGGACACGATGGCTGCGAAGCAGTCGGCCCGCGGCGCAAGAGTGCTGTTGCTGAGCATGCTGGCCAACAGCGTCATCGTACTGCCGTTCCTGCTGATCCTGGGCGCAGGCGCTCCGTTCGTCATGAGCATTTATGGCGAATCCTACACATCGCACTGGCCGGTACTGACGGTGGCCGTCGCGACCGCGAGCTTGCTGGCCATCCAGACCCCGGTGGGCACGATGCTCGCGGCGAGCGACCGGATGTGGCTCGGGGCGGTAATGAATCTCGGCTGGGCCGTGGCGTATGTCACTGCCAGTTGGCTGTTGCTGGAAAAGGGTGCGCTGGGAATCGTCGTCGGGCTGTTGTGCGCTTACGTCATTCACGCCTGTTGGACATTTGCATTTGCCGCCCGGCAGTTTCGATCCGGCGCAACAAATTTGGGGAGATAAGCTTCATGGGATCACATGTGCTTGACCGATCGGGATTCGCCGCGCTGTCGGATCTGCATGCGCAGAGCTGGCGTGACATCTTCACCCTGCTCGAAGATGAGCAGGCGCAGTTCGCTGCGCACGCGAATCGCTTTCGCAGCCCGCAGTACATCTGGCCGAACGATCCACTCAGGACGTGGAGCCGGATCTGGGAATACCCGTACGTCTATCATCACCTGAGCCGCTTCGGCAGCGCTCACACCGGCGGCCAGGCCATGCGGGTTGCCGATATCGGCAGCGGCGTCACGTTCTTCCCGTTCGCCTTGTCCCGGCTGGGTTACGACGTGAATTGCGTGGACGTGGATCCGGTATGTGAGCGGGATCTGAAGACGGCGATCGAAGTCGTGCCGCACGCGCCCGGCAACGTTCGATTCGTGAGGACGGACGGGGAGAGTCTGGATTTCGATGACGCCAGCATAGATACGATCTATTCCATCAGCGTCCTGGAGCACGTGCCGCATTTCGAGCGTGTCCTCAGGGAAATTCATCGGGTCCTGAAGCGTTCCGGCCGGCTGGTGCTGACGTTCGACGTCGACTACCGCGGCGATTCGCAGCTCAGCGTCGAATCGTTCGCCAAGGCGATGGCGGTGCTTGATGATCTCTTCGTCTACGCCAGTCCGGAGCGTCCGGTTCATCCGAAGAACATCCTCGATTCGCGCAACTCGCCCTACGGCACGCGGATCGAGCCGGCCTCTTGCCTGCGAGCCCTGCGAAGAACACTCGTGCGCAAGCTCAGGCGTCGCGGCCCCGCTGTCGAGCCTTGGCATCTGGCCATCTATGCGGGCAGCTACGCTCCGCGCGCACAGTGAGTCCGATTCCATGCGCGCCAGCCTCTACGGACCTTGGTATTGCATTGCCCAGCGGCCTCACCACCTGGCGGGGGTGATGCTGCGGGCAGACTGGTCCGTGGACGTGTTTACGCAGCGAGGTATTCGGGATGCTGCACCGATACTGAGCTCGCGGCCGAATGTCCATCATCGCACGGCGCTGCCCAGTCGCCTGGCCGCCAACCCGCTGACTGCACGTCTTGCGGGCTGGCGGCAGCGTGCGAACGAACGCGCCATGTTTTCTGCTTTCACGCGCGCGCAGGCGGATGTGTTCGTGCATTACCGCCGCCCATCGCCGTGGTGCGGGCGCATCGGCACGCTTGCGGGTCCCCTCGTTTACGATTGTGTGGATGATTGGGAGGGTTTCGGTAGCGGCGATGCGGAGGAAGTGAGGGCGTGGGAGCGCACGTTGTGCGAGCGCGCGCAACGCATCTGGGTGGTCAGCCGGCGCTTGCAAGAGAAACTTTCCGAGTGGCAAGACAAGGTCACCTACGTGCCCAACGGCGTCGACTATCCGCATTTCGCTCACGCGCGTGACGCTCGAGCCGAGCGCATCGCCACGCTGCGTGGCAAGCATCAGCCGCGACGGTTGATCTACGTCGGCGCACTCCAGCACTGGTTCGATGCACGGCTTGTTGCGGAGGCGGCGGCTCGACTGGAGGGTTGGGAGCTGCAACTCGTCGGTCCTTGTCAGCTGGATGAAGGGCAGAGGGCGCTGCTGGCGCGGAAGAACATCCGGCTGCTGGGGCGGCGGGATTACCAGGAGCTGCCCTTGCTGTTGGCCGCTGCGGACGTGGCGATGATTCCGTTCGTGCTGAATGATCTCATTCGCGGCACCAGCCCGATCAAGCTCTACGAATATCTCGCGGCCGGTCTGCCGGTGGTGGCGTCTTCCATGCCCGAAGTGCTGCCGCATGTCGCGCCGGGCGTGGTCGGCTGCGCCGACGATCCGGCGGAGTTCGCGCGTCTGGTGGAAGAGTGCGACGCTGCAGCCAATCCGGATACGTGCCAGGCGATCGCACGCGAATGCAGCTGGGACGCGCGCTTCCTGCCGGCGCTCGATGAGATCCGGGGCGCCGTATGAGTTCGATGAGCACCGAACACTGCGCACGAGGCCCGGTATGAAAGTCGTGACGATCGCGGCGAATTACGCGCGCGCCGATGGCGTACGGCACATCGGTGGAATCGAGACTTACATCACCCAACTTGCCCGCGCTCTGCGCGGCGCTTGTGAGTTCGTCGTCTACCAACCCGGCGGCGCTGCGTTCACGCGCGAGTTCGAAGATCTCACGGCTGTTGCGCATCCAGCGGCGAGCTGTCAGGCGCTGACGGATCACGTCGTGCGTCGCGTGCTGGGCGCGGGCGACGTGCTGCTATTCTCGAGCGAGCAGATCAACGCCGCCAGCAAGTGGCAGCGCTCGATCGTGATTCAACATGGAATCTATTGGGATCTTCCGGTCGAGTACTACTCGGCGAGCGGGCTTGCTCGGCGACTGGGCAACGCCTACAAGCTGTTCGACAATTGGCGCAACCTGCGTCGTCTCCGCGATCATCGCAACATCGTGTGCGTGGACTACGCGTATCCCACCTGGCTGCGGTCTGTCACGGATTTTCATAGCGGCGAGCTCCGGCTGTGGATCATTCCCAACAATGCGGGCGCGGAGTTCTTCGAGATAGACAGTCCTCGACACGACGAGGACGTCTCGATCCTCTTTGCGCGCCGCTTCATGCGCTTTCGCGGTACGCGGTTGTTCGCGAAAGTCGCTGCCCGCCTCCTGGAGGCATATCCTCATGGGCGGTTCACGCTGAGCGGCGAAGGTCCGGATGACGCAATGATGCGCAGCATCCTGCCGCCGTCCGAGCGAGTTCGTTATCGCAGGGTCGATCACAGCGACATGCCTGCCCTGTTGCGCAAGCACCAGATCGTGGTCGTGCCTTCATTGGGCTCGGAAGGAACGTCGTTGAGCGCCATCGAAGGGCTTGCAGCCGGCAGGGCGGTCGTGGCCAGCGCGGTTGGTGGCATTCCCAACATCATCCTGGATGGCTTTAACGGTTTGCTGGTGCCGCCGGGCGATGAGCAGCAGCTGCATTTCGCGATGCGCCTGCTCATGGAGTCTCCGCAGCTGCGTGCCCGTCTGGGGCAGGCAGGTCGCGCGAGCAGCCGTGCGCAGCTCGGATTCGACGCATGGGCCAGTCGCTGGCGTGACGTTGTCGATCAGGTGGCGCTCGATCCATGAACAGACGGGTTCTGATAATCGCCCATCATTTCCCCCCGAGCGGCATCACGGCGAGCCGCCGACCGGGTGGCATGGCGAAGTATCTGCCGCAGTTCGGTTGGGAGCCCGTAGTACTCACGCGGAAATGGCGGCGGGACAACTGCAACTACGATCCTACCATCGTTCCCAATTTACAGCCCGATCTGTTGCGCTACGAGATCGATTGTCGCGCTCCGCGCGGCCTGTCTGCTGCCGCGGCGATGGACCAGATCGTTCGCGTGACCTATCCATCCTGGAATCCATACAGCTTCTTTAAGGCGGGACGTCAATCCATCGATCGATTACTGCAGCAGGAATCGTTCGACGCCATCTGGACGACGGTGCCGCACGACAACCTGCTCGATCTCGCACGTTACGCCTCGCGCGTCAGCGGCCGGCCCTGGATTGCCGATTTCCGTGATGTCTGGCAGTGGGTCCCGAACCTGTTCACGAAGATGACGTTGCCCATGCGCCTGCGGCACGAGCGTCTCGTGCTGAGAAGTGCAGCGGCGATCACTGCAGTGTCGGCCGGTTTCGCGGAGACCTTGCAGGAGCGGCATCAGCGGCACGTGCACACGATTTCGCATGGCTTCGATCCAGACCTGTTGCCAGCTACGGCGCTGCCCGCCGCCTTTCCTCGATTCAACCTCGTTTTCACCGGCGGAATTGTTCTCGGCCGCCCGAATCTGCGCCCCCTCCTGGATGCGTTGGGAAACTTGATCACCCGCGGTGACGTGAATGCCGAGGATGTCGGTATCGAGTTCTACGGCGCTGGAAATAGCGCGAGACTGGCAGAGATGTTTGCCGGCCATCCTTACGAATATCTGGTGGTGGATAACGGTGCGGTGCCGCGCGTACAGGTTATCGAGCGTCAGCGCAGCGCGGCGCTGCTGTTGTCGGCCAGTCATCCCGGAATGCGCGGCTGGACCACCAGCAAGATGTTCGAATATATCGCCGCAGGGCGTCCGATCCTCTCGATCCCGCATGATAACGGCTGCATCGACGAGATGCTGCGGCAGACGAATGCCGGTACGAGTTGCACGTCGGTGGCTGAGATCGAACGCCAACTGCTCGCCTTCTATCGTGAATGGCAGCGCACCAGCACCATTGCCTACCATGGACGCAGCGAGGTGATTTCGCGCTATTCGAATCGCAGCCAGGCGGGCGAGTTGGCTGGGTTGTTGAATGAAGCCGTGGAGCGCGGATGAAGCCGACGCTCACGTTGCTGCATAGATTGGCGTTGCTCGGGTGCTCGATGCTGGTAGGGCTGAACCTCCTACCAGGCGGGTTGGCGGTGATCCTGACCGCGGCAGTCGTGGGGCTCGTCACATTGAGGCTCGGCCTAGCGCGCACTCTCGTCGCCATTGCACTGCTTGGACTACCGTTCCTGAATGCCGCGGCCTCATTGATCGGGTCGACACCGACAGTGCTCGTGATGGGCCTGGATGTTGTCCTGCTGGTGCTCGTCATGGCGGCCTCGCCGGCGCTCTTGTCGCTGTCGAGTTACCGAGGCGTGCGGCGATTTCTGGTCTGGTGGATCCTGTTCCTGCTCGTCTACTCGGCCTTCTCGTTCACGGCGGAGCTTTCCGACTACAGCATCTTCACGTGGCAGTATCTGGCCGTATACGGCAGCTATTACGCGCTCGCCGGCGTGCTCGCTGTCAGGAACGAAGTATCCGCTGCGGAAACGATGGCGGTCGGTCTGCCGCTGTTCGCATGCAATTACGATCTGCTCGATGCCTCCGTGACCTCAATCTCCACGATCGCGGACGCGACAATCGGACTGCGAGGCTCGGATGCGTTTGATCCCATTGTCGGCGCTCGCGCTGCTGGGTTGTTACTGCTGATGGCATTGGCAGTCATTCTCTCCAGTCGCCGAAAGCGGCGTTGGGTGCCCGAGATAGTCATGGCGATCGCGCTTGCTGCGCCGCTGGTATGGTACGCCTACACGCGCCAGGTTTATGTCGCGGCCGTGTTGGTCGCAGTGTTGATGGTCGCCGTCATGGTATTCAGGCGCAGGGCGCGGGGAGAGTCGCTCGGAAGGCAGCTTGTTTTGATTGGCGTGGTGTGCCTGCTGGGTGCCGCGGCAGCGTGGCACATCTTCGATTTTCTGGAAACCAACTCCGCGAGCCGCATTGCTCAGTACGGGCTGCAATCCGACAGCAGGACGGCCCTCTGGATGACGAGCCTGCATTTGATCGCAGACAACCCGATTGCAGGCATCGGTGTCGGGGAATTTCAGAGACGGGGGTTCGGCTTGTGGCCGCACAACTGGATCATTGAAGCCTGGCTCGGCCTCGGACTACCGGGACTGATCTTGACCGCGGTCGGGGCGGGCGTCGTGCTGCTGGCATTGCTTAGCCGCAGCGAGGCTTGGTTGGGTGGCTGGCTGTTCCTGGCTCTGTACTACCTGCTGGTCGCCCAGGTCAGCGCCGACATCGCGCGTAACGCGCCGCTCTTCTTCTTCATCGTACTCGCGTTTCATGCGATAGCTTCATCCGGCCACCGCTTGAGGCTTGAAGCGCACCGCATGAGGTTGCCGAACGTGGGACGAATAGGTTCGTATACATGAATTCCGCTCAACGAATGCGGGACGACGGTCGCGGAATGGTCAAGCTCGCCGTCTGGATGAACATGCCCGGACATCATCAATCGGGCTTCTTTGAGGCGCTGCGACGCTGCGGCGTCGATCTCTGCGTCAACTACTACGAGAATGTCACGCAGCGGCGGCGCGAGCAGGGATGGCCGCAAGTGCTGACGCTCCCTGCAGGAGAGCGCTTCGTGGCGTCCGAAGTCAGCGAGTTGTATGAAACGCCGGAGTGGCAGGAGCGCATTCATATCGTCCCAGGATACGGCTCGCGCTTTACGCGGAAGTTGTCTGCTGAACTGTCGCGCCGCCGCGTCGCCTGGATTCATTGGAGCGAGCGTGCACGCGGTGGCGCGCGCTGGGTGCTCACCTATCCGCTCAAGGCGTGGTACGCGCGCCAGGTGAATAGAAGCGCGCTTGCAGCGCTTGCGATCGGTGAGCTGACACGGCCGGATTTCATTCGCTGGGGCATCGATCCCGCGAAGATCAGCGTCCTGCCATATTCCGGGCTGCTGCCGCCCGCCACGTCCGAGACTGATGCGGAGACTGCAGCGTTTGCTCGCGACGCCGCGCCGCTCTTCATATATATAGGGGCGCTCTACCCTGGTAAGGGCGTTGATCTTTTGATCGAGGCCTTTGTGCACATCGTCCGAGCCCATCCCAAGGCCCGGCTTGCGCTCGTGGGCGCGGACGAGAGCCGCGGCCGGTACCGTCGCGTCCTGGAAGAGCGAGGACTACGGCAGCAGATTCTGCTGCGGGGGGCAGTGCCGTTCGAGAGCTTGGGGGCGGTGCTGGAGGCGGCCGATGTATTGGTTCTACCGTCACGTTACGACGGATGGGGAATGACCATCGCCGAAGCCGCTGGATTCGGCAAAGCCGTGATTGCCTCGGATGCGTGCGGCGCAACCGCGCACCTCATCAGGCACGATTGGAACGGCTTTGCCATTCCATCGGGAGACATGATGGCGCTGGTCGGGGCGATGCAGCGTTATGCCGGTGACCCGGATCTTGCGCGGCTCCACGGCAAACGCTCGCCAAAGCTGTACGCGGAAGTCACCCCAGAGCGCAACGCCGAGCGCCTTCTGAGCATCCTCGATGGGCGGCTCGGAATGCATCCCGGCACAGCTGCTTCGAGAGCCGCGCAATGAGCCAGGAAAAAAAGGTGCTGCTGAACGCCACGTCGGTCGTGGTCGGCGGAGGCATACAGGCAGCGGTGTCGTTTATCCGCCATGTGTTGGAAAAAGACACCGGGTTGCGCTGGCACTTCGCGCTTTCCGTGCCGGTCGCAAAGCAGCTCGAGAAATTCGGAATTTCCAGCCAGGCACTCGACGTGCACGTATTCGAAGACGCACCGGCGCGCAATAGAAATGTGCGGCGAGCGCTGCGGACGCTGGAGAGCAGAATTCAGCCGAATCTCGTCTTTACCTTCTTCGGCCCCGCCTATGTTCGTTTCCGCTCGCCGCATCTGTGCGGAGTTGCCACTGGCTGGGTCACGCACGCCACATCGATCGCTTACAGCGTGCTGGGCAGCTGGCGTAAATCGATCCTGGTGTCCTTGGCATGTGTGTATCGAGGCTTGTGGTATCGGGCCGCGGATCGCTGGCTCGTGGAGGAACAAGTGGCGCGACGCGGATTGAATCGCCGCTTCGGGATCCCCGCCGCGCGGATCGCGGTAATTTCCAACGGTTGTGCGGATCACTATCTTCGCACGGATGGTCGCCCCGCCCTGCTGAAGCCGAGTCGGCGCTTCAGGCTGTTGACGTTTTCAGCCTACTATCCGCACAAGAACATCGAGATCATTCCGTCCGTCGCCGCAGAGCTCGCGCGCCGCGGTCTGGGCGAGGACTTCGAGTTCGTCACGACGATCCGCCCCGATGAGCCGGCCTTGGCTCGGATCAATGCGCGCGCGCGACAGCTGGGGGTCGCGCAGATGATCAACAATATCGGGCCGATCGAGATCATCGACGGGCCGCGTCTGTACCGATCATGCGATGCGGCCTTCATGCCCACGCTCCTCGAAACCTTCTCGGCAACCTACCCCGAGGCGATGGCAATGGCGTTGCCCATCATCACGACCGATCTGGATTTTGCCCGAGGTGTCTGCGGTGATGCGGCCGTCTACTATCGTGCGAAAGACGCGCGAGCTGCAGCCGATGCGATCGGCCGGGTCTACGGCACCCGTGAGCTTCGCGATCAGCTCGTCGCCGCAGGCAAGCACCGCCTTGTGAAATTTCCGGCAGCGCATGCGAAGAACGGCGCGATCGTCGATTTGATCCGCGACATGCTCCAGCATGGCGGCCGTTAGCGGCGCGGGTCGAGGTCCGCAAGTGCAACGGCAACCGCAGTCCAAGCTCGCCGAGTTTTTGCCGGCGGTGGCGCTGCGGCCCGTAGACAATGAGGTTCAGGGAGATTAATCGCGCAGTGGGCATTCTTTATCGGTTGAAGACCGCTGTAGAGAAGCTGCCGGAACCCGCCGCGCGGTTGCTCGCAGCCGCGCCGTACTCGTGGCGGCTGGGGCCCCGTTACTCGCAGTCCCGTCGTGAGCTGAGGCGCTTTGCTTCTCGCGATGCGAGTACGCAGCAGGCGTGGGTCTTCGCCCGACTTCGCGACATCGCCATGTTCGCCTATTCGAATGTGCCTTTTTACCGTTGGTTCTACGACCGGAATGGGTTCCGGCCGAAGCAGTTGGCATCGCTGGCGGATTGGCACAAGGTTCCCATCATCTCGAAAGGGGATTTGCAGGCGTTCAGCCTGCAGCAGCGCGCAGGAAAACTGTCCGGCAGCTACATGACGACGACTGGGGGGACCTCCGGGAGAGCGCTCGATTTATATCTTGACCGTGGCGCTTTCGCTCGTGAGTGGGCACATATGCACGCGATCTGGGGGCGCAAGGGATATCGGCCGAGCGATCTAAAATTGACGCTCAGGGGCAAGTATTTCGACGACGGTAAACCCATTCGCTACAACGCGGTTCACAATGAATATGTGGTTAATGCGGCCGTGCCTTTCGTTACCGTCTTGAAAGCAATCGGCGCGTCCCGGCGATTCGGCGAGATCCGTTGGATACATGGATATCCCAGCCTGGTCGCAGAGCTCGTCGTGCTCGCCGAGGCGCACGCACCCGAACTGCTGCGGCGTCTTCGCGCGCAACTCAAGGGCGTGTTGCTGGGTTCGGAGTTCCCGGCGCCCGTGTATCGCGAGCCGATTTCCAGGATGTTGTCGGAGAACATCGTCTCCTGGTACGGGCACACCGAAATGTCCGTGCTCGCCGAGGAAATGACACCGCGCGTCTATCGCAGCCTGCCGACTTACGGCTATGCGGAAGCGGTTGCCGCGGGCGCCGAGCAGCGGCTCGTGGCTACTTCTTTCCATAACACCGCGCATCCATTCATTCGCTACGACACCGAGGATCGTATTCAGAGAGTCGGCGGGGAGGACGTATCCATCCAGTTCAGGATGGAGGGAGGTAGAGTAGGTGACTTCATTCTGATGCGAGACGGAAGCCAACAAAGTCTCACCGCGATGTTCTTTGGCAGGCATCACTCCGGCTATGAGCTTGTCAGCCACCTCCAAGTCAGGCAGCAGCGGCCCGGCGTTTTTACGTTGGTCGTGACGCCGCGGAGAACCGACACGAGCGCTGAACAAGTACGTAACGGGTTTGATTTTCCCGGCCTGGATGCTGCATGGGATGTCGAGCTCGTGTCAGAGCCGATTCGAAGCGCCGCGGGAAAGATCAAACTGAAGATCGACTAGTTGATGTACAGCGTCGCGACCACTTGCATATAGCGCCATGCCGGCGTTCCTTTCGGCTGCTGCGCTCCAACTACCGGCCGCTGGACGGGCAACGACAATACGATCCAGGATGAACCTTCTGGAGAAGCTCCAGCGCGCACGGAGGAAGGTTCGCCTGCCGACGCGCGGCGCAACGTCGGCATCGAGCTCGCGCTGAACGTCACGAGCCTCAGCGATGATTTTGGCGATTCCGGACACTCGAGCCATTTCTGAATGTTCGCAGTCCTGAACACTGGCAGTCCGGGGGATATTTCACATGAACACCGCGGCTGTACAAGTCATGTGACGCAGTCTTCATGCCGTCTCTATTTGAGACGTTTTCGCCGAGTGGTCCTTACTCGGCGCTGGAAGTCTGCCGCTGGACGAATTCGCGCTCGAACTCTACCGCTGAGGCCTCGAGCACGTGCTGCAACGCCTGAGCCTCCTCGCGATGGCCAGCACTTACGAGTACCTGAAGCTCTCCGGCCAGCCGCTCGATGCGCCGTGCCCCGATCATCCCGGACGAACCTAGCAGCGTGTGCAACTCGCGCTGCAATCTGGCCTGATCGAATCGCTCGAGGCTTGCACAAACCCCTCGAATTGTCTGGATGAAGGAATCGCTGATCCGGCGCATGGGAGCACTCCGCCATTGCAGGTTCTTCCATAGCTCGTCGAAAACACCGGCGTCGACGATCGGCAGCATAGAGAGAGTCGTCTCAAGCGTGCGGCCCTCCTGATCAGGCCGCGGTTCCAGCCATTTGCACAGCATATCGTTCAGGGCACTTCGCCCGAACGGCTTTGGAAGGAAGTCGTCCATACCTGCTTCCAAACAGCGCTGTCGATCCTCCTCCGACGCATTGGCGGTCATCGCAATGATCGGAATACGACGCGGAAGAATCTGTCTAAGGCGTCTGGTAGTTTCGTAACCGTCCATTCCCGGCATGCAGCAGTCCATGAGGATGATATCGAATGATTGTGTCCGTGTGAGTTCCAACGCTTGTTCGCCGGACGAGGCGATCGTTGCAGAACATTTCATGGTTTCCAGCATTGCCTGGACGACATACCGATTCGCCGCGTGATCGTCCACGGTCAGAATGCGGCCGGTCGGATTCCGAAACACTCGCTGGCTTTGTTCTTCCGTGACGGGTTCCTCGGAAATTTCCAAAGGCAGCATCACGCGAAACGTCGATCCGTTAGGCCCCGTAGCGTGCAGGGATATCTTGCCCCCCATCATCTTGCAGAGCCCACGGCAGATGGCGAGACCGAGTCCTGCACCGGCGATTTTGTCCCTGCCGGGTGAGTTGTCTTGTATGAACGGCTCGAAAATAGTGTCGCGCTTATCCAGGGGTACCCCGCAGCCGGTATCGATCACATCGATTGCACAACGATGGCCGTCGTACGACGCCTCGATCCTAACCGAACCGGTCGAAGTGAACTTCAAGGCATTGCTGACCAGATTCGTAAGGATTTGCTTAATTCGTTCCGGATCGCCGACAAACGCGGAGGAAATGCTCTCCTGTATACTCGAGCACAACAGAAGGTCGAGCCGCTTCGCCCAATCGGCGAATTCCTGGACGACTTGATGTATGGTGTGGCGTAGATCGAATGGACGGCGATCGAGCGAGAACGAACCTCCGTCAATGCGCGTCAGATCGAGTACGTCATTGGCAATCGTCAGCAGCGATCGTCCTGCAGAACGCGCAATTCGCAAGCGCTTCTTGCCCTCCGCGGACAGCGTTTCTTCCCGTAGCATGTCGAGCGTCGCGATCAGGCCATGCAATGGAGTGCGAAGATCGTGGCTTAGGGCGCTGATGAATGCATCTCGCTGCTGTCTCGCGGCATTCATGGACGCCTCGATTCGCTTCAGCGCCATTATGTGACGGCGCGTCGTGCTGCCGTGGCGTAGTTGAATAGCATAGCCAAGCGCTTCTTCTGCATCGAACTCGCGGATAGTGATGAAAAATTCGCGTTCCTTCCCGTCAGCACACTGTACGTGTGCGTCGGTCGACTGCACGGCAAGAACGCGCGGCTCTGCTGACGGGTCAGCGCTATCGGAGGCGATACTCAGCGGATGAGATAGCATCCGGAAGGGTGGTACCAGCAAGCCGATTGATTGTCCTATCAGCCTATCGATCTCGTATCCAAGGGAGCTTGATACTGCACGGCTGACGTAGTCAATTCGGCCCCGACGGTCTGCAATGATCGTTATGTCGGGAGCTCGGTCGATGATAGCGTTCCAGCGGGACTGCACGAGCCCAAGCGCGCTGCGCAGTCGCTCCAGGGTAGCTGCTTGTTGCTGCAGGATGGCGCTTTGCCGTTGAAGCTCGCGCTTGTTGTCAGACAGCTCGCTACGTTGTTTCTCAAAAGCGCTATGGTAGTGTGCAGCGACTGTCCGTTGCGACCGTTCTGCCTTAGTCGCTCGCCTTGCCCGGCGTTCAAGGTGTCTGAGCGCTGCCAATGTTTCGCTCGGTAAGCACGTTTTCGCTTTCACGCGTCGATCTTGTTCGTCCGAGACAACGCTGCTGAGTGTGCGAGAGAGCTGCATAGAGGTAATAGCGCTGACGACGTGCGCTGCCAACAGCGCTGCGCATAAGGAAAATGCCGCATAGCCGGCGCTGGAAGCGAGATCCCGGGGGGCCGTCAGTAACGCCGCTATCGCGGTGCTGCTGCCGACCACTGCCATGAAGGTTACATGGCGCCAACTCGGACGAACGTGTCGTTTTAATCGCATCCATCGACGTGGCAGCAAGAACAGGGCGCAGGTTGCTAGGCAGGCAGCGCCGCTAGCAGTCAAGGCGCCGTAATGTAGACTGAGTCCAGATTGTTCCAATAAGGTCGCAACGACGTACGGGGTAAAGAGAATGGCCGTCGCGATCTGCGGATAGCTACCGCGTCGCAGGACTGCAGCGGCAGGTGAACTCGCGAGCAAGACTGCTAGAGATGGCCATGCGGTGGGCAGATTGAACGCCATGGCAGTGATCGCGGCGACTAAGGCAGCCCATGGGCCTGCCGCGACGCCGATGAGCATGCCAATGACTACACAGGTGATCGGTGGGCCTGCGAGAGAAAGCTGAGCGTCCTTTACCGATCCAGCTTCAATAAGGTGTAAGGCGAGACCCGAAAGCAGGCCAACCGCGGTTCGAGTCAGAACGACGTTGACGGTACTGGGGGATGCGTTGCTCGGGCGTGAAAACAAGTCTGGATCTGTTAAACGGTTCATATTCCAAGGCGCGTGATCACGGAACAATCCCGCGCCGTGAGCGGGGAACGTTTTCCGTTGTCTGAGCGGGGGCGTCGAGCAGTGGACAGAGCACTGCCAACGTAGTTTCGTAATCTTTGGCTATAGCTGGAGGATATGCAATGAAAAAAAGGATCATTGCTATGAGGTGCCGAGACAAGGAGAACATCCTATCCGTGTTCCCGTTTTGCCTATGGGGCCGACTACCGAATAGCAAAGTGACGGTAGCTCTTATACTCAGTATAAGGACGAGCGTCACATGAAAGATATACTGATTCTAGATGATGATTCGGCAGTTCTAAGCATTCTGAGCGGGATCCTGTCGACGGCTGGATATACGTGTCACGAGAGTGTTTCCCCGGAGGCGGCCCTCGAAACCCTAGCGCACGAACCGCGGATCACCGTGGTACTAAGCGATTACTACATGCCGGAGATGAACGGTCTGGAGTTTATTCAGCGCGTCATATCGCTCGATCGACCCACGCCCTACGTGTTGCTGGTGACGGCGCAGCCTTCCATGCAGATGGTCGTCGAGGCGATGCGGCTGGGCGTATGCGATTTCCTGACCAAACCGGCGACCCCGCTGGAGGTAGTGGGAGCGGTCGAGCGGGTCATGCGGCGCACCGTGATGGAGCTGCAGCACAATCATGGTGCGCCCGATCTCGGAGCGTTGATCCGACGTGCCCAGGAACTGGCGGCACATCTGCAGAGGCTTGCGTCTGCTGAAAAGGAGCTTTCCTGGCCAGTCTCCAGTCCTGTCGAGTATGCGCCATTACTGCAGACGATGGAAACGTTCCGGCAATTGAGAGCGCAATGCATTACGCGCGCAAAACTCGACGATGCAGCCTGGGATATGCTTTTGGACCTGGCCAGCGCGGAGCACCGCGGCCAGCGCCTTTCGGTGTCCGGATTGATGGTGTCCGGGTCACACGTTTCAGCCACGACCTTGTTACGAAGGGTCAACGAACTCGTCGATCGCGAGTTCATTGTGCGCAGGCCGGATCCTCAGGATGCGAGGCGCCATTTCGTTGATTTGACGCCAAAGGGACATGCTCTGGTAAGCGAATTTCTTGCCAACGTCGGCGAAAAGCTCTACCCGCGTACCGCTCAGTCCGAATGCTTAGCGCGCACACCCCCGCGATCGTCGATGCGATCCATCTCAGCCGACTCTCGATAGAGTCAGAATGGATCCGAATCGCAGGAGCTGCAAGTGAATGGCAGACATGTCTCATTATAGTTTGACCTCAGACGACTCAGAGGTCTCGGCTCTTCATCTCCCACAAAGGCATTCTATGGCTCACATCGAATCGGGTACCGGGTGTTCCGGTAATCCTCCTAGCGCACTGTCTGGATTTGCGCTAACGCAAAATGTACCGACCGTCCTGATCATCGACGACGATGCAACCGCTCGGCTGACGCTTGCGGCCATGTTGCATCGGGACGACCGCAGAATCGTCTTCTCTACCAACGCTTTGGAGGTCCGTAATCGCTTGGAGAGCATCGATCCAGACGTCATCGTCTGCGATCTCATCATGGAGGATATGTGCGGCGACGAGCTGTTTCGCTGGCTAAAATCTAACGAACGGTGGCGTCTGACGCCCATCATCGCGATCACTCAGGTAGACAATCCCGTAGTACGAGCTGACCTGTTGGATGCCGGTGCGGATACCGTGTTATCTAAGAAGGCTACCGCCCAGGAAGTACGAGCGTACGTCGAAGCGGCGTTGCGCACTCGCAATACGTACAAGCAACTGCGCGGCCGATCACACCAGGTGCCCGAGAACCTTTGATAAATCTTTCAATAAGTGTGTTCAAAACGAAGCCGATGGTCCGGTTCAGAGATGACTGCCGTGTGAAAGTAGCAGTTGGCCTCGAGAATCCGGAACCTATTGTTGAAACTCGCCGACCCAAGCCTTATCCCCAAGCCGTTAGGGTGCAATGAATTCGATGTTACGGGTAGCGTAAATGTTACGTGTTCCAACGCAGTCCGAACCTACATCGATGCTCTTTGTAAGGTTGTCTGGCCAAACTTCGATCACTCGTTATTAGCAGCCGGATTCACACAGTTCGAACGTTACGTATCCGGTCTGGAGCCACGCTATCGTCCGTTGGATACGCCCTATCACGATTTGCAGCATTCGCTAGATGTGTGCTTGTGCATGACCCGGTTGCTCGCCGGACATGATCGTCATGCGACAGCGTCCGAACGGTTCGGCCCAAACGGTGCACTATTCGGAATCTTGTGTGCTTTGTTTCACGATTCTGGCTATCTGCGCCGCATCGACGAATATCACCTGAGTCACGGCGCGGAGTTGACCAAGATTCATGTTTCACGCAGCGTATACGTGTTGCGTAGCGCGCTCCAGGAGATCGGTCTAGCGACATCGAATCCGGCTGCGGTCGAGCTGGTCCATTACACGGGCGACGAGCGAGCAATTCATGAGATTGATGCGACTGGGAACGAGCGCACATTGGGCTATCTTCTGGGAACTGCAGATCTTCTTGCGCAGATGGCGGATCGCTGTTATCTCGAGAAAATTCGCGACAGACTCTACCCGGAGCTCGTCATTGCGAACCCCGCGTGGATGGATAAAAGTGCCTGCAGGTCGCCGGAGGACCTGTTGAAGGCGACGCCGGCGTTCGTAGATACAGCCTTTCGTACTCGCCTGGATGGCGCTTTCGGTCGATCGTATCGCTGGATCGAAGGAGCATGCGATGAAGAAAATCCATATCTCATATCAATCCAGCGCCACATGAATCACCTGAGAGCGTCCTTCTCTGCGGGCGTTTGGCCCGCGTTACGCCGTATCCCCCCCTCCAAGTCCCCGCGGAACGCATCGGCACGATAGCGGTTCGATTATTCTAGATCGATAAGTGCCGACATAACGGCTCATGTTTGAGAGACGACGGGCACAAGCGTACCAGCGCCAAAGAATTTGGATCGCCCTTCTCCGTGGCTACTGTTGCAGTCTGATGTTGCTGCGCGAATATGGGCAGCAGCATGGCGGTTCGACATTGCATCCAATCTGAAACAGAAGCTTTACGAAAGTGGCGATGAAATGGATAGATTCTCGAGTGATCTTCGATGGATCAGTCGAGACTCTGTCTAAATAGGGTGTGCGCGACGATGTCAGGTCAATCGGTAGAATCATGATTGAGTTGCAGCCAAATAGAAGAGAGGCCCATCGGTCTGCGGCGATCGGTCGAGTTCATCAGGCTGCTTCGACCGCTCCGCGATTGCTGCTGGTAGACGACGAGTTACGGTCGCTGCGTATCCAACGAAGGATACTTATGCCCGCCGATCGGCATTGTCTTGTATTCCAGCACGCGAATTCAGCCCTTGCTGCACTGCGTGAACACGAACAAATCGAGGTGATCATCACGGATCTTCGCATGCCGGAGGTCGATGGGTTGGACTTCATTAAATTGGTGCGCGAGCAATTCGCCGAACGGCGATGGCTGCAGTTCATCATTGTGACGGGCCAAGCCTCTATCGACACCGCAGTATCGGCATTACGCCTGGAGGCCATAGACTACCTATTCAAACCAGTCTTGCCACAGACTCTTCTGGCGGCGGTTCGTCAGGCAATGCAGAAGAGTCGGTCGCTGAGCTCACATTACCGACCCGCCGACGAGCCGACCGGGGAACAACTGCGATCTCTGGCACAAGCCGCTCGCTATTTGGCGGTGGAACTTGGCCGCATCAGCCAAGGGGAATCTCCTGAATCTGTAGCCAAGGCAACTGCGGTGTCAAACTGCGCAGAACGAACGAATGCCAGAGTGCAAACCTATATGCAGGATCGTGCGCAGGAACACGAATCACTGCGCAATCTGATGGCATTACAGGAAGCTCGTAGTGGCATCTTTGGAGATACCCTGCTGCCGGACGCAGCCTGGGAGATGCTTGTGGAGCTGATGCTAGGAAAACTGACAGGGCGTCGAATTGCGGTAACCAGCCTTTGCCTCGCATCCAAAGCTCCAGTGACGACTGCCCTGAGGCGAATCGACGATCTGCTCGATGCCGGTCTCGTACAGCGCCTTCCCGATCCTTCCGACCGGCGCCGCTCGTATATTGAGCTAAGCGCCGAAGGACAGCAGAAGATGCGGGAATTTCTTGGCCGTGTAGCGATGAGGGTCGATTCCGTGGCGCCTTGATGATGCTCGCTTCGAAGTGAATCACCGGGGCGCCGACGCCGAGATGAGCAGGGCAGTGGCTCAATGCGGGCCATGAGCAGACGTGCAGTGGTTAACCAACATGGAGGAAGCGAGGTGAGTTCGATCGGACGTCAAAGTCGCGAAACGATGGGTAGTTTGATGCACGATATAAACGACGCGCTCAATGTGGCCGTCGGAAATCTGGATCTGGCACTACAAGCATCGACATCGGAAGGGTTCGACCGGGAGTGCCTGGAGGAGGCGCTACGCAGCTGCCTCGAAGTAGCGAACTACATAGCGCGGCTGAGAGGGGAGCTGCGAACACAGGCGTATGCGTCGCAGACCACGAGGCGGGTCTCGAGCCCGACCTCGAGCCCGACCGAACATTAGCGCATGCGTTGGATTCATCCACATTGAACGCGGTTGTTCTTGTCTGTGGGAATTGATGGGGCAGAATTTCATCAGCAAAAGTATGGCTTCTTTCGATGAAACATAGCTGTTCGGTCGACGGAGGGAATTCTTAGTAGATGAACACAAGTTCTTCAAGAATGCATGGCTTGTCCCTTCACGGGCGCTCGATCGAGCCCTCGGTGGTATCAGGACTGTCGCAGCACAAGGGGCTCTCCCTAGATCGTGACGACCTTCGTGCTGCTCGCGGCATCATCGCCTCAGTGGGAGCGTCAGCGATGATCTGGGTAGCGATCATGGTCGTATGCGTGATTTTTTTGTCTCTATGAATTCGTGGAGCGAATGTGGGGCGGTGTGGAATGCCGTCAAATCGAACTCTTATCCGAAGGTTGAAGGGCGTTCATAGTTGGATAATGGAAATCGCTGGAAGCTTGCCGGTTTCCCAGTGGTGTGTGCGGAGGCGGGATGACATTCGAAACTTATACAATCGAAGCAATCGATATCGACGTACACGCCCGTGCAGACGATGCAGCGACGGCAAGCTGCTCCAATGCGCCGCCCGTTGACGAATGGCATGATCTGTCGTACGAGATGATCGAACGATATCTCGACGTGCTTACTGTCGAGTACCGTGTAGGATCAGCTACGCGTATGGAGCATCATGCGGATCTTCGGAGCCTCGATAGATGGCTTGTCCGTAACTCGCAACTATCCTTGGTCAGAGCTACGGAAGCGGTCCTGTTGCGCTATCTTGATGAGGAGTTGGCGCGTTCTCGAACGGCCGCCATTCGCCGACGGCGTACGATGCGTCGCTTCTACGCTTGGCTTCGGGACGTCGGGTGCCGCGAAGAGGATCCCATGCAAGGGCAACGGATGCGTAACTGGTGGTCCGCCCGCGCACGAACGCTTGTGCCGCTGCGTCGCACCGGCCGCCTGGGTCCGGCCCTAATGTCGCGCGACCGGATGATATTTGCCCTGATGTTGACTTGTGGCCTGGAGACTCGCGATATAGCAGCGTTGAAGCTGAAGGATCTTGCCCTGGACGAGGGAGTGTTGCTGTCGCGTAACCGGCGCATCAAACTACGTCCGGTGTTGTCGAATTTGCTTAAAGAGTATCTGGAGAATGTCAGGCCACGCCTTCTAATGATTCGCAATTCCGAGTATGTCTTTCCATCGTCGGTGGGCGGACAGCTTTACCCAGCTATGCTGCGCAATGCCGTTACGGACCAGACTTTCAAGTTCTGGCGATCGCTAAAGCGACAGGACCGTAGCGCGTTCCATTGAGGGTGCTGCATACGTCGCGTCGACCGTAAGCGGAGTGTAATCGCTTACGTCCTAATATCAGTCTTTGTTCGAGCGGTGACGCTCGTGCGGATCCAGATTCCCATCTCGACGAATTGCCGATGACTTGTCGTGTTCATCTGATTGCAGCAGCGCGTCCGAACTTTATGAAGATCGCGCCCCTTTATCATGTGTTGTCCGCAGAGCCTTGGATAGACGTAAAGATCGTCCACACGGGGCAGCACTACGACCGCAACATGTCGGATGCATTTTTTCGAGACTTAAAGCTGCCGGATCCACATTTTCATCTAGAAGTCGGCAGTGGTACGCATGCGGAACAGACTGCGAACGTAATGGTTGCGTATGAGAGGATCTGCTGTGCACTAACAAGACCCGACTGGACTATCGTTGTCGGCGACGTAAACTCGACGGCTGCTTGCGCATTGGCTGCAGCGAAGCTATGGATTCCGGTGATACACCTCGAAGCGGGACTCCGCAGTGGCGACCGAGGTATGCCGGAGGAGATTAATAGACTGGTTACCGATGCGATTTCGGACGTGCTGTGGACGCCATCACCGGATGCCGACGATAACTTGCTTCGCGAGGGCGTTGCGCGGCACCGCATCGATCGCGTCGGCAACATCATGATCGACTCGTACGAGATGATGAGGCCGCAGATCGAATCTGCGGCAGGACCGCATGAATTCGACCTGCGCCGTGAGGAATATGCAGTCGTAACACTGCATCGCCCATCGAACGTCGACCGGCGAGAAGCGCTGGAGGAACTTGTCACACAACTGCATTCAGTTTCGGCGTATCTACCGCTGCTCTTTGCGGTGCATCCGAGGACTCGAAAGAAACTCGCGGAATTCGGGTTATGGAATTCCCTCGACTCCAACCCAAGTCTGCGACTCACTGATCCACTTGGCTATGTGGAATTCATGGCATTGGTAAAATCGGCGCGGCTCGTGATTACCGATTCGGGCGGGGTTCAGGAGGAGTCGACATATCTGGGTATCCCGTGCCTCACGTTGCGGGAGAACACCGAGCGTCCGATCACGATAACACAGGGAACCAATCGACTGGTGCCGGCACACTTGCTCACCGAGAATGTGCGGATAGTATTGCGCGGTCAATGGTCGACAGGCAAGTGTCCCCAAAATTGGGATGGGCGTACCGCGCTTCGCTGTCTCGCTGCTTTGAAACGGCGGCACGAAGCTATGATGGCTGACATCAGAGACCCTAACTTACCGACAGGGTCTTCGACACGGGAATCAGTAGCTTCACCGGGGTCTTCATGATTTCCGTCGTCTCACACGAGTCGGGACAAGGTTCGTCCGGAATGAGGCGCGAACTGCTACTCGCCGTCGCTGGTGGTCGATTGAATCTGTATTATCAGCCAAAGTTTCGGCTGGACAGCGGCGAACTGCAGGGAGTCGAGGCGCTGCTACGTTGGCGAAACGAGAGCGGTGCGTGGATCGCGCCGACGGAATTTACGCCGATACTGGAGGAGAGCGGCGCGATCCACGATGTCTGCCGATGGGTGTTCGAGCGTGCGGCAACCGACTGTGCTTATTGGCGGCATCGTGGTCGGGACGTGCGGCGGGTTGCGATCAATATCTCCCCGGTGCAGCTACGCGGCCGGGATGGGCCTACAGTCATCCTGGATCTATGCGCACGCTGGCCCGCCGGAAGTGCGAGGCTCGATGTTGAGTTTACGGAATCAGCATTGGTATCGAACACTCGTGGGGTAGTGGATTTGCTGAAACGCCTATCGGAGCGAGACATCGTCGTTGCCTTGGACGACTTTGGCTGCGGCTACTCTTCGTTAAGCCTGCTCGCCAACCTGCCGGTAGGTCATCTCAAGATCGATCGGACCTTCATATCGCTCCTGTCCTCCAGCCGGCGAGCAGAGAAAGTAGTGCGGGCGATCGTTGGCTTGGCGCACGAACTCGGGATGAAAACCGTCGCCGAAGGGATTGAAACTGTCGAGCAGTTGAACCGGGTTCGGACTCTGGGATTCGAGATCGGACAGGGCTTCCTGTTCAGTCAGGCGCTC
>Ga0172382_10003522_pt1 | contig 24758 bp, 23 predicted proteins | sample Leawel138RmetaG_FD_122245 | JGI IMG/M metagenome (GOLD analysis project Ga0172382, IMG submission 122245) | Leachate microbial communities from a municipal landfill in Southern Ontario, Canada - Leachate well 138R metaG | ecosystem: Engineered > Solid waste > Landfill > Unclassified | place...
ATCGTCCCAAGGGGTTACGGCCTTCCCGAGGATCATCCCGACGCCGGCTCCACGTCCGCGGAAATCGCGATCGGCGATGTCGGACCGGCCCGTCTTTATTACTCTTCAGTGGATCAGAAAATGGACGGTCTGCACATGACGACATCGCGGGCCATCGCCGTCGTGGGGATCGCCGACACCCTCGAGGCGGCTGAAAAAATCGCCGAAGACGCCGTGACGGCGGTCAGAGGTCCGGTGGCGCACCGGGCGGACATCGGCACGGCGGCCCTGATCGAAAAACGGGTAAGGCACATGGCGCAAATCAGGGGTTGAAAGGGGAATCCATCGCCCCCCATCCTGGGGGGAGCGATACGCAACAGGCTTCACCCTTCACTTCAACGGAATAGAGATCACAACGGCCATACAGACTTTTGCAAGGAGAAGAGAACTCATGAATCTGAACACGATCAAACGGGTACTGATCAGCGTAACAGACAAAAGGGGCATCGTCGATTTCGCCCGGGACCTGGCGGCATTCAACGTCGAAATCCTGTCCACGGGGGGGACGGCGGCACAGCTCCGCGACAGCGGCATCACCGTCCGCGACGTGTCCGACTACACGGGCTTTCCCGAAATGATGGACGGCCGTTTGAAGACCCTGCACCCGAAAATCCATGGAGGGCTCCTGGCCCTGAGGGACAACGACAGCCACATGGCGGCCCTGTCCGAGCACGGCATCGAATCGATCGACATGGTCGTCATCAACCTCTACGCCTTTGAAAAGACCGTCGCCCAACCGGGTTGTTCCCTCGGCCAGGCCGTCGAACATATCGACATCGGCGGTCCGACGATGCTCCGGGCCGCCTCGAAGAACTACCGCTTCGTCACGGTGGTCACCGACCCGGGGGATTACGGCCGGATCATCGCCGAAATGAAGGAAACGGGGGGAAAGATTTCCGAGGCGACCAACTTCGTCCTGGCCGTGAAAACCTTTCAGACCACGGCGCGTTACGACGGCGCCATTTCAAACTACCTGGGAAAACTCGCCCCCTACGGCGGTGAAACCCGGGATTTCCCGGATACCCTCACCATGCAGTTTAGAAAGGCCCAGGACCTGCGCTACGGGGAAAACCCCCACCAGAAGGCCGTCTTCTACACGGAAACGGACCCCGACGTTTCATCCATTTCAAACGCCAGGCAGATTCAGGGCAAGGCCCTCTCCTACAACAACATCATGGACAGCGACGCCGCCTGGCAGGCCGTCTCCGACTTCCCCCTGCCCGCCGCCGTGATCATGAAGCACGCCAATCCCTGCGGCGCCGCGGCCTTCTCGGGAGAACTCGCCGACGTTTACCTGAAGGCCCTGGAGACGGACCCCGTTTCCGCCTTCGGCGGGATCGTCGCGTTCAACCGCCCCATCGACAAGAAAACGGCGGAGGAACTCGCCAGGATCTTCCTGGAAGTGATCATCGCCCCCGGCATCGACGCCGACGCGGCGGCCGTCCTGGAAAGCAAGAAAAACGTCCGGGTCCTCATCATCCCCCAAAGGGACGGCAGCGGGGCCGGTTACGATTTTCGCCGTGTCGTCGGCGGTCTTCTGGTCCAGGACCGGGACAAGACGGACTTCGATATCCGCAGGGCCCGGGTCGTGACGAAACGACAGCCGACGGAGGCGGAATACGCCGCCCTCGATTTCGCCTGGCGGATTGTGAAGCATGTCAAATCGAACGCCATCGTTTTCGCGACGGAACATCAACTCGTCGGGGTGGGGGCCGGACAGATGAGCCGGGTCGATTCCGTCAAGATCGCGTCCATGAAAGCGTCCCTGCCGACAAAAGGCGCGGTCCTCGGTTCCGATGCCTTTTTCCCCTTCCGGGACGGGATCGACATGGCCGCGGAGGCCGGCGTCACCGCCATCATCCAGCCCGGAGGCTCCGTGCGGGACGACGAGGCCGTCCAGGCGGCGGACGAACACGGCATCGCCATGATCTTCACGGGAGAGCGGCATTTCAAACACTGAGAGGCCCTGCCCTTCCGGGCACGGGGTCCTTCCGTTAAGAACGGGCGGAGATTATCATTATGAAGGACAACAGCAAAATCATGGTCAGCGTGGTTATGGGGAGCGATTCCGACGCCCCGGTCATGGCGGAGGCCGTCAAGGTCCTGCGGGAATTCGGCATTCCCTGTGAACGCTACCTGACCTCGGCCCACCGGGCGCCGGAGCGAACAGCCGCTTTTGCCCGGCAAGCGGCGGAACGGGGCGTCAGGATCATCATTGCCGGCGCCGGAGCGGCGGCCCACCTGGCCGGTGTCATCGCCTCCCAGACCCCCCTTCCCGTCATCGGCGTTCCCATCGACGCCACCCCCCTGGGAGGCATGGACGCTCTTCTGTCCACGGTCCAGATGCCGGGAGGCATTCCCGTCGCCACCATGGCAATCGGAAAGAGCGGTGCGAAAAACGCCGCCCTCATGGCCGTGCGCATCCTGGCCCTGGAAGACCGTGACCTGAGGGACAAGCTGGACGCCTACATGGCGAAACTCGCCCGGGACGTGGAAAAAAAGCAGGAAGACCTGACGGCGTCCGAGACGGACTGACCGGCATGGCCCCCATTCTGAAAATCGATCCGCGCCGCCCGGAGCCCGGCCCGCTTGCCCGGGCCGTCGCCGTTCTGAGGGGTGGGGGCGTCATCGCCTACCCCACGGAAACCTTTTACGGCCTTGGCGTGGACGCCGCCAACGAAGGGGCGATCGAACGCCTGTTCGCCGTCAAGGGACGGGATTTCAGCAACCCCGTCCCCGTCGTGATCGGGAGCGAATCCGCCTTGGAAGGCCTCGCGGCCGTCGTTCCCCCCCTGGCCCGGGAACTGGCCGCCCGCTACTGGCCGGGGCCCCTGACCCTTCTTTTCCACGCCGCCCCCTCCCTTTCCAGACGCCTCACGGCGGGAAGCGGGAAAATCGCCGTGCGCGTTTCCGGCCATCCCGTGGCCCTCCTTCTGGCCGGGACTCTCGGGACCCCCCTGACCTCAACAAGCGCCAACCGTTCGGGACAAAAGGAGTGTCTGACCGCGGAGGAAGTCCGGGAAAGGCTCGGCGAAGGCCTCGATCTCATCCTTGACGGAGGCACGGCCCCCGGCGGCCCGGGATCAACCATTCTCGACGTCACCCGGGAACCGCCCGTTGTACTGAGGCATGGGGCAATCGATTATCCCTGAGATCCCGATCGGCGGAATGGTCCTTTTTTCAGATTGTGAGCCCTCTTGTTTTCTGCTATAGGTTCGCCCAACATCCACAATTTGATAGGGAGGTATCCAATGAAAAGATTTGGGGTCGTTCTGGCATGTCTGATTATCAGTTTCATTTTCATCCCTTCGCTCGGGGCGAAGGATTTTAAACTGGGTTCTTTTGATCTTCAAAAGATTGTGCGGGAATCCAAGAACGCGAAAGCGGCGACGGCGCTCCTGACCCGGGATCTGGAAAGCAAGCGGGCCACACTCGTCGAAAAGCAGAAGGACCTGCAGAACCTCAGGGCCGACTTTGACAAAGCCACGGCGGGAACCCGGAAAGCCAAACAGGAAAAGCTGGAAGAGGCCGTCAAGGAGTACAAAAGGCTCGCCGCGGACCTGGACGAGGCGCACAAGAAAAAGACCGCCGAAGTGAATCAGAAGGTGCTGCAAGACCTGCGTGACGTCATTACGGCCTTGGCGAAGCGGGAGGGGTACACCCTGATCGTGCAGAAAAACGCCGTTTACCTGATAGACGACGAATACGATATTACGGACAAGGTCATCCGCCTCTACGACCAGAAGAGGTTCCAGTAAGGTCTTACGTGGAGACGGTCCCTGACGCCATCCCCCATGTCATTTCGACCCGGAGTTAGCCTCCATGTCATTTCGAGGGGCGCCTCCTATGTCATTTCGAGGAGCGAAGCGACGAAAAATCTTATCCCCCGGCGTCATCCCAGGGGGTTACGTTCAAGATTCCTCACCCCGCTATCGCGGGGATAGGGGGTTACGTTCAAGATTCCTCACCCCGCTATCGCGGGGATTCGGAATGACATTTTAGGTCGTCGGCGGGATGGGGGATGGCAGGTCAGGCTAGGGGGAATACGGGATGACATGAAAACATGTCGTTTCGAGGAGCACCCACTATGTCATTGCGACCCAGTGGCCATCCCCTATGTCATTGCAGGGAGTATCCTCCATCTTATTTCGAGGGGCTATTTCCGTGTCATTTCAAGGGGCACCCCCCATGTCATTTCGAGGAGCGAAGCGACGAGAAATCTTGCCCCCCACGCCATCCCAGGGGGTTACGTTCAAGATTCCTCACCCCGCTATCGCGGGGATTCGGAATGACATCTTGGGCCGTCGGCGGGAGGCGGGATGACATGAAATGAAAGGCGTTACGTTCAAGACTTCTCACATTCGTTCGAAGTGACATGAAGGGATGTTCGAACTGACATGATATGGCGGCGACGGCGGGTGCAACGTCGGGTCGGGAGCGCAACGTCCGGGCGGGGGGCGCGACGTCCGGGCGGGAGCGCAACGTCGGGTCGGGAGTGCAACGTCGGGTCGGGAGCGCAACGTCCGGTCGGGGGGCGCGACGTCAAAACGACTCGTCCGCCATCTCCAGGGCCGCCCGTTCCGCCGCCCGGATGGCGTCACAGCGGCTTTTCACGGTCATGAGCACCTCGTTGGCGAAGAACTTCGCCGCCGCGATTTTCCCCTGATAAAAAGCGGCATCGTCATGGGCCGCCGCCAGGGCGCGCTGCCCCTCCCGGGAATCCCCAAGGCCCTCTTTTTGGTAAATGACCTCCAGCTTCCCGCAGGCGACGGCGGCCCCTTCGAGCAGGAAGTGCGCCACAAGCAGATCCCCCAGGACGCGCAGGAAGGGGGAGGCGTACAAAACGGGGGTCAGAATATCCCCGCTCCCCGCCGCGGCGGCAAAACCCCCCGTCACATCCTGAAAGGCCCGGAGGGAGTCGGCGAAAAGGGGCCCATAACCCTGGAGGGGACCTGAAGCGGGCCATGTCTGCCGGGCCTCCTCCAGACGGGCGAAAAGTTTCTTCACCCCGGCGCCGTCTCTTTCCCCTAACCTCCTCCCCACCAGGTCCAGGGCGAGGATCCCGTTCGGCCCCTCGTAGACGGACGCGATTTTGCAGTCCCGCAGGTACTGCTCGATGGGGTAGTCGGAACAGTAACCGTAGCCACCGTAAACATCCATGGCCCGGGAGCAGACGAGAAAGCCCGTATCGGAACAGTAGACCTTGCAGACCGGGACGAGAAACGATGCCAGGCTCTGCCAGTCCTGCCGCCCTTCCTCGCCCTCCGTGACGGCGGCCATGTCCATGCACCAGGCGGTGAAATAGTTGAGGGCCCGCATGCCTTCCACGTGGGCCTTCATCCAGAGCAGGTTCCGCCGCACGTCGGGATGGCCGATGATGGGGATGGGCTTTGCCTCGGGATTGTTCATCTCCAGGATGGAGGCGCACTGGATCCGTTCCTTCGCGTAGGCCGCGGCGTGTTCGTAAGCCGCCGTGGCGTGCCCCAGCCCCTGCATGGCCACGCCGAGATGGTCCACGTCCATCATGCCACACATGACACGGAACCCTTCCCGCCCCCGCCCCAGGAGTTCCCCAACGCAGTCCCCGTTATCGCCGAAGTTCAGGGTGCATGTCGCCGAGCCCTGGATGCCCATTTTCTGTTCGATATTTCCCGTGTGGACGTCGTTGTGCGCCCCGGGCCGGCCGTCTTCCCCCAGGCGGAACTTGGGGACGATGAAGGCGGACAGGCCCGCCATCCCGGGGGGGTCCCCCTCGATCCGGGCCAGGACGAGGTGAACGATGTTCGGCGTCAGGTCATGGTCGCCGTTGGTGATGAAGCACTTGCTCCCCGTGATCCCGTAGGAGCCGTCGGGAAGACGTTTCGCCCGGGTCCGGACGGCGCTCAGATCCGTTCCGGCGTCGGCCTCGTTCATGCACATGGTCCCGGTCCAGTCACCCCGGCCCAGGGGGGTGCCGTAGCGTTCCTTCTGCCGGTCCGTGCCGAACTCCCCGATCAGGCCCGCCGCCACGGCGCTCAGGCCCGGGTAGGTGAAAAGGGAAAAATTGGCGGCGTAAAAAAACTCGGCGCAGACCGTCCGGATGGACACGGGGAGGGCCGGGCCGCCTTCGGGGGGGGTAAACCAGCCCCCGTCCACAAAGGTCCGGTAGGCCTCGTGAAAACCGGGGGGGATACGGACCTGGCCGTTTTCGAAGGTACAACCCTGACGATCCCCCTCGGCGTAGAGGGGAACGAAGACCCGGAGGGCCATTTTTTCCGCCTCGTTCCGCATCAGCAGAACATCCTCCCGGGTCAGGCCGCCGTAGGCCCCGCCGGAGAGAACCTGTTCCATGGCCATCTGTTCGAAGAGAATGAATTCCTGATCGCGCTTGTTGACGAGGGTGTTCTTCATGGCGTCCTCCTTTGGAATGGGATGGAGCCATTATAGGAGCGGGGTTCGGGAAGGTCAAGGCCCTTTTGGCGGTTCCGGGGAGGTTCCTTCCGCCCCCCGGAAGGAAGCATCAAAAAGGCCGGAAGGGCCCCCTTTTCCCACTTGGCATACTACAAGTACTTTCGTACAATGTGTTAAACGTCATGGAAGGAGGACGCCATGAAGCGGATTGCCGAAAAGCCGGCTCCCGCTGATGGCGCAGCGTTAGCCGTCATAAGATGCATCAAAAATAAAAAAACGTTTAACCTGGCGCTAGAGCCGATCGCAGCCCGCTGGGCTGCTCCGGCTCAGCTTTTCGTTGGGCAGGCAGATACACAATATCCGAACTAAAATATAAGGAGGTTATTATGGCGGAGTTACTTGTTTTTCATAGTGGAAATCCTTCCTGAATGTCGTGCAGAAAGGCTATAGGTGTAGCCGAGGAAATGAAGAGAAAATATGGTGAAAGACTCGAACTGAAAATCTATACCACAGATTCAAAAGAGGCGGAACCTTATGATTTTAGAAGCTCAACTAATGTTCTGTTTGAAAAAGAGTTTGTTTCAGTTGACATCGCAACGGATAGGGACAAAATGGATGCCTTTCTTTCCTCAAAGTTGTGAATTCGGTATCAAGAAAGAATAGACGGAAGAAAACACTTAAAAGAACTGCCCGACAAGGTGCTGAAACCGAACGTGTCCCTGTCGGGTCACTCCGGCTCAGCTTTTCGTTCGCTCTCTGAAACCATTATTGACGTCATAACGTTTTGACACTATAATGTCACAAAGATTGGAGGTGACATTATGGCAACACCGGCAAAAAGAGCCACCGTGTATTTCGACCCTTCCATACACAAGGCACTGAAACTAAAATCAATAGAAACATCGAAATCAATATCGGACCTTGTCAATGACGCTGTCAAGGCAGCGCTTGCTGAGGATGCTGAGGATATTTCTGCTTTCGAGGAAAGGGTGAATGAACCGCTGATCAGTTCTTCCGAGATGCTGAAAAGGCTGAAAAAAGATGGCCGCATATGAAATATTTTTCAGGGAATCGGTTTGGAAAGAACTCAAAAAGGTACCCAAAGCCGATCTGAAAAAAATCCTCTCACGAATTGAGCAACTTGGAACTGATCCTCGGCCTATGGGGTGCGAAAAACTCACAGGCCATGAATTATACAGAATCCGTCAAGGGAATTATCGGATTGTATATACGATCCAGGACAACGAGCTTACGGTATGGATAGTTAAAGTCGGCCATCGGAAAGAAGTATATCGATAAGCGAACAAGCGCCTGTAGCAGACCGCGATAGATCGTCGCGGCTGTATAAGGCTAAGGCGCAGCGTTAGAAGTCAAGAGGAAGGGGGCAGACGTGTCGATTCAGCTGGAAGGAAATTGGAAACGTGGGCTCGCATTCGACGTTCACACCTTGAGCAGCACTTACTTGGGCGTCAATGAGTACGGATACGATCAGTGGGATAACACCCGGAGCGAAATTGGCGAACTGCTCTATCAGATAAAATATCGTGCAGATGCACGAAAGGTCCAAAAGATCGTCAAGCTCCTGGACAAGATCAAAGGCATAGAGTCAATGGATTACTTGATTCCCGTTCCCTCGACAAACAAGCAAAGGCGGGTTCAGCCGGTCGTTGAAATTACCCGGAAACTTGGAGAATGCCGTGGTGTCAAAGTACTTGAAGGTGTCCTTTGCAAACGTGCTGGAGGCCCCGAGCTCAAGAACGTGACCGACGTTGACGAACGCGAGGCACTGCTGCGAGAAAGATTATATCTTGAGCAGTGTGACGCCATTGAGGGAAAGAATGTGTTGTTAATCGACGATTTGTATAGGTCCGGAGCGACTCTGCGTGTGGCAACAGAACTCCTGTACGACAAGGGTGGTGTCAACGATGTCTTTGTGCTAACGATGACGAAGACAAGGAGCAAGAGATGATATCCGTATTCGTAGCAGGCTCTCGAAAACTTGGGCGACTCAATGATCAAGTCCGAGAGCGGTTGGAAAATATTATTGCAGGGTCCTATCGAGTCTTTGTTGGTGATGCCAACGGCGCCGATAAGGCAATTCAATCCTTTCTTTCCGAACAGAAGTATGAACATGTCGTGGTCTTCTGCTCTGGACCCAAATGTCGTAATAATTTAGGAACATGGCCAATGCACAACGTTGACGTCCCATCCGGAATTACTGGAAGAGCGTTCTACACATACAAGGATGTAGAAATGGCTGAAGGTGCAGATTACGGCCTAATGCTTTGGGATGGAAAGAGTTCAGGCACAATTAAAAATGTAATAGAGCTACTTAAGAGGCATAAGAAATCTTTAGTTTATTTCTCTCCAAAGAAAACCTTTATCTCTGTAACTTCTCTGAACGAATTGGAGACACTTTTAGCCAATTGTTCTCCTGATAGCCTTGATGTGATAAAAAAGAAAGTCGGCCTTAAGTCTCAGCTCAATGAAATCGCGCAGTCGAGCCAGTCCGCGCTTAACTTCTAACATGTCAATGCAGCGGACGCCAAAACCGCCGTGCGGTTTCGTCACGGCTGATGCCTGCCGTTCGCTCTACGAAGCAATCAATCAGCCAAAGGAAATTTAATGCCTATTGAACATGAATTAAGAGTATTAGCAAAAGCATACTCAGAACAACTGAGTAAACGAATCGATGCACGTGTAGCCGAAATGGAGGAAGATGATCAATCTCATTTCTTGATCTATCGTGTTCTAGGTGTCACAACCAAAGAAGGAAAAATGATCGATATTTATCAAAATAAGGGTCGATTTCTATACAAGTATGCAGGTTCCTTTCTGGAAGAAGCCACTAAGCAGTGTTTTAAACATAAGTTTCCTGATTCTGGAACAGTGAAGATTCCTAATACCATAGGACAGCGACCAAAAAGATTCGAGATTGATTGCCTTGTTGATCCCGATGCAATCGAGATCAAATGGCGAGATGCAACAACCGATGGTGACCATATTAACAAGGAGCATACTCGCATAAAGGTGATTTCCGCAGCAGGATTTAAGCCTATAAGGGTAATGTTCTACTATCCAAATCGAACTCAGGCAAAAAGAATACAAGATACGCTGGAAACGCTCTATAAAGGCATTGGCGGAGAGTACCATCGGGGAGATAATGCTTGGGACTATGTGAAAAACAGAACGGGGTTTGATTTAAAAGCCTTGCTTGAAAGAATTGCAGAAAAAAATGCGCACGAAGATGACTGAATTTGTTAATAAAATACATTTGGGTGATTGCCTTGATGTTTTAAGGTCAATAGAGAAGCGCTCTATTGACCTCATTTACCTTGACCCGCCTTTTTTTACTGAAAAAAAACACAGGCTCAAAACCAGAGACCGAACTAAGGAATTTAGTTTTGATGATATCTGGGGCTCCGACCTTGCTTATGGTGAATTCCTATTTGAGCGGATATCGCTCATGAAGGAGGTATTGAAAGACACAGGATCTATCTTTGTTCATTGCGACAAAAGTGGCGAGCACATTGTGCGCGCCATCTTAGATAACGTATTTGGCTCGGCAAACTTTCAATCTGAAATTATCTGGAGTTACAAAAGATGGTCTAACTCCAAGAAGGGGCTTCTGCCAAGTCACCAAAACATATACTTTTATTCAAAAACCGATAATTTCAAATTTAACATGATGTTCACCGCTTATTCTGAAACAACAAATATAGATCAGATACTTCAGAGTAGAACCAGAGATGAGCATAATAAGTCTGTCTATGACATACATGAAAATGGTCAGTTTAAACATGGCAAAGAGAAAGTTGGCGTTCCGCTGAGTGACGTTTGGGAAATTCCATACTTAAACCCCAAAGCCAAGGAACGTGTAGGGTATCCGACACAAAAGCCTTTACTGTTGCTGGAGAGAATAATTGAGCTGGTAACGGATAAAAATGATCTGGTGTTAGACCCCTTTTGCGGTAGTGGTACTACCTGCGTAGCAGCTAAACTAGCCAATCGAGATTACATAGGGATTGATAAATCTCAAGATGCTGTAGCACTGTCGAATAGTAGAATTTTGAACCCTATAAAAACTGAGTCAAACCTATTAAAGAATGGTAGGGATTCATACGTTAATTCAGACAAAGAAGCATTAGGCCTGCTACTAGGAGTTCCTTTTAATCCTGTTCAGAGAAATAAAGGTATTGATGCAATTCTCGTAGAGCAGTTTGAAGGCTCGCCTGTTCTTGTTAGAGTTCAAAAGAAAAATGAAACATTGGCTGAGGCTGCTTCACACTTATTAAAGGCAAAAAGGACAAAGCAGTCTAAGAAAGTCGTTCTCATTCAAACCCAAGAAAATGATCTATTCTATGCCCTTGAACAACAAGATGGGATGATTGTAATCAGTGCACCATCGATTCTTATAGGAAGATCAATCAAAAATAAGCTAACAAAAAGCTGCGCCGGACAATCTAAAGATGCGCCGCTTTGCTCTGCGTCTTTAGATCGCCGGTGAGCTTGGCCTGCCGTTCGCTCTACGAAGCCATCAATGAACCAGAGGGAATTCAACGCCTCATCCGGTCGTACAAAATCTCTTCGGGAACCCCGCCGAAATGATCGAAAGCCCGGATATGGCAATCCACCTGAGATTGATAACCCGGCTCCGTCTGAAACCGCCTATAAGCTTATCCGGCCCCGTTCCTCCTTCATTGACCGAACGGCTCGCTTCACGATCCCATAGCTCCCTGAAAAACCCATCGGGAGAAGATGATCGTGTTACGGCTGATCCCCAAGCGCCCGGCAATATGCCGCCGGTTCAAACCCCTCCGATGTAATAACGGTATGTCCAAAACAGTCCCCTTTTTTTCAACGTGCCACCTCGCTCACCATGAAATAAAAAATTAAACCATAAAGGGGCTCACTTTCTCACGACCATTTTCGGATGAATTTATGGCAACCGGAAACACCAGCCCCAGCCGGGTACGCCGGTCAAACTTTCGAAAGGGCCGGACGGCGCTTGCGGTCGCTTGCTTTTCGGTACCGGCGACGGGCCCCTCTCCATCAACGGGCAAAGGCGAATGCCCCACGGCGGCGCCCTCCATGACCGAAGGCGGCAGGAAACCTCTTTACCGTTACATGGGGTCGGCACCGGGGGCTGCGAAAGGCCCCGCATGGAGGCCCTCATGGTGCAGCCGGAAGGGCCTCCAAGAAAAAAGGAGGCCGGGCAGATGCCCGGCCTCCTCGCTAGCGTTTCAATTAACTTTTACTGTGCCTTCAAGTCCGAAAGGTGTGCTCTATTTTACGGATTCCCAGGCGAACCTTCACCACCTTCATCTTCTGGGGTTTTATCTTCACACGTCGTCTCGCCTTCTAAAGTGACCGTGCAACTATACTCGTTCTTAGTCTGATTAGTTTTGACTGTGACCTCCCCATCTTTAACTTCAACCTCATTGCCGGCAGATACCCTGAGCAGGCCGTCTAAATTACCATCGCTAGGAGGATCTTCACCTGGATGGTCCGCCATCCACGCCGTAACCGTCGTATGGGCGTTCTTGGCATCGGACTTGACGCTGGCCTTGAAGCCGCGCTCCCGGTACTGGATGAACTGGGGGATGGCGATGGCCGCCAGGATGCCGATGATGGCGATGACGATCATCAACTCGATCAGGGTGAAACCCTTCTGTCCTTCTTTTTTCTGCATGGTCTGAAGCATTTTCTTCCTCCTTCTTTGTCTTGTTTTTTATTCCATTTCATTATGCGTTAAAATGTCTTCCCTGACGATTTTTCCTTTTCCGTTTCCGTTTTTCCCCCGTTCACCTCCTGTCTTTATTTTTTTCCGTTTTCGATTGTGGGCGATCGTCCGTGGACGATGCGCCGTCGCCTCTCTTATTGCAACGGCGATGCCAACCCGCATAGCCCGGGGGCATTTGTCGTCATGTCCCGTCATATCAAGTACCTGGGCGGGGTGTCCCCGGGGGCGGGACCGGGTCGGGGGCACCCGGTCTCCGTGGTTTTCACGGGACGATCCGTGATTATCACGAAAACGACCGGCGGGATCGGGGCGACCGCGCCAACGTGACGCCGGCGGCCGCCCCCTGTCGGGGTCATGACGGGCCGGGGGAAACAGAGTCGAAAGGGCGGGTGGGCCGCCGAGCTCCCCCGGCGAGGGGGGGCCGGGCGCTCCAGGGGGGACAAGGGGGGCCCGAAGGGGGGGCGAATGGACTCAGAGGGTGAGGGGGAGGAAGACGATCTTCTCCTCCTCTCCCGTCACCGTCATTTTCGTGTGGCTGTCGATGGCGTGGGGCACGCAGACCCTGAAGGAACCGTTTATCCTCACGACGCTGACCCGCGCCTGGTAGAGGGCGAAGAGGCTCTCGTTCGTCACGACGGACGCGGTTTTCCCGTCGCCGATGACGGCGCCCTCCTTGATCATGACGGACCGGTCCCCCAGCCAGAAGGCGTGTTCCGGTGAATGGGTCGATTTGATGAACGTGTAGCCCTCCCGGGCGAGTTTGATGATCTCCTCGAGAAGGCGCAACTGGTTGCCGTAATCCAGCCCCGCCGCCGGTTCGTCGAGGACGAAGATCTCGGCCCCCTGGGCCATGGCCCGGGCGATGAGGGTCAACTGGCGCTCCCCGCCGCTCAGTTCCGTGTAGGGCCGCTCCGCCAGGTGGGCGATGGAGAGGCGGGCCATCTTCTCATGGGCGATGTCCCGGTCCTTCCCCGAATAGGAAAAGAAGAAGGGCTTGTGGGGCAGGCGGCCCATGAGGACCACGTCGATGACCTTGTAGGAAAACGCGCCCCGGTGGCTCTGGGGAACGTAGGCGATCTGCCGGGCCACGGCCCGGGCGTCGATCCGGCCGATTTCCGTCCCCTTCAGGCGCACGCTCCCCCGGGAGGGGCGCAGCAGGCCGAGGAGGACCTTCAGGAGGGTGCTCTTCCCGCTGCCGTTCGGACCCAGGAGGGAGATGACCTCCCCCCGGCGGACCGTCAGGCTGACATCCCGCAGGACGGGCCGGCTGTCGTAGGCGAAGGTCACGTCCCGCGCCTCGATCAGCGTCATCCCCCGGGCGGTCATGAGCCCCACCCCCGGCGGGCCCTTCTCATGACGAAAACGAAAAAGGGGATCCCCACGAGGGAGGTCACGATGCCGATGGGAATCTCCGTCTCGAACAGGAGGCGGCAGAGGTTGTCGACCAGGAGCAGGTAAATGGCGCCGATCAGGATACTCGAGGGGATCAGCACCCGGTTGTCCGGCCCGACCAGCATGCGGGTAATGTGGGGGATGATCAGGCCGACCCAGCCGATCATGCCGGCGATGACCACCGTCAGGGAACTGACCAGGGAGGCCAGGAAGATCATGACCAGGCGGATCCTCTCCACCGGAATACCCAGGGACCGGGCCTCCTCGTCTCCCATGCTGAGGACGTTGAGGTAGCCCGACATGGATATGATCAGCATCATGCTGATGACCATGGGAACGGCGGCGAACCACACGGTCCCGGCGTCGGCGTAGGACAGGCCGCCCATGAGCCAGTACACGATGGCGGGCAGCTTGTCGTAGGGATCGGCGCAGTACTTGACGACGGACAGAAGGGAGGTGAACAGGGCCCCGCTGATCACACCACCCAGAATGAGCAGCAGGACCGCGCCGCCCCGGAACATGCGGGCAATGCCGACGGCGACCAGGACGGAAATGAAGCCGAAGACGAAGGTGCTCGCCTGGACGGCCAGCCAGTTTTCGAAAAGGAGCATGCCCAGGGCGGCGCCGAAGGAGGCCCCGGCGAGAACACCCAGAAGGGACGGCGACACGAGGGGGTTGATGAACATGGCCTGGAAGGCCGCGCCCGCCACGGACAGGGAGGAACCGACGAGGATGGCGGCCACGACGCGGGGCAGGCGAATGGAGAAGAAGAGGTTCTCCAGAAGGGCCATGTCGAGGCCCGCCGGGGGCCTGCATCCCGTTACCTTCGCCGTGAAAAAAAGGAGCGTGTCCCGGAGGGCGACGGGATACTTGCCCAGGGTCAGGGAAACGACGGCCCCGACGGCCAGCAGGATCGTCAACAGGGTCACAACCGCCGGCCGCCTCATCCCGCCAGGATCTCCCGTACCTGGGCATCGTCCAGCTCCACCCCCAGGAAAAGACGATAGAAGAGCCGGGTCTCCCGGGCCATGTCGATGGGATACAAGTCGGGATAAAGGCAGGACATGACCCACTTGATCCCGATGTAACGCATGTGGGAGGCGGGGCGGTCAAACCAGTTGAAGGGCGTCTTGGGGATCACGAACACCCGCCCGTCCCTCACGGCCCCGATCCGGCGCCACGCCCGATCCCTCCGGATGCGGTCGTAGGCCTGCCGTTCCTGGACGAAGATGACATCGGGGTCGGCGAGGAGGACCTCTTCCATGGAAACGCGCTCCATGCCGTAATCGTTTCGGGTCCGGCACAGGCAGACGTTTCCGGCCCCGGCCAGGCCGATCACCTCCGTGCGCCGGGAGGTATGGCATTCCGTAAACAGGCCGTCCAGACCCTGGGCATAGTAAACGGAGACGGTTTTTCGCGTGGAGGCGGAACGGGCCACGGCGGCCGCCTCCTTCAGCGCCCTCTCCCCGTAATCCGCCAGCTTTTCGGCCCGCTCCTCCCGATCGAGGAGCTTTCCGAGAAACCTGAATCCCCTTCCGTAATCCGCCATCCCGTCGATCGCCATGAAGACGAGGGGGAAACCGGCTTTCTTCATGTCGGCTTCCATCCTGCGGTTCAGCGCGGAATCCCTGCGGACCCACATGATGACCACATCCGGCCCGGCCTTGATGATCGTTTCGATGTTGGCCACCCGCCCCTGGCCGAAGTATCCCCCCAAGACGGGGAGGTCATGGACGAGGGGAGACAGGTACCGCTTCTCCCGGTCCTTCAGGGGCGCATTCCACCCGCTGAGGAGACCCGGGTCGACGGCGTAAATCATCTGGGTGGCGGGGGGCGAGGTGGCATAGACCTTCCGGATCCGGTCGGGGACCTCCACCTTCCGGCCCGTCATGTCCACGATTTGCCTCGCCTCGACGGGCATGACCATGAGCAGTAAGGACAAGCAGGCCATCCAGAGCATCGCCTTCGTCATCACCGCCGTTACGGGGTACAGATGTCGCTGCATACGCTTATCGAGCCCTGTCAATACGGGCCCGCCTATTCCTTTTCCCACCAGAGAACGGCCCAGCGGACGGTCCTGGCGTAATCGAGCATCCACGCGCCGTCCCGTTGGACGAGGTGCCTTGCCATGTAGGCGTCGAGTTTTTCCCCCTCTTCCGGCGTCATCTCCGGGAACATCCAGCGGAGGGAGCCCAGGGCCTCCCCGTATTCGGCATAGGCGTCCTGAACCCGTTGGGTGATAAAGTCAACGCGGGCGTAAATGCCCATCTGGTACAGGACATTGTAATTGTAGATGTAGTCCGGCCCCACCCGCAATTCCCGCCCCACGGCCCGGTGAGCCCGGCGGTCATGGGGCCCGTCGCCGACGATCGTGACGATGAAGACCCGTTCGCGGGCGGCGTGGTGCAGCTTGGCGATGCTGGCCTTCAGGTCATCCACCACGAGGGACCGTGACGCGATGGCCACGTCGTACCGGCCAAGACCGGCCTCCCCCCAGTCGTCCTCCCAGCGGGCCTGAATCATCTCGACGTTGTCTATGTTTCTTTTCAGGCATTCCTCCCGGAGAATGGCAAGCATCCTTTCCGAAAAATCGACGGCCGTAACGGACTTGACCTTGTCCGCCAGGGGCAGGGCGAGGGTGCCGCCGCCGCAACCCATATCCAAAACCGTCCACTCAGGGCGGGGCGTCATGATCTTCAGAAAGTGCTCCGCGTATCCGGTCCTTGAAGCATGCCTCGCAAAGGAACGGGAACGCCCGTCCCAGAATTCGGCGCGTCGGGCGGGAGACGGATGCCTTTCCCTCATCTCCCTCCACGCCTGATTCCAATCCGCGTTCTGCATTAAAACCGCCTCCTGCATGGTTCCTCCTTTTACAAGTGGATTATAAATGAACGGGCCGCTCAATGCATTCGTATTTTTACAGAAGGGAGTAGTAGCCCCCGCCATTCACGCAGGCCCCGCAGTAGATTTTTCCGTCCATCCGGACCTCCCGGCAGTCCATGACCCGCTCCCCGCAGACCGAACAGGTCACGATGCGCAGCGGCTTGCCCGGCAGGACTTCCGGCTTCATGTCCACCTTGACCTCACGGACCTCGAACAGGTTCTCCTCGGGCTGCAGGGCCCATTCCATCGTATGGGGATTCCGCTCGATCATCTCCCGTGTCAATTCCTGTGTCTTGTCCTCGTCCTTTTCATTCACCGAGACCCGGACGGCTTTCCCCGTCTCCAGATGCACAAATGTCATGGCCGCCTTTCCGTAATCGATCACCCTGAAGGTCCGCTTCCCGGGGCGGCGGCCCCCCACGGCCAGCAAGGCGTCGGCGGGACAGCGGTAGGTCTCGACGAAAGCCATGAATTTTTTCCGGTCCCTTCCCTTCGGATCCTCAATCCCGATGGCCTTCAGGCCCATCAGCACCATCCGCGTGCCGACGGTGATCCCGGCGCACAGCTCCCCGTGAAATTCACGGGCGTCCTCCAGTCTCGCTTCCAGATCGAAATAGTCCTCATTCATCTGTCACCCTCCTGAATTGTGATTGCCCGTTTCCACCCGGAAGTGGTCCGGGCGGGGCATGGGAATCGGGAAACCTTCCGGTCACCCCCGGCAAGCCGGCCCTCCCCTTCCCCTCCGGCTCCGTGGGGGCTGCCCCCCCCGGCTCCGTAGGGGGCTCCCCCCCCACGCGTCCCCCGAAGGAGACAAGGAGCGATGCGCCCCCAGGCCATGCGGCTGTCCCCTCCCCGCCTCCTCCGAAGGCGGCCCGATTACGTTATGCATGATATTACATCACGCACGTTACGTTATGTATATTCCTACATAGCGTCTGTCAAGCGATATTTGCCCTGGATCCGGCGCGCCGGAAGCCAACGAAACCATTGTAAGGGCCCGCCGGATGTGTTAAAAAACGGGGCGCGGTTTCAACCGGACAGGTCCCGTTACCATGACGATCAAACGCAGAAAAAAAATCGCCCTCTGGATCATCGCCCTCCTTCTTGCGCCCGCCATCCCGGTCGCGGGGGTGCTTGCCCTCGCCCAGTCACCCCGGGCGGTCAACCATATCGCCGCTTTCATCCAGCCGCTGACGGGCGTTTTTCTCCGGGTGGACGATGTTTCCCTCAAACGGAACCTGGAACTCCACCTGAAGGGTCTGCGAATGAGGACAATCGCCGAAGACGGCTTCGACGTCTCCGTCAGCCGGGCGACCGTTCAAGGGGGTCTCGGGCCGGGCCTGGACCTGAAGATCGAAAAGATCCTCCTTACGGCCCCGGAGTTCACCTTTCAAATCGGGGGGGACGGCCCGGAAGCAGACCCCTTTGCCCTCCTCAGGAGGATGCCCCCGGTGCGCCTTCTGAAGGTGCAGGACGGCCGCCTGACCCTGAAGTCACCTTCCGCCGTCTATACGATGCCCGGCATGAACATGACCATTCGCGACTTCGACCCGGAGGGCGGCGGAAAGCTGGACGCGAACCTTCGTTTCCACTTCGCCGACGGGGATTCGGCCGCCCGGGGCGCCCTTTCGGCCACACTGGACATGACCGCTTTTTCACCGGGGCCGGCGGGGGCGGGTTCTCTTCGGGCCGTTCTCGCAACGGGCGTCCGCGGCGACCTGCAAGTCGATGACGTGACGCTGGAAACGGGGTTCGCCCTGGACGGCCATATCTTCTCCTTTACGGGGACCAGGGCCGCCGTCGGCGGCCTCGCCTGGCGACGGGGGGCGGACACCACGACCCTGAAAGGCCTGAAGGCCCGCCTGAACGGTTCTTTCAACGGGAAGACGTCGGGCTTCACCCTGGCCTCCCTGGACATGTCGGGGGCGGGGATCGGCTCCCTGACGGGACGGGTGTCGGGGACCCTCGCCCCTCCGGGGTGGAACCTGTCCCTTCAGGCGGCCTCCCTGGATCTCGCGGAGGTCCTGGCCCTCGCCGGTCCCCTTCTCCCCGAACCCTACGGAGAGTGGACCTTCAAGGGCAAAGGGCGCGTCGCCGTGGAAAGCCAGGGGCGTCACCTCGACGGCGCAACGGTATGGCAGGCCAGGGCCGTCGTGGATCTCGATGGGGGGGGATTCGCATCCCCCGACAGCTCGAAGGCGGGCGAACGGATTACAGGCAAAATCGAACTGAACCTGGGGTCGCCGGACAAAGCCTCCCAGGGCCGTTTCAACGCGGCCATGTCCTGCGACGACGGGGAGGTGCTCTGGGGGCCCTACTATCAGGATTTCCACGGCGAAAGCGTCAAGGTCGTTTCACGGGGCGCTTTCACGCAAAACCCCTTTTCCCTTTCCTCATCGGGAACGTTCGATCTTTTCCAAACGGGGGATTATACCTTCTCGACGAACCTGTCACCGGGGCAGACCCGCTTTTCACTGGACGGGGCGAACATTTCATGCCCGCGTCTGTTTGCCGTTCTGCTTCGGAACCACGTCGAACAGCATTACCCGGACCTCCGGGACCTGACATGGGAGGGCGAATCGGATCTGAAGCTGGCCCTGTCCATATCACCGCGGGAAAAAAGGCTCGAAGGCCACTTCACCCTGCGCGACGGCGCCCTGCGTTCGCCCTTGAACGATCTCCTGCTGACGGGCCTGAACATCTCCCTGCCTTACGACCTGGCCCTGGGGGATTCAGTGAAACCGCACCCGCCGGACCTGGAAAGGAAAGGGTCCCTCTCTTTCGACGCCTTCCAGAAAAACACCCTCCGGATCTCCCGGTTCGGCACCCCCGTCATCCTCTCGGGGAACCGGATGATCATGCCCGACCCCATCGACCTTCCCCTCTTCGGGGGTCACGTCCGTCTCGCCGGACTCAGGGTCGAAAACCTGCTTCTGCCCGACACGCGGGCGGACACAGGCGTAACGATCAGGGAACTCCCCATGGAGGCCCTGTCCGGCCCGGGGTCGCCCATCCCGCTCGCGGGCATCATCGACGGGGACCTCCCCGCCGTTTCCTATCGTCACGGCGAGTGGCGTGCGACGGGAAAGGTGATCGCGCGGATTTTCGGCGGCCGGATAACCGTCGAAAACCTTTTCGGGGGCAGGCTCTTCGCCCCCTCCCGCTTCTTCGGCGCCGACGTCACCCTCGATCAGATCGACCTCGAGGAGGTCACCGCCACCATTCGCCTGGGGCGGATGACGGGGCTGATCAAGGGCACCCTGAGCGGTTTCACGATGGAATACGGCCAGCCGTCCCGTTTTGATCTCGTCATGCAAACGGACCGGAGCAGGAAGGTCCCCCAAAAGATCAGTGTGGACGCGATCAACAGCCTTTCCATCATCAGCACCGGCTCGGGAGCGATGTCGGCCATCCTGAGCGGCGGAGTCAACAGGTTTTTCAAGTCCTACCCGTATCGTGAAATCGGTTTTCGATGCACCCTCGCCGATGACGTGTTCACCCTGCGCGGCCTCATCCACCAGGGGGGTACGGAATACCTTGTCAGAAGGTCCCCGTTCAGGGGTATTGACATCATCAACCAGAATCCGGATAATTCGATCAGCTTCAAGGATATGTCTGAACGGGTGGGCCGCCTCTTTCATACCCGGCCGGACACGGAGGAGGAGATGTCCTGAAAAAGGGCGTCCCGCCAGGACGACAAAAAACATCATCAGGAGGAACCATGAAGACGTTTGCCAAGTTTACCGGTTTATTCACCCTTCTTTTCGTCACGGCCTGTGTGACGGTCAACATCTACTTCCCGTCCGCTGAGGTTCAAAGAGCGGCGGACATAATCGTGGATGACATCCGGACGAAGGTCAACGAGGCCAGGCCCGAACCGAAGCCCTCAAGCCGGCTCGACCTACGGAATCTATTCGGCCCGGCCAACGCCCACGCCGCGACGGATATCGACGTGTCAACCCCGGCCATCCGCGGCATCAAGGACGCGATAAGGAACAGATTCCCCCAGTTGAAACCGTTTTACGACAGGGGCGCCGTCGGGGAAAGCAACAGGGGTTTTGTCGCGGTGACGGAGACGGGGGGGTTGGGCCTCCAGGAGAGAAGCCTGCTGAACAGGCTCATCGATCAGGAAAACAAGGACCGGGCGGCGCTTTACAAGGAGATCGCCGCCGCCAACAAACTGGGACCCGAATCCGTACCCCAGATCGAAAAAATTTTCGCCAACAGCTGGCGGGACAAGTCCCTGTCCGGCTGGTGGGTGCAAAATGACGACGGGGTCTGGGAGAAAAAGTAGGCCGACAGCAAGCCCCTCCCCTTCCCTACGGCTCCCCTACGCCGCAAACGGGGCAGTGTTTCGTCCTTTCGATATGGATGGTGCTGAAGGTCATGTCGGAAGCGTCGATGAACAGCATCCGCCCCGCCAGGAGCGTCCCGAAGCCCGCCAGGCACTTGATCGCCTCCACGGCCTGGACGCAGGCGATCATGCCCGTAAGGGGACCCAGGGCGGGGATCTCCTCATCCTGCTCCGGCACATCCTGGCACAGGCAGGCGAAGCAGGGGGTTTTACCGGGAATGATGGTCGTTGCCTCGCCTAGCAGGCCGTGGATACCCCCGTGAATAAACGGGATGCCCAGGTCAACGCAGGCCCTGTTCAGGATCAGGCGGGTTTCGAAGTTGTCGAGGCCGTCTATGACGACCTGGCCGCCGGCGATCAGGTCTGCCGCATTATCGGGTTCGATCCGCTTCCTAACGGACGTGATCCGAACGGCCGGGTTCAGAAGCCCCAACTTGTCCGCCCCGGAAGCGACCTTCGCCCGGCCGATATCCCCGTCGTAATGCAGAAGCTGCCGGTTCAGGTTGGACAGGGAAACCACGTCGTCGTCAATGATCGTCAGGCGACCGATCCCCGCCGCGGCCAGGTAAAGGGCGCCGGGGCATCCCAAACCGCCGACGCCGGCAACGACCACATGGGCCTTCTTCAGCTTTTCCTGCCCCTCTTCCCCCAGGGGGGGGTATTGAATCTGCCGTTTGTACCGTGAAAGATCGTATTCCGTCAGCATATCCGTGTATCCCCGTGACCGTTCTTCCCCAGGCTCCGGAACGGGCGGACCCGCCTCGCGCCATGGCCCGTGAGGGGCCCCATTGAAAAAACACCCCGCCCTTCCGCAAGGGCCGGGGGGAAATCCGTCCTTTTTGATTTGAGGAAGGACGCGCACCGAATCTTTTCCCCCGGGGACGGGACGGCCCCAATGTTCAGCCCCAGGTCATTCTCCTGATCCTACTGGAAGAGCCAGGTGGAAAGGTACCGCTCCCCCGTATCGCAGATGACGGTCACGACAACCTTGCCCTTCGCTTCGGGGCGTTTCGCCACCTCGAGGGCCGCCCAGACGTTCGCCCCGGAAGAAATACCCGACAGGATCCCCTCCTCCGCCGCCAGACGCTTCGCCGTTTCGCCCGCATCCTCATGGCGGACCGTCATGACCTCATCGACGACGGACCGGTCCAGGACGGCGGGAACAAAACCCGCCCCGAGCCCCTGAATCTTGTGGGGCCCCGACGCACCGCCGGACAGGACGGGGGACCCGGCCGGCTCCACGGCAATGACCCTGAGGGCGGGTCTTCTTTTTTTGAGAACCTCGCCGACGCCCGTAATGGTTCCCCCCGTCCCGACGCCGGCCACGAAGTAGTCGATTCGACCGTCCGTGTCCGCCCAGATTTCTTCAGCCGTCGTTTTCCGGTGAATGTCCGGGTTGGCCGGGTTCTCGAACTGACGCGGGATGAAGCTGTGGGGCGTCACTCCGGCCAGCTCCTCCGCCTTCTCCACGGCGCCGCGCATGCCCCCCGCCCCTTCCGTCAGAATGACCTCCGCCCCCATAATGGCCAGAAGCCGGCGGCGTTCCACACTCATGGTCTCCGGCATCGTGAGAATCAGCCTGTATCCCTTTACGGCGCAAACGAAGGCCAGGGCGATGCCCGTGTTGCCGCTCGTCGGTTCTATGATCACCGTATGGGAATCGATCAGGCCGGCCCGCTCCGCCGCTTCGATCATGGCGACGCCGATTCTGTCCTTCACGCTCGACAGGGGATTGAAAAACTCCAGCTTGGCCAGGACCGTCGATCCCGTCCCTTCGGCAAGACGGTTGATTCTAACGAGGGGCGTTCGTCCAACCGTTTTCGTCATGTCGTCGTAGATTTTCCCCATGGCTTTCCTCCTCCTCCTTAATCCGCCCTTGACCTCGAAGAGGGCCGCCGGCCAACCCCGGTTCACCCCCCGGGCGGCGTCCGCTCCGCCCTCTTCCTCCCCTTGCGGGAACCAGGCTCCGACGCGACCGCCCTAACGGCTGTACATCAACATGCGATCGATACAGGCACGGGCCCGGTCCGCAACATCCCGGGGCACATCCACCTGATGGGTCATCTCCTCGAGGGACCACATGATCTTTTCCAGATTGATCCGCTTCATGTTCGGACAGACGGCGTGCTCCGAAGCGGGATAAAAAACCTTCCCGGGGTTTTCTTTCCGCAGGCGATGGATGATGCCGACCTCCGTCGCCACGATCACCTCGTTCCTATCGCTTTCCTTGACCACCCGGCACATGGCTTCCGTGGAAAGAACCTCGTCGGAGAGGTGACGCACCCCCCTGGGACATTCCGGATGGGCGAGGACGAGGGCCTCCGGATGAAGCCGCTTCTGTTCCATCACGTGTTCGGGGAGGATTTTCGCGTGGGTCGGGCAAAATCCCTGCCAGAGGATCATTTGTTTGCCTGTCTTCTCGATGACGAAGTCACCCAGGTGCTTGTCGGGGACAAAGATGATCTCCTCCCCGCCGGACAAAGCCTGCCGGACGATCGCTTCCGCGTTGGCCGATGTGCAGCACAGATCGCACTCCGCCTTCACCTCCGCCGTGGTGTTGACGTAGCAAAGGACCTGGGCACCGGGATGCCCCGCCTTCAACGTCTTCAGTTCATCGGCCGTGATCATGTCCGCCATGGGGCAGCCGGCCCTGGGATCGGGGAGCAGCACGATTTTATCCGGCGACAGGATTTTGGCCGTTTCGGCCATAAAATACACCCCGCAAAAAACGATGACTTCCGCGTCGGTCCTGGCCGCCTCCATGCTCAGGCCAAGAGAATCCCCGATGAAATCCGCGATATCCTGAACCTCTGGCAACTGGTAGTTGTGGACAAGGATTACGGCGTTGCGCTCCCGCTTCAATTTTTTTATCTTATCCGCGATCTCCATGGACAACCTCCTCAATGATCCCCCCCCCGAGTACCTCGTCTCCATCGTAAAAAACAACGGACTGACCGGGTGTGATGGCCTCCTGCTCCTCCTGAAAGCGTACCCGGAGGCGCGATGCCCCAAGGGATGACACCCGGCAGGGGCTCGCCTGCCTGCGGTAACGGATTTTCGCCTGTACCGTTTCCGGCCATTCCGACCGAAACAGATTCAGGTCCCCCGCAATCAATTCCCTTTCGAGAAGCTCCCCTCGCTCCCCGACGACGATTTCATTTTTATCCGCGTCTATTCTCAGTACGTACAAGGGTACGGGATGACTGATCCCAAGCCCCCCCCGCTGTCCGACCGTGTAACAGACGATCCCTTTGTGGTTTCCCAAACAGTGTCCCTTCCGGTTGACCATCCGGCCCCCTTTCTGCTCTCCCATCCGTTCCCTCAAAAAGTCATGATAGGTTCCGCCGTAAACGAAACAAACGTCCTGGCTCTCCGCCTTGGCCGCAACGGGCAGACCGGAACGGTCGGCGATTGCCCGCACCTCTTCCTTCGTGTATGGGCCGAGAGGGAAAAGAATCCAGCGTAACGCCTCCGGTTCGATGCGGGAAAGAAAGTACGTCTGGTCCTTGCGCCGGTCCCCGTGGCGGATCAGGCTGTAACGGCTCCCCCTCTTTTCGATGATCGCGTAATGTCCCGTCGCCAGGGCGTCGAACCCCCAGCCGCGCATCCGAGCCAGGAGGGACCCGAACTTCAGGTGACGGTTGCAGAGTATGCAGGGATTGGGGGTCCTTCCTCTCGCATATTCACGCAGAAAAGGCCCGATCACCCATCTCTCCAGTTCGTCGGTATAATCAAAAACATGGTGGCGAATGCCCAGTTCCTCGCAGACCCTTTTCGCATCCCGGACCGCATCGGCCGTAACGTGTCCGGAGGCGCCCCTTCCCGAAGGCTCCCCCGCCAGGTACATGGTCACCCCGGCCACCCGGTACCCCGCTTCCTTCAGCAAAAAAGCCGCAACGGAGGAATCGACACCGCCGCTCATGGCCACCAAGACTCTTTTCCCGCACATATCCGCCA
>Ga0172382_10003523_pt1 | contig 24741 bp, 21 predicted proteins | sample Leawel138RmetaG_FD_122245 | JGI IMG/M metagenome (GOLD analysis project Ga0172382, IMG submission 122245) | Leachate microbial communities from a municipal landfill in Southern Ontario, Canada - Leachate well 138R metaG | ecosystem: Engineered > Solid waste > Landfill > Unclassified | place...
AAGGCGGACAATTCATAGTAATACCCATCTTTATCATCCAATTTAGGAACTGTTTTACCTTTACCCTCCTCATAGATTACTAATGAGTCACTTTGAGAGGTATCGAGGTTAATAACTCCTTTTTCAAGGACAATCAAAGCCCTCATAATTAGGGGAAAGGAGTCACTACAGAGCCAGTTACCCACCGAAGTAACACTCATCCCGGGGTATTCATAAATGGTAGAGATGTGGCCATAGCCTCCACCGGAGGCTTCAACCCCGGAAGAGGTGACGCTCAATGGAGGGCCAAAATAGAAGTGGATAATGTCGACATCGTGCACATGAAGGTCAACGGCAGCACTACCCGAGAGTTCTCCTTTAGACAACCAGCCATCTATGCTCCAAGTTGGCTGTGGAGAGTAGCGCGCAAACTCGGCACTAATTACCTTGCCATACTTATTAGAGTCAAGCAGCTCCTTAATTTTTACATACATCGGCCAGAACCTAAGGCATTGGCCAACAGTGAGCAGTTTCCCCGTCTCCTTGGAGACTCGAATCATCTCTTCGGCATCGGCTGTCGAGAGGGCCATCGGTTTTTCACAGAAGACATCGTAGCCCGCTCTCAGCCCTTGGATAGTAAAATCTTTATGGAGGTAGGTAGGGACGCATAAGTCAACATAATCAAAACCCCCAGCTTTCAACATCTGTTTGTAATCGGTGTACTTTTTTGTCTTGGAGAGGTCACTCTTGATCTCCCCCACGGCGATATTGCCACCCCCGGCCTTGGAGAGATCTAACCCCTCTTCCCTAGCATCACACAGAGCGGCAATTTCAACTCCCTCTATGTCACCGTAAATGCTAAGGTGCATTCTTCCCATGAATCCCAATCCCACTAGGGCTACACGTACCATATTTGGCCTCCCTTACATCTTTTCAATAAGTTTTAACGATGCGATGGCCTTCTCAGCCGCACCTAAAATTCCCGGAACGTACTCGGCAGTCAACGGGCCCTCATAGCCAACCTCACGCAGAGCCTCCACCACCGCCGGATAGTTAACATCCCCCGCAAGCAGGTCCACAAATCCATCTAGATTTCCAACATTGACCCTAAAGTCTTTGGCATGCACGGCAAAAATTCTTTTGCCCAAAATTTTAATCCAATGTTCTGGGTGTCCATAGAGCATGACATTGCCAATATCAAAATAGGAACCCACAAAATCGCTGGAGAAAGAGTCGATAAACTGGGCCATTTCAACCGGTCCTAACAAAAACCTATTCCATACATTCTCAACTCCAAGCTTTACTTGCAGCTCCTCGGCCAGCGGCAATACCTCCAACACTCCTTCGCGGGCCCACTGCCAGACTTTATCGTAAGGCTGGGGGGTGAAATCGGGGACAAAGCAAGCTGAGACCATCCCCGGTAGATAGAGGATAGTTGAGCATCCCAACCAAGCGGCCAGTCGGATTTGAGTTTTACTGTTTTCATTAGCGGCACTTCTGACCTTAGGATCAGCACTGGTAGGCGAAGTGCCCCATGCCAGTCCTGAAGCGAGTGTAATTAACTTTAACCCCCTTTTAGCGGCCTCTTGTCGGATTGTTTCAGCCTCTCTTTGACTTGTTTGCAATGTGACTGCCCCTTCGGGATCGACTGTAAACTCTACGGCGTCAAAACCGAGTTCTTGAGCTTTATCTAAGGCCTCAATTGCACTTAACAACTGCCCCTCTCCATTGGGGGGAAAAGCCCAGTAGTTTATTCCTTTTACCATCCTTTATAAACCTCCTAATCGATAATATTTCGATCTACTTAGCTAACCTTTGACGGCCCCCCCGGCCAGACCGGCTACCAGCTGTTTTTCAATGATGAAGAAGAGAACAAGAACCGGAATTAAAGCTATGAAGGCGGCCACATTTAGCATCTCCCATTGCGTCGACCAGCGCCCCACAAACTGATAAATCCCCAAAGTGAGGGGCATCTTTTTTTGGGCATTAATAAACGAGAGGGGAAACAAGAAATCGTTCCAAGCCTGAATAAAGGTGTAAATCATCGCCGTCACTAACCCGGGGGCAGCGATGGGGATTATGATGCGGGTTAAAGTCCCCATCCGAGAGCACCCATCAATTCTCGCCGCGTCTTCAATCTCCCTCGGGATGCTCGAAAAGTAGCCAAACATCAGCCACGTGGTAAAGGAGAGGGTCATCACCGTGTTGGCTAAAACGAGTCCAATTAGTTTATCTAAGAGTTGAAGTTTAATAAAAACTCTAAAGAGGGAGATTATTATGATAACCGGGCTGAACATCTGCATTGCCAAGAGGGAGTAGAGGATTAGTGAACGCCCAGAGAACTTGAACCGTGCAATGGCGTAGGCCGCGGGGATAATTACGATTGAATTCAAAACAGTTGTCCCCAAGCCCACCAAAATGGAGTTGTTGAAATATTGGAGGAGATGATACTCCGACCAAACTTTCACAAAGTTGTTCCAGGCAAAGTGTTTGGGAATCCAATAGGGGGGTCTGACATAGATGTCGGTCCCCCTTTTCAACATCGTTGAAAGCATTACAAAGAAAGGGAACAACATGATGATTAATAAGACTAAGGTCAACAACACAACTACAATTTTGTGTTTATTGCGGAATGTTAATTTCTTCATAGTGCCTCATCCCCTCCTCTAAAATAGACTCTGGCGTAAACAATACTAACCACCATCAAAATCATGAAGGTTATCACGGCCATGACAGCCGCATCACTAAAGCGGAGCCATTCAAATCCGTTTTTATAGATTGAGGTGATCAAAATGTCGGTAGCACCGGCCGGTCCGCCCCGCGTTAGAATGTAGATAGTATTGAAGTCGTTAAATGTCCACAGACTGGAAAGAAGTGTGGCTATAAAGATAATCTGTTTAATACTGGGGACAGTAATGTAGAAGAACTTTCCCCAGCTTCCCACTCCATCAACTTCTGCCGACTCGTAGAGGTCCCTGGAAACCGATTGCATCCCCGCTAAAAAGACTAAGGCCATAAAGGGGACTCCAATCCAGATATCGACCCACAAACAGGCAAAGAATGACCAGAAGGGGTCGCCGGTCCACACCGGAGGATGCCTCATTATCCCCAGGCTGATAAAGGTGTGGTTTAACAATCCAAACTCGTGATCGTACACCCATTTCCACAACATTGAACTGATAGGCACCGAAGAGGCCCAGGGGATAATAAAGAGAATTCTGGCAAATTTCCGCCCTCTAAACTCAACATTGAGACAGAGGGCAATTACCATCCCTAGAACGGTCTTTGTTAAGACAGCCAAAACTGTCCAGAGCAAAGAGCGTCCGGTAACTTCCCAGAAAACCGCTTTCTGAAATTGTTTTACAAAATTTTCAAACCAGATAAAGTTTTGTAGAATCCCCAGCTTATTGGTCTTAAACAAGGACATCAAGATTACGTACAAAACTGGGTACACCATAAAAACAGCAATAAAGAGAGCCGCAGGGGCTAAAAGAGCATATGCCATTCTAGACTCACTACTAAGTTTTTTTGTTGGTAGTTGTTTCATTTGCAGCCCACCTTAGATAAAAATTTGGATTAAGGAGAGCTCCACCCAAAACAGGTTTGGGTGGAGTAGAAATTAAAATTCCTATTCGTAAGAAGCCTTAATAGCATCAATTTCCCTGGCAGCATCATCTAAGGCTTTTTTGGGAGTCTTCTGACCAAGGTAAGCCATGACGACCGCATCCCATACAACGTCGGTCATCTCGGCAAATCCCTCAACCAGAGGAATTGGCTTTGCGTTAGCAGCCGCATCTCCAAGGGCCTTATAGAGAGGGGTCTGGAACTGTGGTAGGGTAGCAGCCGATTTGGTAACCGGTGGGAAGCCGATTAGCTCGTCAAATTTAGCCTTCCACTCATCGCGATAGAAGAAATCGACAAATAGCCCCGCCTCCTCTTTGTACTTGGCATCTTTGAAGAAAGCAAGCGAGTCGGTAACCATAAGAGGAGCCGATTTTTTACCGGCAAATCCGGGAATTTGGGCATATTTGACTTTAAACTTCGCACCTGCTTGCTCTAATGCTGAATCGGCCCAAGCACCTATCATCACGTAAGCTGCATCCCCGGCGTAGAATACGGGGTGGGACTCCATCCTCGTCTGAGAAAGGTAACCGGCAGGGACGACTTTATCCTTGGTGGCTAACTGGACCATAAACTCGAGAGCTTTAACCCCCACATCGCTGTTGATTACACACTTTCCAAAAGAACCATCGCTCTTAAATTCAAAGAATTCCCCACCGTTGGAATAGAAGTAGTAGAGGAAGTCGGTCAACTCGGTATGTTTCTTACCGGGCATCACTAACCCATACTTTCCAGTCCTTCTTTGAGCCTCAAGGGCAAATTCGCGAAGTTGCTCCATGGTTTGCGGAACTTTGTCGGTTAGATCAGTGTTAATTGCCAGCACCCTTGCTCCGGCGGCAATCGGTAATCCCCAGAGGGTCCCTCCAATGTAAGCCTCTTTGGCACCATCAAAGATGTTGTCCATTGTAGCCTTATTGACGTACTTCTCAGGGGGTTCCAGAGCATCAAGCGCTAAGAGTTCAAGAGCCCAACGGGTTCCGATGACACACAATTCGGGCGGATTTTTACCAGCCATTGCAGTTGTTAACTTGTCGTAAACGTTATCCCAAGGGATTGGAACAATGTCCAAATCGATATGGGGATACTCTTTCATAAACGCACTTTGTAGATTGGCTCTGTACTCTTCGGTCAGTCCGTCATAGAGGGCCCAGAAAACGGTAACTTTTGGCCTAGCGGCCTCTTTTTGGCCCGCCCCAAAAGTTACAGATGTTACCAGTAGTAACACCAAAGCGGCGACTAAGAACACCTTTTTCATAGTCTTTCCTCCTTTTTTTGTACACCAAGCTATGATTTACTCAGTGTTAATTATACCTCACCTTTTTTGCCTCTTTTATTCTATTTCACCTCATTTTAGTTGTCAACCTTAAAGTAGACCCCTCTTTTTTTCACTTGACACCCCATTTCACCCCATATTAATATAAATTGGAATTCTTTATCGGTAACGTAGTGTTAGCTATAACGCTTATTTTTGGCAAATAAGGAGAGGTTTTGGACAAGGAAACGCTTCTAAAGGCGGTTAATTACGATTATCCTGCTAGAGTCCCCGTAATTTTCCACATCAATTTAGCCTGTTGGGATTATTACGAACGTCATCAACTCTCACAGCTAATTGAAAAGCACCCCACGCTCTTCAGCGAAGGGGTACCCCCTTATGGCCAAGAGGGGGTGCCTGTCCCCTATCAACCATGGTGTAGAGCAGAAGAGATATGGGAAGACCCTTGGGGGTGTCGCTGGCAAACAACCATGAGCGGCTTAATGGGTAGCGTCATTTATCATAGCTTGGGCGACCTAGAAAACCTGGCCACCTTTAAGCCTCCTAATCCCGCTGAGACTACCCACTGGTATCCTGTTACATGGGAGAAGGGAAAGTCACCCACGGGTGGTTCAATTGGTTTTTTCACCGCCCTGCGCTCCGGAGAGATTGGGCACGGGCATACCTTTTTAAAACTAGTAGATCTATTGGGCTACGAGAAGGCGCTCTTTCTACTCTATGACGGGGGCAAAGAACTCAGTAAAATCCTCGCGATGTTACAAGAGTTTAACCTAGCCTTGGTTGACCGATTCATCGAATATGTCGATGTAGAGTGGATGGGGTACGCCGAAGATTTGGGCATGCAGGTGGGCCCCATGCTCTCCCCTAACCTCTTTAAAACCCATATTGTCCCCCTCTATCGAGAGTTAATGGAGAGTGCCGTTCGTCACAATGCCATCATCCACATGCATAGTGATGGCGATATCAGAGCATTAGCTCCTGAGCTCCTTAAATTGCCGGTGAGGGTTTTTAATGTGCAAGATAGGGTAAATTCTATTGAGTGGCTTAAAGCAAACTTCAAAAATAAGGTTGTGGTCGACCTCGATATCGACCGCCAATTTGTAACGCAACAAAATGAGCCCTATGTGGTGAAAGAATATCTAAATTATGTTATGAAGAGTATGTACGATGCGGCTGGTGGCCTTATTTTAACCTACGGACTCTACCCACACACCCCTTTGCCCATCGTTAAAACGATGCTCGATTACTTTGAAGAGATATCTCTGGGAGGGAAACCTTGGACCATTTAAGGTTGCGGAGTGCAGTCAACGCTAATCTGCAAAATAGGATTAACACCTCTTTAATCCTTAATTATGTCAGAAAAACGGGAGCAACCTACCGCTCGGTAATCTCCAAAGCCCTAAATCTTAGCCTGCCAGCCGTTTCTCGTTCGGTTGACCAACTCATAAAACTTAAATATCTCCGTGAGAAGAAGATTATTACCGATAAGGGACGCCAAGCTTTTGAGGTCGAGATTAACTCACAATTGGGGGTCTCTGTAGGTATCTCAATCGAACTGCCCATCTTCAAAATCGCCAAAATGGACATGGCCGGCAAGATCTTGACCGTAGAGGATGTTAATTTTGATCTCAATGCCGACTCTATCGAGAATCATATCCTTGCCCACATCAAGAGTTTCCTCGATAACGTCCAATACATCAATAACGTCGAGGTCCCCGTAATCTCTTTCACTATAGGGGTGCCTGCCGCCATTGACCTTAAAAATGAAAAAATCTACGCCGTTCTGTATAGCCGTTTAAAAGAGATTAATTTGAAGAAATTAATCGAAAATACTTTTGGCGTCCCGGTGTTTCTCGAAAATAATGAAAATTTAGCTATTATCGCTGAAAAACACTACCATACCCCGATTCAAGAGGAAAACTTTGTTTTTGTTACCGTTCACTACGGCATTGGTGCCGGCATTTTCTTTAATGGCCTCCTCTACAGAGGTGTCAACGGAGCTGCTGGTGAAATCGGCTACCAACGCATCCCCAACGGTTTTTCCGGCTCTCTGGAGGAAAATACTTTTGAAGCAACCTGTTCGATTCAGCAAATCCCCCGCATTGCTTCCAATCTAATCCATGCCGGTAAGGGAGATGATATTTTTCGGGCAGCTAACTACTCTTATGAAAACTTAACCCACACTCTAATTGGTGAACTCGCCAACGATGGCAACCAGAGTGCTCAAGCAATCCTAAAACAGTATGGACAACTCCTCGCTACCGGAATTGGTAACCTTTTGGTGACTCTCAATCCGGAATTGGTTGTCTTAGGGGGGAGCTTGTTAGATTTGCCCAATTGTGAGAAGTTTGTATTGGAGCCGATGAGAAGGTGTTTGGAAAAGGCAGTCCCTTTTCCCCTCCCCCACTTTCGTCTGACGCGACTAGGCTATGAAGCGGCTGTTATTGGAGCATGTCAAATGGGGTTGGAGAATACCATACTCCAGGCATTTCCATACAATATATTCAAATAGCGATGTTAAACATCGAAGGAGGAGTTTTCATGAGAAGAGAAAGTATGGTAGCAAAAGGATGGTGGGATTATACTACTATCGACACGGAGATTCTTAATGCCTCTGCAAGGCTAAGTGCTAAGGATCTGCTCGCTCTACAGAGACCCGGTTTTAAGATCAATTTTTTTGAGACCCGCGATGAGTTTTTCTTGGCTGAAGCCCTTGAATATATCAACGCTTTTAAAGCCTCAACCGCCGACAATCCAACCGGAATTTGTGGACCAATTGGTCCAACTGAGCAGCTACCTTTAGTGGCCAGGATTATTAACGACCTTGAACTCGATGTAAAAGAGGGCCACTTCTGGAGCATGGACGAGTGGGTCATTGATGGTAAAGAGGTGGACCTCTCCTATCCTTTAAGTTTTAAAAAAGCTGTTCTTGAACTCTTCTACAACCGAGTTGATAAACACCTCAGAATGCCCGAAGAGCACCTCCACTTCCCCACCGTAGCGGGAATTGATCAGTATACCAAATCATACGACGACATCAAATGCCTCGTCATGCAAGGGGGACAGGGAGAGACCAAACACTGGGCTTTCAACGATCCACCTCAAAGGGTAGCTCCTTATGATAAAGAGCCACCCACAGCCGAAGAGTACCGAAAATTAGGAGCCAGAGTTCTCGAAATTCACCCTATGACTATGATTCAAAATGCCCGTACATCGGGGGGCGGAGTTGTCACCAATATCCCAGACCATGCCGTCACAGTGGGGCCGGTTGAGACTTGGAAAACTGAGAAGGTTAGCATTTGGCACCCTGGCTGGCACGACAATCCCTTTGGAATGCGCTTAACAGCTTATATGATTGGCAACAAACTTGCCGATCCTTGTGTCCCCATGTCCCTCTTAGCGGACCACCCCAATGTTGTTTTTAACTATCTTCTGCCTAACTTGGGTGTCACTTCAGCCGAAATGCACTAAAAGTTAAGAGTATTTTTACCTATCTGTCTGGCCCGCTAAGGGCCAGTTTGTTTCTCTTGCCCTCCTTACCACGCGGCCAAAATTACTACAAAAGAGGATTAGCTTGGAGTATAATGGACTCAAAAGGGAGATAAAGTTATTTGAGGAGGTTATTTGTGAAAAAGGAGAATGATTTAATAATGAGTGGAGACGGAGCGGCAAAATTGGGTTTCCCGATGTGGCCCCAATTCGCCCCAGAGACGCTCACCGACATCCAAGAACCAATTAAAAACGGTCTGGTTAATTATTGGACCGGTAAAAAGGGGATGGAGTTTGAAGAAGTTTTTGCCAAATGGCAAGGCAGTAAATTTGCCATTAGTTGCACGAATGGTACCGCCGCCCTCCACACGGCAATTGCCAGTTTAGGCCTAGGCCCCGGTGATGAAGTTATTGTCCCATCCTACTCATTCATCGCCTCGAGCTTCAGTATCGTACAAGCGGGAGCAATTCCTGTTTTTGGCGATGTAACCGAAGAACACACCCTTGACCCTGCCGGTCTTGAAGAACTGCTAACGCAACGTACCAAAGCACTGATAGTGGTTCACCTTTACGGAATTGTCGCCGATATGGGACCAATCCTCGCTTTTGCCAAAACCCACAACCTCTACGTGATAGAAGATTGTGCCCAGTGTTTTGGCGGGACTTATAAGGGGGTTAAAGTCGGCAATCTTGGCGACGTGGGGTGCTTTAGCTTCTGCCAAAGCAAACACTTTACGACCGGCGGAGAAGGGGGGATGGTTGTCACCAATAATGCAGAATTAGCTTGGGAGTGCCGTTCATTCCGTGACCACGGGTATGATGTAAAGGAACGACTAAACCTCTTGGCGATGGAGGAAAAACTCACCTATATCCACAATAGAGTCGGCTTTAACTACCGTATGACCGAAATCCAGTCAATTATTGGAATTAACGAGATTAAACGATTCGATAGCTGGAATTTGCCCCGTAGGAGGGCTTTTGCGAAAATTTACGATGAGGCTTTCAGAGATCTTAGGGGAATCAAAGCTATTCCGGTCAATACTGCTGAGCGCCAAAATGCCTACTGGTGGTACCCTATTTTGCTTGATTTGGCTGAAATTACCATCGAAGCGCCCCAATTTAGCAAAGAGCTGGTTGGTATGGGCATCCCCTGTTACGGTATTCAATGGCCGGAAGCCTATGAAGAAAAGGCTTACAAAGAACTCAATGGCTTTGGCAAGGTAAAATTCCCCTTCTTATCACAAGAGTACACCGACGCCGATTCAGTTAACTATTCCGCAACAGTCTGCCCCGTGGCCAAAAAAATGAGAAGTCAAACCCTCAGCCTTTTCTTGCATCCAACTTGGCAAGAGGAACATATCCAACTCTGTATCGATGCCGTGAAGAGTGTTCTTCAGAAACACTATAAATAGGGGGGTAGTATGCGTGTCATAGAGTATGGAATTGTAGGCTTTGGCGGGATTGCAGAAAACAGAGTAGCCAAAGAGGGCTTTGCCCTCGACAAAAAACGCTTTAGTAATCCTAGCCTCCCCTTCGTTTTAAGGGGAGCAACTGACTTAAACGTAGAGCGTAAAGTTGCTGCACAAGCCCTTGGAATTAATTGGTACGACAGTTACCAAGAGATGTTAGCTGACCCCGCCATCCAAGCAATCTATGTGGCAACATCGAATGGAACCCACTTTAAGAGTGCTATGGATGCCCTGCGAAATGGTAAACACGTCCTAATCGAAAAACCGATGACCACCACTGCAGAAGATGGAGAAGAGTTGGTTCGCCTGGCTGCCCAAAAAAACTTAAGCGTTTCGGTTAATTTGATGATGTCAAAAAACGTCTACAACCTGAAAACCCAGCAATTGTTGAAACAAAAAGCCCTAGGAGAGGACCCTTATGCGGTTTTCCACATGGAATTCCTCTATGGATCGGACCCTAGTGAAGCTGCCACTTGGCGTTGTTCTAATCCGGCTGAAGTCGGTGGTCCGATTGGAGACGTTGGTGGCCACTGTCTCGATATGGCCGAATTTCTGTTTCAAGAAAAGATTAAAAGTGTTCGCTGTACTTACTACCCCAAAACCCTCGACATTGTCGTAGAAGATGGAGCTTTTATCGCCTACGAATTGGACAGTGGACTCAAAGGGAGTGTCCGCGTCGCTTTTAATCAACCCCGAGGAGGAGTGGTGGGGACCCTTCAAAACCTGGGATACGAAATTTATGGCGAGTTGGGAATCATCCGAGGCTACGGAACAATGTTCCAACTCTCGGGCCATTCGGATGAACCGGTACCCATCAAACTAGAGCTACAAACCGACGAGTTGTGCAAATCTTTCTGCCTTACGGATGTGGAAAATATCTATCAAGCTCAAATAAAGGAGCACGCCTTATCGATTTTAAACAACCGGAGGCTCGACGGTTCACAGGGACTACGGAACATTAAGCTGGTTTTAGCTTGTCACGAATCAGCTCTGAACGGAGGCCGGGAGGTCCTCATCAGTCATGCTTAAAGAGCGACAAACACCCATTAAGACTGTCTTGGCGATTGGTTGCCACCCCGACGATATTGAGTTTATGATGGCCGGCTCCCTCTTTTTGTTAAAAGGGATCGGTCTCGAGCTCCACTATATGAACTTAGCCAATGGAAACTGTGGCACACTCGAGTACAGTCGTGCAGAAATTGAGATAATAAGGCGCAAAGAGGCCCAAAATGCAGCAGCTTTTCTGGGGGCTACTTGGCACCACGACATTGCCAACGACATAGAGGTGCTCTACAACCTAGATTTAGTGCGTAAGACGACGGCTGTAGTACGGCAGGTTGCTCCAGACATCGTTCTAATTCCCGCCCTCCGCGATTATATGGAAGACCATATGAATACCGCCCGTATAGCGGTAACAGCAACCTTTGCCAGGGGTATGCCTAACTTCTATACGATTCCTCAAGTTGACCCGGTAATGAAGGAGATGGCTGTTTACCATGCTCTCCCCTATGGTCTACACGACGGTCTCTCTCAAAAAGTTGAAGCGCACCTCTTTGTGGACATTACCACCGTGATTGATAAAAAGGCCACAATGCTAGGGATGCATGTCTCTCAACGCAACTGGTTGGATGACAGCCAAAAACTCGATTCATACATTCAAACAATGTACGATATGAGTGAGCAGGTGGGTAAAGATTCTCTAAGATTTAAGTACGCCGAAGGGTGGCTTCGTCACAATCCCTTAGGCTACAGCGCCCCCGATTTTAAACCGCTGGAAGAGGTGCTAGGCGACTATGTAATTAAGGCTATCTAGCCGCTTTCCCTTAGATATACTCCGTTTTAATGCCCCGCAGATCCCAAGCGGCTTTGAGCATAGTAAAGTATTTCTCATTTGGCAGGTAATCGGGGACAGAGTTACCGGTTCCCAAGGCAAAAGAGCCTTCTTGGCTGGTGCGTTCCAACAAGGCTCTAGAGCGCTCATAAACCGCTCTGTTGTCTTCCATTATCATGTAGTTAACGTCGATACCACCTAGGACAGCTATCTCTTTATGATAGCGCTCCCATGCCTCTTCTACCGGCATTATAGAGTCTTCATAGGAGTGTTTGCCATCATAGTTCTCTGTTATCCAGTTATAAACTGAGTAGACATTGCCACAGCAGTGAAAAAGGGCCGGCTTGTCGTTACCTCGAATAGCTTGCGAAATTTTCACGTGCCAAGGAATCAGCCAGCGCTCCATTTGTTCTGGTGAGAGGAGCGTTTGGGTGTTAAATCCCCAGTCATCGTTGGAGAGACAGGCCCCTACGGCCTCAAAAGAGCCCACCTCTCGGTAGTATTTGGTTAGTCGCCGACCAACTTCATCAAAGAGGGCACTCACCAATGCCTCATCATCGGCCATCATGTAACAGAGGTTCTCGTAACCGGTTAGGGAGATAACAATCTCCTCAACTCCACCGGGACCACTGGGAATTAGTTTCATCCCCGCGGGGAGATGTTTGGCAACCTCCTCCAGATAGGTGTAGTCGATTGTGTCGTAGTTGGGCCAAGGGTAGGTCTCGAAGGCTTCCCACGAGTCGATGGCAGACCCTTCATTGAGTGAATAGGTTCGCTTGTCATCGTGGTGTTCTCGCAGTTCCGGGAAGAAGATGGCTTGTGGCGGGAGTAGCGTCGCGTAATCATAACCTAAGCGGTAAAAGGTTAAGGCCATCTTAAGCCAATCTTTGTACTTAGGGTCAATTTTGGGCAACTCATTGTCCGCAACCACACGGTTATAAACATTTTCATTCATGTAAAACTCAAATAACACCGGCCGCGAGGGACTCTGCCTCTTAACCACTTTTAAGAGCTCATTAAAATCGGGTTGAAAAGAACTCAACTGGAAACCTCCTCTATTGCCCATTAAAACTTCACAAAAGAGTTTAACCTATGATACAACATAATAAAAGAAGGAATTAAAAAGCTATGGGAAAAACTTTACTCATCCCCCGTTTGAACGGGGCTTTTTTAAACACCGCCCGCGAGAATTGGGTCGACGTGGTGAAGGAGTTTGGCACCAAAGGGGAACTAACCCCCCAGAGGTGGGAGCCCTACTACAACTACGCCCAAGAGATTACCACAACCTTTGCCTTGGCGTATTACAAGACAACCTTGTTTGTCCATTTCCGGGTAGAGGAGGAGGAGCTTAGGGCGACCTATAAGAATCATGGAGAGGCTGTCTCACAAGATAGTTGCGTTGAGATCTTTGTCCAAGGTTCCTCAGAGCGCTACGCCAACTTTGAGTGTAATCCCAATGGCGCCCTCTTGGCGAACATCGGAATGGACCGCCATAGTCGCTTCCCTCTTGATCCTCTCTTCTTTCAGCAGCTTGCCATCTTCCCCCAAATAATTAGTGATTACGAGTGGGAGGTTCTACTCGCCCTCCCCCTTCATTACAGTGGTTTAATCGCTGGGCTCGATACTCTCGAGGGGACAAAACTCAAAGGAAACCTCTACAAGTGCGGTGATCTCTTAAAAAGGCCTCACTATCTAGCATGGGCCGACATAGCCACCCCTACCCCTGATTTCCACCGTCCTGAATATTTTGTAGATTTAGTTTTCCTATAAGTTAACTTGGTTTTGAATCTTGCCCTCAATAAAGCCACGCACGTTGGCAATGGCAATCTCCATTAACCGTGAACGGCTCTCATAGGTTGCCCAAGCTATGTGGGGAGTAATGAAACAGTTGGGAGCTCCCAAAAGGGGGTTATCGTGCCTAATAGGCTCCTGGGAGACAACATCGACCCCGGCTGCGTATATTTTGCCCCTTTTGAGGGCCTCGGCAACATCCCCTTCGTTTATTAACTGACCCCGACCTGTGTTAAGGAGAATTACTCCGTCTTTCATTTTTTCAATAGTCTCCGCTCTAATAATCTCCCGAGTTTGTTCTGTTAAAGGACAATGGAGGGAAATCACATCACTTTGCGCCAAGAGTTCATCGATAAAGAGTGATTCTACGGAATTATCATGAACTGGTGAGGGGTTGTTGACGACTACACGCATGCCCATCGCTTGGGCTATTTGGGCTGTTGCTCGCCCGATTTTACCATAACCAATAATCCCCATGGTCTTTCCGGCGAGTTCTATTAGAGGGGCAACCCAAAAACAAAAATCTTTGCTCGTTTGCCACCGCCCATTGAAAACCTCACGGCTATGCTGACCTACATTGTGGCAAATCTCCAATAAGAGGGCAAAAGTGAATTGCGCCACTGCCTGAGAGCTGTAGGAGGGGATATTGGTAACTATTATAGCTCTCTCTTTGGCAGCCTCTAAATCGACGACGTTGTAACCGGTGGCTAATACCCCTATGTAGCGCAGGTTTGGACTGTGGGTGATTATTGAACGGTCAAGGACTACCTTGTTGGTTAAGACAATCTCGGCCGCCTTAATTCGCTCTAAAACCTCACTCGGAGCAGTGCGATCGTAGAGCGTTAGGGTTCCTAACTGAGATAACGCCTCCCAACTTAAGTCTCCCGGGTTTTCTGTATAACCGTCAAGAACAACTATTTTGTAACTACTCAAAATTGCACCCTATTTCTCTAACCGCGCCAGATAGCTCCGCATAATGTCTTGGCAAGAGTTTTCCGTTATTTTGACAACAACCATCTCCCGTTCTGCGCTTTCGGGAGAATCTGAGGCGTGGGCGGTATTTACCATTACATTGCTACCAAACTCGCGCCTGATAGTACCACCAGGAGCTTTGAGCGGGTCAGTAGGTCCTAAAACGTCCCTAATCTTGTTAATAGCGTTTTCTCCCTCATAAATGAGAATCATGCACTTAACTGTCCCCGGTTGGTTAAGCTCTTCAACGGGGACCTGACTGGGTCTTCTGCCGGACATGAATTCGACTATCTGCTCAAATTGGTCCACAGCGTATTCGGTGCCTACGCTATCTATTAAGGCCTGTTCGGTCTCCTTGGAGAGCAATAATTTGAAATGGTGCTCCAGTTCAGCTTTAGCCTTTTTCCCAAATATAGGGGCTAACTTACTTTTCAAGGCCTCTTTAACCGGCCCATAGAAATCGAGGGCCTCCCCGACACTCATGCGATGAACTTTCATCCCAATGATTCTGAGTCCCGTACGACTAAACATATCGATGATAGTCCCCGGCTTACTGGAAGCGTAGCGCCAGTTATCGGGTTTGATAATTACCAACGATCTCTCAATATTAAGAGAACTGGGATAGACGATATTTTCAACGATCGTCTCTTCATCAATTAGCCAATTGGCAAACATTTTCATGTGGAGATTGGCCGTCTCTTGAAGCCGAGGAGTTAACACAGCCGGTTCAAAGTAGGAGACCTGCTCTCCATTCTCACTGTCGATAATGAGGTCTGCATAGGTATCCCTGATACTCTCACCGGTAAGAGAGTCGAGCGTGCGCCTCTCCGGATGGACAGGTCCACAAATTTCGCTAAGTTTCCGACAAGGCTCTTCGCCCTGAAAAATTAAGAGAAGGGTCCGGTGGCGCCTCCCCTGGGAGGGCACTAAATTTTGTTCAATATAAGAGGCCAACAGTTCGTTGGTCTCTTTTGTGTCACCATCGTAGTGTTGGCGAATTAATCTCGCATATTCGGTTACAAAATATTCATCGGGAGCAAACATCTGAGCACCGACGAGTTCGATATCGAGGCGTGAGAGCAGTCGTGCTAAAACTCCCCCGGTACGACTTTTAGCAATTGTGTAGGGTGTTACTAACACGTAAGAAAGACTATGTTCCATGTTCCTAAGGTACTCCTTAATGTTTCTAAAGCATGTTTCGGTAACACTATAGCGATAATAAGGTAGATTGTCCATGTTTGAGGCAGCATCACGCACGCCTGAGGCCACTTAGTGGCCATGTTATAATATTTAGGCTATCCTTGTTTTAGATAACTACTTAAAGGAGCTAATGATGAAAAAAATTGCCATATTTTTTGCTTTGATGGTTTTCGCTATTACGATTGTCTTTGCAACTAATACCCAAAAAATTCACCCTGTCGGTTCCGATGTCTACGAAGCAATCACCTATCTCTACATAAGTAATGGTTATGCCCTACCATCTACAGCCGGCCCTTGGAGCACTAACGAGCTATTAAAGTTACTGGATAAAGTTGACCGAACAAAACTGAGCAATGCCGCCCAAAGTGTTTATGATTATGCAAAAGGAGTTCTAACAGCCGAGCCTAAACTTTAAATTCGGGTTGGAAGCGGCTTTGGAAGCTAATATACACACCGATACAGAAAATTTCACCACCCGAAAAAGGTGGGTTAAAAATACCAACGACCGAAAGTCACTACTCGACATTAGGCTTGAAACAAACATTGCCAACTACTTCTACGGCTACTCTTCTTTTCTATTTGATGGCAGACGGTTTAACCAATTTTCCCCAACAGAGGGGCATACTTCAGCCTATTTCGGGCAAGAAGCTTTTACTACAAATCTCTTTTTTCTTTACGGCAGTGGAATTGGGGATCTTGATTTAGGAATGCCCTACCGTGCTTTTGGCGCCCTGGGGGGAGAAGGGTGGTCTTTCCAAATTGGGCGCGATAACCTCTCTTGGGGTGCAGGGGAAACTGGTAACCTCATGTTGGGCGATCACCTCCGTTATCATGATTTGGCGCGTCTGGCCCTCTACGGTAAGAACTTCAAGTATACCTTAGTCACCTCGTTCTTTGCCCATCCCGACCAATATTACCCAATCCTTGATGGGAGTAAATTTACCGAACATGACCAGAGAACACCTCTGTATGGGTTAAACATGTTCCTAGGGCACCGATTAGAGTGGCGGATGTTTAAAGACAAAGTGGGATTTTCCGTATCAGAAGCTATAATGTTCCAAACTGCTAAAGACGGTACTGAGCCGTTTGATTCGGTTCTCGACCCTAGGATCTTGAATCCTTCAATGCTTTTCCACAATCTTTACATCAGGAGTAATGCCAATTCTCTCTTAACCTTTGAATTGGATTACTCTCCTATCAAATACCTCAATATCTATGGACAAATGGCTATTGACGAGTTTTATCTGCCAGGAGAGAGTCAACCGGGAGTTGCTAATTCTGCCTTTCCGACTGCATTAGGTTATATCGCTGGTGTGAAAACGGGCGTCCCCGTAAGGAGAGGGGTTGCTTACGGCTCTCTGGAATTTGCTCTAACCGACCCTTTCTTATACCTAAGAGATAACAACCCCAAAGGTGAGGATCAAGCGATTGGCGATTATGGGATTAACTTTATTGTCGCCCATAGGGAATATAGTGGACCAAAAATAAAACACGGGGTGACCTATTACGAAGAATTTCTGGGCTACAAGTATGGCCCCGATGCTATTGTAATCAACGCTAACGGAGGGTACAAAGAGTTTGGAAAGTGGTACGCGGAGGGGAATATTTTCTATATGCTCCATGGGACTCATGATGAATGGACGCTATGGTCAAACGTCTATAAAAATGCGAATTGGGAGGCAAACAAACCACCAATTTTAACTACCCCCACCGATAAACACTGGACAGAAAACCAAGTTGACCCCGCTGCTCACGACAACCGAGATGCTGTCAGTCAAACTTTTGTAATTGGAGTTAAAGGGGGCTATACTTTCCTCAAGGGATTTGATGTTTACGGCCAATTCGATTTTATCAACATTGTAAACCCTGGAAATATCGCCTCTAATGCGCCAATTAGAGATTTCCAATTCTCTGTAGGGCTCTCCTACTCCCTCTAGGAAGACTATTGTGAAAAAGAGATTCTTAATAATTTTGCTAATAATAGGGAGTCTCCTCTGGGCAGCTAACTCACAGGAGATCATACCCCTCTCTTCTCCTCTCTACCAAGAGATGGATTTACTCTACATCTTGCAAGGCTACTCGCGCCCCTCCAGTGCGCGCCCTTGGAGTGTAAATGAGGCATCGTTGATCCTTTCACGGGTAAAAGGAGGCTCTGAGCTCTACGCCAAAATTGCAAAGATGTTAAACCGAACAATGAGGATTAGCCTTGCCGATGGTTTCCAAGCCGATGTCTCTCTCGATTTAAATCTAGAAATGTATGTCCACAGCAACAAAGAGGAATTTAAGACCGACAGAGACTGGCTCTACAGCTTTGAAGAGCGTAAGCCTTTGCTAAAACTCAATTTTACCTTTCTTGTGGGAGACTTTTTCTACATCTTTACCGATTTACAGTATGGGCGTAACCGCTTTACCGATCAGGATGATTTAGTCAGTGTCGGCGGTAGTAGCACTAAGGTCGTCGGTTCAATCATCGATAACACTATGGATGAAGGAAAACTAATAAGCTCTTCATGGACTTATAGCCAACCCTTCTTAACCAATATTTTATGGCCCACCCATGATTTAGACATGCAAGTCCCTAAAAGGGCAGTGATCTCTGTGGGGGGTAATCAATGGAATTTCAATCTATCGAGGGACCGCACAGAATGGGGTCACGGAAAAACAGGGAATCTAATTATTGGAGGGCACACCGATTTTCACGAATTTGCCAAACTAAATGTTTTTACAAATTTCTTTAAATATGAGTGGGTAAACCTCTTCTTTGAAACTAACCCCTCATACAAAGAGAGTTTAAGTGCTGATAAAGAGTTCAGGATTTTTATGGCGCATCGCTTAGAGTTTCGCCCCCATGCAAAAGTCACCTTCACCCTCTCTGAAAACATTATGTACCGAAACGACGTCTTCAGCTTTCGATACTTAAACCCGGCTTTTATTTACCACAACCTCAACTCAAGCACGATGTTTAACGCAATTGCCCATCTTGAACTAGATTACACCCCCATTAAAGGAGTGAATGTTTATGGACAATTTGCCCTAGATCAAGCTACTGCACCTAATGAGCCTGACAGTCAAGCTCCGGCTTATGGTTGGCTAGCGGGGCTAGAGTACGCTACAGGCCTCAAAAGGGGATACCTCTTAACTTCACTGGAGTTTGTCTACAATAGTCCGGCAATGTACCGTCGTAAAGATGTCGATTTTTTAATGTTTAGACGCTACCCTACCAACATCCAAGGGAGTGGTGGGCATTTCTACTCCCATATCGATTATGTTGGTTATAAATGGGGAGGGGACCTCCAAGCACTCCAACTTGAGGTTGTCTATAAACATCTGGGTTGGGGAGAAATTGGATTAAAACTTTTTGGACTGCGACTAGGGGAAGTTGACTATTTCACCTCTAACAGTGTAGTTAACTCCGTGAGGGAAAGGGCCCCTTCGGGCGTAGATGTTCAAGAGAAAGGGATTATTTCATTATGGGGGAAGACTGAGTCTTTCTTAAAATACCCTCACCTGTCACTCCAAGGTCAACTCGACTTTATTGGCGAGCTAGGCACAAAAGGAGACGTTCAACTCACCCTCTCTTCCAGTATTAGCTTTTAGTTGAAGTAAATCTCTGGAAAACCCTCTTTATACCAGTTTAGGGTAAAGCCAAAGTCTCCCGGGGGAATCTCTAGTCCTAAGAACATGAAGAAGAGAGCCATCTCTGAGCGCATTTGGGGACTCAGATTCTCTATGTTTAGATTTATGGCGAGTCGCTCCTCTAAAAATGCTAGCTCTCCGCTGGCATTCATAAGGGGAGCTTTAATTAAGAGCTCTTTAAGCGAAAATCCCCCTTTGGCCTTTATGAGGTTAAAGTTGAGTTGTTCAGCTCTCCAATTAGAGGCATCCACCACCCATGGGGCTATTGAAGTCAACATCCCAAGTTCAAATTCCGGTTTACCACTAAGGGCCACTACCTGGACGCCTAACTTATCTAAATCTTCAAACATCTCCGGTAGTTCCTTCTGGAAAGTCGCTAAGGTAGCTTTTGCGGTGAGGTTGAGAATTACCTCTTGCGCGTTAAGGGTTAGGGCCTCAGGTAAAAGGAGTTCCGGCGCTATTAGTTGGGCATCTACCTTTTCAATCACCATGCTCTCCAATTGTAACTTGTTAACTCTTACCGAAATATCGGCAGTCAGCTCTTTGAGGTTAATCTTAAACCGGTTATCGGTGTAGCTCAAAAGAGCTCCATCAATATGGAGGGTGACCGGTGTAGGGGTTTTACTCAAGGCCGCAGAAATAAGGCGGGGGACCTTTGTTTTTACGATTATATTTTGGGCTGTTAGAGTACCATTGTCGTAGGCGAGGCCCTCTACCATGATTGCACCCTTGTGGATGGCCACTACCACCTTTTGAGCTTCGCCCCCAAGGGCTTGAGCTACAAACCGGCTCGCCACTCGATTACCCACAATTACAGTAGCCACGACCAAGAGCAGCAAAACCACAACAATTATGAGGGGGATTATTAAACTTTTTCTACTTTTCATAACCGTATAATACCACACTATTACCACTAAAGAATCTTTTTATGCTATACTCCCCCTCGAGGAGCCAAGGGATGAGTATTACACACGATTATGAGATGAAAGAGGTTATCCTAGAAGATGTTATCAGAAGGATGGCTTTAGCGGCGAGGACAGCTCCCAAAGCACGTGGTAAAGAGACACTTTACACCGCCGGCGTTTCGAAAGAGGGGCGCTTACAACTAGCTAAACATATGCGAAAAATGGCTGAAGGGGGGCGCGGGGCACCCTTTTTTCTAAGGGATGCCGAAAATCTTGAGCATGCCGATGGACTGCTCCTTTTGGGTAGTTCTATCGACCCTATGCGATTAGAAAATTGCGGACTATGTGGCTTTGCCAACTGCGATGAGAAAGCCCTCCATCCCAATCACCCCTGTGTTTTCAACACTGGAGACTTAGGTATAGCCATCGGCTCAGCGGTCAGTGTCGCCATGGACTGCCGGATTGACAACCGTGTTATGTTCTCTATCGGGATGGCAGCTAGGGAGTTGAGACTCTTGGGTGAAGAGGTCAGAATCGTCTATGGCATTCCCCTCTCAATGAGCGGTTCCAACTTATTCTTTGACCGTAAGCCCAGGCAATAGTTAGCGGTTATTCATAACCTTCACTTCAGGCGGTAAGATTACATTTGCCGGAAAGTTCCCCCAGTCTCCGCTAATCCTTCTGAGGAGCAAGGAGACCACTTCACTTCCCATTTGCTCTAACGGTTGAGCCACCGCGTAATGGCAGAAGGTGAGGAGCGGAGCATAGCTTAGGTAATCGAAACTGGCGAAAGTTAAATCTTTAACCTTATTTTCCGCGGCATAGATCGTCGCCCCTAGGTGGAGAGAATCGTTAGCAATAAAGAAGGCTTTGGGGTGGTCACGGAAACTTAAAGCCTTCTTAAGGAGTTTTTTCCCGGTAGCCAAATTCATCCCTTTGTCGTAGAGCAAAAACCGCTCTTCAACCTCTAGGTTAAACTCCTCCATGGTTTCACAGAACCCTTGAAGGCGTTCTTTGGCAGTGTAAAAAGAGGGAGGACCGCCAATATAACCAATACGGGTAAAACCCTCATCTATGAGGGCTTTCACCATAGAACGGACTCCATAGCGGTTATCGACTGTTACCGTGTCGGCCTCCAGACCATCGAGCTTTCTGTCTAAGATTATCATAGGGGTATTGTGTAAAGCCTTGGTTTTAAAATGTGCATGTTCCAAACTGGCAGGAATTATTATTAAGCCATCAACGTTACGTTCAATGAAAACCTGCAAATTCCTCTTTTCGTCTTCTAACGAGTCGTTGGAAGAGGCTATCACTACCGTATAGCCCTTCTTAGCCAGTAATTGCTCGATTACAACTAAAATTTCCATAAAGAAGTTGTTGTAGATCTCGGGTGCGATAATCCCGATTGTACGGGTTTGTCTGATTTTGAGAGAACGGGCTACCTCGTTCCGGTTGTACCCCAACCGCTCCATAGCTTTAAGGACCCTCTCCTTGGTTGCCGGAGTAACCACACAGTTCTCGTTTAGAACACGTGAGACAGTTGCTATCGAAACACCTGCTGCCTGTGCCACTTCTCTAATAGTAACTGAATCACTAACTCTTCGCATAACATCCTCTAAAAAGGGGTCCGCCGATGCAGACCCCTATGCTCATAACTAGAGATCTACTCACAATTAATCGTAGAGTAGACCCTTGATGTCGTCATCGTCCATGTTGGAGTAATCCCAGAATTTTGCTCCGGTATCTACATTAGCAACCGGCTGGCCTTTGTAGGCTTTGTAGGAGAGCTCAACAGCCCTGTAACCAATCATGTAAGGATCCTGGGTAATTGACCCGAGGAAGTATTGGGCACGCACGGCGTTCTTTTGCTGCTCACCAGCGTCATAACCAACAGCAACAATGTTGCGGTAGGCAGGATTGCTCTTTAAGGTTGCCCCATCATCGGTCGCTGCTAAGAGACCTTTAACGGTAGCTTCGTTAGAGCAGAAAATTCCAAGGATGTTGTCGCTGATAGCGCGGTTCAAGATAGCCTGGGCTGAGTTTGTGGTGTCTGTAGCTGAAGCAGATGCAGGCACGATCATTTCAATAAATACCTTTCTCCCCCTGGTCGGGCTGTCATCTGCGATGTAGGCAATATTACCGGTCACGGCAATGTCATCAAAGCCTATGCTGGTGTTGTTCACAATAAGATCGACCATTGTATCACGGAACCCTTTACCGCGGCTTAACAGAGATTCACCGGCGGCGTCTTGGTTCATCACCACAATTTTAACTGGTCTTGCCACAGTAGCTGCCGCAATTTTATCTTTGATTACGGCAAACATCTTTTCAGCAGCCATACCGGCAGCCGCATAGTTATTTGTGGCGGCATTAGCCCAAATTGATCCTGCAGGCGCATTGGGTACACCTGAGTCAAACCCAATTACGGGAATCCCCTGGTTTTTGGTCTGCTGAAGTTGATCCAAGACACTATTAGTATCTAGGGCAGCCAGAGCAATCGCCACCGGGTTTTTAGCCATAGCGTTGTTCAACATCTCAACCTGAATCTGTACATCACTTTCGGTAGGAGGTCCTTCGAAGGTAATATCGACATTGAATTCTTTAGCAGCAGCGTTTGCACCGAGCTTAACCTGTTGCCAGAAATCGTGCTGTTCCCCTTTTGAGACAACAGCAATGTACGGTTTCTTACCCTCTTGTGTCCCCGCTGAAAATAGTGGGGTGAGAGAGGCAAGAACAACCAGAGCCAGTAATACGACTAAGGTTTTTTTCATAAATACCCTCCTGTGTGTCCACAGGCCTAAGCCTGTGGTTTATCTACTTAAAACGGTTAATTTTCCCGTTTTTCAAACTCTTTTTCCTCGCGCTCCAAAGCCTCTGCCTGGGCTTTTTCTGCACGCTTCATCTCCTGGTAATTTTTCCTAATTTCGGCTTGCAGGACCTTTAGCTCTTCACGAAGAGCTCTCTTTTTAGTAGCAGACGCCACGTTAATCTGCCCCCTAAGGGCTTCAACTTCCAGTTGTTTATCGATTCGGTATTGATCCGAAGGTGCCAAGATTTTGATTTCGGTAGCTTTTTTATTGCGGTAGATATCGAGGAGCACCGCCCCTAGAACAACAACTCCGGTAAAGAAAGTCTGGTACTGAGACTGTAAATTCATCGACGGCAAACCGGTTCTCAAGACACTCATGATATAAACACCAATCATAGTTCCCAGTACGGATCCGGCGCCCCCACTAAGGCTCGTTCCGCCAATGACTGCTCCGGCAATTGCATAGAGCTCGAAGCCCTGCCCTTGTGCCGGCATAACGGTGGTATAGACAGCGGCAAAGCCGATACCTCCCACACCGGCTAAAAGTCCACTAATAACATAAGCCGACATCTCCCAGCGAGTGACATTAACTCCGCTTAGGCGGGCTGCCTCTTTGTTTGAGCCCACTGCAAAGATATAACGGCCCATCTTGGTTCTAGTGAGGATGAGGAAGGCAATAAAGGCTGTTCCGAAGAGGACAATTGCTCCGGTAGGAATCGAAAAATTACCCGCCGTATTGTATTTAAAAAGGCTCTTGAACCAACTATCTGGGGCTCCCCGGGCTGGAAAGGCTACGCTACGTACATTGGAGACAATCGAGCCAATTCCTAGGCTTATCATCATAGTTCCCAGTGTGGCGATAAAGGGAGGCAGTGAAAGGTGGCTCACCATGAAACCGTTGAAAAACCCAAAGGCTGTGGAGACCAACAAAACCAAAAGGAGCGCAAGCCACATAGGCCATCCCCAAGTTTTAAAAGCAGTCCCCCCGATAATAGTAGAAGCCATCATCACAGTGCCACAAGAGAGGTCAATCCCCCCCGTTATAATCACAAAGGTCACCCCTATGGCGATAAAACCAATGTAGTAAGAGGAGTCCAAAATGTTTACCAGCGTCGTGTAGGAAAAGAAGTTTCTCCCAAAAATAGCAAAAAACGCATATACAATAACCAGAGCAAGGGGCGCTAATAGTTTCGACATATTAACTACTCGCCCTTTCTCCTTCAGTTCTAACCTCTCTGTTGTATCCATAAGAGTCCACTCCTACATTCGTAATGTCGCTAGATGCATTACCTTCTCTTGCGTTGCATCTTCAATATCGAGAAATCCGGTAAGTTTTCCTTCACACATAACCGCCACGCGGTCACTCATGCGTAAAACCTCATTGAGTTCACTGCTTATCATGATGATTGACTTACCTTCAGCAACCAGTTCATTCATGAGGTGGTAAATCTCGCTCTTTGCTCCCACATCAATACCTCTGGTAGGTTCATCGAAAATTAATATCGAACTATTTTTTATGAGCCATTTAGCGATAACTACCTTTTGCTGGTTTCCTCCCGAAAGGTTATTCACAATTTGGTCAATAGAGGGGGTTCTTATCGAGAGTTTATCGACAAATGTTTCCGCCACCTTGTCCAGGTTCTTACGATGGATAAAAGCGCCGGGGGTTAACTCCTCCAGCGAAGGCATAACTACATTCTCTTCCACCGAGAGGTTTACCGCCAAGCCAAAGCGCTTACGGTCCTCTGAAAGGTAACCAATGCCCA
>Ga0172382_10003524_pt1 | contig 24732 bp, 21 predicted proteins | sample Leawel138RmetaG_FD_122245 | JGI IMG/M metagenome (GOLD analysis project Ga0172382, IMG submission 122245) | Leachate microbial communities from a municipal landfill in Southern Ontario, Canada - Leachate well 138R metaG | ecosystem: Engineered > Solid waste > Landfill > Unclassified | place...
CCCCGGGCGCCAAGTGGGCTGATCTCTCGGTTGCGGTTTATACCGCTTCGGGCGATGTGAGCTACATGTCGAACCGCGGCGTGATCGCGTTCTCGGCGGTGCTTCACCACCCAATTCGCCACATCATGAAGTACTGGAAAGATGAGCCAACGGTGGGCATTCGCCCGGGCGACGGTTTCTTTCACAACGATGCCCGTTTCGGTATGGTGCACAACACCGACCAGTCGATGCTTGTACCGGTCATGCGTGACGGTGAGATCATCGCCTGGGTGGGTGCCACCATTCACGAGGGTGAGAACGGCGCGTGTGAGCCGGGCGGTATGCCCTCGGGTTCAGAGACACCGTTTGATGACGGGCTTCGCGGATCACCAATGAAGATTGTTGAAGAGGGCAAGCTGCGTCGCGACCTGCTCACGTTCTTGCAGCACTCAACCCGTGACCCGAAGCTCATGCTCGCCGACATCAAGGTGAAGATGGGAGCTGTGAAGCGTGTGATGGACATCGTTGACCGTTCGATCGACGAGTACGGTGTCGAAACCTTCGTGGGTGCGATTCGCATGACCGTTGAAGATGTTGAGCAGGAGGTACGGCGACGCATCTCTGAGATGCCCGACGGCACCGTCACGGTCAACCAGTTTGTCGATTCGACGCTCAAAGAGAATATTCTCATCAAGTTTGCGGCGAAGATCACGGTGAAGGGCGACCGCCTCATCGTTGACCTGCGCGGCACCGGCCCCGAGATCATCAACCGCGCGATCAACTCGCCGCTCGCTTCAACGAAGGCGTTCTTCTCGCAGGCGATTCTCTCGTATTGGTGGCCAGACCTGCCCCGCTCGACGGGTGCGCTCTCACCCATCGAGATTCTCTCTGACGAGGGCACCTGGGCAGATTGCAGCTACGATGCGCCGACTGGCCAGAACCTGCAGGCTTCGTTCCGCGCGTTCACAGCATTGCAGACCGCCTACGCGAAACTGCAGTTCTCGGTTGAAGAGAAGTATGCGAACGTGCTTGCCCCGTGGTTCAACCAGATTAACAACTTTCTCTGGGGTGGCACTACGCAACACGGCGAGCAGGTCGGTAACCTCTGTGCAGACCTCAACGGCATGGGTGGCGGCGCGAAAGCGTTTCGTGACGGTGAAGACGCGGTCGCTCCGCTCTTCTGCGCCATGGCTGACACCGGTGAGCAAGAGGTGATGGAAGAAGAAGTGCCGTTCTTGCAGCTCGTGAGCAAGCGTCTCGTGCGCGACAACCAGGGCTTCGGTAAGTACCGCGGCGGCATGGGCTACGAGATGATCGTGGCAGCACGCAATACCGACAGTTGGGGCTTCATGACGGTGACCTCTGGCGCGAAGTTCTCGTCAGTGGGTGGCCTTTTCGGTGGCTACGGGTGCCCCACCTACCCGCTCACGATGGTCAAGGGCATCAATATCTACGACATCATCAAGAAGGATCCCACGGCGTTCGACCTCTCAATCGAACGCATCATGAACGAGCAGCCTTTTGAGGGTGGCAAGTACACGAGCTACCACATGGGTCTGCAGTTCGACATTGCTCAGGAGGGCGAGCTCTACATGATCTCACAGGGCTCGGGCGGCGGTTACGGCGATGTGCTCGAGCGTGACCCTGAAGCAGTGATGAAGGATCTGCAGCTCGACCGCATTTCACCACAGGTTGCTCACAATATTTACCGGGTGGCCTGGGATGCCGAGACGTTCGTCGTCGATGTCGAGGGCACCGAAGAACTGCGCGCAGCCGAGCGTAAGGCACGCCTCACCCGAGGTAAGCCATATGCCGAATTCGTCGCAGAGTTCGTCACCGATGAGCCCGCAGAAGACCTGTACTACTACGGGTCATGGGGGCAAGAAAATGACGATCAGCTGCTCGCAACGGTGTGGAACCACCAGGGCCCACAGCGAGTGCGCGGCACCCTTGACGAGATGCCCATCATCAACATGCCCAACCGGCACGTGGTGAAAATTGCCAAACTCGAAGAGCGCATTAAAGAGCTCGAACAGAAACACGGCGAGACGGTGAGGCGACTCGCGTAGTCGCTGACCACCGCTGGGTGGGGTTCGCTCGCAACACGCGACGAGCCCCACCCTTTCGCCATCTCATCAACACTCACCTCTCAGGAGCACACATGTCACACGCACTCACGACGCTGCTTTCAGAAGCGCCCACCCCCGATTCTTCACCCGTTATGATGATTGATGCCGCACAGTATGCGCAACGCGTGCTGTTACAAGACAGCGCCGTGCCGTGGCATGACGCCACCGAATATTCGAACCACCTGGGTCAGGCCCAGGCCCTGCTGAAGCCCGCGGTCGCGTTCATCCCGCTTGACCGCATGCTTGTGAGCGAGATGCAGGCGAACACCGAGTTGTGTGAGGCGATGGGGGCCCGGTCTCGCACCGGGTATGCCGCGAAGACGCTGCTCGCTGACGAAGCTATCAGGCAGAAGGCCTTCAACATTGTCGCGACCGCGGTGAAAACCCAGCGTGAGCCCGTGGTGTTACAGTTGCCATCACCCCACGCACTACTCACGATGACTGATCGGGTGGTGGATCCGGCTTCAACGACCGAGTTCGATGATGATCAGGCCGAGAGCACCGCGATCTACTTAGCTGACTGGTTGCGCACATTCGCCGACCTCGATATCACCGGCATCATTTTTGATGTTCGTGCCCGCTCAGAACCCATCGGGTCGTACCAGCCAATCTTCAACACCGCTGAGCATTACCAATGGCCCATCGGGAGGCGCAGGGCGAATGAAGTGCAGTTCGTGTCGCCTGACACAGTGGTTCAGGTCGCCGACTGGAGTGAACTCGGCAGTATCTCAGGCCCCGGCGTGTACTTCACTGAGGTGCCGGTCGATGCCGTGCCCGAAGACGTGCTCTCACAGTTGGCTGCGCTGCGCGGGGGTGCTTAACGTTGCACGCACCCGCATGAAAATGCTGCTTTCATTTCCGGGTTCACAAATACAGGGTATTTTTTCATTTTAGGCTATATTTGTGACCCCGGAAAACTGGCTCATCACATTTGAGATGTGTAGAACCGGCCTGATCCTGCCGGACTCTAGGAGAGACCTCGCCACATAGTTCGTGAAGTTCCTGAACCCCAACGCAGACCCCCGCAAATGCTCGAGCCTGCCATTGATCGCTTCAGCCGGACCGTTCGATGACCTGGGGTGATCAAAATACGCGAGGATATCGACCCGGCAACGATCGAGCGTGTACCCCAGCTTCCGCAACTCAACGAACCTGACAGGCGTCGTAGCTTTCACGACATCGATGAGTTCCCGGAGTCGTTTGCGCCCCAGTCCTGCATATTTGGGCACACGAGGTCATCCAAATCGATGGGTTCAACCTCCGAACCGGGTGGTGCATCCTCGTGGCAGTTAGCCAAGGGAAAGTCATTGCATACCAATGGTGCGCCAGAGAATCTGAAGCCGCGTGGAGCGTACTCTTCAAGCGTGTCCCCTACCCCAACAGTGGTGGTGTGTGACGGGGGTCCTGGCATGCATGCCGCGCTCAAGGAACATCGGTCCAGCGCGCACGTGCAACGCTGCCTCGTGCATCTCCGTAAATACGTCATCACACGCTCGAGAACCGTTGCAGGGCAAGGGTTATGACGCCTCTCGCTGAAACTCACACGCGTCACTTCCCTAGATGAAGCAGAAGCGTGGGGTAGCTCCGCGTGAACTGGGAGAACGAGTTCTTACACCTCACGAAAGCTCCCGCACCGGATCGATGCCGGTCGGAGCCACGTAGCGGCTATTACACCGTTACTGAACCCTCGCAAGGCTTCTACTTGCGGGGGTTCCTTGTTTTCTCGTGGCCCACCCCGCTTCGCCCGCGATCCAGTCATGGGCCGCGCTTAACTGTTATGGCCTTTCGAAGTGTGCCTGATTCGACGCAATAATGGCGCCCGGGCAAGGTATCAGTACTCCGGCGTACACTGGATGCATGTCCATGAACGTCGCGGAAGTCGAGCAGGCGCTCCTCGCTCTTGAGGAGCATGATCGTGCCGCTGTGATTCATCGTGCTCTGCGAAGTCTCGACGGTGAGGATGCGAACGCAGACCAGGCCGAAGCGGATGCGTCCTGGCGGGTGGAGCTTCGCCGTCGTATTGACGACATCGAGAGCGGTAAGGTCGAGCTTTTGGACGTGGACGAGTCGCACGCCCAGCTACGTGCAGAGTTGGCAGCCCGTCGAACGTGAGCTTGGAGAAACGCGAGCATCCCGAGGCGCGCGATGAACTTCGCGATGCCGCGTTCTGGTACGACGACCGAGAGCCGGGCCTGGGTGAAGACTTCTACGACGCCATTGACGAGGTTATTGCCCATATTTCCGAATGGCCGCGCTCCGCGCCCGTGTTTCCGGGCTTGGTGGACAACCCGACGGTGCGGACTATGGCGGTGACAGCGTTCCCGTATCGGGTGCTCTACTACCTCACCGATACGAGTTTTGTGATCCTTGGGGGCTGCTGCAGGGTGAAGTGCTGGTTCGATTTCATCGATTGCAGCACCCGCCCAAACTCAGGCTGTTCGTACTCGTCCGAGATGCGGGCACGCCCGTCGGGAAACAACACCCGGAGATCAACGTCGGTCATCACCGCAAGACGCGCGGGGGTGATCTGATGCGAGGTGATCGTTTTCTTCGCCGCGGAAATATCGCGTCGAGAGCATCGAGTGTTCTCGACGATGTCGGAGTAGCTGTGCCCTGCGAGCACGAGCTCCATGATTTTTCGATGGTTGGCCACACTGCCGTCCTTCACTGGTAACCGCAGCACCCTGTGTGCTGCTGCACCTAGAAGACCCGAAAACGAGCGGGAGTACCAGGTCCACGGAGTTGAGTACCAACTGAGTGGACTACCCGTACCAACTCAGACGATCTGCCAGACAAGCGCTGAACCTATGTTCTGCAGCTCGGCTAGAGCGCATTCGGGGTTCGAAGGGCGACCATTCCGACGATTCGACTGGGGCTATAACCCCGCATCTATTCCGCACATTCAGTGATGGCTGATAATAGATGTTGATAGCCACTTATAGTCTCTGACCAGGGCAAACGAAGATATTTATAGCCCGCAATAACCTTTGATATCGGTATATTCAAAATCGAAAGGTCACCGGATCGATGCCGGTCGGAGCCACGTAGCGGCTATTACACCGTTACTGAACCCTCGCAAGGCTTCTACTTGCGGGGGTTCGCTTATTTTCTCAGGGCCACCCAGCTTTGCCCGCGGTCCGGCCCCTTTCAGTCTCCGCGCAGGTAGATTTCAACGTTCGTGCTCGTCCACGTCGCGACCCCCGCACCAAAGAAGTCGCGATCCTCTGTCCATATTGGGCAGCCCAAGGCGAGTGCGGCGGCAACCACCGGCCAATCCATCGGGTCGCGAGAACCGATGCGAGCCAGGGCAGCGTTCCGTAGGGGAGTGATGACATCCTCATCCACTGTTTCTGCGACCACCCGTAAGCGATCGAGTGATTCAAGCAGCGACTCGGGGTCGCGATCTCGTTTGGCGGCGATGGTGGGGAGGTGACGTTCTACTTCTTCAAACCCAAGCTTTAGCGCGAAGAAAGTAGCCTCCGGACCGTACTGTTCTACAAGCTCCCTCACACGCTTGCCCAGCACAGCTCGAACAAGAATATTTGCATCGAGCACGATGCGCCGTGAGCTCATGCGCTCTGTTCTGTCTGATGCTCTTCTCTCCGCAGGGCATCGAACTCAGCCACGACCTCATCCTCGCTTGTGCCCCATTCGGTGAGCAGGATGTTGGCTTTCTGCGCAGCCTCGGCGTACGCTGCGATGTCGGCTTTGCGATCCCGATGCACCGGAATGAACAATCCGACCGTTTGCCCGTGCCGAGTGACGGTCACAGGCTCGGTCTGGTCGATGAATTCGGCGAGACTTTGTCGAAACTCGCGAACTCCAACGGTGGTGCCCATCGCCTCCCCCTATCGCTTATGTGTAATGGTGTGTACACAATAGCGTTTTGAGTCTCGCGTGTCGAGAGCAGTGCGGCTGTGCCGCGTGACTTCTCGCTGCCGCAGGTCGTGAGAGGCTGTGCCATATTCGTGCCATAAATCTCGTGAGAAGCAACTGAAGCTAACTGACACTCGCCGACTGAATCCGCGTTTTTCTGCCGACCCACCTATATATAAGGTGCGGAAAAAGTCCTGATCAATCTGAAAATCTAAAGGTCACCGGATCCATGGCGGTCGGAGCTGCGTAGCGGCTATTACACCGTCACTGAGCCCTCGCAAGGCTTCTACTTGCGGCGGTTCGCTTATTTTCTCAGGGCAGGCCCATCCTCGCCCGCGATCCAGTCATAGGTCGCGCGTAACTACTTATGGTCACCGTGGTGGGTAGACGACCTGATTCGTCACGAGGAGCTGTCGGCGAGGCGCTCAGCGTGCGAGCGGGAGAGCTCGGCGCGCATCTCCTCGGCGCTGATGGCCCGCGAAGGGTCGGCGCGCAACTCTTCGACAGAGGCGGTTACCTCGGTGCGCAGCCAGTTCTCGACTGCTTCGTCACGAGCAAACAGTGCGCGTAAGCCATCACGCACAACCTCGCTCTTGCTTGCGTATACGCCGGACGCGACGCGCTCTTTAAGAGCGTCAGCCATGCTGTTGGGGAGAGTGATACTGAGCTGCTTCGTGGTGGACGATGTGGCGCAGACCGCGGATGCGACCGAGGAAGACGACATCGACGAAACAATCAGCGATGACCTTCCTGACGAGGAACCCGACCCGCAGCCCAAACGGAGCCGACGCGCCACCGGCACACTGACGCCCGCGGAACTGCGCACCCTTCGAGCGGTCGCCCGACACGAGACGACGACCGCCGCGGCGAAACACCTCACCCTCAGCGTGCATACCGTTCGGGATCACATGAAGGCCGTCTATCGGAAGCTCGGGGTGAACACGCGAGCCGACGCCATTCAAGCCGCCGCCGCAACCGGTCTGCTCCCCGCCTCACTCGCGAGCTGAGGCTGCTCCACCGGCGCGCCCTCACACGCCAGCTACACTCAACGCATGATGAGCACGACGGAGCCGCAGACCAGGAACCCACTGCGACCGTCACCACTCGATGCTCGCCTGTACGCTACGCACGAGACGTTCCTCGCCGAGCGGCCGGCCGGCGCCGACGAAGACGTGCACATGTTCGCCGCGGCAGTCGACCACGTCATCGAGCGCTGCAGCGGACCGGGCGACACCGTCTTTGACCCGTTTGCAGGCTTCGGCACCACCCTGCAACGCGCGGTCGCTCTCGGACGACAGGCCATCGGCATTGAGCTACTCCCCGAACGCGTCGCATACATCCAAGACCTTGTTCCCGCAGCACGAGTGGTCGAGGGCGATGCGCGAGAACTCTCCCGGCTCCTGCACCGCGAACTCTCCGCGCCGCCGGAAGAGCACATCGATCTCATCCTCACCTCACCTCCGTACATGACCGCGAGCGACCACGAAGCGGACCCGCTCACCGCTTACGAACGCGACGGCGGCGACTATTCGCGCTACCTCGCCGAACTCGGGCTGGTCGCGGCGCAGTGCGCACGCACGGTCGCCCCGGGCGGATACGTGGTGTGGAACGTCGCCGACATTCACCACGAGGGCCGCACCACGCCACTCATTGCGGACTGCGCACGAGTGCTCGGTCGCCACCTCACCCCCTGCGCGCCGACGGAGATCGTGTGGGACCGCTACCCGCACGACCTCACCGCCGACGCGCTGCTCGTGTTTCGAAGGGAGACCTCACTTCCGGTTCATCCGTGATTCACCGCGGTGGTGTGCAATCGAAGCATGAGAGGTCGCTGCGGCACAGGGGTCAAGAACGGTGCAGGGAGCAGGATAAGCACAGGGATCAGGGTCGGCGTTGCGCTCGTTGCGGCTGGATCCCTCGCCCTCGCCGCGCGCGTGCTGCTCACGCGGCAGGCCGCGATCGCGCGGGCGCGCATCGGTAAACCCCTCGGTGAGACCTCGATCGATGCGGACCGGGTGTGGCGCAGCGCACTCGACGGAGAGCCCGTCGAACTGCTCGTGCTCGGCGACTCGCTCGCCGCGGGGCTCGGCGCCGAACGCCGCAAGGAGACCCTCGGGGGACGGGTCGCGAAAGGGCTCGCCGCGCGCGTCCACCGACCGGTCCGGCTGCACACCGCGGCCATCGTCGGGTCGGAATCTCACATGCTCGCTGAGCAGCTCGACGGACTCCCGAACGCCAATCGCGCGGACATCGCGGTGATCGTCGTCGGCGGAAACGACGTCACCCACCTCATCTCGGCAGAGAGCGCGTCGCGGCACCTCGAACGCGCAATCTCGCGGTTACGGGAGCAGGGCACCCGGGTCGTGGTCGGCACCTGCCCCGACCTCGGCTCACTGCGCCCGGTACCGCAACCGCTGCGGGCGCTCCTCTCCCGCATGTCGATGCGGATGGCGTGGGCGCAGGCGCGCGCGTGCCGGAGGGCGGGCGCCGTACCCGTCGACCTGCGTCGGGCCGTGGGCCCCATCTTCCGGGCGGACCCGGGGGAGATGTTCAGCCTCGACCAGTTCCATCCGAGCGCCGCGGGGTACCGTCGCACCGCCGAGGCGCTCCTCCCCGCAGTCATCGACGCGGTGATCGGACAGGCACAGCCGATGCTCCAGTCGCAGACGCGGTGAGCGGTAGGCGCCGTTAGGGACGGCCCATACCGCGGTACTCCCAGCCGTCCGCGCGCCATTCTGCCGGGTCGAGGCAGTTGCGGCCGTCGACGATCCGTTTGCCAGCGACGAGGGATCCCGCCGCTTGCGGGGTGAGCTCACGACGATAGCGATCCCACTCGGTGACGACGATCACGCAGTCGGCGGCGAGGAGGGCCGTGTCGAGATCCCTCGCGAACTCTAGTTGCGGACTCACCGCGCGGGCATTGTCGATTGCCTGCGGGTCGGTGACGACCACATCCGCGCCAAGCCCGTGCAGGCGCGTGGCGACCTCGAGCCCGGGGGAATCGCGAACGTCGTCGCTGAACGGTTTGAATGCGGCTCCGAGCACCGCGATCTTCCTGCCGAGCACCTGGCCGCCGAGTGCCTCGACGACGAGCTCGACCGCCCGATCCCTGCGCCGCAGGTTGATCGCGTCGACCTCGCGGAGAAACGAGACGGAGTCGCGCAGCCCGAGCTCCTCGGCGCGGGCCGCGAACGCGCGGATATCTTTCGGCAGGCAGCCGCCACCGAACCCGATACCGGCCCCCAGATAGCGGCGGCCGATCCGCTCGTCGAGCCCGATCGCGTCGGCGAGCTGCATCACGTCGGCACCTGTGGTCTCCGCGATCTCCGCCATCGCGTTAATAAAGGAGATCTTCGTCGCGAGGAACGCGTTGGCCGAGACCTTCACGAGCTCCGCGGTCGCGTAATCGGTTTCGAGGAACGGCGTGCCCGCCTCCACCGCGGGCCGGTAGACGCGCCGCATGAGGTCTGCCGCCTCCGCGCCCGCTGGGCTGTCAGGGATCCCAACCACGATGCGGTCAGGCTCGATCGTGTCCTTCACCGCCCACCCCTCGCGCAGAAACTCGGGGTTCCACACGAGCGTCGCGCCGGCCTCGCCGACCCGCTCCGCGACCGCAGCGGCGGTGCCGACGGGAACAGTGGACTTACCGACGACGAGGTCACCGGGCGACAGGTGAGGGAGCAGGGACTCGATCGCGGCGTGCAGGTGCGAGAGATCTGCGGCCGACCCCGACTTCTGCTGCGGTGTGCCCACGCACACGAAGTGGATCGAAGCGTCGGCCGCCGCCGCGATTTCGGTGGAGAACGTGAGGGCGCCACGTTCAGTGCCGTCGCGCAGCAGCTCCGGCAGGCCCGGCTCGAAAATCGGCGGAAGCCCGGCGGCGAGCGCACTCACGCGCGCGGCGTCGACGTCGATGCCGGTGACGCGGTGACCGAGCGACGACATCGCCGCGGCGTGGACCGCACCGAGATACCCGCACCCGATGACGGAGAGGTGCAGCATCAGGCGGTCGCCCGGAAACGGCCGGAGCGCGCGGCGCGGGCGGGGGGCACGGTGCGAGCGAGGGACGTCGCGCTGCGGGTGGCTGGCGGGGCGTCGGCCGCGTGGCGGAGCTGGATTGCCTCCTCGTAGTAGCCGAGCAGCTGCTCGCAGAGCACCGGCCATGTGCGGCGACGCACCCCCTCGCGTGCCGCCCGCGAGAATGCCGCGCGCTTTGCCGGGTCACCGATGAGGTCGGCGACCCGGGCACCCATTTCCTCGAGGTTTCCCGGTGCGTAGAGCCAGCCGTCGATACTGCTGCGGACGAGGTCGACGGGCCCGCCCCGACCGGTCGCGACCACGGGCACGCCGCTCGCGAATGCCTCCTGCAGGGTTTGCCCGAACGTGTCGGATTCGCCCGGGTGCACGAACACGTCGAAGCTCGCCATGGCGGTGGCGAGTGCGGATCCCTCGAGATGTCCGGTGAAGTGCGCGTCGGGCATCTGCGATTCGAGCGCGGCCCGGCTCGGTCCGTCGCCGACGATCACGAGCTGCACGCCGTCCATGGTGCTGAGTCGCCGCAGATCTTCGACCTGCTTCTCAGGCGCGAGCCGGCCGACGTAGCCGACGATCCGCCGCTCACCTGCGACGGCCTGTCGCCAGTGCGTGCTGCGATGCTCGGGGGTGAAGCGCGCCGTGTCGACGCCGCGACCCCAGTGGCGGAGCTGCCCGACCCCGAGCGACTCAAGGTCCGTGCGCGCCGCGGAGGACGGGAAGAGCGTCAGCGTGGCGCGACGGTGAATCCGCGACAGGTGCGAAGCGACGACCGGAGCGCCTCCAGGAATACCGTACTTCTCCGCATACGAGGTGACATCCGTCTGGTAAACGGCGACGCAGGGAATGCCGAGCGATGCCGCCGCCCGGCCCGCCGCCCACCCGAGGGTGAACGGCGATGCGAGGTGCACGACGTCGGCACCGAACTCCCGAAGCATTGCCGCGATCCGCGCCGGCCGCACGAACACCATCCGCACCTCGGGGTATGCGGGGAGCGGAAGGGATCGCACGAAGTGCGTCCGGGCAGCCCGCAGGCTCGCGTCAAACTCGCCCGCATCGAAGTCGCCCGCTTCGGGAGCGATCAGCAGGAGCTCATGACCCTGCCGAGACAGGTGGCGGAGCACCTGCAGCACGGAGCCCGTGACGCCGTTCATGTGCGGGAGGAAGGATTCGGCAACGATCGCGATCTTCACGCCTCCATGCTCGCCGCTGCAGCCCGGGCCCGCGCTCCGATCGGCGCGGAATCGGGGAGAGTTCACCCACTGCTCGCCGTCCGGTCTCACACAGGTGAGGTGCGGCCACGCGTCGGCTACCTGTGGTTCGAATTTCGTTGCGGGCGTTCCACTGTCGGAACCGCCCGGTTGTTCGGGTTTGCACAGCGTACTACGGTGGAGGTGTGCGTCTGCGCCGATCGGCGGGGCGCATTCTTTGCGCGGGTGTCGGCTCTTCTCGGGTGCCCGCGGCGGATCGGAAGAAGACGGAAAGCAATGTCGCTGAATTTTGATACCTATCCCCAGCAGCCCCACGGTGGGCGCCTCGTCGACCAGGTGGTGACCGGAGAGAAGCGTGAGCGCGAGATCGAGCGTGCGCGATCCCTGCCGAGCATTCGCGTGGATCTCGAAGCGGTCATCACGATCGAGATGATCGCGACGGGGGTGCTCTCACCGAACCGCGGGTTCATGAACGAGCGGGACTACCTCTCAGTGCTCGAAAACGGTCGGCTCGCCGACGGTCTCGTCTGGCCGGTGCCGCTGAGCTTCGCGCCGACCGGCAAGAAGAACGCCGAAATCATCGCGCGGCTCTCGGCGGGCGACGACGTCAGCCTCGTTGACGAGCAGGGCGAACCCGTCGCGATCCTCAGCATCGAAGACGTCTTCGCGTACGATCGCGACCACCGCGCCGAGAAACTCTTCGGCACGACCGACCGTAACCATCCGGGCGTCGACTCCATCTACCGTCGCATGGGCGAAACCTCGCTCGGCGGCACCCTGCACCTGCTCAACCGGGTGAACTGGGGGCCGTTCGAGAAGCTCCGCCGCGAGCCGAAAGACATGTGGCGACTGTTCTACGAGGAGCGGGAGTACCGCTCCGTCGCGGGCTTCATCACGGGCGCAAACCCCCTGCACCGCGGCCACGAATACATTCACCGCAACGCGCTCGAAGAGGTCGACGGCCTCTTCCTGCAGCCGCTCGTCGAACTCGCGAAACGCGAGTACATTCGCCACGAGTTCCGCATGCGCGCCTACCAGAACGTGATCGACACCTATTACCCGAGCGACCGTTCGATCCTCTCCCCGCTGCGCGTCACCTACATCTTCGCCGGCCCGCGCGAGGCGATCCTGCACGCGTTGATCATGAAGAACTACGGCTGCACTCACGCGCTGATCGGCAGGGATCACGCCGGCGTCGGCGACTACTACGACAAATACGCGAGCCACTCCGTCTTCGACGAATACCCCATGGAGGAGCTTGGCATCGACGTTCGTCTCTTCCACGAGGTGTTCTACGACGTGCGCGCGGCGACCCACGCGACCTCGCAGACGTCGAGCAACGACGACCCCCGATACCGTCTCAACATCTCGGGAACCGGTATTCGCGAGATGCTGCGCTACGGGATCATGCCGCCGAAGGAGATCGTGCGCCCGGAGTCGGTGCTCGCCGGGATCCAGGGCGTGCAGCCGAAGGGAACGGACTCCGACGGGGTGGCCGTCGCGCAGCCTGTCGGGAAGATCATCAAGAGCATGTTCCCCTACTACCTCGACTACACGGGGCTCGGCGGGTTGGCACGCTCGACGCCGCTGCGGGTCGAAGATCTCACCGTCGCAGACCTCGAGGCCGCGGTTCGTGACGTGAGGGAGCACGCCGGCCTCGTCTACGAGGACATCTACAACGAGTACGCTCAGGTGCTCGACCGCGACCGCTCGATGCAGCGGCCGTGGCGTGAGGAGGGGCGCGAGCAGTTCCGGCGGCACCAGGAGCGGCTCGTCGCGGAACTCGAGGAGAAGGTCGGCTCGGCTCCAGAGCAGGCCTCCGACGAGTTCATGTATCAGGACCGCGCGGAAGCCGAACGCGAACTCGACGCGGCAAAGCGGCTGCTCGAAGAGATCCCGGGCAACCTCAGCGGAGAGGCGCTCGAGGCGAGGGTGTGGAACCAGATGCCATACGAGAGGTATCGCGGAGCCGACGAGGAGTAGCGGTAGGTCGCGGTGTGACCCGGTTCACTCGGTGACCGGGACGCGCGGTGTGGTCCGGGGTAGCGTGGACAGCGCGGAACAACGAGAAGCAGCGAGGAGCAACGCATGGTGCACGGCGACTGGTCAAAGCTGATGGGGCGTGAGCTCCCCAACTGGTACGACGACGCGAAGCTCGGCATCTTCGTGCACTGGGGGCCGTACTCCGTTCCCCGCTGGGCGCCGCGCGTCTCCGACATTCAAGAGCTGCTGCGCACGCGGGGGCCCCGCGCGATGATGCGTTACAACCCGTACTCCGAGTGGTACCTCAACACCTCCGCGGTGAAGGGCAGCCCCACCTGGAAGCATCACCGCGCTGTCTACGGTGACGCCCCGTACGAGAGGTTCGCTGACGAGTTCACCGAAACCACTGCAGATGCCGACCTCGACGCAATGGCCGAACTCATCGAAGCGTCTGGCGCGGGGTACGCGGTGCTCACGACGAAACACCACGACGGGTACACGCTGTGGCCGTCGAACGAGGTGCACCCCGTGCAGGGCCGGTACGGGTCGAGGCGCGACCTCGTCGGCGACTTCGACCGCGCCATCCGTGCTCGTGGCATGCGCACCGGGCTGTACTATTCGGGCGGATACGACTGGCCGTGGAACGGCGCGAAACTTGCGGGCCCCGCAGATTCGATCCTCGCGATCCCTACCGATCCCGCCTACGCGCGCTACGCCGAAGCGCACGTGCGTGAACTCATCGAACGCTACGCACCCGCCGTGCTCTGGAACGATATCGCCTGGCCCGAGGCGACCGACCTGCCCGCGCTGATCGCCGACTACTACGCAGCCGTTCCCGAGGGAGTCGTGAACGACCGGTGGGCGCAGCACGACGTGCCCGACAGCAAAGCGCGCGTCGCACTCGCGCGGCTGGGCGGCGGCCTCGTCCAGACGCTCTGGAAGCTGCTGCCCGAAAAGCAGCGCGAACTCAGCTTTGTGTCGATGGGGCACGTCGACTTCACGACGCCCGAATACGTGAGCTACGATGAGATCGTTGAGAAAAAGTGGGAGACCACGCGCGGCATCGGCCTGTCGTTCGCCGCGAACCGCAACGAAAAACCGTCAGACATCGTCTCGGCCGAGGAACTCATCTGGCTCCTCGCCGACACGGTGAGTAAGAACGGCAACCTGCTCATAGGGATCGGCCCGCTGCCCGACGGCACGACCCCCGACGCACAGCAGGCGCCGCTTCGAGCCCTCGGAAATTGGCTTGCGAAGAACGGCGACGCGATCTTTGCGACCCGCCCATGGCATCGGGCCGCGACCGTCGCGGCCGACGGCACCGACGTGCGCCTCACCCGCAGCGGCGCGGACACGTTCCTGATCACTGGCGGCTCGCCGCGACGAAGTCGCTGGGAACTCCCCGAGCTGGCAGCCGTGGGCGAAGTGCGCGCCGAACTGCTTGAGACCGGTGAGGAGCTCGTTGTCGGGGCGGGGGCTGCGGCGGGGGCTGCGGTGGGCGAGGGATCCCTCGAGATCCAGTTGCCCGACCGGCTGCCGGTTTCACCGGCGCACGCGATCAGACTCGTGGGCGACGTGCGCCCGCGTGCGCGTGGATGATGCGGTGCGGTGCTGAGGCGGCGCGGACGACGATGACGGTCGTGCAAGCGGGCCGGGCACCCGGAACCGGGGGAACGCCGTGAATTTATCCGAATGCTGTTGCAATCGCGGTCGGACGTGTAGTGTTACTTGCGATGCCTCGGCTGAAGTCGGTGGCAGCCACCGTACGCCGATCGCAGCGGCCCCGCGCCGCACATCTCCACCGTCTCGAGGCGGAATCTCCTCCTCACCCTGATCGAATCGAATTTCTTATCTTTGCAGTGCTTTCTCCCCACGGGTGCGGATCTTCGCAGACCCCGGGATTTCGGGCTGCACCAGCGAGGCGCCCGGCGCCGCGCACACATACTCCGCGGCACACTCTGTCCGCGCGCAGACTCCGCGGTGGCACCATTGCCGCGGTTACGCGGGTCGTTTAGACGACCCAGAACAATGAAGGAAAACGCTATGGCAACTGGCACCGTGAAGTGGTTCAACTCCGAGAAGGGCTTCGGCTTCATCGCTCCCGACGATGGGTCTCGCGATGTGTTCGCGCACTTCAGCGCGATCTCGGGCTCGGGCTACCGCAGCCTCGAAGAGAATCAGCGCGTCGAGTTCGAGACCGAGGAAGGCCCGAAGGGTCCCCAGGCCGCGGACATCCGCGCCATCTGAACTCAGCAAAGGCCGGCGTCATTCACGTGACGTCGGCCTTTGTCGTCCCCGCGGGCGGGCCCGGAGTCGGGCGTCCTGCGTGCGGACGGCCCGCGGGCGGGCGGCCCGCCGCCCCCAGTTGGGCGGCCTGCGGTCCCCAGTTGGGCGGACCGAATACCTGGGATCAGCGAAAGATATGGCGATCCCTTGCGAAAGCGGGATATATTCTGCTGATCGCATATATCTTGCAGGCGGCTCCAAATCTTGCAGGCGGCTCCGCTGGCGCGCCGGCTCGCACCGTGGCACGTACCAGCTTGTTCGCGCCGCGCCCGAGTTCTAAGCCTCACGTTCGGGATGGATGCTAGCGTGTTCGAGGAGTGCGTCTGCATCTAGCGGATGAGGGAGGGGCGAGATGGCACAGCGGGGGACTGGCAAACTGAACCGAATACTCGGGTTTGTCGGAGCGGCAGTCTTTGTTGCGGTGCTGCTCGTCGGTGGACAGGGATCCGCCACCCCCGCGATGGCACTCGACCTTCCGACCTGGGAAGACGTCGAAGCGGCCAAGCAGAACGAGGCCGCGGCTGCCGCGAAAGTCACCGAGATCGAGGCTCTCATCGCGGAGGGCGAGATCGAACTCGAACGGCTACGCAACCTGCACGCTACGACGATCGAAGAGCTGCACGCCGCGGAAGAAGCCCTCATGGTCGCCGCCGAGAAGGCTCAGACCTTGAACGAGCAGGCGGCCGCGAGCCGCGAGGAAGCCGACGCCGCAGCTGAGCGCGCCGGAGTCATCGTCGCGCAAATGTACCGCTCGGGCGGGATCGACCGGAGCGCAGAGCTTTTCCTTGAAGCCGAGAGCGACACCGCAGACGCGCTGCTCGACCGGCTCGCCTCCATGTCGAAAGCTACCGAACGCAACACGAAGGTGTCGCAGGAAGCCGAGCAAGCGGCAAACACCGCGGACTCCCTCGCGAAGCAGGCGAAAGCCGCCGAAGAAGAACGCGAGCGACTGCGCCAAGACAAAGAGCAGAAGGAAGCCGCGGCCGCCGAAGCCGTGGAAAGCCAGGGCGCACTCGTGCAAGCCCAAGAAGCTCAGCAGCGCGATCTCGCCACAAAACTCGAAGCGCTCAAAGACACGACAACGGAGACCGTTGCCGGCTACCAGGAGCGGTTGCGCATCGAAGAGGAACGGCGCCGGGCCGAGGAGGCTCGCCGGGCTGAAGAAGCTCGGAAGGCTGCCGAAGAGGCGGCGCGGCGAGCGGCCGAGCAAGCGGCCTCCGGCGGCGGTGGTAGTAGCGGCGGTGGCGGTTCGTCCGGTGGTGGCGGCGGTTCGTCCGGCGGCGGAGGTGGCTCCGGCGGTGGCGGCGGTGGCGGTGGTGGTGGTGGCCCCGTCAGCAGCGGCGGATGGGTCATTCCCACGTACGGCTACTACGTCTCCGAGGGCTTCCGCTCACCGGGTCGCTGGAACCACACCGGCATCGATCTCGCAGCTCCCTGCGGCACTCCAATCTTCGCCGCACAGTCCGGCACTGTAGCGATGGCCTACTGGGACGGCGGCGGTGGCGGCAACATGGTGAGCATCAACCACCCCAACGGGTGGCAGACCCGGTACGCGCACATGCAGTACTGGTCGAGCGTGGGTGCGGGCCAGTGGGTCAACGCCGGGCAGGTCGTCGGCTACGTGGGCACCACCGGGTTCAGCACCGGCTGCCACCTGCACTTCGAGATGCGGCCGATGCAAGACAGCGGCTGGTACGGCTTCGTCAATCCAGCGCACTACATCGGGTTCTAAACGGGGCGAGGGATCCAGCGCGTAGGTTTCGCCGGATCCCTCGTCTTAACTAATGCCTCAGTGCTGAACGAGTGCCTCAGTGCTTGTCTGCGAGGCGCTGCTGCGCCTCGACAATCAACTGCTCGGCGTCGGCGGCGGAGCCCCACGCGTCGACCTTGACCCACTTGTTCGGCTCGAGATCCTTGTACCGCTCGAAGAAGTGCTCGATCTCCTTGCGCGTGTACTCGGGGATATCCTCGACGTCCTGGATCCAGGTCCAGCGCGGATCCTTCGCCTGCACCGCGATGACCTTGTCGTCGCCGCCGGCCTCGTCGCTCATCTTGAGCACGCCGACCGGGCGCACCTTGATGCCCACGCCGGGAAACACCGGGTAGTCGAGCAGCACGAGCACGTCGAGCGGGTCGCCATCCTCACCGAGCGTCTCCTCGAAGAACCCGTAGTCTGCGGGGTAAACGAACCCGGTGTAGAGCACGCGGTCGAGGTACACTCGCCCGGTCTCGTGGTCGACCTCGTACTTGTTCCGGCTTCCCTTGGGGATCTCGATGACGGCGTCGAATGCTGCGGCCATGGGCGGCGCTCCTTCATGATCTGCGGCGGGCGGCGCCCGTCCGGGTGGTCTTGCCGCCACTCAGGATACCCGAGGGGGTAGCGTGGGGGCGTGGTCCAGCGCGCGCTTCTCGACACTCGGCTGGCGGCGCGGCGAGCGCTCGCCGGTCTCGCTCCCACTGCCTCGGGCGGCGAGGGATCCCTTCCCCTCGTTCTCGTCGCCCTCTCAGGCGGTGCCGACTCGCTCGCGCTCGCCGTTGCCATGGCGTCGGAAGCGCCGGCCTTCACGCTCCGCGCGGGGGCGATTGTGGTCGACCACGGTCTGCAGCAGGGATCGGCGGATGTCGCTGCGCGGGCCGCCGAACAGGCGAGGAGCCTCGGGCTCGAGCCCGTACTCGTGCGGCGGGTGCGTGTGCAGGACGATCCGGGCCGCGGAGGTCCCGAAGCGGCCGCGCGCGAAGCCCGCTACGAGGCGTTTGTCGACGCCGCTGCGTCGAGCGGGGCGGTCGCGCTCCTCACCGCGCACACGCGAGACGACCAGGCCGAACAGGTGCTGCTCGCGCTCGCCCGCGGGTCGGGGGCGCGCAGCCTCGCGGGGATCCCTCCCAAGCGCGAACTTGTTCCGGGAATCTCGCTCGTCAGGCCGTTCCTCGGAGAGCTTCCGAGCATCACGCGTGCTGTGACAGAGGCGGCCTGTGCGGAGGCGGGGCTGATGCCGTGGAGGGATCCGCACAACGAGGATTCCGCGTATACGCGGGTGCGAGTGCGGCGCGAGCTGCTACCAGAGATCGAGCGCGTGCTCGGGCCGGGGGTGCGCGAGTCGCTCGCGCGAAGCGCCGACCTGGCACGGGAGGACGCGGAGGCGCTCGACGCGCTGGCGGCGCTGGTGGTGGGAGCCGCGCGGGAGGTGCCGACCGGGCAGCCCGACGTGGACGCGGCGGGAGTGCGGCCCGACGAGGACGCGGCGGTTGATCCCTGTGGTGTTCAGAGCGCTGGTGCAGACGCGGCGGCGGGAGTGCGGATCGACGTGTCGGTGCTCGCTGCGCAGCCGGCCGCGATCCGCAACCGCGCCATCCGGATGATCGCCGAGCGCTGGTTCGGCGCGCATCTCGGTCGCGAACACACGCTGGCGGTCGCGGCGCTGGTCACGAGCTGGCGCGGGCAGGGCCCCGTGTTCGTGCCAGGGCTGCGCGTGATGCGGCGCGAGGGTGGGCTCGTGTTCGTCGCGCAGGTCGGTTCGCCGCGACGCTGAGTTCAGATCGCTCTGAGGGTGAACGTGCACGTGGGGGGTGAAGGTGTACACGGGGTGCTGATCCCTATGTGCACATTCACCCCCGAGGTGCACACTCGGACCAGGGACCAGGGACCAGGGACCAGGCGCGACACCAAGGAGTGCGTTGTCGGCGACACAGATGGAAGAATGGAGCGTATGGACGCGAAAACGCTGGGCGATTCGATCACGACCGTTCTCCACACCGAAGCCGAGCTGCACGCCCGACTGGCGGAGCTCGCCCGCGAGATTGAATCCGACTATGGAAGCGAACCGCCGCTTCTCGTGGGCGTTCTCAAGGGTGCCGTCATGGTGATGGCGGATCTTGCCCGCGAGCTCAGATTTCACGCGCAGATGGACTGGATGGCGGTCTCCTCGTACGGTGCAGGCACAAAGTCGAGCGGCGTCGTGAAGATTCTGAAGGATCTCGACACCGACATCACGGACCGTGACGTGCTGATCGTCGAGGACATCATCGATTCGGGCCTCACGCTCTCCTGGTTGAAGGAGAACCTCGAAAGCCGCGGCGCGCGTTCGGTGCGCATCTGCACGATGCTTCGCAAGCCCGAGGCGCTGAAGGTCGACGTCGATGTGGCGTATGTAGGGTTCGATATCCCGGTCGAGTTCGTGGTCGGTTACGGTCTCGACTACGCGGAGGACTACCGTAATCTCCGTGACGTCGCGGTGCTCGCGCCGCACGTCTACACGGCCGATGGCTAGGGATCCGAAAGCTCGCGCGCGGCAACCTCTTCTGCGCCGTAAGCGTACACGCGGCCCCGCCCCAGGCCCGTGTCAGCGGTATTCGTTACGCTAGCTCCAGCTGGAAGACCCCGGCACGTCCATTCCGAAAGGCGCCGACTTGGCAGACAAACCCTCGAAGAGCACGCCGAAGAGCCGCAAGCTGCTGCGCGGACCGCTGCTCTACCTGATTCTCGCGCCGCTCATCGTTTTGCTCGGATGGTCGCTGCTCTCCGGCGGTAGTAACCGTGAGATTACGACCGAGCGCGGGCTCGAGCTGCTCGCCGCGGGAGAAGTCTCGAAGGCCGAGATCATCGACGGCGACCAGCGGGTCAACCTGACGCTGACCGAGGTCGACGAGGAGGCGGGCTCGAACGAGGTCTACTTCTTCTACGTCTCGCAGCGCGGCGAGATGGTGGTTACGGCCGTCGATGAGGCGGCGCCGGAGGAAGGGTTCACGGATAAGGTTCCGCAGCCGAACCCGATCTGGTCGTTGCTCGGTTTCTTGCTGCCGCTGCTGTTGATCGGTTTGCTGATCTGGTGGATGCTGTCGTCGATGCAGGGCGGCGGTCGCGGGGTCATGCAGTTTGGCAAGAACCGCGCGAAGCTTGTCTCGAAGGATACGCCGCAGGTGACGTTCGCCGATGTTGCTGGCGCCGACGAAGCGGTTGAGGAGCTGCACGAGATCAAGGATTTCCTGCAGGACGCTTCGCGGTTTCAGGCGGTCGGCGCGCGCATCCCGAAGGGTGTGCTGCTTTACGGTCCGCCCGGCACGGGTAAGACACTGCTGGCGCGCGCCGTCGCCGGTGAGGCCGGGGTGCCCTTCTACTCCATTTCGGGCTCCGACTTCGTCGAGATGTTCGTTGGCGTCGGCGCGAGCCGCGTGCGCGACCTCTTCAAGGAGGCGAAGGCGAACGCTCCCGCAATCATCTTCGTCGACGAGATCGACGCGGTCGGTCAGCGTCGCGGCCAGGGCATGGGCGGTGGCCACGACGAGCGCGAGCAGACCCTCAACCAGCTGCTGGTTGAAATGGACGGCTTCGACCCGAAGACCAACGTCATCATGATCGCGGCGACGAACCGCCCCGACATGCTCGACCCGGCGCTGTTGCGGCCCGGCCGTTTCGACCGCCAGATCGGTGTCGACGCCCCGGACATGCCTGGCCGGCTGAAGATCCTGCAGGTCCACGCGAAGGGCAAACCGCTCGCGCAGAACGTCGACCTCGAGGTCGTCGCGCGGAAGACCCCGGGCTTCTCGGGTGCGGACCTCGCGAATGTGCTCAACGAGGCCGCCCTCCTCACGGCGCGTTCGAACGCGCAGCTCATCGACAATCGCGCGCTCGACGAAGCTATCGACCGCGTGATCGCCGGGCCGCAGCGTCGCACCCGCGTCATGAAGGATCGCGAGAAGCTCATCACCGCCTACCACGAGGGCGGTCACGCGCTCGTCGCAGCGGGCCTCAACCACACCGACCCCGTGACGAAGATCACCATTCTTCCTCGCGGGCGCGCCCTCGGCTACACGATGGTGATTCCGTTGGAAGACAAGTACTCGGTGACGCGGAATGAGCTGCAGGATCAGCTCGCCTACGCGCTCGGCGGCCGTGTCGCTGAGGAGCTCGTGTTCCACGACCCCACGACGGGCGCCGGCAACGACATCGAGAAGGCGACCGGAACCGCCCGCAAGATGGTGGCGGAGTACGGCATGTCCGCGACGATCGGCCCGGTCAAACTGGGGCAGGCGCAGCCCGGTGCGTTCCTCGGCGAGTTCGGGCAGAGCCGCGACTACTCCGAAGGGGTCGCGGAGGCGATCGACGTCGAAGTGCGCGCGCTGCTCGAACAGGCGCACAATGAGGCGTACGAGATCCTCGTGATGAACCGAGACGTTCTCGACCGGTTGACGCTCGAACTCCTCGAGAAAGAGACCCTCGACCACAATCAGATCGCAGAGATCTTCCATGACGTGCAAAAGCTGCCGCCGCGCCAGGTGTGGCTCTCGCACGACGAACGTCCGGTATCGGACCGGCCGCCCGTCGAGGTTCCCGAGTCGGTGCGCACGGACAATCAGCACGCGACCGACGCCGATGCGAAGGGCCCGGAAACGGCCGTCGCGGGTGACACCTCTGACGCGGCTCCCGCGGCGGGCTCGCCCGCCTCTCCCGACGGCACGCCTCCCGCGCCGTATGCCGGTGGAACTGCGGCTCCGGCCGCTCCCGCGGCACCGACGACTCCGGGGGTTCCACCGACGACTCCGGGCGCACCACCTGCCGCCCCGAGCCCGGTGCCCCCCGCGCCGGGTGAGACGAGCCAGCCGCCGCGCAACCTCGGCGCCCCGGATCGGGACGACGAGCGGTAACAGCCATGGCCGATGGAGTCGACCGGACGCGCATCTCCGCAGCCGTTCGCGAGCTGCTCGGCGCAATCGGAGCGGACCCCGACAGCGCCGAGCTGTCGGCGACGCCCGATCGCGTCGCCGACGCCTACACGGAGTTCTTCGCGGGAATGCGGGAAGACCCGCTGGCGCACCTGACTGACGCCATTCCCGCGGGCGAACGCGTCGGCGAGCTCGTGCTGATGCGCGACATCGACCTGCGGTCCATCTGCGAGCACCACCTCCTACCCTTCCGCGGTACGGCGCACATCGCCTACCAGCCCGGCGCTCGGGTAGTCGGTCTGAGTGCGCTGCCGCGCGTGGTCGAGACCCTCGCCGCGCGGCCCCAAGTGCAGGAGCGGCTCGGAGAGCAGATCGCGCAGGCGCTGGAAGACGGGCTCGAGCCCGCGGGAGTGCTCGTGGTTCTCGACGCGCAGCACGGTTGCGTCGCCGACCGCGGCGTGCGCGAAACCCGAGCCCGCGCAGTGACGGTCGCGGCGCGCGGATCCCTCGCCGACGTTGCCCAGCAGGCGGCCGTATTCGCGTTGATCGGCGGCTCCGTTGAGTGAGGAATCCCCGTTGAACGAGGAGGCCCCATTGAACGAGGAGGCCCAGTTGAGTGAGGAGGCTCCGATGAGTGGACTCGTTGCGACCCGACCGGCCGCTCCGCGACGAACGCTCGTCATGGGCGTGCTCAACGTCACCCCCGACTCGTTCAGCGACGGCGGCCGCTACGTCGAACCCGACGCAGCCCTCGCGCACGCGCGAAACTTGATCGCGCTCGGCGCCGACATTATTGACATTGGCGGTGAATCCACGCGGCCGGGCGCCGTTCCGGTGCCGCGCGACGAGGAGCTGCGGCGCGTGCTGCCCATCGTGCGTGAACTCGCAGGGCACGGCATCCCGCTCTCCGTCGACACACTGCACGCGGAAACCGCGCAGGCCGCGGTCGCCGCCGGAGCCCGCTACATCAACGACGTCTCGGGCGGCCGTTTCGACCCCGCGATGATGGCGGCGGCGGCGTGGGCCTCGGCGGAGCACGACGCCACGTTCATCATTGGTCACTGGCGAGGGATCCCGGACCCCGCCCACGAGCGCTCGCAATACGCAGATGTCGTCTCAGAGGTGCGGGACGCACTCGCCACGCTCGCGACCGACGCGATCGACGCCGGCGTCGACCCGCGGCACATCGTGCTGGATCCGGGCCTCGGTTTCGACAAGACGGGTGCGCAGTGCTGGCAGCTGCTGCGCCATCTCGACGAGTTGCAGGCGCTCGGCTACCCGGTGCTCGTCGGCGCCTCACGCAAGCGGATGCTCGCCGAGGTGCTCTCCGACCTTCCGGGCCGCAACACGGGGCCGCGGTCGCGCGACCTCGCGACCGCGGTGGTCAGTGCTCTTGCCGCGCGCGCCGGCGCTTGGGGCGTGCGGGTGCACGACGTCGACGCCACCGCGCAGGCGATCGCCGTCGAGCGCGCCTGGGGCACACCACCCGCCGCGCGTGAGCGCGCAGGCCAGGCGGATCGCGTCACCCTCACCGGGCTCGAGGTGTACGCGCACCACGGCGTCTTCGCGCATGAGCGCGAGAATGGGCAGCGGTTCCTCATTGACGTCGATCTCGACGTGGATCTGGGTGCGGCTGCGCGCGGCGATGACCTCGCCCGCACCGTGCACTACGGGGACCTCGCCGACGCCGTCGCGGCGGCGGTCCGGCGAGACCCGGTGGATCTCATCGAGACGGTCGCAGAACGCGTCGCCGCCGTCGCGCTCAGCTTCGACGGGGTCGGCGAAGCGCGGGTGACCGTGCACAAGCCTGAGGCGCCGATCGCCGAGACGTTCGCGGACGTTTCCGTCAGCATCGTGCGCCGACCCGGTGAGGTGGCGTCGTGATCGCCCAGATCGTGCCGGTGCTCTTCGCGTTCGGGGCGAACCTCGGCGACCGCGGCGAGACGATCCGCGCCGCACAGCGCGAACTCGCCGAGCAGCCCGGCATCACCGCGTTCCGCGCCTCGCCACTGCGCGAGACGATCGCCGTCACCCCTGCAGGGATCGATCCGGACGCGCCACGATACCTTAACGGCGTCGCGGTCGCGGAGACCACGCTCGACCCCCACCGACTCCTCGACCTGATGCAGCAGATCGAAGACCGTCACGGCCGCGTACGCACCGAACACTGGGGTGATCGCACCCTCGACATCGACCTCATCCTGTACGGCGGCCGGGTGATCCGCGACGAACGGCTCACCGTGCCGCACCCGAGGGCGCACGAGCGCGACTTTGTGCTCGCGCCGTGGCGAGACCTCGATCCGAACGCCGTGCTCATGGGGCACGGCCGGGTCACGGATCTGCTCGACCGAATCGGCGACGCCACCAGCCCCTACACGGAGCCGGGCGATGCACAAACTTGACCGAGTGAACCCGCTTGCACTCGTCGCCGCGGCCGCGATGGGCGGCGCGATCGCCCTCGTCGTCCAGTTCGCGCTGTCGAGCCGCGGCAATCCGCCGTTCGTGCCGCCGCTTTCGCTGCCCTCGACCCTGGTGCTCCTCGCCGTGGTTCTCCTCGTCCTCGGGGTCCGTCTGCG
>Ga0172382_10003525_pt1 | contig 24731 bp, 18 predicted proteins | sample Leawel138RmetaG_FD_122245 | JGI IMG/M metagenome (GOLD analysis project Ga0172382, IMG submission 122245) | Leachate microbial communities from a municipal landfill in Southern Ontario, Canada - Leachate well 138R metaG | ecosystem: Engineered > Solid waste > Landfill > Unclassified | place...
ATATCATATCTTACCCGTTGGAAGAGGAAGGTGCCCTCTTCTTCGTCCCAGATTACGAAAGCGGCTCGTGGATCATAATTGCGCGGTTGACCAACGGAACCAGGGTTGAGAATAAAACGCCCTCTTGGCTTCCAGCGATCCCCATTGTCCGGCAACAGGACGGCTACACTGCCATTTTCGTCCAGGATAAAAATGGATGGAATATGGGTGTGACCAACCAGGCATCCATGGGTAGAAAATTCCTCGAAGTTAGGCCTGGCAGTTCCAGCACTGAGGATGTACTCCCAAATCGGGTTGCGCGGACTGCCATGGGTGAGTGTCAGATCCTGAATTTCAAGCTTGAGGCGTAACAACTCCAAAAAACTGAGGCTTTCCTGACTGATCAGACGGGACTGAACACGAATGGCTTCAGCCGCTTCGTGGTTAAAGCGGTCGATAGAGATAAAATCCATTAAGGCGGCGTCATGGTTGCCCATCAGCGCCTGCAAATTGGGCTGGGCACGAAGCAATTCAATACATTGGTTGGGGTCCGGCCCGTAACCAACAACATCACCCAGAAACCAGACCCGGTCCACCTCACCGGCAGCCGCAAGAACCGACTCGAAGGCAGTAAGATTGGCATGGATGTCCGAAAGAATTAAGGTGCGCATATCAGGGCATATTGAAGGTGATGCTCCAGTCGCCATTTTCGACTTCTGAAGGTGAGGTTGTGCCAAAAATGGTCATCCAGGTGTTACCAGGTTGTAAGTGGAAGGGATTTCCGTCACCGTCAAAGAACTGGATCGGTTTGTTTCGTTCGGGTGTTTTCCAAGAGACCTCATAAGCTTGCCCATTACGGAAGATGGTTGCTTCGTAGCCGGTCGTGTTTCCGATGAGATCGATGGTGTGCAACGTCCCTTTTATCTCAGTATAGGGGGCTTTCAGAACGATGATGTTAGAAAAGGACAGCTGTTCACCCGTGTTCTGATCGATAAGGGGTTTATAAACGTAGTAAGTGCTCTCGTCAATGGTCCAGTTGTGATATTTACCGGTTGCCGCGTCATAGATCCAGTGAGCCTGACTGGAGGAGGTCCAGATAATCCAGACACTTTTGCCCTCTTGCCCTCCTGGTGGCGCTGATGCCGAAAAAGCCATACCGCTTAGATCGGGGTCATCTTTTGCGTATCCGAGATAGTTGAAGTAGTTAGAGAGCGCAGCAGAATCCCCAAAAACGCTGTAAACGTAATTTCTGCCGTCGTCGCAGACCCCAGGACAGAGATATTTATCCAGAAAATATCGTCCAGGAATGTAGAAGTCGAGGTAAGGTAAAACGTCTTCCTTGTCCCCGCCGGTAGAGCCGATCACCGCCTGGTACAGGCTTCCCAGGTGACCATCGACGCGGCGAATCGACCGCATCGGCCCGATTTTGTCTGCATTCTGACCGTAATAAAGCGCGGCGTAGCGGTTGGCGCCCCAACCAATATAATACTCAAAAACAATGTCCGCCGAAGAAAGCCCCCAGTGGGGCTGGTTATCAATCAGGTGGTTGGAGACCTTCATGATCACCGGTCTGCGCCGCAAAAGAGCGGGGTCTTCCACTTTCAAACCGGTCAGCGGGTTGACCCCATCGGGATAGGCATCAGGGCCAATCACAGCTTGAGAGACGGGCGTGCTGCTTGGGGTCGGCGTGGAGTCATTGGTAGGTTCTGAGGACAGCTCTCCTGGTGTCGAGGTAGAAGCGGGCTCGGTAAGAGCAGGCGTCGCGGTCTGAAGGCCTGGTGTGCGCTCTTGTTCGATAACAGCTGTCACCGTACCGGCAATTGCCGTTTGTTGCCCGGCAGCTAAACCATCCGGACTTATCGGCACGCAGCCCGAGAGAAACACTAAAAAACCAAACAACAGGATAAAGATCGTTTTCATAGTTTTCATATCCACTTCCTGAATACAACTATTTTACCCTATCGACCATGGCTCTATTGGTAGGTGTGTCGCGAGGTTGGATAAACCTGGAATTTGTCTGGGTTAATTATTCCAGCAGCTGGTCCATCCGGTTAATGCCGGCATCGAAGGGCTTGGCCAGCGGGTGATGAACCACCATTGCCGCTGTTGATTGCTCCGGCACGAGCTGCCAGGCGGAGGTCAGTTCCATGCCCAACACTTTTTCCGCCGGCAGTAAATCAAACACCTTGCGGTGTTCTTTCAGCCAGGGAACCGCGGGGTAGCCCCAGGAATACCGAAAGCCCTGCTTAGCCCCAATGCCCAGCTCTGCACGAATCTGACGGTGAATGAATTCAGCGCTGGCTTCAGCCATCTGGACGGCAAGCCCGTGCAGGAAATAGCCCTCAGAATATTGCCCCTGACTATCCAGTTCTTCAAATTGCTCGGTGACATTTCTGCCAACCGTTACCACTTGCAGCGGCAGCAGGTCGAATCTGGAACTGCCAACCGGTAAGAAGTAATCGCTCAGACACAAACCTTCGCCCTTGGTTTGACGGGGGAAGTTCAGCCTGATAATTTCGATGGGGTTAGAAATGCTGTTCTCGCGCGGTTCATAAATCACCAGGTCATCTCCATCTGCCCAAACCGGGAAATAGCCGTACACCGCCTGCGGTTGGATCCACCCTTCGTCTTGCGCCTGCCTGAGCATGCGCATCCGCCTCTGGTCAAACTCTGCCTTCAACTGCTGCCATTCCTGCCCACGCACTTGCTTCGCGCCCCAGGAAAGCCGGTACAATTCGGTCAGATTGATCAGTTTTGCCACTTCTTCGAACGGCAGTTGCTTTTCAATTCGGATGCCCAACGGTGCTACAGACGGAATGATTTTAGCCGGAGGGACGCGGCCCGCGGTTCCTGGCGTTGCGCTTGTTTTTCTTTCGGGTTTATTCACTTCAGACGCGACATATGCCTGTGCTTGCTGTAATAAGGGCTTCCTTTCAGGGTCGACCAACTGGTCCATAACGCTGAGACCTTCAAAAGCGTCCTTGCAATAGAAAATACCCGCCTGGTATGGTCCAAGTTCCGCATTTTGGGCGATACGCTCAGCAAACAGGGGGTTGATGGCCGCGCCGCCGATCAGGATCGGCATCTCGATTCCACGTCGTTGGAATTGGTTGGCAATCAGAGGCATCTGTTTGCTGGTCGATACCAGCAATGCGCTCAACCCGACAGCGTCTGCATTTTCTTCTACAGCGCGGCTGATGATTTCCTCGGCCGGCACTTGTTTGCCAAGGTCTACCACCTCATAGCCGTTATTTGCCAGGATGGTTTTGACCAGGTTCTTGCCGATATCGTGAACATCGCCATAAACCGTGGCCAAAACGATCTTGCCCTTGCTGAGTCCTTCCTGTCTTTCCAGATATTGTTCCAGGTGAAAGACCGCTTTCTTCATCGCCTCAGCAGACTGAAGCACGAAGGGTAGAATCAGTTCTCCTGAACCAAAGCGGTCGCCAACAACTTTCATGGCAGGCAAAAGCACCTGGTTGAGGACTTGGACCGCGGCTTCGGCCCTGGGCTGATCCGTCTCAGACAAGATCTGATCAATATCGTCCTCCAGACCGTTTTTCTGGCGCAGAATGATCCGCTGAAAAAGACGTTCACGAGCGTTCAAGCCCTCAAAAGGATCCTTTTTTTCGACGGCACCGGCTTCCCCGTCAGCATGGGTCTCAAAATAATTTACCAGTTTCTCCAGCGCATCTGCTGAACGATTGAATATCAGGTCTTCAGCGAGTTTTTTCTGCTCGGCAGGAATCTCTCCATAAGGACGAATGTGGGCGGGGTTGACGATGGCCATGTCCAACCCATATTCAACCGCATGGTGTAGAAAGACACTGTTGATCAACTTGCGGGCTGCCTGAGCCAGACCAAAGGAAATATTGCTCACTCCCAGGCAGGTGTGCACGCCCGGTAATTCCCGCTTAATCGCGGAAATCCCTTTGAGGGTCTCCACAGCGCTCTCCCTCCAGACCTCTTCTCCTGTTGCCAGGGTAAAGGTCAGCGGGTCGAAAACAAGGTCTTGGGCTCTGAGATTGAAGTCGTCCAAAGCCAGATTGTGCATTCTTTTGGCTATGGCCAATTTTCTCTCTTCAGTTTTAGCCATGCCTTCTTCGTCGATAGTCAGGCACAGCACCGCGGCGCTGTATTGCCTGGCAAGTGTAAACATTTTGCCAGCCTTTTCTGTCCCCGATTCAAGATTGGTCGAATTGATCAGGCAGCGACCGGGCGCGGTCTTCAGGGCGGCTTCAGCGACAGACACCTCTGTGGTGTCGATGATCAACGGAACAGGCACTTCCAGTGAAAGCCGTTTGACAATTGTTTTCATTAGCTCGGCTTCATCGCCGCGTTCGGTAGTCGCCACGCTGATATCCAGACCGTGTGCGCCAAAATCAAGCTGATCGTAAGCCACCTGCATGATGGCATCAAAATCTTCTGCCAACAGGAGGCGTTTGAAGGCTTTTGAGCCCTGCGCGTTCATCCGTTCACCGATGATAAATGGGGCCGGTTGCTGTTCGATCTGGACTGCCTGTACAGGTGATGCCAGCATTGCCTCCGATTCGGATGCTGTTTTCGCGGCGTTAATCTCATCGATTTTTTTAGCAAGCGCCGCAATGTGTTCCGGTCGGGTTCCGCAACACCCGCCGATAATGCGCACGCCCATTCGTTGAACATAGTCTCCCAGCTGACTTGAAAATTCTTCCGGTGTCATCGGATAAACCGCCACACCATCGACGTTCAGAGGCAATCCGGCGTTGGGAATGCTGGAGATGGGCAAAGAGGAGTGCGAAGTTAAATATTCGATCGAGTCGCGCATGTGCTCGGGCCCGGTGGAGCAGTTGAGCCCGATGGCGTCCACGCCCATCCCTTCCAGGATGGCAGTTACAGCCGTTATGTCAGTACCCAGAAGCATCTTGCCATTTACATCCAGCGTGACCTGTGCCTGGATGGGCAGCCAGCGTTGTTCCTCTTCCAACGCCAGGCGGATGCCGTTGATGGCGGCTTTGACCTCCAGAATATCATTGGATGTTTCGATCAGCAGCAAGTCAACACCGCCTCTGATCAGACCGAGTGCCTGCTCACGGAAGACGTCCGCAAGTTCATCAAAACTGATATCAGACATCTCGGGGTCATCAGCTGAGATCAGTTTTCCCGAAGGGCCCATCGAGCCGGCAACAAAACGAGGCTTTTCCGGGGTGGAGAAGTCATTGGCGGCTTGCCGCGCAAGGCTGGCTGCTTTCTGATTCAGTTCTACAACCCGGTCTTGTAAGGCGTAGTCAGCCAGAGTAATCCGGTTCGACCTGAAGGTGTTGGTTTCGATAACATCCGCGCCTGCTTCCAAAAACGCGTGGTGGACCTGTGAGACAACCTGAGGCTTAACCAGGACCAGCGCGTCATTGCAGCCTTCCAACGCGGCACCACCATAATCTTCAATGCTGAGATTATAGGATTGCAGCGTTGTACCCATGGCTCCGTCAAAAATGAGCACACCTCTGTCTAGGGCATCCAGGTAAGCGCTTTTTTTAGCAATCGGGTTTTTATCCATCGTTCCTCACAGGTAGTTAAAAAACGCCTCAGACGAGGCATTTGTGTTCGTCAGTTGTCTTTTCACTCGCAGAAAAGTTTATCACATCCTCTGGGCCGGTTCAATTAATGAGAGACTGTCGAAGCCTACTTTCAGGAGCAGAAACCAGGATTATTTATACCTTTACAAGCTTTTTTGCAAGTGGTTAGGCCCAACCGCGCCTGCGATCCGAAATAGAGGTTGGGGACGAGTTCTCCCGACAATGATTGTCTGATCACTCCGGTGTTGAGACAATTAATGTATAATTTCAGCATGCTACGAGATGACAGCCCCCAGCCTTTTTCCTATTACCTGCCTGCGGTTGTGATTTTGATCCTCCTGGGTGGCGGAGGGCTCTATCTGGTGCTTACCCAGACTCTACCCACAGTTGGGCCTCGTTGGCTCTTCTATTTGACTCTTATTCTTCTGTGTGCCGGGTTGTTTATGCCCCTCGCCTGGGTGATCAATCGCCGTTTTTCTTCGGACCCTCCCGCAGGTCCACACGTTATCATCCGCCAGGCTGTCTGGTTTGGTGTTTTTGCCGCCCTGCTCAGCTGGCTCCAGATTGCCCGGGTATTATCTTTACCGCTGGGTATCATTATGGGAATCGCCCTTTTTCTAATCGAATTTCTTATCCGCATGTGGGAACGCAGCCGCTGGAAGCCCAACCTGCCTGCCTGAAATGAATAATTACAGCGCGATTCCTTCGGTCGATTACCTGCTAAATTTGCCGACTATGGCAGCTTTATTGCAAGAATATGGGCATCAGTGGTGCCTGCAGGCGACCCGAGAGGTGCTCGATGAGATTCGCAGCCAGGTTGCCAACCTCCCGGCGGTCCCTACAGAAGATGAAATTCTGTCCCGAATCGAAGGCTTACTGAGGGACCAGTCCGCCCCCACGCTGCGCGGTGTGATCAATGCCACCGGCGTGGTCTTGCACACCAATCTCGGTCGGGCACCGCTGAGCGAATCTGCTCTGGAGGAGGTCTCTCGTATCGGTGAGGTCTATTCCACCCTGGAATACGACCTTGCCAAAGGTCAGCGCGGCAAACGCGACCTTCACGCGGCCCAGCTGCTCACGCAGCTCACTGGGGCTGAAGCCGCGCTGGTGGTCAACAACAACGCTGGTGCAGTCATGCTGACACTGGCCGCCCTTGCCAACCGGAAAAAGGTAGCTATTTCCCGCTCCCAATTGGTTGAGATCGGTGGAGGCTTCCGCATCCCGGAAGTAATGCGTCTATCTGGCGCAAAAATTGTCGAGATTGGCACCACCAACCGCACCCATCTTAGTGATTACGAAAACGCCATCCAGGAGGGTGCGAATCTGATCCTGATCGCCCACCAATCTAATTTTAAGATTATCGGCTTCACCTCCTCACCTGAGATTGCTGAAATCACAAACCTTGCCCATCAATACGAGATCCCCGTGCTGTACGACCTTGGTTCAGGCGCGCTGATCGACCCGGCCGCTTTCGGCCTGGAGGCTGAACTGACCGTCCAGGAAGCCTTGGCTCAGGGAGTGGACATCGTATGTTTTTCAGGAGACAAACTGCTGGGTGGGCCGCAGGCTGGCTTGGTCGTGGGCAAAGCGAAATATATCGACAAGATCCGCCGGCATCCATTTTATCGGGCACTCAGAGCAGACAAACTCTGCCTCGCTGCCCTGACGGCCACCCTGCTCGATTATCTCAAAGGCGAAGCTGCCCATGCGATCCCCGTCCTGATCATGCTCTCACGCGCTGAAAATGATCTTAAAAAGCAAGCCGAGCTGTGGCAGAGGGAACTGGGCGTCGGAGTAGTTGTCCGTGGCGAGTCCATGATTGGCGGAGGCAGCCTGCCTGGGCAGACGCTGCCAACCTGGCTGCTGGCCTTGAAGCCAAAATCAGCACCGCGTCTAAGCAAGCGGCTGCGTCAGATGGACCCTCCCATCATTACCAGAATAGAAGACGACCTGGTGCTGCTTGACCCCAGAACCGTATTCCCCGCTCAGGACGCGGTATTATTAATTAATCTTAAAATTGCACTCGAAGAGGAACCCTATGAAAACAGACCTTGAACAATTGATCACACAAAAGCAGGTCGATGCCCTATGGATCAGCGGCGCGGCTCAACACAACCCTTCCATGACTTATTTCACCGGCCGCATCCACGTTACAGCCGCTGACCTTTTCATCCTCCCTGGCAGAGAACCAATTCTTTTCCACGGCACGATGGAACGCGAGGAAGCAGCCAAAACCGGCTTTGAACTGGTGTCCTATTCGCGCTATCCCACCAGTGAATTTCTTAAATTGGCTGATGGCAATCCACTGGAAGCCAGCGCGTTGAGATACCAAAAGATGCTCGAAGATATCGGTTTGACCGCAGGCAAAGTGCTTCTCTATGGCAACAGAGAAATCGGTCCTTTCTTCTCTCTGATAAAACGGTTGGAAGAATTATTGCCCGAACTGCACTTTAGTGGTGACTTCGACCAGGCAATCATCATGCAGGCCCGCGCGACCAAAGACCCGGCTGAAATTGAAGAGATTCGCAAAATGGGAAAAATCACTACCGGCGTGGTCGCCCGGGTGCAGGACTTCTTGAGCAATCACCAAGTCGGCCAGGAAACATTAATTAAAGCGGATGGCAGCCCTCTGACCATCGGAGATGTCAAGAGCCTGATTGACTTGTGGCTGGCAGAAGCGGGCGCTGAAAACCCTGAGTCTACAATTTTCGCGATCGGAAGAGACGCAGGGATACCCCACAGTACCGGTACAGCCACAGATCCGATCCAGTTGGGCAAGAGCATCGTGTTCGATATCTTTCCCTGTCAGGCTGGAGGCGGTTATTTCTACGATTTCACCCGCACCTGGTGCCTCGGCTATGCCCCCAACGAGGTTCAGGAAGCTTACGATCAGGTCAAGCAGGTCTACCAACAAGTGGTTGCCGAGCTGGAACTGGGAGCCCACGCGCCCAAATACCAGGACCACACCTGCGAGCTGTTTGAGTCTCTGGGTCACGACACCATCCGTCAGAACGAGGCCATCGAAGAAGGGTACATCCACAGTCTTGGGCACGGGCTGGGCCTCAACGTCCACGAGAAACCCTGGTTTGGTCGCAAGGAAGACCCCAGCAATATCCTTCAGGTCGGCTCGGTTTTCACTATTGAGCCTGGACTCTATTACCCCAGCCGTGGTTTCGGTATTCGGCTCGAAGACACCTGGTATGTAACCGAGGATAGCCGCTTCGAAAAGATCGTGGATTATCCCATGGAACTGGTTGTACCGATGAAAGAGGGCTGAGATGAAAACTGATTACTTACGCGTGCTCGGGATCGAAAGCTCATGTGATGAAACTGCCGCTGCTGTAGTTGAAGGCGGGCGGGTCATTCTGAGCAACGTGATCGCCAGCCAGGTTGACCTTCACGCCCAGTTTGGCGGGGTCTACCCGGAACTGGCTTCGCGCGAGCACGTGAGAGCTATCCATGCAGTTGTCAATGAAGCGCTGCAGGAAGCTCATATGCAAATGAACGATCTGGACGCAGTTGCGGTGACGAGAGGTCCGGGTCTGGCTGGCTCTCTGGTTGTTGGTGTAAACCTGGCTAAAGCGCTGGCCCTGTCTGCCCAATTGCCCATTATCGGTGTCAACCACCTGGAAGGGCACCTCTATTCTGCCTGGCTGTATCCTTCCGATTCCAAGCCAGGTCCGGAACCAAAATTTCCATTAGTCGCCCTGCTGGTCTCGGGAGGTCACACTGAATTGGTCTTGATGAAGGATCATCTTGACTACGAATCCCTGGGAAGCACCGCTGATGATGCCGCAGGCGAAGCCTTCGACAAAGTTTCCCGCCTGCTTGATTTGGGCTACCCGGGCGGGCCAGCCATCCAGAAGGCCGCGCAAACCGGTAACTCCCGCGCCTTCAATTTTCCGATAGCGCGCATGGACAAACCCTGGGATTTTTCCTTCAGCGGGCTCAAGACAGCCGTTTTGAGGACCGTGGAAGATTACAAAAGTTCGGCCAAGAAGTTGCCGGTCGAGGATCTGGCCGCCAGCTTTCAGCAAGCTGTGGTGGACGCGCTGTATGAAAAGACGATTGCCGCTGCCGAAGAATATAAAGCCAAAGACATCATCGTTGCCGGTGGGGTCAGCGCCAATCGGCCTCTGCGTGAAGCTTTCCGCTCACAGACCAGATTTCGGGTGCATATTCCCCATATAAGGTTGTGCACCGACAACGCCGCCATGATCGCTGCTGCCGCTTATCGGCATCTGGCAATTGGGCAAACTGACCCGTTGAATTTTGACGTTCAGCCAAACTGGCCGCTCGTCTCCGCAGAAAAGGATAAATAATGGATGTAAAAGTTACCTGGGTTGAGGGTATGGAACTGACCGGATGGGCTGAAAGCGGTCACGAAGTGAGTATGGATGCTTCTGAAGAGCACGGCGGACAAAACAAGGGCTTCCGACCAGTGGCTTTATTAGCAGTGGGGGCGGCTGGCTGTGCCGGTCTGGACGTGATTTCAATTTTACGCAAAAAAAGGGTGAGCTTCTCTGCTTTTGAATGTAAAATCCACGTCGTGAAACATGAAGAAGACCACCCCCACGTTTTCACCAAAATGCATTTTGACTATATCGTCACCGGCAGAGATATCAAGCGGAAAGATGTTGAGCGCTCAGTTCAGCTCACCGAAGAAAGGTATTGTCAGGCCATTGCCATGCTGTCCAAAACCGCCGAAATCACACATACGATCACGATTATTGAAGAATAGACCCACGTTACAGACGATTGCCTGGTATCGCCTGCCCCACTTTTGTTCTGTGTTTCACCGTGGTCTCAGCAAGCAGGCGCGCTTGGATGATGGCTGGGAAGGCAAATCCTCCGTCATGAGGCTACCCAGCGGTCAGCAATGACGCAGCGGCGTGCTCAAAAAACGGTATTTTACAAACTGGTACAATTTTTATAGCATGAAAAAACAGCGTGTAATCTTTCTGATCATCATCCTGACGCTTCTGGCAGGCTGTGTGAAAAAACCATCTGATGCGGTCGTGGAACCAACCCCGATGCCAGCAGAAATCGAGCCGGCACCCATGGATACTGGTATAAATGGTGACTCGACCCAGATGCCGACCGATGCAGCCCAGCAGCAGCACCTGCCAGAACCACCTGCCAATCGCACACAATACAAGCTTGACCTGATTTTCAACTATTATTCCCATTTCGGCTCTGTGACCCAAAAAATCGCCTATACCAACAAGAGCAGACAGCCCATGCCTGAAATCATGCTGGTTGTGCCGCCGCGCAATTATGAGAACAGTTACAGTCAATACAGTCTCAGCGGCGACTTGATAGGTTCTCACCGTGAGGAGGGCATTTTTACATACCTGCAGTTGACCAGGCCGCTGGAACCCCTTGAGACAACCACGATAAACATCAGTTTTCGTTTTTATTTGCCTCAGTACCCTGGCATTTATGGTTATACTAACCAGCAGGCCAACATCTCAGACTGGTATCCCTTCATCCCTCCTTATCATGAACAGGATGGCTGGCTTGCCTACGGGCGCGTTGTCGATGAAAATAACATCATCGTCGGTGAGTCAATCGTCAATGAATTCAGCGATTTTGAGGTCAGCCTGACTCTGGTGAGCCATGCCGACCTGATTGAAGTCGCCGCCAGTGCGCCCGCCCAGGGCGCAGACGGTCACTATACCTACTCGCTGGATCATGCGCGCGCCTTTACTTTCTCAATCAGTGACAGTTATTTCGAACATGAGGTTGTTCAAGATGGCGTGACTATCCGCTCATATGTCTTTATGAACGAGATTGAGGCTGGAATGGGCGTCATCGAAATTGCCGCCAATGCCCTGAAACTGTATGGAGAGCTATTTTACCCCTACCCACGTGAGCTGGTTTCAATCGTAGTCGGAGACTTCCTGCACAATATGGAGATGGACGGGATGATCATGATCAGTTACGGGATTTTCGATTTCTACGACGACAAACCGCAATCTGACCTGACCATCATGACCCCACATGAGCTCTCACACCAGTGGTTCTACGGATTTATAGGCAGCAATCATGCCCTGGATCCCTGGTTGGATGAAGCCCTGGCCACCTATTCTGAACTGCTTTATTACGAACGTTATCATCCCGAAAGCGTCGACTGGTGGTGGAGTGTACGCATTTACAAGCCTGCCCCCAAAGGCTATGTTGATTCCGACATTTGGATTGAGGGTGGCTATATTCCCTATCGCGACGCTGTCTACCTTCAGGGCGTCCATTTTTTGCATGAGATCCGCCAAAAAATTGGAGATGGGGCCTTTTTCGCCTCCCTTAAGGATTATGCCTACTCAAATACTTACAACCTGGCAACCAAAGAAGATTTTTTTGGAGCCTTTGCCCGCCACACAAACGAAGATCTGTCTCCAATTATTGCGAGATATTTCCAGAACCCTTGATTGACATTATCCTCGATAATTTCCGAAGGGCAGACTTGACAGCCGTAATATTGTTAGTTATTATGCCAAACGGAGTAAAAAATGAACCAAAACAATATTCCTGACCAAATCAACGACCCGGACCAAAACGACGAACCGGGTGAGCCCCAGCGCAAAACTAACGAACAACTCTCAAGACAAGCAGGGATGATCGCCGCCTTGGTGATGGTCGTCCTGGCGGTACTTCTGCTGGTTTCATGGGCGCTCGGCAAAAATGACAGCAATGAGCAAGAAGACCCTACCCCGACTGCAGCAGCAGAGGTCACCCTGGTGGAACCTAACATCATCCATGATTATGATGCGGTACCCACAGTTGAGCCTCTGCAGACCCGCGAGGCTGTGATTACACCTGTAATCGCGACGCCAGCCCCCCGCTCCGAAGTGATCACCTATACTATCCAGGAGGGTGAAAACGTGGCGAGCATTGCGGCCAAGTTTGGACTCTGGAGTGAGACCATTCTATGGGCAAACCGTTATGAACTGCTGGACGATTTGCGTAACTACGCCCCGGGCACAACTATCTATATTTTGCCTGTGGATGGCGTTTATCACCTCTGGTCAGCAGGTGAGGGGCTGGGGGCTGTCTCCAAGTACTATGGCGTTACTCCGGAAGACATTATCAACTACCCGCCCAATAATCTGGACCCTGCCACAATCGGCAATTACTCATCACCCAACATCAAAGCCGGCACCCGCCTGGTGGTGCCCGGCGGCACGATACCTAATTATTTTGCCAGTGACACACTGCTCTATTACGCGGCAGTTGAAGAATTGCAATCCCTTCCGGCAGGCACTTCCGAAACTTATCCCGCGCCTCGCGCGGAGGTCATCTCATACGAAGTCCAACCCCTGGACTCTATATTCAGCATTGCTGATGAATTTGAACTTGAACCCGAGACTATTCTGTGGACCAACCGTTACCTGATCGGCGACACTCCCGATGGTATCTACCCTGGTCAAAAACTGATCATCTTACCTGAAGACGGTGTTTACCACGCCTGGCTTTACGGTGAAGGTTTGAACGGTGTTTCCAGTGGTTATGGTGTAACCCCGGCTGACATTCTGGAGGAACCCCTGAACGCGATCGACCAGGAGACAATTGGTGATTACAGTCTGCCAAAGATCAAAACCGGCACCTTTCTTTATATTCCCGGTGGTCGAGGTTCGATTCCGACCTGGGTCAGTGCCGTAACAGATCCGAGTGGCGCATCCGGCATCCATCCCAATGTCTCCTACCTGGGTGGCTATGCCTGTAATTCGACATCAACCATCACGGGCTCCGGCAGCTTCCAATTACCAACTGATAGCGGCAATGTTGGCGGGTATGAATACACACCGCCCGTACACAATGGGCTCGATTACTCTGGTCGTACCGGGCATAATATTTACGCCGTGGATACCGGTGTAGTGATATATGCCGGTTGGTCAAACCGTGGCTATGGCAATACCATCGTGGTAAGTCATGGCAATGGCTATCTCTCGCTCTATGCCCATCTGATGGACGGCGGAATCAACGTTGGCTGCGGTTCGGTGGTCTATGGCGGCTCAATCATCGGTTATATGGGCTCGACCGGTAACAGCTCAGGCCCCCATTTGCACTTTGAGCTTCGTTATGAGGGCTCGCCAGTCAACCCGCATAATTTTGGGTTGTAAACAACACTACTAAATAAAACCGACCCGCGCGGGTCGGTTTTTTATTTCTGGAGTATTCATTGAACACAGAATGCGGGGGGCATCTCCACGAATAAGGTGACGGTACTTGTTAAATGGTAAAATCTTTATGTGAAAGCCTCAATTAAGCGCGTCTTGCTCACGCTGTGTATTTTTCTGGTTGGTCTGTCTGCCTGCTCTCAGAAGGAGCGCCTTCCGGAACCCACCCCCGACGTTCTGCCAACGGAAACTTCGCAACCCATCCTGGTTCCGACCGCCACAGCAATACCCACACCAATACCGGAAGAACACACAGGCTATCAATTTGAAATGACGCTGGATTACAGCCGGCACACTGCCCAGGTGATCCAGACCATTGACTACCTCAATAAATCCGACTCTAGCCTGCCTTCCCTCCTCCTGGTTGTGCCGCCACGTGCATTTCCAAATGCGTATCAGCAAACGGAAATGGCAGGAGAGTCTGTTGCCTCTTTCAGCGAGGATGGCATCCGAACGACCATCCAGCTGCTTACGCCACTCGAGCCTGGTCAGCGCACGACATTGCGGATTGCTTACGAATTGGTTATCCCTCAAAGAGAAAGCAGTTTCGGCTGGACGCAGCGGCAAGTAAACCTGAGCAACTGGTACCCATACATCCCGCCACTGTCATCAGACCAGAGCTGGCTCAGCCATGACCCACTGATCGACCCAGAAAACCAATTGGTGGGCGAGTATATCGTCAATGAAACCGCCGATTTTGAGCTGACCCTCCGACTGAAAGAAAACCTGCCCAATCTGCTGGTGGCCAGTGGAGCAAATGCTGAGGCAATCGCTGGTGGTATGCGCTACTCCCTAAAACAGGCCAGAGCATTGTCTTTTTCAATTTCCAACCAGTTCTACCACGAACAACTTGAGCGTCATGGCCTGAAGATCAATGCTTACGTCTTCCAATATCAAAAAGATAAAGCAACTGCCATGCTTCAAATCGCCAGCCAGGCGATGGACCTTTTCATTGAAATCTATGGTCCTTATCATCTACCACAGGTCAGCCTGGTTTCCGCGGATTTTTTGCACAACATGGAAATGGATGGAATGGTCTTGATTTCCAGCAAGGTGATTGACTTTTATGACGACACACCCAAGAATAACCTGACCATCCTCGTGCCCCATGAGCTCGCCCATCAATGGTTTTATAGCCAGGTCGGTAATAACCACGCGCTTGAGCCCTGGCTGGACGAAGCTCTGGCTACCTATTCGGAAGCTCTCTTCTATGAACACTACCACCCCGAGTTAACCGAGTGGTGGTGGGATAACCGTGTCTACGCGCACCCACATGCCGGCTTCGTCGACAACAGCATCTACGATGCCGGCACGTATGAGAACTACCGCGCTTCTGTCTACCTGCATGGCGCCATCTTCCTGCATGATCTGCGCCTTGCCATGGGCGACGGCACTTTTATGACCGCGTTAAAGGATTATATTGAACAAAACAACAGGGGAATTGCCGATAAAGATACTTTTTTCGCTGTCTTTCAGGCGGCCAATCCGGAGGCAGATATCCAGGCTGTTTTCGAGCGTCATTTCAGCAATTAGATCAGTGCTGCGCTGGTATCATACTCTTCGTGTCAGATAAGGTGCTTGCCCGCACCACCTGATTTCCACGAACCAGCAAGCCTTCATAAGCGATCTCGCCTTCCACTGGAATCCATCCGTTCATTACAAAAGGTAAGACGCTTGAAGCCGCTGGGATCCACTGTCCGTTGTATTTCCGCGCCATATGGGCGTGCGTGCCGGTCGCGCTGCCGCCCTCACAGGAAGGCCGGCCAATCGGGTCACCCTGTTTGACTTCCTGACCAACCTTAACCCGGCCTTCTTCGGCCATGTGGAGGTACAAAATCACCCATCCGGTTCTTTCGTCACCATCGCCATCCAGGTCGAGCATCACGGTGCCGACATCTGTCCGGGCCACAACACCGTCAGCAACCGCCACGGCAAATTGTTCGGTGCGCACGCAGCCCTGCGATTCGGTCGGCGGGGCAAAATCGATGGCTGACCAGGGTTTTCTTTTACCCCAGCCGCTGTGGGGACCGCCGGTGTAAGCCCAGACAGTTCCAGCAGCAAATGGTAAATTAAGTTGAGGTTGGGTAAGGCTGCCAGGCAATACGGTTGTATTTCGCCGCCAGGGGTCTCCGAAGAGCTCAGAAAAGATTTTAGCATAACCTTCCGGTCCGATTGCCTGACCGTAGTCATCCCCCTCATAGAGCAAGGAGAAATAATATTGCAGTGCCGCAGTGGCGGAATTCTGCCAGGGGTCAAAGTTTTCGAGGGTGCCGTTGCTGTGCTCGATCCCGGTCATCTCTCCGTTAAAATAGCGGTAGAAACCGTCATTCAACAGGTCAGATACATAAGAAATTTGCAGGTGTACGTTGCGGTGATAGTTATCGAAACCGAGGAAGGTTTCTTCGCCGGATGACTCCCTGACAGGGTTGGTTAACGCTCCAGTCTGATATTCAATCAGCGCCAGAAGCATTTTAGGGTTCAGGCTGAAACTTTCAGCATAATAGGTCAGCACGCCAGCGGCATCGAGGTTTCGGTCGTTGATAATCGCCCGGTAAGTTTTGAACCAGCCCGTTGTAGACTGTAAGAAAGCTTTCAAGTCAAAATCCAACAAGTCGGGTCCATACACAAAGGCGGCGTCAGGAATAATTTGAAATTCTGTTCCCCAAAACTCTTTGTAATAGATCGGCATCTTCATCGGAAAACCTGGCGGCAGTGTGGTGATGTCTTCCGGAATTTGCGGGTTTGCGAAAAGTATTTCCTTCGGCGTGCAGCCAAACCGCAGTGAGAGCAAGTCAAGGCTGTCGCCACTCTGGGCAGTGTAATCGACCAGCGTGCCAGGTGCATAAATCGGTCTTTTTGATGCCGGTGTCGACGTTGCCTGAGCTGTCGGGGTTGCCCCAGAAGTCAGGGTTTCTGGAAGCATGTATCCAGATTCCCGCCGCGGTCCACAGCTGGTCAGCAAAACGACGATAATAGCAAAAATCGCGATTAACAGGTTCTTATAGTTTTGATATTTCATACCTTACCCACATCTTCCTGGGTCAAGCAAAACTATATCATAATCTGGAAAACCGGTTTTTTGACCTGTCTCCCCATTTATTTATCACTTATGGTCAAGTAAGATGGAAATTGTCGCCCCTGCGGTGGTCTAAAGCGTTTTTATTGGCGGCTGATATGGGAGATCGGCGTGCCATAAATACTGGACTGTTTGACCTCTTCGCCTCTCACCAACCATCCTGCCAGATATTCTGAGCCGCCTTTGGCTTTCCAACCGCTCATGACAAAAGCGAGAGGTCCTTCAGCCGGTACCCATTCGCCATTGTATTTCCGGGCGATATGAAGGTGAGTGCCGGTGGCTTTGCCGCCTTCGCAGGAAGGATGCCCAATTTTATCACCGGCCTCCAGCCAGGTGCCAGCAGGCACGCGGTCAGCGGTGGCGACGTGCAGATAGATAACGTTCCAGCCAGTTTGCTCGTACCCGTCCCCGTCCATGTCAACCACTACCGTTCCTGCTTCAGAGCGTACCACCAGCCCAGAACCTGCTGACGTGATCCAGGCCCAGTTGGTATGACAACCGGTCTCAGCCGAAGGAGGCGCGAAATCGAGCGCGGCACGAACGTCTGCCGCGCCCCAGGCCGCGTGTGGCCCGACAGTGAATGACCAGATGATTCCAGGTTGAAAAGGCAGAATCAGCTCAGGCTGGAGCACATCTGGTGTAAAGAGAGGTTCATATTCCTGTGCGATCAGCCAAGGGTCACCAAACATGCTTCCATAGGTAGCCAGAAAACCATTTTCACCATACAAATCGTTAGACCAATCTTCAAAACGTGAAAGGTTAGCAAAAAATTGCATCAGTCCGACGCTGCCGCAGTTCAACTCTGCCGCAAGACGAAGCTTCCAGCCATCCTGAAATTGAGCTGTTACCACCGTACCTTCGCGCCATCCGTAATAACCGCTCTCAATCACACCAGCCGCTTTAACCAGCTGATGATAGAGCCCGGAAGCATCGATTTTGATGCCCAGCGGATAGTATTGCTCAAAATCATTGGCGGGACTCCCATAAACCCAGCCTGACTGATATTCCAGTAAGGCCAGAAGCAGGCGGGGATGGATGGCAAATTCCCTGGCAACTTTATCGATGATCTCCGCCCCGCTCATGACGCCATTGGCATACACTTGCTCATTGTAACCAGATAGATATCCTCCAGCCTGGTCGATAAATGCCTTGGTATCAAAACCGATCGATGAAGGAGAATTCACCACTTCACTGTCAGGAAAAAGCTTCAGATTTGAACTGGTTTGTTGGAGACGGTTGGGAATCAGCAAAAGCTGACCCTCCGGGATAAAGCCTTCAACAGGCAGCGGAGCGGTTGAATTAATCTCGCTGGCTTCCACACCAAACCTGACCGCAAGCACGCCAATACTGTCGCCGCTCTGGGCATAGTAAAGGATGGGCGTATTCTCTTCATATTGAATCAGATGAGCCTGGGTCGGGATACTGGCCAGAACGTCAGGCTCGAAAGCCTCTCCATTCTCTGAGAGAAGTTGTGTTTCAGCTTCCGCGACCAGATCTGCCTGCGCTGGCGACACTGACTGCCTATCAGCAGGCTCAGGTTGCGGCTCGAAAGGGTCGGGCCTGCTTTGGCTGGCTTCAGAGATATTCTCCGGAATAGTCTGAGCAGCAACCTTCTTTGATTGGAAATCAAACCAACCACTGGTTTTCAGAGCAATGCCAAGCACGAGCAACCCGATCACCAAACCCACGGTCAGGGTCACCTGCTTGCGTTTGCGTTTTAATTTACCCAGGCGTTTATCTCTCGGATCATGGATTGCTGATCGAGTTGATCTCTGAACGACCATTATAGGCTTCAACTGTGACACCTTGTTTCGTCAAACTCCCGTCGTAAACAGTTCCGTGACTTCTGGCAACCCACCCACCCAAATTGAAGGGTATTTCTCCGCCAGCGTCGATCCAAACTCCGTTGTATCGCCTGGCAATGTGAAAATGAGTGCCGGTGGTAATCCCACCCTCACAGGATGAGATCCCAATTACATCTCCTGTTGCAACTCTCGTGCCTGCAGGAATTCTGCCGACTGCTGAGATATGGAAGTAATTTAGCGTCCAGCCGGTTTGTTCGTAGCCGTCACCGTCCAGATCAATAACCACAGCAGCATCCTGCGAGCGAACTACCAGCCCATCCGCCGCCGCCAATACTGGACCATCGCTGTAATAACAGCCATAGTCATCTTCCTCACCTGGTGGAGCAAAGTCGAGCGCTGCCCAGGCGCTCCCGTTGCCCCAGGCCCAATGCGGTCCTGAAGTCAGCAGCCAGACATCACCATCAGCCAATGGCAGGATCAGTTCTGGTTGGGTCAAGCCTTCAGGCAAAAGGGGATCTTCAGAGAAGGCAAAAGGATAGCCAAATAGTTCGTCACAGGTTTTATAAAAGCCATTTTCAGAAACGGTTTGCTTCCAGGCACTTTTGCCCTTGATCAGGCTGAACAAATGCTGCAGGCCGGCAGTGCCGGGGTTGATGGAAGCATCAATGCGCATCACCTCGCCATCCGCCAAGGTCCATACTGCCAGGAATGACTTCTCCCACAACCCTGAACCACGCAGGAGTTCATTGGCAGCCCAGCTCAGCTGTTTGTACAACCCCTGCTGTTTGGTGTTAATCAAGCCCAGGGGATACTCTTCAAGGTCACAATCTTCATTACGTGAGAGTAAACAGCCGGATTGGTGCTCGATCAGCGCTAAAAGCAGCCGGGGATTGACTGATTGCTCATCGGCGACTCTTTGGACAATTTCGGCACCAGTAAGGATTAAGTCTTCTGTCAACTCTTCTTCGTACCAGTTCAGTTTACCGTTGAATTGCCAGACAATCGATTCGACATCAAAATCTTTTGCTGCCGGGCCGTAGTAAATTTCTGAATCCGGGAGGATGCGGAAACTGGTGGCAAGTTCGTTGGCGCTGGCTGGAGGGATGGTGATGATTTGGCCCACCTCTATCAGGTCTGGATTCTCGAAATCGTTAGCTTGGATGATCTGGCGCACAGATACCTGGTTGCGCAGCGCTATCCCCGCCAGCGAATCTCCTGACTGGATGGTGTAAAGATCCTCATTCACGCGTAGTGTAGGCAGGATTTGTGGGTTCATCGGCGTAGGTGTAGCAGCAAGAGCAGCCGGAGTAAAGGTGATCCGAGGTTCAGGGTAAGGCGTCGGGCTGGGTTGTTTGGTTTGGTTGAATCGAGACGCTGGAGTATTGAGGGAAAAAATTCCGTCGTTTGTGGGGATGATGAAGGGCTCAAACTCCGTGCCCCTACGCTTGCAGCCAGGCAGAGACAAAGACAATATTACTGCGATCAACACGAAGGCGATCAGTGCAATGGCTATGAGTCTGGACTGTGTGTTGAGTTCGTCTTGCGTTTTTTTCATACTCCCAACTTGTGCTTAATGTTTGCCTGGCAAACTGGCAGAGAACAATGGTTACAATTCTAACAGAGCGCATGAAAGCAGTAAGTTAGACAGATTAATGCGCAAAATGGACAGGACCACCGCTCCTGAAGCAATCAAATCCATCTTGAGCCTATTAGAGAAAGATTCTTCAGACCTCTCCTCTTATAGCTGAAATTCACCATGATATAATTTTTTCGAAATGATGTCATAATTTGATCAGATCTGTTTCACTAGCAATCTTTGCTTTTTCGATAATAGTAGAGGCTGGATTATGAAAGTTCTATACGTTGCAGGGCGCTGGGATCCCCGGCTACAGAATGAATATAGTGGCAATGATTATGGAGCCTATCACGCCATCGAGAAACCACCAGATGTCGAATTATCTCTGGTGGGTCCATTGGATTTTCAACCAAACCTGCTTGAACGAGGAGTTGCAAAAATCTACAGGAAGATGTCAGGTAAACGCTTATTTAAATATCCGTTAGCTTATCCTCGGAAAAGTGCTGATGTGATCAACGAAGCGCTTATGCGCATCAGACCTGATGTAATATTTTCCAAGTACAGTGCGCCACTTGTGCCGGTGAAGTTAGATATTCCCTTTGTTTATATGTGCGATTCAATCATCCCATTTTCAGAAAACCTTGCAAACGAGTTTTCTAAGCCTGCCTATCGTCTGATGGAACGATGGGAAAGGAGTGTCATCGATAAGGCCACACTTATCATCACTTACAGTCAGGCTTGCGCCAATCTGATCTCCTCTGAATACGGCAAACCTGCCGAAAAGGTGATTGTGATGCCTATTCCAGCCTTTGTACCTGAGGAGCTGAGAATCCCGGATCGGCTTGAAAGCTCCGAATTGAGAATGCCTTTGCGACTGTTATTTGTAGGCAAACGAGAATACCTAAGAGGAGTAGATATTGCCATTCAGGTCGCTGAAGAATTGAACAGCCAGGGCATAGCAGTTGAGTTGCGCGTGATCGGATTGAAAGGTAACAGTAAAGGACCAGTACGGTTCATGGGTGTCTACAATAAGGAAGATCCGCAAGAGTTAAGCAACTACTTTGAGAATTTCGGCTGGGCGCAATTGCTGGTACACCCCTCTCGTTTTCACTCTGCCGGCATCGTCATCAGTGAGGCTGCGGCTTTTGGACTGCCCACCATCACGAACAATGTGGGCGGTCTGGCAACCACCGTCCAACACGGATATAGCGGAATTGTACTGCCCGAGCGCAGTCGCGCCAGTGCTTATTGCCAGGCGATTATCGACTTGATGCAAGAACCTCAGCGATACCAATCGCTGCGCAAAAATGTGCGAAAGCGCTTTGATGAAGAGCTTGATTGGCAGGTTGCTGGGGTAAAACTATCCGATTTTGTCAGACAGGCGGCTCAATCTGACTGAACAGTTGAAATATATTTAAGCAGGGCAGCTCTAAAGACTTACTGATCTCCCCAGGGGTTGTAAGCGTGAGGCAAAATGCTCTTGAGTAAAAATTTAAGTTGACAAATCCCCTCTTTGCGATAAAATATACTCTCACGCATGCCGAAGTGGCGGAACTGGCAGACGCGCTACGTTCAGGGCGTAGTGGGCAACGCGCTCGTGAGAGTTCAAATCTCTCCTTCGGCACTAAACCTCCCGATCTCTTGGGAGGTTTTTATTTCCAGCAGTATTTCAAGAAAATGAACATATTGGCATGCTCTATTCCCTGCAGGTGGCGACCTTCAACGCATCGCTCGCAAATCGATAAAATCCCTATCAAAATGGTACAATTGTTGCACAATAACAGCTATAGAATTTCTTTGGACCGGGCGATGAAAGATCTTTGGGAAAAAATAAGAAAAGTAAACTGGGCCGACCGACGACTGATCACAGTTGTGGTTATTGTCATTTTAGTCTTCCTGATGATGGATTTTAATAACCGCATGACTACTATGATCAGGCTGAGTAATGAGGAAGCCGCTCTACAAACCCGCATTGCGAACCTAAAAGCCACGCAGGTCAAGCTCGAAGATCAAATTGCCTACGCCACCTCTGAAGTCGCTCTGGAGGAGTGGGCTCGTGAGAGCAACCGAATGATTCAAGCGGGCGATCACCCGATTATCTTGCTCCAACCGGGCGATTACAAACCTCAAGCGACGCCTACCCCTCAACCTGAGGTCTCCACTCTCGATAATCTCGACATCTGGAAGGAACTGCTTTTCGGCACTTCTGAACCCAGACCGTAACCAATTATTTTCTCAAAGAAATTTATCGTAGCTCCAGTTTCAGCGCTGCCTGGTTTCTTCTCGGGTATAATCATCAGGTTATGGACATCGCCGACTTAACTCAGAAAATGAACCAGCTGGTAAACCACCATGGATGGTACGACCCCGATTCACCCAAGCGACAGATCCCGCGGAACCTGGCGATATCACTCTGCCTGGAAGCGGCTGAGGTCCTGGAGCATTTTCAATGGTCAGATGAGCCCAGCAATCAACAGGAGTTTCAAGGTGAATTAGCTGACGTGGCACTCTATCTGCTGCAGCTCGCCAAGGTCAGCGGTATCGACCTCGAGCAGGCAATTTTACGGAAAATTGAGCAAAATTGGGATCGCCGCTGGCCGGAAGAAGCCTCAACCAACGAGGGACTGGCATGATCGTCGCCGTCTTTGGTTCCGCTTCACCCACACCAGACCAGCCTCTTTACCAGGAGGCGCAAAGGCTCGGCCAGCTGCTGGCGGAAGCGGGTCACACGGTTATGACTGGCGGATACTGCGGCACCATGGAAGCTATCTCAAAGGGCGCTGTGGAAGCCGGCGGTGAAAGCATCGGCATAACCTGTCGGCAAATCGAGGCTTACCGTCCGACCGGCCCTAACCAGTGGGTGCGTCAAATTAGGTCGACAGATACGCTCAGCGAGCGCATCGAAACCCCTACCTCTCAGGCTGAGGCATTTATCGCTCTTCCAGGCGGGATTGGCACCCTGGCAGAAATTGCTATGGTTTATAACAAGATGGTCATCTCGGCTGTACCCTCCGAGACTCTGATTCTTATCGGACCTGGCTGGCAAAAGACTTTCGAGCAGTTTATGAGTGGTCAGGTCGAAAACATCAATGCCAGAACCCGCGAATTGCCCCGGTTTGCTGCCGATGTTGAGGCAGCCATTAGGTTATTGAACAAAACGATTTCAGGAGAATAAATATGGATGAGAAAAAACTCCCCACGCAAGCAGAAAATTTTTCAGAATGGTACAACCAACTGGTTTTACGGGCAGAATTAGCCGATTATTCGCCCGTACGTGGCTGCATGGTTGTGCGTCCGTATGGCTGGGCACTTTGGGAAAACATTCAGAAAGCCCTTGATCAGCGTTTCAAAGAGACTGGCCACGTAAACGCCGCTTTTCCGCTTCTCATCCCTCAGTCCTTCATGACCAAAGAAAAGGAACACATTGAAGGCTTTTCTCCGGAACTGGCGGTGGTAACTCACGGCGGCGGTCAGCTGTTGGAAGAACCGCTGGTTGTCCGCCCGACCTCTGAAACTATCATCGGCACCATGTATGCCAAGTGGATCCAGAGTTACCGCGATCTGCCCGTGTTGATCAATCAGTGGGCCAACGTTGTGCGCTGGGAAATGCGTACGAAGCTTTTTTTGCGCACGATGGAGTTCTACTGGCAGGAAGGTCACACAGCCCACGCAACCGAGCAGGAAGCCATTGAAGAGACCGAGCGCATGCTCCAGGTTTATGCGGATTTCGCGATCAAAGAAGCCGCGGTCCCGGTATTGCCTGGTCAAAAATCGGAAACAGAAAAGTTCGCCGGTGCGAAAGCAACCTATTCAATTGAAGCCATGATGGGCGATACCAAAGCGCTCCAGTCCGGGACGTCTCACTTCTTGGGTCAAAACTTCGCCACTGCTTTCGACATCAAATTCCTGGATGAAAACAACCAGCTCCAATATTGCTGGACCACCTCGTGGGGGATGTCCACCCGTTTTATCGGCGCGATCATTATGACTCATGGCGACGATCAGGGTCTGATTCTGCCCCCGAACCTAGCTCCATACCAGGTCGTGATCGTCCCTATTTTTCGTGAGGACGAAGAAAAAGCAGCGGTTATGGAGGTGGTAAACCGTGTTGCTGATGCTCTTAAAGACAACGACATCCGGATCAAAGTGGATGACCGCGAGGGGCTCACCCCTGGTTATAAGTTCAACGATTGGGAGATGAAAGGCGTTCCACTGCGCATCGAGATCGGACCTAAAGACGTCCAAAAAGGCACGCTTGCCCTGGCGAGACGTGACATTTTGGGACGGGAAGGCAAAACTTTTATCCCAATGGAAGGCTTCGTCGAGGCTGTAAGTGAGATGCTGAAAGTAATCCAGGATAATCTGTTGGCTAAGGCAACCAAATTCCGTGATGATCACATTTTTGAGGTGGAAGATTACGAATCACTCAAAGATGTGGTCGAGAACAAAGGCTGGGCGCTTGGTTGGTGGTATGACGACGCTGAAAATGAAGCCAAAATCAAGGAGGAAACCCGCGCGACACTGCGCAACTTTGCTCCCGCAGAAGGCGAAGGCATCTGCTTC
>Ga0172382_10003528_pt1 | contig 24690 bp, 25 predicted proteins | sample Leawel138RmetaG_FD_122245 | JGI IMG/M metagenome (GOLD analysis project Ga0172382, IMG submission 122245) | Leachate microbial communities from a municipal landfill in Southern Ontario, Canada - Leachate well 138R metaG | ecosystem: Engineered > Solid waste > Landfill > Unclassified | place...
CCCGTCATATTCGCTGTTGATGATTTCGCTCAGAAGCCCGTCGTTCGGTTCCTTGCGCCGCAATTCCACGGTTTCCCGCCAATAGGCTTCCATCTCCTTCATGACGGGCGCGGCGGCTTCGGGGTCGGTCGCCCCTTCCACCATCGCGTGAACGAAGCGCCGAAATTTTTCGGCATCATCCATCGACAAGCCGACGATCGCGCAGAAGGCATAGCCCGGCATGGGGTCGGTCGCCTGACACACGTCAATCCGGCCTTTGTCGATCACCCTGTCGACCAGCATATCGGCAATCGCCCGCATGTCGTCGAGCATGCGGTTGGCGCGGACCTTGGTGAAGGGGGCCTGCACCATCCGGCGATAATGGGTGTGATCAGGCTCGTCCTGCCCGGACAGCATGAAGGGCTTGCCGCTGGGTGTCGAATATTGCGGGAAAGTCACCGCGGAGTTCGAGAAATCGACCGTGTTCTGATGAATTTCCCGGCTCGCCTGCCAGCTTGTCACCACCCAGAAGCCGCCATAAGCATTACTCCAGGCGATTTCCTCGCCTGCGGCAATCGCCTCATCGCGGATCATCTCGAAATATTCATACGGCGTGCCGTCAGGACCCAGCGGGGTCGCATAATGATCGAAGTTCGAGATCAGGCTCATCGTTTGATCCTCAGGCATCGATTGCGGCCCGGACGCGCTCCCATTCATCGCTATTGCAGAGTGGATCGCCCGGATTAAGCCCGCCAAAGCCCTTCATCACGATCCGGTCATCGGTGTTCTGGCGCTGGTTCGAAAACTTGTTCGTTCCCAGATCGCGCTTGCCCGGCAGCGGACGGAAATAGGCCTCGTCGGAGAAAAAGCGGAAGGTGTAGCTGCGCCGCAGCTGGTCCGGCCTGGTCGGCGCGCCGCCATGCAGGCAGCCCGGATGGAATGCGAGCACGTCGCCCCGCTGCATGGAGGTGGAGAAAATATCCCATTTTTCGCGTTCGGCTTCGATGTTGGGAAGACGGGGCAGGTCTTTCTCGTCGTAGAGCGGCGCCGTGAAGTCGGTCGGATCATACATCGATGCGTTGAACAGGGTGCCATTGTGCGATTTGCGCACCACTTCGAGCACGTTCTCCTCATCGAGAGGATCGAGGGGAATCCAGAAGATCAGCAGGCCCGGACCGTAAAAGGGGATGTAGGACGTATCCTGATGCCAGGCGGTCCGGCGCGCGCCGCCGGTCTTCTGCCACATCTGCTCGAGATAATAATAGGTGTCCCGCCCTCCGAAGAGATCGCGCGCGATGTCGGCTATGCGAGTTTCCGACATCAGCCGCTGATAGCGTTCGCTGCTTCTGATGGTGTTGTCTGTCAGGAAGTAAATCTCATCCTTCCCGTCACCATACATCCGCTCCGCAAGTTGCTTGTCGGCATTGAAATGCGCTTCATAGCACATTTCCAGCAGATCCATTTCCTGCCAATCCAGCGCGCCCGGTATCAGGACCACGCCGTCCTCGGCAAAGCCTTCCGCATATTGGGAATATTGACCTTCCATCTCTCGCCTCGTCCGTTCTGCTTTCGGTGCGGCGCACTCGGCCTCAAGGCGCGGTCATGGTCCTTCGCCGCCAGCGTCGTGCGTCATCCCGCCTGTTTATCCGAGGAACCGGCGCAACTCTTGGAATCGCTTGCATGAAAACTTGTAAATGCAGCGCGATATGTGCGGGCGCGCGGTTCGGCTAGGACAGGTTCCGATATTGCCGCGGGGACATCCTGTAGTGCCGCCGGAAGGCGTTGGAGAAATGCGCCTGGTCGTAAAATCCCAGCGACAGCGCGATCTCCGAGAGCGAGACGCCTGCCGAAGCCGGGGAGCGCAACATCTGGGCGGCCCGCTTCATGCGCTCGTTCGCCAGCAGAGCGGTGAATGTGGTGCCGTGGGTGGAAAGCGTCGTCTGAAGGCTTCTCAAGCTCATTCCCAGCCGTGCCGCCGAAGCGGCCGGAGTCAGGTCTTCCGAGCCGATATGATCGCGAATATCCTTCCTTATGTCCTGAAACGCCGCGCGGGTTCTGGCCCTGTCGGGCAGGTGATCGCCGCCGATCACGCACAGATAGGTCAGTTCCAGCGAAGCCTCGAGCAGGTCGTTTAATATGTATTCTGCGGTTTTGCCGGCAAGATCATGCAATTTCTCGAGATATGATCGCAGAAGCAGGGTTCTGGAATCATGCCGGTCGGACTGCATCCCGCTGATCCGGTTGCCGGACCCGAGCCGCCTTTCGACCATCCTGCGAGGAAACAGAATGGTGCGTCCGCTCGCGCCGGCCCTGCAATCGAACGATCCGGTGAGGCTGGTGTCCCAGAGCAGAATATCGCCAGCCTGCATTACCGATTCCCGGCTTCCCGCGGAGAAGTGCAGTCCGCCTGCATTGTAGAGCGTGACGTAGAGGCCGTCCTCCTGCGAATGGACGATCTCGTTCTCTCCCCGGTGCCCCTCGCAGCCCCTGATTTTCGTATCGACGAACAGGCAATCGCCCTGCAGGCGATGCTTCTGCGAAATCGTGCAATCTTCCTTGCTTGATGGCACGACGTTCCAGCAACTCCGGAGCCAGTCGTAGCCTGCCGAGCAAGCCTGCGCCGTATCCATCTGGAACATCTCGCTCTCCAATCCATATGCGCGCCTTGCGGAGAGCGCGCCGATCGTCGAGGCGTATGCGGACCTGTGCCCAGCAGATCGCACACGGAAACGTGGCTCACTCACCATCGCGCTTGGAGGGGATGCTACTCCGCCGTTCGGCGCCGGTCAACGCGGGGCGGCATGTGTCGGGCTGCCTTGCGATCAGGCCCCTACAATTGCTCGAATCTCGGGCCGAAGTTTGCAAGATCAGGGATGGGAATACGCGGCTTGCTGTCCAGATCGGCGAAATAGGCGCTCAGGTCGTCCAGGCATTTCCGCCTTACCTCCAGCGGCTGATACGGAATGTTGTGAGCCACGAACGGCTCGATCACCTCCATGCCGACATAGCCCAGGGTGCCCTGGAAAAGATGCCGCAGCATGCCATGCACCAGCGGCCCATGGATGCCGCGCGCGCCCACCATGTCTTCCCGGCCGCCAAGGCTGAAAGCCGCGCTGGCCTTCTTTCCGGCCATCCCGCCGCGTTCGTAGATGGTCTTGCCGCCATAGAACTCGCCGGAGATGAACACGCGGTCGAACCAGCCTTTCATGATCGCGGGCGTGCCGAACCAGAACAGCGGGAAGGTCAGCACGATGAGATCGGCCTGCTTCACCTTTTCGATCTCGGCGACGAGATCCGGGGCCAGGGTTCCGGCGTTGAAATTGTGCCTTTGTTCCAAGGCGTAAACGAGATGGTCGGGATTGCCTCGCTCGCCAAAATCCATCGGTGAGAGGACCGGATTGAACCCCATTTCATAAAGGTCGGAATGGATCAGGTCATGGCCGCTGGCGGAAAGCGTTTCGGCAATCCGGTCGCGCATTGCCGTGACGAAGGAATCGCGTTCGGAATGGGCATGGACGAGAAGGGCTGTAGGCATCGAATTCCCCGGAGTTTATGTAATGACTTACATTGCGTGGTCCGGAAAAAAGGTCAACAGGTTTACGAAATTCGCTCGAAGATTTTCCCGACCTAGCGGACCATCGCGATGATGGCTGTCGTGCCTTTCGCTCCAGCTTCAGCTATGCGGACTTTCCAATAGTCGCCAGAGGAGGCGTTCATGCAGATTGCGGTTCTGACGTTCGAAGGGTTCAACGAGTTGGACAGCTTCGTCGCGGCGGCGATCCTCAACCGCATGAAGCCCCATGGCTGGGCGGCGCATATCGCCTCGCCGACCGAGCAGGTGACGTCCATGAACGGCGTCACCATCCAGCGTCAGAAGCCCCTGGAGTTCGCGGCTGAAGCCGATGCCGTCCTGATCGGTAGCGGGATCAGGACTCGCGACATTGCCGCCGATGCCGACCTGCTATCCCGGATAAACCTCGACCCGTCGCGCCAGCTTATTGGCGCACAATGTTCGGGGACTTTGCTGCTCGCCAAGCTCGGGCTGATAGGCGATCTTCCGGCCTGCACTGATCTCACGACCAAACCCTGGGTGATCGAGGCGGGGGTGAAGGTGATCGATGCGCCCTTCGTCGCGCATGGCAATGTCGCTACGGCGGGTGGCTGCCTTGCTTCCCAATATCTCGCTACCTGGATGATCGCCCGGGGTGCTTCCATGCGCGATGCTAAGGAGGCGATGCACTATGTCGCGCCGGTTGGCGAAAAGGCGCTCTATGTCGATCGGGCGGTGATGGTCGTCGCGCCCTTCATCGCGCAGGCGGCCGCTGCCGCCGCTTGAATCCTGCCAAGGCAGGGCGGCTCAAGCCCGTCATTGCGGAGGGCCATGCCGCTTACTCTGATTTGAACATATAAAATAAAATGGTCGGGGAGAGAGGATTCGAACCTCCGGCCCCTGCCTCCCGAAGACAGTGCTCTACCAGGCTGAGCTACTCCCCGACCGGTGCCGCCACAGAAGCTGTGGAGCAAGGCAGAGGCGGCCCTATAGGAGCGAGAGGGCGGGGTGGCAAGCGGGCATTTGCAGGTTTAGGAATAGCCCATGGCCAGTCTTGCACAATCGACCGATTCTCTTTCTTCCCCTCACTGGGAATGGCAGTATCTCGAGCTTATGCGCCGGATCTGGCGGCAAGGCGACGAACGCATCGACCGCACCGGCGTCGGCACGCGATCCGTTTTTGGCGCCGAACTTCGCTTCGATTTGTCCGACGGCCGGATGCCCTTGCTCACGACCAAGCGAGTCTATTGGAAGACGGCAAGCCGGGAGATGCTGTGGTTTCTCACAGGGGATACGAATATCCGCGCGCTGTGTGCGCAGAACGTCCAGATCTGGACGGACTGGCCGCTGGATCGCTACCGCAGGGAGACGGGCGATCCGATCAGCCGGGAAGATTTTTCCGCGAGAATCGTCGAGGATGAACGGTTCGCGGAGTGCTGGGGCGACCTTGGCCCGGTCTATGGCAAGCAATGGGTCGATTGGCCCACCTATGAGCCTGTGGGCGACGGCTCGTTTCGCGCTGGCCCGGGCATCAATCAGGTGGCGCAGGTGGTGCAAAGCCTGCGCGAGAATCCGGGCAGCCGGCGGCATATCATCGAGGGCTGGAATGTGGCCGAGCTGGACGGAATGGCCCTGCCGCCCTGCCACAAGACCTATCAATTCCATGTGGCCGGAAGCCGTCTCAACGGATTGCTCTATCAGCGCAGTTGCGACGTGGCGCTGGGATTGCCGTTCAACCTGTGGGGCGCGGCCCTGCTGGTCCGAATGCTGGCCCAGCAGAGCGGGCTGGAGCCGGGCGAGCTTGTCTGGATGGGCGGCGATGTCCACCTCTATCTGAATCATGCGGGTTTGGTGGAAGAGCAGCTTTCACGCACCCCTTCGGGCGATCCACGGATGGAGATACTGCGTTTGCCCGAATCGATCTTCGCCTACCGGATCGAGGATTTTCAGGTCAGCGGGTATGAACCGCAGGCTCATATTCCGGCACCCGTGGCGGTTTGACCCGGTTCAGCGCACGATTGCGCTGTAGGCTATCCTGCCGCTGCCGCGCGCGGCGGCCTGTGCGGGAATGCGCCACCTGACATGAGTCACGTCTTCGGGCGTGGCGAGGCGGGCGCCTTCCGGATCGCGGATGGTGAGCGCGCCCAAACGTCCCCAGTTCCGGCCGCCGTCGACGGAGATTTCCTCCATCCCGTTGCTGCTGCGCTCATAGGAAAGCGCCTTGGGAACCGGGCTGGTCAAGGTGAAGCCGCCCGGCTTTGCGGGCGAGCGCCAATCGAGCACCAGCACCACGCGGTCGCCGGGTGACATCTTGCCCGCCGGCTCCAGCAGGCGCACCTGGCGCAAGCCTGGAACATGGGATTTCTCGACATAGACCGCATGGGCAGGACGCCAGATCGATTCGGCCTGGGCCGGATGGATGGCTGCGCCAAGGCATAGCGCAAAGGTGGCGGACAAGATCGGACGCATGGAATTCCCCCCGTCCGCTCCCTTGCCGGACAGACCCAGGCGATAGGCCGCAAAGCGCCAAGATATGGTTAACGATGCGGGTGAGGCAGGGCGTTTCGAGCGGTTCGGCGATTTGATTGCGCGCCGGTATTGAGAGGCGGTTGACAGCCGTGATGGGCTGCCCTAGTGGCGCGGCTCCCCAAGGGACGCACGCCCAGGAATACGCGGGTGTAGCTCAGTTGGTTAGAGCGCCGGCCTGTCACGCCGGAGGTCGCGGGTTCGAGCCCCGTCACTCGCGCCATTGGGGAATTTCCGCGGTTTGGGGTTGGTTCGGACGTCTCCCTCAACGCCAGCGGCCCGTCTCCATCCAGATCAGAAACCGCCGCAGCGGAAGCAGCCAGATCGTTCCCAGCACGATGTAGATCACCGTCTGCACCAGCACGGGCAGCCCTCCGATCGGGCCGGCTGCCCTGGATACCAGCAGGGCATAAATCGCGAGCGCCCCGAGCAGCCCGAGAATCCCGACCGGAATACGCCAGGTAGGGTCCTTACGCATCATAAAGCTCCAAAAAGGCGGGTCGGCGTGATGACGGCCGCAAGCGGGCGATCATGCGGTTCGACCGGCAGGCTGTCCAGCAGCTGGCAATCCCATGCCAGCCCTATTGCGATCGTATCGGGATGGGCGGCGAGCCAGCGGTCGTAATGTCCACCCCCCTGGCCCAGCCGCTGGCCATCAGCCGTGAAGCCCAGCAGCGGCACGAAAACCGTATCGGGCGCAAGTTGCCTGGCGTCTCCGGCAGGCTGAAGAATCCCGTAAGGCCCCATTTCGAGATCGGTGTCGCCAAACGGATCGGTCCAGGCCCTGAACTCCATTCCGCTCTCCCGGCCGGCAAACCAGGGCAGGGCGATGTCGTGACCCGCTTCGAGGAAGAAGCGCGCATAGGCCGAAGCCGGCGCCTCGAAGGAATTGGAGCGATAGACGCCTATCGTGGCCCGGGCAGGCAGATGGTCCATCACCAGCCGGGGCGGGCGCATGAACATCAGTCCACGCATGTTGTCCGGCAGGGCTTCGGCATATTCCCGCCGCAAACGGCGCAATCGGTTGCGTAGTTCCTGCTTGGAATCCATATTTCACCGATGGGCCGGTCCAGGCCGGCAAAAGAGGGTGACGGGACCACCATGGGCCGGTGCCGGGAAATCCTCTGACGCCAAAACGTCAGGTGGGAGCCATATGTGCCGAATCCCAATGCGAAAAAGTGACCCGGCCAGGGACAGCCCCCTTGGATTGCTTATAGCCTCAGGGATGTTCAAGCGGCGCGTACCGGGCAGTACCCGTCATGGGTCTACTTAGGGAGTGCCCGGCATCGTCTCAAGCTGTTCCGCAAGATTTTCGATGCGGTCGGCGATCCGCTCCAGCAAAGGCGCCAGATCCTCGCTCGGATCGGCAGGTGGTGCGGCAGCTTCGGAAGCGGAGGAGGCAGCGCGCGCTTCATGCAATTCGTCGGCCAGCAGCAGGCTCGCGAAAAGAAGCTGCCTGGCCTCGTTCTGCCCGACGGCATTGCCCATCCCGGAAAGCTTTTCCGCGATCATCTGTCCGAGCCGGGTGACATGGCTTTCCTCGCCTTCGGCACAAGCGACGGTATAGTGGCGGCCGCCAATCGCCAGCGTGACATTGCTCATTTTTCGAGGGCTCCGATCAGGGCGTCCAATTCGGCAAGAGAGGCTCTCACGCTTTGCCGCAGAGCCTCATGGCGGATCAGAAGGCCTTCGTCGGGTTCGACGAGACTGGGTTCCGGTGCGTGCCGTTCTGTATCGCCTGCAGCGCTTTCTATGCGCGCCAAAGCGGACTCTATGCGCCTCACGGCGATGTCGATGCGGTCCCGAGACATGCGGTTTGTTAGCGTAAAGGCGGGCTGCCGCAAAGATTTGCACGCCGGAGCGGCAAACAAATCTGAGGAAAATCGTTGCGCATCTGCGAAAGCGCTGCGCTTGACGGCAGGCGGCGCGTCCGCAAAGGAAACCGCGCGCCGAATCGGCCCCCGATGATCGTTTTTCGCACGGCGCCTTCGCAGGAGCAGAATTCGCATGAGCCTTGATCCGTCCCGCCTGGCGCCTATGGCCAATGCCATCCGCGCTCTGTCGATGGACGCGGTGCAGGCCGCCAATAGCGGCCACCCTGGCATGCCGATGGGCATGGCCGATGTAGCCACCGTGCTTTACTCGCGTTTCCTCAAGTTCGATCCTGCGGCCCCCAAATGGCCGGATCGCGACCGTTTCGTGCTGTCGGCCGGTCATGGCTCGATGCTGATCTATTCGCTGCTGCACCTCACCGGCTATGCGAACCCGACGATGGAAGAGATCCGCAACTTCCGTCAGTTGACCAGCCCTTGCGCGGGCCATCCGGAGAACTTCCTGCTGCCGGGCGTCGAATGCACGACCGGCCCGCTGGGGCAGGGCCTGGCCATGGCGGTGGGCATGGCGCTCGCCGAACGGCACCTCAACGCCAGCTTCGGGGACGATCTCGTCGATCACCGCACCTGGGTCATCGTCGGCGACGGCTGCCTGATGGAAGGGGTGAACCACGAAGCGATCGGCCTGGCCGGGCATCTCAAGCTGGGCCGCGTGGTCGTGCTGTGGGACGATAATCGTATCACCATCGATGGCGATACCGATCTTTCCACCAGCGAAGATGTGTCGGCCCGCTTCCGCGCTGCCGGATGGCATACCGAATCCTGCGACGGCCACGATTTCGCCGACATCGAGCGCGCGATTGCCGCTGCCGTGGCCGATGGGCGTCCGTCGCTTGTCGCCTGCCGCACGATCATCGGCAAGGGCGCGCCCAACAAGCAGGGCAGCCATAATGTGCATGGCTCGCCGCTTGGCGGGGATGAAATTGCGGCCACGCGCGAAGCCCTGGGCTGGACCGCCGCTCCCTTCGAGGTTCCGGGCGATGTGCTGGCCGACTGGCGCTCGCTTGGCGCGAAAGGTGCTTCCGCCCGCAGCGAATGGGAAGGGCGGCTGACCGCCGATGCTCGCGGCGCCGAGCTTTCGCGGCGCATGAATGGCGATCTGCCTGCCGGGGATGCCGTCCAGCAGGGGCTGCAGGCGCTGTTTGCCGAACCGCAGACTGTGGCGACCCGCAAGGCCAGCGAACTGGCGCTTGAAGTGCTGACTCCGCTGATTCCCGAAATGGTAGGGGGATCGGCGGATCTCACTGGCTCGAACAATACCAAGACCAAGGCGACCGGCCCGCTTTCCGCTGGCGATTATTCCGGCCGCTATCTCTATTACGGCATTCGCGAATTCGGGATGGCCGCTGCGATGAACGGCATGGCTCTGCACGGCGGAGTCATTCCCTATGGCGGCACCTTCCTGGTGTTTTCGGATTATTGCCGCAATGCGATTCGCCTCTCGGCCTTGCAGCATGCACGCGTGATCTACGTTCTGACGCATGACAGCATCGGGTTAGGCGAAGATGGGCCGACTCACCAGCCGGTCGAGCATATCATGTCGCTGCGGATGATTCCCAATCTGGAGGTGTTTCGCCCCTGCGACCTCGTTGAAACGGGCGAATGCTGGGAGCTTGCGCTGCAGAGCGGCGACAAGCCTTCGGTGCTTGCCTTGACCCGCCAGAACCTGCCGCAGTTGCGTCAGGGCGGCGAGAATCTGAGCGCGAAAGGCGGCTATCGGCTGAAGGGCGCGTCTGCCCCGCGCAAGGTCGTGATCGTTGCCACCGGCTCGGAAGTGGAACTCGCCGTGAATGTGCGGGAGGCGCTCGAGGCGGAAGGCATTGGCGTGGATGTGGTATCCATGCCGTCCATGTCGCGCTTCCTCGCTCAGGATGACGCCTATCGCGCCGATCTGCTGCCCGGGGATGTGCTCAAGGTCTCGATAGAGGCCGGCGTCACTCTGGGGTGGGAACGGATCGTCGGAAGCGATGGTCTGACCGTCGGAATCGACAGGTTCGGGGCTTCCGCTCCGGCCGGCGATCTGTTCAAGCACTTCGGCTTCACCGTCGAAGCGATTGTTCCGCAAATCAAAGCTAAACTAGCCAGCTAGCAGGAGTTCTTCATATGGCGACCAAGGTTGCGATCAATGGTTTCGGACGTATCGGGCGGCTTGTCGCCAGGGCTATCCTGGAACGGCCCGATTGTGGACTGGAGCTGGTTTCGATCAACGATCTCGCTGATGCGAAATCCAACGCCCTGCTGTTCAAGTATGATTCGACTCATGGGCGGTTTCCCGCCGAAGTAACGTCGGATGGCGACAGCATGACGGTGGGCGGCAAGAAAATCGTCGTCACGAAGGAACGCGATCCGGGCAAGCTGCCGCACAAGGCGATGGGCATCGATATTGCGCTCGAATGCACCGGGTTTTTCCAGTCGAAGGATGCGGCCAGCCCTCATCTCGAAGCCGGGGCGAAGCGCGTGCTGATTTCCGCGCCGGCCAATGGCGTCGACAAGACCATCGTGTTCGGCGTCAATCAGGACACTCTGACGGCCGACGATATCATCGTTTCGAATGCCAGCTGCACCACCAACTGCCTCGCCCCCGTGGCCAAGGTTCTGCATGAGGCGGTGGGCATCGAGCGTGGCTTCATGACCACGATCCACAGCTATACCAACGACCAGCGGATGCTGGATCAGATGCATTCCGACCTGCGTCGTGCTCGCGCCGGTGCGACCAACATGATCCCGACCACGACGGGCGCTGCTCGCGCTGTCGGTCTGGTATTGCCGGAACTCAACGGCAAGCTGGACGGCAGCTCGGTTCGCGTGCCCACGCCGAACGTCAGCCTCATCGATCTGGTCTTCACGCCTTCGCGGAATACGTCGAAGGAGGAACTCAACGCCGCCCTGAAGGCTGCGGCTGAAGGCGCCATGAAGGGCATTCTGGATTATACGGATGAGCCGCTGGTCTCGTCAGACTTCAACCATTACCCGGCCAGTTCGACCGTCGACAGCCTGGAAACCGCTGTCCTCGAAGGGCAACTGGCGCGCGTCGTCAGCTGGTACGACAATGAATGGGGCTTCTCCAACCGCATGCTGGATACGGCAGGAGTGATGGCGAGCTTCCTTTGAAATGTCCGGGCGCCTTGCCGGAATAGCACGGCATGCCCGCCCACGCGGCGAAATCGAAACCCTGCAAACAGTTTCGGTAAGCCGCATGGGTGGAGTTGCCGGCGATTTTCGTGGGGCCATCCGTCCCGGCAAGAGCGCCCGCCGTCAGGTTTCACTGATCGAGGCGGAAAGCTGGGGGGCGGCCATTGCCGATCTCGGCTTGATGGATGGGACGGCGCCGCCATGGTATGCACGCCGGGCCAATCTGCTGATCGAAGGGCTGCGCTTGCCGCGCGAGCCGGGTAAGGTGATCGCAATCGGCAATGCGCTTCGGATCGAAGTAACCTGCGAATGCGATCCTTGCAGCCGTATGGAAGAGATTGTCCCGGGTTTGAAGGCGGCCCTGATGCCGGATTGGCGGGGCGGCGTGCTGGGCCGGGTGCTGGATGATGGCGAGATTGCCATCGGCGATGAAGTGAGGATCGAGGAATGAGCGGTTTTCGCACTCTGGATGATATTGGTGACGTGAGCGGCAAGGTCGTTCTGGTTCGCGTGGACCTGAACCTTCCCATGCAGGAGGGCCATGTCACCGATACGACCCGGGTGAAGGCTTCCGCCCCCACTATCCTCGAACTGGCGGATGCGGGCGCTAAGGTGCTCCTGCTGGCTCATTTCGGCCGTCCCAAGGGCGCGCGTCACTCGACCATGTCGCTGAGCCTCGTGCAGGGTGCGGTGGAGCATGTGCTGGGGCGCGAAGTCATGTTCATTCCCGAGGTTTCAGGGCCTGTTGCCGCTCAGGCCATCGGCATCCTGCGTCCGGGCGATATCGGAATGCTGGAAAATACCCGCTTCTGGCCGGGCGAGGAAAAGAACGATCCGGAATTCGCAAAGGCGATCGCCGCGAATGCCGACATCTACGTGAACGATGCCTTTTCCGCAGCCCATCGCGCCCATGCCACGACCGAGGGGCTGGCGCGCATTCTTCCGGCCTATGCGGGGCGTTCCATGCAGGCGGAACTGGAAGCGTTGGAGAAGGCGCTCGGCAACCCACGGAAGCCCGTGGCGGCAGTGGTTGGCGGCGCCAAGGTTTCGACCAAGCTGGCCGTGCTCAAGCACCTCGTCGGCAAGGTGGATCACCTTATCATCGGCGGCGGGATGGCCAACACGTTCCTCGCCGCACGCGGGGTCGCTGTCGGCAAGTCGCTGTGCGAGCATGAACTGACCGGCACGGCCGAAGAGATCATGGAAACTGCCGACAAGGCGGGCTGCACGGTGCATTTGCCCTATGATGTGGTGGTTTCCCAGGAATTTGCGGCCAATCCCGCGTCGTTGCGGATTTGCAATGTCCATGAAGTCGGTGCCGACGAGATGATCCTGGACGTCGGACCGCAAGCCGTTGAGGCGCTGGGCGATGTGCTGAAGACCTGCCGCACGCTGGTCTGGAATGGCCCTTTGGGCGCGTTCGAGATCGAGCCGTTCGACGCTGCCACCGTGGCCCTCGCCAGGACCGCGGCCGCACTCAGCCGTGAAGGATCGCTGGTCTCGGTCGCCGGGGGCGGCGATACTGTTGCCGCGCTCAATCATGCGGGTGTTGCCGCCGATTTCACATATGTCTCGACAGCAGGCGGAGCTTTCCTCGAATGGATGGAAGGCCGGGAACTGCCGGGCGTGGTGGCCCTGGTGAAGTGATCTCGATCAAGGCCATCGATCATGTCGTGTTCCGCGCGAGAAACATGGAAGCGATGGTTCGTTTCTATGAAGATGTTCTGGGCGCCCGGATCGAGCGTCAGGTCGAGGAGCTTGGCCTTGTGCAGCTTCGGGCCGGTGGTTGCCTGATCGATCTGGTCGATTGCGCCGGCAGGCTGGGGCAACGGGGCGGAGCGCCGCCAGGTGTAGAGGGGCGCAATGTCGAACACGTATGCTTCCGGCTCGACCCGTGGGACGGAGAGGCTATACTTGCCTTTTTGGCTGCGCATGGCATTCCGGAGGCAGAAATCGCGCAACGTTATGGCGCGGAAGGTTACGGTCCCAGCATCTACCTTGCCGACCCGGAAGGCAACGCGCTGGAGTTGAAGGGACCATCCAGGGAATTGGATTCTTGAGGCAGAACGCCGTGGCCCGTCACGAGGGCTTAACGGATATGGTTGACTGTGTTGCGGCAGCCTGCGCCGCTGGTTAAGGCGCGCAAGACATACAGAAGGCAGGAAGGCACGATGACTCATCAGGACATGTTGGCGAAGATTTCCAATGGGAACGGTTTTATCGCGGCTCTGGATCAGAGCGGCGGCTCTACTCCCAAGGCGCTGCGTGGATATGGGATCGAGGAAACCGCCTATTCCAATGACGAGGAAATGTTTGGTCTGATCCACCAGATGCGCAGCCGGATCATCACCTCGCCCGCTTTCACGGGCGACAAGGTGATCGGCGCGATCCTGTTCGAGAAGACCATGGATGGCACTGTCGATGGAAAGCCCACTCCGCAGGCGCTGATCGAACGCGGTGTCGTGCCGTTCATCAAGATCGACAAGGGCCTGGAAGACGAGGCGAACGGCGTTCAGCTGATGAAGCCGATGCCCGAACTCGACGCTCTGCTTACCCGCGCAAAGACGCTTGGCGTGTTCGGCACCAAGGAGCGTTCGGTCATCAACTCGGCCAATCGCGAAGGCATTGCCGCTGTCGTCAAGCAGCAGTTCGAGGTGGGCGCGCAGGTGACGGCCCACGGCCTGATGCCGATTCTCGAGCCGGAAGTGAACATCAAGAGCGAGACCCGCGCCGAGTGCGACCAGATCCTGCTCGAGGAAATCCTCAACAATCTCGATGCCTTGCCGGATGGACAGCAAGTGATGTTGAAGCTGAGCCTGCCGGTCAAGCCGGGCCTGTTCGATCCTTTGGTGGATCATCCGAAGGTGCTGCGCGTGGTTGCCCTTTCCGGCGGCTACAAGCGGCCCGAGGCCTGCGTGGAGCTTTCCCGGAACCGGGGCGTGATCGCCAGCTTCAGCCGCGCGCTGCTGGAAGATCTGCGTGCCCAGATGAGCGACGAGGAATTCGACGCCTCGCTGGCCGGTGCGATCGACGAAATCTACAAGGCTTCGGTGGCGGCTCCGGCCGACGCCTGATCTCTAGATTCCTCCCGCAAAACGAAATCCGAAGCGATAGTCTTCCGGAGATATGCTCCGGTCGGCCTTCGCTTCGGGATATACTTCCACCAGATCGAGCGCCCCGTCGGCGACCGTTATCGGCTCGCCCAGCGTGAGTTCTCGCGTTTCGCTCCGCGATCCGAGATCGATACGCACCTCTATGCGTATCCGCCCGGCCCAGACGCATTGCACCTTGGCCGGACATCGGCTGTCTTCCAGCAGCTTTAGCGGCGTGACCCGTGGCCCATCGACATAGACTGTTTCACCCAGTCCCGCTCTGGCAATGCCGTCCTGCCTGACCTTGTAGCTCACGCATCCAGCCATGAGCGGGATGGTCAACAACAGGAACATGCTTGCGGGCAAAGCCCGCCGTTTTGACAAGGTGACAATAGCCATCGCTCCATCATGCCCGATGATCGGCGCCTGCTCCAGAGCGGACTTGGCGGCCTGGCAAAGGCAGGATAGGGCGAGGTTCATGCAGACTTGCCAACTTTATCTGATTTCTCCGCTGGAAGTGGGCGGCCCTTTTCCCGAACGGCTGGAGCGTGCGCTCCAAGCTGGCGCGGCGGCGGCCTTCCAGTTTCGCGTCAAGGGGCTGGACGAGCACGAAGCGGCCCGGCTCGCTGGCCCGCTGCAGGAAATCTGCGCTGCGCATGATGTCGCATTCATCGTGAATGACAGCGTATCATTGACCCGCCGGATCAAGGCAGATGGAGTTCATCTCGGCCAGCAGGACGGCGACGTGCGCGAAGCCCGCGAACTGCTGGGCCGGGATGTGCAGATCGGCGTCACCTGCCATGCCAGCCGTCATCTGGCGATGGAAGCAGGGGAAGCCGGGGCCGATTATGTTGCGTTCGGGGCGTTCTTCCCCAGTGTCACCAAGGAAACGAAGCACAAGGCGGAACCGGAGCTGTTGCGCTGGTGGCAGGATCTGTTCGAATTGCCCTGCGTCGCCATCGGCGGAATAACGCTCGGCAACTGCCGGCCCTTGATCGAGGCGGGAGCGGATTTCCTGGCGGTTTCAGCAGCCGTGTGGAGCGGCGATGAAGCGGAGGCGATGCGCGGATTTGCCGAATTGTTGGGAGAGCGGAAGCATTAGCTGCCTTGCTCTCGCTACGGGCAGGCGCTAGGGGCGCGCAACCGCTTCCCTGTTTCTCGAAAGTATGGCCCATGAAGATCAGTGGCGTTGACATTCGCCCCGGTAATATCCTCGAATATGAAGGCGGAATCTGGAAGGTTGCCAAGACCCAGCATACCCAGCCCGGAAAGGGCGGGGCGTTCATGCAGGTCGAGATGAAGAACCTGATCGATGGGCGCAAGACCAACGTCCGCTTCCGCAGCGCCGATACCGTCGAGCGCGTCCGGCTGGATACGAAGGATTTTCAGTACCTCTATGCCGAGGGCGATAATCTCGTGTTCATGGACAAGGAGACATACGACCAAATCCAGCTTCCCGCGGATCTTCTCGGCGATGCCGCCGCGTTTCTGCAGGATGGGATGGATGTCACACTGGAACTTTATGACGAGAGGCCGATCAGTGTTGAACTGCCCGAACAGGTCGAGGCGACCATCGTAGAGGCGGATGCTGTGGTGAAAGGCCAGACAGCCAGTTCCAGCTATAAGCCTGCGGTGCTTGATAATGGCGTTCGCGTGATGGTTCCCCCGCATATCGAAAGTGGCACCCGGATCGTGGTCGACGTTTATGCCCGCGAATATGTACGAAAGGCTGATTGATTATGCGCACCTTCTCGATCGTCGCTACGCTTGCCGTCCTCGCGATTCCGCTCGCGCTCCATGCCGCAGAGCCGGTCAAGAATTCCAAGGAGGCGGCCAAGGCGCCGGCTCCCGCACAGACTGCACTCACGCCGGAACAGCAGAAGGCGAATGTGGAGCGCGGCGTCAAGATTCTGAGCCTGTTCAGCAGTGCGCTGCAGAACAAGGAAGTGCCGGAAGACCAGAAAGGCTATCTGTTCTCCTGCCTCTACAACAACAAGCTGGAGAACATCAGCGTCGCGACTGGCGAGGTTTTCACGAAGAATCCGAAGCTCGACGCGAATGATCCGAAGAACCTCTATCAGGCTGCTGCCACGATCTGCGGAGTGACCAAGGCTCCCTCGTTCGCCAAGGCGGAAAAGCCGGCTACTTCGGCGACTCCCGCTCCCGCCAAGGGCCGCTGATCGCGTGAACTTGTATCGGGCGGCAACTGCATCGCGTAGGCTTGTAAATTAAATGGCCGTTTCAGGACTTTTACGCGTGATGGAGCGCGCCGCCCGCCGTGCGGGCAGCCGATTGCGTCGGGACTTCGGAGAGGTCGAGCATCTGCAGGTCAGCCGAAAGGGGCCGGCGGATTTCGTGTCCAAGGCTGATCGGGCCGCCGAGCGCAGCCTATATGACGACCTCAAACAGGCCCGTCCCGATTGGGGTTTCCTGCTTGAGGAAAGCGGTGAGGTGGAAGGTGATCCGGGCAAGCCGCGTTGGATCATCGATCCACTCGACGGCACCAGCAATTTTCTCCACGGAATCCCGCATTTCGCCATCTCCATCGCGGTTCAGGAGCCGAAGCTCGATGGCAGCGGTTGGGGGGAAGTTACGGCGGGGTTGGTCTACCAGCCGATTACCGACGAGAGTTTCTGGGCGGAAAAGTCGCGCGGTGCATGGCTGCAGGACGCCCGCCTGCGCGTGTCCGGGCGGCGCCATCTCGATGAAGCCCTGATCGCCACGGGCATCCCTTTCGCTGGTGCCGGCGATGTGGGCGAATGGAGCCGGATTTATCAGGCCATCGGGCCGCGCGTGGCCGGAATCCGCCGTTTCGGCTCCGCCGCGCTCGATCTCGCCTGGGTTGCTGCGGGCCGGTATGAGGCTTTCTGGGAAAGCAACCTCCAGCCTTGGGATACGGCGGCGGGTTGCCTGCTGGTGAGGGAAGCGGGCGGCTTTGTGACCGATTGGCGAGGGCGGTCCCAGGCGATCTGCGATAGTCAGGTGCTGGCTGGAAATGATCCGCTTCATTCCCGTCTCCACAAATTATTGGTCGAAGCTCTCAAGGATTGAGGGCAAATTCCCTGATGCGGCTTGAAGGAGCCATGCGAGGCCGCTAGACGGCGGCAACCTCCGAAGCCCCTGTGGCGGAATTGGTAGACGCGCTCGACTCAAAATCGAGTTTCTTCGGAAGTGCCCGTTCGAGTCGGGCCAGGGGCACCAGGCGGAAACGAAGCGGCCTTTACAGGAAAGGCCGTTCATCCCCGCTGTTTTGCGTCCAAAACTCACCCCAGGATAGCCAACGGCTTCCTGTTCGATTGGAAGTGCTGGTTTTCGCCCTTTGTCGACGCCATTATCATCTCTCATCCGCAGGGAAGGGCATCGGATTTGGCGTCGCAGGGGGAAGAGACGGAACGCGCAAAAGCGCCGCTGATCCTGGTCGAACCGGAAACGGCATTCTGGCTGGCAGGTTCCATCCTTGGACTCATGCAATCGAGCGTGATTTGCGTCGTATCGCTTCAATCTCCGGCCGATCTGGAAATCGACCCGATCAAGGCCGCAATGACCCAACTGGTGCCTCATGCGCGATTGATGCCTCCGGATTCGGAGGCATCCCTGGAGGAGAATCTCTTGCAATGCGTCCATGCCTGGCAGGCGGCGGTCCAGCGGGATCGCAGCGTGCCGGTATTCGGCCCCTGCAGTATTTCGAGAATGAACGGCGGAGCCGAGGGAGCGACAAAAGCACGCTTTCGTTTTGCCGTTCCATCAGATCATCTGGAATCGACCAGAATGGCGCTCGCCTGGACGATCATGGCGGTCAATCGCCTGGCCGCCGGCGTTGGCAATCTGGATGGCACATTAAGCGAGTTGGGCAATTCGCTCGCAGCAATGCAGAACAGTCTGATGCCTTACGCCATGAAAGGAACCAATGGTTTCCGCTTCATGGAAGCCGCCATGGAACTGGGCATTCCGTATCATACCGTTGTCCATGATATGATAGCCTATGGCCAGGGCAAGAATTCCATTCGCCTGTTCAGCACTATCAGCGAACATACCACATGGATGGGTGGGATCTTTTCCAAGGACAAATATCTGACGGCTCAGGTCCTGCGCCGGTTCGGCTTGCCGGCGCCCAATCATCGGCTCGTATCCGATGAGGAAGCTGCGGTCGAAGCTGCGGCGGCTCTAGGTTATCCCGTGGTGGTCAAGCCAACCGATCAGGAACAGGGAGTCGGAGTTTTTCCATCCATAAGGACGGAAGAAGCGCTGCGCGCGCGTTATGCCGATGCCAGAAAGATATCGAAATTGATCCTCGTCGAACAGCACGTCGCAGGCGAGGATTTCCGTATCACCGTGATGAATGGCGAAGTCATAAAGATCATGAGGCGGCGTCCGGGCGGTGTGACGGGGGATGGAAAAAGGTCTGTCGCCCTATTGCTCGAGGATGCGCGGAAAGCATCGGAGAAAGAGTCCGGGCGCTCGTGGAAGAACCGTGTTTCCCTGAAGCTGGATGATGAAGCGCTCGCCATCCTGCACGAAGATGGATGCTCTCCCGACACTATTCCGGAAGAGGGCGTGTTCGTTCCCCTGCGTCGGAAGGCCAATGTGTCGGCGGGCGGTTTCCATGAACTGATCCCGTTCGATCAGGTTCATTCCGATAATCTGCGCATGGCTGTGCGTGTTGCCGAGATCCTGCAGCTCGATTTTGCGGGTGTCGATTTATTGATTCCGGATATTTCGAAATCGTGGCGCGAAAGCCATGCCATTATCTGCGAGGTCAATGCGCAGCCCCAGATCGGCTATCGTGACACCCCCGAGATATTCAAGGAGATCCTGCGCAAGCTGATGCCCGGCAAGGCCACGATTCCTTTGCACCTCATCATACTTGAGAATGAGAAAGTGCCGAAATTCAATGCCGCCCGAATGGCGGCCAAGCTGGGCTGCAATGGATTGGCATTCCGCAATCGCAGCTGGATCGACGGTTTCGGCTGGTCCAGACCATTCGACAATGACCTCGCTGCGGCCAGGTCACTGCTTATCGACAAGTCCGTGACCGGCGCGTTGATCGTGACAAGCGATGAGGAATTGAAGCGGCATGGCCTCGCGTCCGCGCATTTCGATACGATAAAAATTCTATTGGAATCCGCCGATACAAGCCAGGCTTTGAGCGGTTTGATCCGCCTCACCTATGATCTGGTCACTCCTCACTCTCGGCATGTGCAGATCGTTCGCCCTCCGGCCTGACCGTGAAGGCCGGTGGGGCGTTCCTGCTGCGGAGCCTGGTTCATGAGCTTCAGCTGCGAGCTTGCATGGCTGTCGATCTGAGATAGCATGGCATCATGAGAAGGATACTTCTGCCTCTTCTGGTGCTGGCGGCATTCCCTGCTCCGGCGCGTGCGGATGATCTCAAGACGGCTGTCGCGGAAGATATGCTCGAGTTGATGGCGCTCTATCGCGATCTCCACAGTCAACCCGAGTTGAGCATGCAGGAGGTCGAAACCGCCGCAAAGCTCGCCGGGCAGATGCGCGGCCTTGGGTTCAAGGTGACGGAAAAAGTCGGAAAGACCGGCATAGTCGCGGTGCTGGCGAATGGCCCCGGGCCTACGGTGATGCTGCGCGCGGATATGGATGGGCTGCCGGTGGTGGAGCAGACCGGATTGCCCTTTGCATCCAGGCAGGTGGCCATACCGGCCTCCGGCCTCGAAACCGGGGTAATGCATGCCTGCGGCCATGATACCCATATGACCGCATGGATCGGCGCTGCGCGGCTTTTATCCCAACGCCAGGAGCAATGGTCCGGCACATTGGTGATGATTGCCCAGCCCGGAGAGGAAACAGGGGAAGGTGCGGCGGCCATGCTGGCCGATGGCCTGTTCGAGCGCTTTCCAAAACCGGATTATGCGATTGCATTCCATAATGCCGCGCAATTTCCCGCCGGAATGATCGGCTATTCGCCGGGCTATGCCCTGGCGAATGTGGATAGCGTGGACATTCTGGTTTCGGGAGTGGGAGGCCATGGCGCGTATCCCCATACGACCAGGGACCCGATCGTTCTGGCCAGCTCGATCGTAATGAAACTGCAGACCCTGGTCAGCCGCGAGAACGATCCGCTTGAACCTGCCGTGGTGACGGTCGGCAGCTTTCATGGGGGATCGAAGCATAATATCATTCCCGATGAGGCACGGCTGCAGTTGACGGTTCGCAGCTATAGCGACGAATCCCGCAAGGCCTTGCTTGAGGGAATTTCCCGCATCGCTAGGGGCGAGGCATTGGCCGCGGGTGTTCCGGAGGACCGGATGCCCAAGGTCACGGTTGCGGAAAGCTATACCCCGGCAACTTATAATGACCCGTCGTTCACCAGGGACATCGCGGCTGTGTTCGCGGCGCGGTTTGGGGCGGAGCATGTCCGTGAAGTGCCATCCGTGATGGGCGGAGAGGATTTCGGCCGTTATCGTCGCGCGGACCCGGAGCACATCAAATCGCTGATTTTCTGGGTGGGCGGTGTGTCCGCAACTCAGTGGGAGGAAGCGCAGGCCGGCAAACGGGAACTCCCTTCGCTGCACAGCCCGTTCTGGGCGCCCGATGCCGAGAAGGTGATCGGCACGGCGGCCGAAGCGCTTGCGCTAGCGGCGCTCGAACTGATGCCTGCTTCCTCCCCATAAGCGATCTGCCGGCAAGTAAGGGCTTGGAAACCTTCCAAGCGAATGCAATCGCTTGGATTTTTAAAGTTCTGTAAAATTTACCGACAGTTCATTTCTCTCGGTTAAGGCGTCCTTTGTCGTCCTTGGGACGTGAAGGGTGAAGGGGAGCAATGATCCGTCTCTTCAAGCATTACATCCCCCATGCCGTGCTGTTGCTGGGACTGGTCGATCTCCTGCTGCTGATGCTTGCGGGTGAATTGGCCTGGCAATTGCGCGCGGGGCAGTTGGATATGAATGCCGGGCGTATTGGCGACCGCCTGTCCTCGCTTTCCGTGTTCGCGGGGATTGTGCTGATCGCCATGATCTCGGTCGGTGTCTACGGCGCGGAGGCGCTGCGATCCCTGCGCTATGCGCTGGCGCGCCTGGTCGTTGCGGTCAGCCTCGGGATAATTGCGCTATCCTTTGTCGATTTTGTCGTGCCGGGCCTCGATTTCTGGCGCTCCACCCTGGCCTATGCCATGGTGTTTTCGATCATTCTGCTGATCGTGAACCGCATCGTGGTGGGCGGCCTGCTGGGGACATCCGCGTTCCGCCGCAGGGTGCTCGTGCTGGGTGCCGGCCGGCGTGCCGAGAGATTGCGCGATCTGGCCAATCGCCAAGGCAGCGGTTTCGTGATCGTCGGCTTCATCGGCATGAGCGAAAACAAGCCGCTGATCGAGGAAGCCATCAACCGCTCCGCTATTCACGATCTTAGCCGCTTTGTCGAAAATCTCGGCGTAAGCGAAGTCGTGCTCGCGCTGGAGGAGCGGCGCAACGCTCTGCCTCTCAAGGATCTCCTGCGGATCAAAACCGCGGGTGTGCATGTCAATGATTTCTCGAGCTTCATCGAGCGCGAAACCGGCAGGGTGGATCTGGATTCCGTCAATCCTAGCTGGCTTATATTTTCGGACGGTTTTTCCTCCGGCCGCATGATGTCGAGTATCTCCAAGCGGATATTCGATGTCGTGGCCAGCAGCTTGTTGCTGCTTGTCACATGGCCGATCATCGCCTTGTTCGCCTTGCTGGTCAAACTGGACAGCAAGGGGTCGGCCTTTTTCAGGCAGACCAGAGTGGGGCTGTATGGCGAGAGTTTCGACGTAATAAAGCTCCGCTCCATGCGGTCGGATGCGGAAAAGGCCGGAGAGGCGAAGTGGGCGCAGAAAAACGATCCGCGCGTAACCCGGATCGGCCGCTTTATCCGCAAGGTGCGGATCGACGAGCTTCCCCAGGCCTGGACTGTGCTGAAAGGCGAGATGAGCTTCGTGGGGCCGCGCCCGGAAAGGCCGGAATTCGTTACGGACCTCGAGGACAAACTTCCATATTATGCGGAAAGGCACATGGTGAAGCCGGGTATCACCGGATGGGCCCAGATCAACTATCCGTATGGCGCCTCGATCGAGGACGCCCGGCACAAGCTAGAATATGATCTCTATTACGCGAAGAACTATACGCCTTTTCTCGATCTGCTGATCCTGTTGCAGACCTTTCGCGTCATCCTGTGGGGTGAGGGCGCGCGATGAGCGGCGGCAGCGTGTTCTGGATTGCGTTCGGCTATTGGAGCCATTTGATCGGCGCGGTTGCCTGCGTATTGCTGGCGGTATGGCTGCTGGGCAGGAAGGAAGGGCAAGCCAATCGCTGGGCGATTATCGCCGCATTGGCATTGAGCGCCTTGTGGAGCCTGATAGCAGCCAGCACTTCTCCGATTTCCTCTGCCGCGCTGCTGTTTGAAAGCCTGCGGAATATAGGCTGGCTTGTCGCGCTGTATTTCCTGTTCGCGTCGGACGGCCGCCACGCGAGCTTGCGGCCGATCCGCCCGGTCCTGTTCGCGCTGGGTTTTGTCGAACTGCTGCTGCCCCTGGTGGTTCTCGCTTCGGTCCAGCCTGGTCTGGCCGCCTCCTTGAAGGATGCGATCTTCCATCTTCTGGTGACATTCCGCCTGATGGTCACGGTCGGAGCGCTCGTGCTTCTGCACAATCTTTACGTCGGCGCGGAGCAGGTGTCGCGCTCGATCCTGCGGTGGCCGGCGGCTGCGCTGGCCGCGATGTGGGTATACGACCTCAACTTCTACACGATCAGCTATCTGGGCGATCGCTTTCCCATCGAACTGGCGGCGATGCGGGGATTGATCACCGCCGCCATGGTTGCGCCGCTCGCGATCGGGTTCAGCAGGCGGGCGTCCCAACTGAAATTCAAGCCATCCCGCGTGGTGACCTTTCAGAGCCTCTCGCTATTGGCGATCGGCGCCTATCTGGTGACCATGGTCGGGATCGCGCATTCCATCGCCCTCATTGGCGGCGGTTTTGCCCGGCTGACCCAGATCGGTTTCGTGTTCGCGGCCAGCGTCTTTGCGCTCCTGTGGCTGCCGTCGGACCATATGCGGCGATGGCTCCGGGTGACGGCGGTCAAGCATCTGTTCCAGCATCGCTACGATTACAGGGCGGAGTGGCTGCGTTTTACCCGGACCATCGGTCTCGCAGGAGAAGATGCGCCGCCGCTGCACGAGCGTGCGATCAAGGCGGTGGCGGATATTTGCGACAGCCCCAGCGGCCTGCTGCTGTTGCCTGGCGAAAACGGGAAGCTGGTGCTCGCCGCAAGCTGGCAATGGCCACTGGCGGATGTTCCCGCCGAGGCCATGCCGCCTTCGGCTGTTGAATTCTTCGAGCGGGAGAATTTCGTCTGCAATCTCGACGATCTGAGGAATGGGCACGAGCAGCGTGGCGAGGCTGCGATAGTTCCGCAATGGCTGCTGGATGAAAGCAAGGCATGGACGCTTGTGCCCCTGCTCCATTACGAGCGCCTCACAGGGCTGGTCGTGCTGGCCCATCCCCCTGTCGCCCGGCAGCTGGACTGGGAGGATTTCGATCTGCTGCGCGTGGTGGGCCAGCACCTCGCAAGCTATCTGGCCGAGCAGGCGGGGCAGGATGCGCTGAGAGAAGCCAGCAATTTCGACGAGTTCAATCGCCGCATCGCCTTCGTGATGCATGATATCAAGAACCTTGCCAGCCAGCTTTCCCTGCTGGCACGGAACGCCGAACGCCATGCCGACAATCCTGAATTTCGGGCCGATATGCTGCTTACTCTGCGCAACAGCGCCGACAAGCTGAATGGGTTGCTTGCGCGGCTTGGCCGCTACGGCAAGCATGGGGCCGAAACGCTCGAAGTCGTCAATCTGGACGAATGCGCCGCGGATCTCGCCAGGCGGTTCAGCGTAAGCAGCCAGATCATGGTTGTGGAAAGCCAGCCCTGCCTCGTCACCGCGAACCGCGAGGCTTTGGAGCAGGCGCTCGTGCATATCGTGCAGAATGCGATAGACGCCAGTCCGGATGATGCCTCGGTGTTCCTCCGAGTGCGGCGGGATCGCGTCGAGGGCGTGATAGAGATTGTCGATTCAGGATGCGGAATGAGCCCTGAATTTGTCAGAACCCGCCTTTTCAAACCCTTCGTATCTTCCAAGCCTGGAGGCTTCGGTATCGGGGCCTTCGAAGCCCGTGAGTTGATCCGGGCCATGAAGGGAACTCTCGACGTGGAATCCCGGGAAGGGCTGGGCACCCGCTTCTTCATCCGCCTGCCCCTGGCCGAGATGGCGGATCTCATCAGCAAGTTCGATTCCGGCAAGGCCGAGGTGGCATGATGGCCCAACCGCAGATCAATGCAAGCAAACCGAAGATACTCGTCGTCGAAGACGATCCGGGCCTGCAGGCTCAACTCAAATGGGCCTATGAGGATTTCGAGGTGATAGTTGTCGGGGATCGTCCGGCGGCTATCGCGGCATTGCGCGCCGAGGAGCCTGTCGTCGTCACGCTGGACCTGGGGCTGCCGCCCGATCCCGACGGAACCAGCGAGGGTTTCGCTCTGCTGGA
>Ga0172382_10003530_pt1 | contig 24679 bp, 25 predicted proteins | sample Leawel138RmetaG_FD_122245 | JGI IMG/M metagenome (GOLD analysis project Ga0172382, IMG submission 122245) | Leachate microbial communities from a municipal landfill in Southern Ontario, Canada - Leachate well 138R metaG | ecosystem: Engineered > Solid waste > Landfill > Unclassified | place...
ACGCCTGCACGCCAGTCGGCGGACTGCTCCGGTGCGAGATCCAGATAGGACAGCGGGCACGAGTAGTAGTACGGGTGCATGGACTCGTCCAGCGGCTTGTAGCCCCACTGCCCTCCGCTGCGTTCAAGCAGATCGCAGCGGATGTAGCGCAGGGATTGGCCTGGTTCGAGATCACGATGCACACCCGCGACCTTGGCGGTCATTTCGACCACGGACCACAGCACGTTGCCGCGCAGGGCGTGAGCGATGGCCTTCGCGACTATGCGCTCGGTCTCCTGCGGTGCGATCAGTTCCGCGATCAGTTCAGAGCGCGATTGGGGTGAGAAATACCAGCCCATGAGAGGTCTCCTGAGAAAATGAGCCGGAGATCCCCCCTGCGGGGAAGAACCCCGGCGGGTGGATGAAGAACACCGCAGATGCGGTGCCTGCGATCACGCAGGTTGCAGTTCGGCCTGGCGGCTCCACTCCTGCGTCTTGAAGTCCAGCGCGTAACCCAGTTCGCCCAGGCGGGCGATCTGTGCGCGCAGGGCGCGGCGGTCGATGGTTGAATCCAGTTTCACGGACTCGCCCAGCGGCCACAGCAGACCGAACAGCGCGGCGTCGCCATCTTCGGTGCTGCCAGAGGCAGCGGCCGCGGTAGGCGGCGGCGCATCCACACCGAAGGGCGTGGTATCGACCAGCGGGTCAGCGGACGCCTGCACGGGTGCAGGTTTGGCCGGCCTGGACATTCTGGCGGGCTTGACCGGCGTTGCCGCAGGTTGCGTCCCCAGCTCTTCATCGAGCGGATCAACGTCCTGGGTGGCGAAGCTGCGGGCTTCGTCGCGGCTCAGTTTGTCGATGCCGTTGAGCGTCATCCCGTCCAGGTTTGCACGGATCTCGAACCGCATGCCGTCACCGACCGGATAGGACTTCGGGAAGATGTAGCGGATGACGAATTCCCCGTCGTACTTTCCTTCGGGGTACTGCTCCAGCTCCGCGTCCTTGACCGCGAACTTGCCGATGGGGGTAACAAGGCGGCCGACGGTGAACGGGCCGTTTTTTCCGCGGATGGTGCGCAGCGTGAGCTGGCCCGAGAGGATGATGGGCGATACCGATTGCTCGGACGCCGATGTGGTTGCCATGATGGTTCTCCTGATGATGAATGACGGGCCGCCGACGGCGCCTGGTGGATGAGAGGAAATGGACCTCGCCCGAGGTAGGCGAGGTCTGCTTGGCGTCACGCCTTGAGCTGGCGCATGCCTTCGGCCAGCAGCCACAACGCCCGGTTCAGGCGCAGGTTCTGGTCGATTCCTTGCACCGGACGAGTGCGCTGATTGCGGCCGTTGGCCGAGCGTCCATTCAGTCCCCCTTTGACGAGGTTCTCCTGGACGCGGTTGAAGACGGCCCACAGGTCGTTCTTGCGATCGTCCCAGCGCCTGGGCGCCAGAAGTTGGCTCTCCGTGACAGGAGTGGACTTGGCCGGGTCGTCGTACTTGAGTGCGAGCGCGGAATTCGCAAAGATTTCCGCTTCGCCCTCATCGAGAGTGATGGTGCGCATCGCATCGCGCGCGTCCTGCACGCGCTCGAAGCCTTCGAGAACCTCGTAGGCACCTTCGATGACCTGGCTTGCCACGTCGCCCTTGTGAGGAACGCGGATGTCGGCGGTGGTGTCACCGCAGACCAGGCCGTTGTGGCAGACGAACCGGAACATGCCAGCAAGCATCTGGTAGCTGCTCGTGCCGTCGTGGCTGTTGATCAGGATGATCTCATTCGCCTCATCGCCGTTGATCTGGCTTGCATGGCGAAGTCGAATGAGATGCTTGGTGTACTCGCGCCGATCCTCGTTGCGCACGCGCGTCTGGCACACCATGAAGGGCTCGAAGCCCTCTTGGCGCAGCTTGGTGAGCACGGTCGAGGTCGGTATGTAGGCATACCGATCGGACCGGCTCCCATGCGGAGCGTCGGCAAAGATCGATGGAGCAACGGCACGAATTCGATCGTCCGAGAGTGGGCAATCGGACCGCAGGATCGGGGATTGGGGAGCAAAACGGGATGCCAGAGACATGGTTGTTCTCCTTTGAGAAATGCGATAACCGCGCGGCCGTGTGACCACGCGGAACTCGGGGGATGAAAAGACGCAAGCACCCTGACGTCTTGGGGACGCGGCGGATGCGGGGGAGGAGAAACGACAAGGCCCCGTGAGGGGCCATGCTGGATCAGAACGAAGCAGCCAATGCCGACTCCTGCTCCTCGACTTCATCTCCTGGCTCGCGCTCGGCGGGCTCGGCAGGCTGGTCGGAAGCGGTTTCGGCAGCGTCCTCGGCTTCGGGCGCGGGTGCGTCCTGGGCCTGCGGTGCCTCAGCTTGCGCCTGGCTCGTCGGATAGACCTGAGTGCCGTCGATCTTGATCAGACCGATGTGGACCAGCGTCGATTCCAGGTTCGCGGCCGGTTCCCCGGCGTGCTCGCCCTTCGTGCGGATGTACGGATCGATCTTCATGTCGTTCAGGCGGAAGGCGATCAGTACCTTGCGATCCCCCTCGATGGCCTGGACGCATCGGCGAACCAGATGCTCGGCTTCGGGGGTGGCGACGATGGTGTCGAAGTACCGATATTCCGGTTCATCGACAGGTCCGGTCAGTGCGGCGATGGAGCACGACAGGAACGGATCACCATCCTTGGGGGTGACGTCCTTCGGACGGTTGAGGTAGCCGATGCCGCGGGTGATCAGTTCGTGCTGCTTGATCGGAGCCAGTTCGGCCCCGTCGATCAGCTCGGCCTTGAGCAGTCGCGCCTTGAGGGACGCGCCGGCCTTGCCCTTCTGCTCACCCTTGTCACGGATATAAGGATCGCCCCGCAGATCGCCGGTGCGGAAGCGCACCAGCGGGCGTTGCTTGGGATCGTCAACACCGATGTAGCGTTGAACCAGCTTCTTGGCCTCGGCACCCGAGACCTTGACGTCGAAGTAGCGGTAGCTGGGGTCCCTGGCGGGGCCGACCAGTGCGGCAATGGTGCATGCCAGGAAGGGCTGCGCACGGCGGCCGCCCCTGACGGGCACTTCACGGGCACGCTGGATGAAGCCGATGCCCGAGGTGTGGAGGTCGAAATACGATTTCTCGTTTGAAGTGGTGCTCATGGTGTGAATCTCCATAGGATGAAGCGGAGACACACCGACCCACGCATGCGGGGAGGTGCGTAACCCCGCGGTGGGTTGATAAGGCGAAAGCATCCGCCACCATGACTGGTGGCCGCTCGCGAACGGATGCGGTGCGAGCTGGGTGATCAACGCGGTGGAGCCGCGCCGTAGCCTTGAAGATCGCGGCTACCTGGGATGCTGCTGACGGCTGTCAGCGAGGCATGGGGTCAGCATGGCCGGGCCTCGCGCGCGCGACAGCAAACAATGTGCATCCGGTTACTCCCGTTTTTTTATGCACGCGCTGGAAAGTAAAAGCCCCTCGGGTGAGGGGCTGTTGGGGTCAGGCGTCGTACACAAAGCAGTGGGTGCGCTGCCGTGGAAAGAAGACATGCTTCCAAGAATCGCCGCTGATGGTCCCGCCGTCGAACACCACCATTTCGTAGCGGTCGATGTCGGACTCCACCAACTCCTGCATGGCGATGTGGCGCATGCGCAGCGTTCCCTTGTCGCGCTCGAATACCAGGGTCTGGCCGATGGCGTCCTCCTGGCACATAGCACTGACGCAGGCTCCGAGTTGATGCTCGAAGTCGGTGGGGGACGAGATGAGGTCGGGGAACATAAGGTTGCTCCTATGAAAATGGACCAGCCCGGCTCCTGGCGGGGAGACGGGCTGGCATGGGGGAACAAAGAGGAAGGCTGGCGCGTCGCGCGTCTGCTAGAACTCGGCCAGCGGCAGGCCCAGCAGTACGGGGGCGTCGGCGTCGAGGATAAGAATGCGCACATCGGCCTGGCCAGCCAGTTCAAGGATGTTCGCCAGGTCATCTGGCATGCCCTTGTTCCGGTGCTCCTGCCGAAGCTGCTCCGCACTGATGCCCTCGGCCTGCTCCAGGTTCTTGTCCGTCCAGGGCGTGGAGATCAGCTTGACGCCGATCGCCGGGCTGTACGGAACCCGGAAGGCGATGAACAGAAAGGCCTCCGGTGTGGCGAGGTCCGCCAGGTTGGCGAGGTATTGGCCGGTTTTCTGGCTGATGTGCGCGCTGCTGATTTCCCAGCATCGGCTGTAGTAGCCGGTCTCGAAACTCAGGCGCTGAACGACTTCACGCGCGGCCTCGGCCGAATAGGTGTCGCCGACGTGAACCGGGCGGCCGTCAAGGTCGTCGCCATGAATGGCATAGACCACGGCACCCACTACGCCTTCGCCGTTGACGCCTTCTGCGGCATCGCATTCGGCCATCAGTTCGGCGCTGACAGATTCAGTGCCATTCCTGACCACCGCGAAGTCGCTGGTGACGATGCAGGGGGAAGAAACCAATTCCTCGTCGGAGAGGTGCTGTTGGCTCGCGTGGATGGTTCGCCAGACATGCGGGCTTCCGTCCTCGTAGCTGATGGACAACGTGCGGACGATTTTCAGATTCCAGTAGCCGCGTACAAAGGGATTGGGATTCTGGGTCATGGGATTTCTCCAGATTGAATAATGGAGCCAGTCCCCGCCACCGGGAACTGGACCCCGGTGGGTTGAAGTCGAAAAAGCGTCAGGCGGAACTGATCGATGGTTTTAGGCCAATCGGCGCTGGCTGACGGAGGAAAAATGGAGGGACATGGCCTGGGGGCGCATGTCCCTCATGGGTAGCGAACGAACAGGCGGTGATATGCCGGAGACCGGCTCACCAACCGCTGTAGTTCACCAGCAGGTCGGCGATGACCTTGCGGCGTTGCAGATCGAGACCGTCGAAGTCCGACAGCCCGTGGAAGTGGCAGCGCTTGAGCATGGCACCGCCCTCCCGCGCGTTGTAGAAGCTAACCATGGCGGACAGGAACATGCGTTCTCCGCTGCTCAGGACACCGAGGGCATCGTTGAGCCGCAACATGTTGGGACGCAAATCCCACTTGCTCTTGGCTTGGTTCAGACCTTCGCGGGTGCCGTCGCCAAACCATTGCGGGCCGGCGATCTCGACACCGCGCTTCCAGGCCTCGAAGAAGGCTTGGGGGGCGGCGGCGAAGTGCTGCTCTTCCCGCATGATCTGATTGACGACTTCCTGTGGCAGTAGCTGGTTCATGACGTGATTCCTCCAGTTGGATCAGGGAATGGCGAGCTGGGACCAACCGCCTCTTTCGAGGGCACGTTGAGCCGCGGCATAGCTGCGGAAGTACTCGCGGGATTCCCGCGAAACGGGACCTTCGGTATCGCGCGTGCCGATGTAGTGGCCGGCGGCGCTTTGCAGGACTTCGAGCGGCAGGAACTTGCCGCAATAAGTCAGGGCCAACTGGCCGAAAGAGGCTTTCTGAGACATGGACGGGCTCCTTGGAGAAGCGGGGCCTTGTCCCTCACGGGATGGCAGCTCCCGCACGCGGTTGATAAAAAGCATCGACGTCACGGGGACGCGCGTCCGCGGACTTGATGCGATGCGGACTGGCGGGTTGCGCGGGAAGAACCCGCGGCAGCCTGGAACCCTGGCTGCTGGCATGTGCTGACGAGTCAGCGAACATGCGGGCAGCTTCCTGCGAGGGCCGCGCCGCGTCAGTCGGAAATCGGCATCCGGCCCAGCCCCGATTCATGAATGCAGAAAAAAAGCCCCACATCGAGTGCGGAGCGGTCAGGACGGTGCGTTGGACCGTTGGGCGGGTCGGGACGTTGATGGGCAGGAGAAAGGCGCCGAAGGCCGCAGGGACCTTCGGCTCGGGAGGAAGGAACCACCCGTGGGCTGATGAGCAAGCCCGGTCGTCGCTAGAACCGTCTGCTGTCAGCAATCACACCCGGCCCATGTCGTGGCTGGGGCCGGCATACTCTGGCGCACATCCGCGCACAAAGGGAGCCCGTTTTTGCGCCGGCGGGCACCGGCACCGAGTACCGCTGACCACGAAGGGTCTCCCGGTGGCTCGCGCAGCCTGGCAAGCCACTGGGAGACCCTTCGCAGTGGGCGGAAGAAACACAGATCAGCAGAACGCGCTTGGCGCGGCTCGCAGAGAAGCTACCTTCAGGTCCCGTGGCCGGGGACGGCCGGGCGGGACGCGCGCATGGATCAAGAAGGCGTTGCGCGCTGGGCGTCCCGCAGGGCGTGCGGGACACGGGCCACGCCCCCGATGGCGGGCACGGCTCACGGGAAACGGAGGGTGGTCAGGAGTCTTTGCGGCCGCTGCCAGTGCTACGGCGAGGGCGCGCGGCACCACGCTTGGACGTGCCGGATTCGACCGGCAGCGTGCCTTTGCAGTCTGGATAGCGACTGCACGACCAAAACGGGCCGCTCTTGCCACTGCGCTGGCGCGTGGGCGCGCCGCACTGCGGGCAAGCCGGCCCTTGGGGAACCTTGATGGACAGCGACGTGCTGCCGTACTGCGCGATCAACTGCGAGATCCATGCGGCCTGCTTGCCGATGAACACGTCCAGGGTGAGCTGGCCGGCCTCGATCATGTCCAGCGCCTGTTCCCAGACGGCGGTAGTGCCTGGATCGGCAATCGCCGCGGGCACGGCATCGATCAGGGTGAAAGCCGCATCCGAGGCGCGGATGGCGCGACCCTTCTTCACAAGGTAGCCGCGCGCGATCAGGCCGCTGATGATGTTGCCCCGCGTCGCTTCGGTGCCGATGCCGATGCCGACCGTGTCCTTGAGCTTCTGTTTCAGGCGCGGGTCCGAGACCAGCTTGGCGACGCCTTTCATGGACTTGACCAACTCGCCCTGCGTGAAAGGCCGAGGGGGCAGCGTTTTGAGCGCCTTCAGATCGACACCTGCCACCTGGCTTGCCAGACCCTCGCGCAGCGCGGGCAGCACCTGCCTGCGGGTTGCGCCGTCGCCATATTCCTCGGGTTGAGGTTCCGCCAGCACCAGACGCCAGCCTTTGACGACGACCTGCTTGCCGGTGGCCGCCAGCATCTGCTGGCCGCAGGAGAGGTTCGCTACGGTGCGATCGAACTCATGGTGAGGAAGGAACTGCGCCAGGTAGTGCGCCCGGATGAGCCTGTACACCGACAGTTCCTTCTCGCTCATGGCCGAGAGGTTCGCCGGTTCGAGCGTCGGGATGATGCCGTGGTGCGCGGACACCTTCGTATCGTTCCAGGCGCGTGAGCGCACGGAGCGGTCGAGCTGGGCCATGATCGGGCGTAGCGAGGGATCGGTCTTGACCAGGCTGTCGAGGACTGTGGGCACCTCAACGAACATGCTTTCCGGCAAGTAGCCGGAATCCGAGCGCGGATACGTCGTGGCCTTGTGCGTCTCGTACAAGGCCTGGGCGATGTCCAAGGTCTCCTGCACGTCCAGCCCAAGCTGCCTGGAACACACCTCCTGCAAGGTCCCCAGATCGAACGGCAGCGGCGGGCCTTCCCGCACGCGCTCGGTTTCGACAGAGACGACCTGGGCGCTGCCGGCCGCGCGCATCTGCTGCGCCGCCTGCTGTGCCACCGGCTGCTGCAGGCACCGGCCCGCGTCGTCGGTGCGGCCCTCGGGCGGAACCCACTGCGCGGTGAAAGCCTGGCCGCTAGCGGACAGGGACACGTCGATGGCCCAGTACGGCACGGACACGAAGGCTGCGATCTCGCGGTCGCGGTCAACGACCAGCCTCAGCGTCGGGGTCTGGACGCGGCCGACCGAGAGCACGCCGTCGTATCCGGCCCGTCGCCCCAACATCGTGAACAACCGGCTGAGGTTCATGCCGATGAGCCAGTCCGCTCGGGAGCGCGCCAGCGCCGAGTAGTACATCGGCAAGGTCTCGGCCGATGGCCTGAGTTTGCCGAGCGCGGCGCGGATGGACGCATCGTTGAGCGCCGACAGCCACAACCGTTCGATGGGACCGCGGTAGCCGCACAGATCGATGAGTTCGCGGGCGATCAACTCGCCTTCGCGGTCGGCATCGGTGGCGATGACAAGCTGGGTCGCCTTCGCCAGAAGCGCCTTGACGACCTTGAACTGCGTGGCGGTTTTCGGTTTGACCTCGACCCGCCAATGCTGGGGAATGATGGGCAACTGCTCGATGGACCAGCGCTTCAACTGCTCGTCGTAGGCTTCGGGCGCTGCGGCTTCCACGAGATGGCCGATGCACCAGGTGACGGTGACGCCGGAACCGCTGAGGCAGCCTTCACCGCGCTGCGTGGCACCGAGAATCCGGCCAATGTCTTTGCCCTGGGAGGGCTTCTCGCACAAGAACAGCCGCATGTCCGTCCATCCGATTCCCGTTGTTCATGGAGTTGCTGGAATCGAGGATGCCGAGCGCCACCTGGGGCAGCAGCAAACAAGCCGCATGCGGCGGCGACCGCTTTCTCGGCATGGAATGGCGTGGGCGGGGATGGCGCGTGGCCGCAAGTGCGGAGGCCGGGAGCCGCGATTTGCGGGAGCGCGTGGAAATCGGTGGACGTTGATGGAGCTATCCCCTGGGGATAGCTTTCGGATGCATGGAGGGCGGCGAAGCATTGCGGCCACCGCCCTCCATGCCGGTTCACTTCCTGCGCTTCGCCTCTTTCGGCGAGGTCGTTTCCTGGGAGGTTTGGGGTTTCGGTTCAGCCTCCTGCGGCTTCGGGCTGAGGGCCACGGACTCGATGCGGTATGGCAGGATGCCGACGCTGCGCGCGTTGATCTGCCAAGTCTCGCGCGGCTGATCTTCGTTGTCCGTCCAGGGCTCGCGCTCCATGCGGCCGATGACTAGCACGCGCATGCCTTTCTGGTACAGGTCCTTCCAGTGCTCGGTGTCGCGGTGCCAGATTTCCACCGGCGCCCAGAAGCCGCCGCGGTCCTCGAAGGTGCCATCCTTCTTGGGAATGGGGTTGTCGAAATAGACGTTCAGGCGCAGCAAGCGGCTGGGTTCGTCATTGCCGTTGGGGAATTCGCGGTACTCCGGTGGCGAGCCGATGTTGCCTTCGCCAGAAAAATGCGTGCTCATGGTGTGATCTCCGTGGTGGTTGAAATACCCGCACTTGGTCGGTGGCGGGCGCGTGCTGGGGGGCCGGACGCGATCACCGATCGCGCATTGCGGGTGGGGTGGACTTGAGCCGGCGCAGATAGGCGTCTTCCGCCGCGGCGGCCTTGCTGGCGCAGTCCTGGACCTGCCTGCCCAAGGTGTGCAGCAGGCTGATCTGCATGTTCAACGTGATACGCTGCAGCTCGATCGCGTGCAGGTCGGCCAGCAGGTTGACCGGCGTGCTGGTGCTCGCCATCAGCTCCTGCCACAGGGCCACTCCCATGGCCGAGCGGTCGTGCCTGCGCCAGCGCAGAAAGGCCGTTCCTGCGCCAGTGGTCTGCTGGGCCAGTTCAATGGGCAGCAGGTGGAAGGGATGCCCGCCAGCCTGTGGCAGCACCTGTCGCTGCGCCAACCCGATCAGTTCGTCGCGCATGGCGAAGCACTGGCTGGCCCAGGCCTCGAAGTCCCCTTTACCCTTAAAAGGCTTTAAAAGGCCTTTTAGAGAGGCCGCGTGTTCCAGCCGCATGAAGGCTTCCTGTTGCAGGCCTCGGAAGTAGCGGGTCGGTTGGTTCAGATCGCTCATGCCGACTCGTCCTCGCCGGCTGCGGCTTCGGTCGGCTCTGCGGTGGTGGCTTCATCGCCAGGCGGAGGCGCTGCGGCAGGACCATCGCCGCGCTGCTGCAGTCCACGGCGCACGATGGGCGGCGCAAACTTCGAGCGGCGCGTGCCTTCGAGCACGTCCTGCGGCAGCTCGCCGAACTTCTCCAGCGCCGCCCGCGCTGCAGCGTTCTTCGCGGCGAAGTCGTCGCGGGTGCAGCCCGAGTAGCGGTACTGCTGGGCCAGCGAAAAGAGGCTGCGCAGCGCATGGGCACCCTCGTTGAGCCAGCGCTCCAAGGTGCTGCGGTCGATGAGCGCGGTGTGGTGGGCGAGGATCAGCTTGCGGGCGATGTCGTCGTAGTCGGCCAGGAGATAGACGGCGGCGAAGCCGAGCTGGGCATTGACGAACAGCGGCAGCTTGACGGGTTGCACGTTGAGGTTTTCGCCCAGGTTGAGTGCCGGCGGCACGCTCGCCAGCGCCTGGTCCACCTGCTCGCGCAGCGATTGCAGCGTAGCCTTGGTGTGGTCCAGCTTCTCCTCGATGCGCAGCATCCACCAATCCGAGTACGGGTCGTCCTGCTCCGAACCGCGCCGCATCTTGTTCATCTGGGCGATGTAACCGTTCAGGCCAACGATGCCTGGTCGCCCCTCGGCCGCGGCACGACCGTGCCAGATGCGGGAAGCGTGGTGTGTGTGAAGCGTCAGCGACATCGCGCTGCGCAGGGCTCCGAGATTCAGTTGCAGAGGTTCATTGGTTGCCATGGTGTCCGCTCGTTGTTGGAAAAGGAGCGGCCAGCTTCGGCAGGAAGCGGAAGGCAGTCAGTCAACAAACCGAAATGGGCCAGGCCCCGGTTTAGAACGTGGCGGTCACCCGTGGCGCGAGCTATCCCCAGGGGATAGCTCCATAGAGCGCCAACGAGCGCTGCGCGCCGGGATCAGGGCGGACAACGCCGATGCTGCGGCAGACGTTCGATGCCAGGCCTGCGTCTGCTCGACGTCTTGCCCAGCGGTGGAACTATCCCCAGGGGATAGCTCCACTGGCGGCCATGGGCATCTACCCTCACTGCCTTGCAGACCAGATCACTTGCTGGCAAGCAGATTGCGCAGCCGCTCGATGTGCTGCTTGGCGATTTCTGGTGGCACCGGCTTGCCCCGTGGTTGAGGTTGAGGTGGTGGTGCTGGTGGCGGCCGCTCGTCTGGCGAGGCGGGTGCTGCCGACGCGTCTTTCTTGGTCCAGGCGTTGAACTCGCCATGGATGGCGCGCTGGATGATGCCGAACAGATACCCCGCAGGATTGCGGATGCCATGGCCGCTGCATCGTGTGGCCCATTCGTCCAGCACGGCCTGCCTCAGCGAGGCATCGACTTGCTGCAATGCCACCTTGGCGCCTGCCTGTTGTTCTGCCTTCAGTTCCGCGAAGCGCTTGGGCCATTGCAGATCGCCCAGCGCGCGCGCCTGCGCGGTAGTACGTACTTCATCAATACGACTACTACGTACTGTACGGGCCTGCTTCGGATTCCGAAGAGAGGCGTCCGGCGCGGGTTTCGGTCCTGCTTCGGAATCCGAAGAGGGGCGTTCGCCATTCCGAAGAAGGCTCATAGCCCCTTCTTCGGATTCGTGAGAGGCGTCCTCCTGTGGATAACTCTCGGTGGCTGCGGTGTCTTGACCGGCGAGGCGTTCGGCCAGGACCTGCAACCGTGACGGCAGCGTGCGGCCGGACAGCAGCGGGTCTTCCGCGATCTCCCTGAGCGTGTTCAGGCCGACCATCTGGACAGCCCTGGCGGAATGGCCCAGGGACTGGCTGACCAGGGCCAAGTAGTCCGCGTCGAGCTGCATCGCCTCGAACGGCGTCAAGGGTTCGTCGTGCAGGACATAGAGGTTGCCGAGGATGCGGCCGGTCTTCGGGTCGCGCCGTCGCCGCACCAGACTCAACCATCGGGTGAGGCGCAGCAGCGTCAGCGCCCGTGCCACGGTTTCATGTGAGGCCGGTCCGGCGCAGGGCATCGATGCGAGCCAGGGTCGAAGCTGCTCATACGTCGGGAATGCCGTCACGCCGTCGTCGCCCTGCATCAGCCGGAACACCTGCCAGGCGTTGCGCTCCAGCGGCGTCAGGCGGCGGTCGAGAAACAGCCGCCGAGGCACGGTCTCGTGCCGGTTGCCACTGAACAGGAAGGCATCGCCGGACGTGGCGGGCGTGGGTGACTGTGCAGGTGTGGACGTTGGCGCACTGGGCTTGGGCGCAAGGTCTTTCAGCGCAGCATCGAACAGGTCTGCGAGTGCGATGGGGCCATGGTGTGGTGCGGTGTCGTCCACGGCCATGGATCAACCCAATCCCTGATCGACCCAGTTCTTGATCGCGGCCCAGACGACCGATAGAGGCAGCGACATGCCATCGGCCAGATCCATTGCGGCGTCGAGGATGGAGGTCTCGTCGTCGAGATCGACGTTCCTGCTGCCGGTCGCCGCCTTCCATTGCCGCCACAGCTCCGTGTCCTGCTTCTCGTCCAGCACGGGATGGCGACCCTTGCGCTTTGGCAGGCCGAGGATTTCGCGGCGAAGCGCCACTTCCTGGTGGGTCAGGCCATAGAACCGGCTGACCATCTCGGTGCTCGCACCCAGTCTCAGCATGCGATCGACCGTGGCGATTTCCTTCTCCACGTCCTGCGCCTGCTTGAGCAGCCGCCGGAGCACTTCGCGGTTGACCGTCACCGAGCACCAGGAGACGTTGGCGTTGGCCAGCACACTGATCAGCGCGGGATGCTTGAGGGCGTCCAGTTCTTCCTCGCCAAACCCCATCAGTTTGCAGCGACGCAGTTGCCCATTGCGCAGGTCATAGAGGGCCTGGGCGATGACGGCCTGGTTGAGCGGGTGCGGTGCGGACATGCTGGTCTCCCTTGCTCACGTTCCAGGGGCCGCAGCGCCGGCTTCCAGGTCGAGCAGGCGCCGGGCCAGCCGCAGCAGCCGGAACAGCTTGACCAGCGCGGTGTCGCTCAATCGTTGGGCCGGATCGCCCTGGCCGTGCAGCAGCGCCGGTAGGTCGATGACGACCTGCCCGTCGTGCATGCCGACGTCGGTGGGCCGCTGACCGGCCAGGCACGCCAACAGCGCGAGGACGGCACGGCCCAACGGCGCCGGGCTTTGGATGCGGACCCGGCAGGCGAAACCGAGACCGTCAGCACGATCATCGATGCACTCGTCCAGATCTGCCTCGCCCGCGATTTCGCGGGCGAACTGTGCGATGTGGGTGCGCAAGCGCTCGGGCGTGTCCAGGCCGGGGTCGATGTACCAGACATCGGAGATGGGATAGAGCCCGCCAGCCTGCACCGGAATGGATTGCAAGACGCTCGCCGAGAAGTCGGGCGGCAACGCATCGCCCAACTGGTCGGCGACCATGCGCTGGATGGACTGGAGCCGCTCGGTCGTCGGCGCTGGCGAGACGATGTGCTCCTGAAGCAGGTCGCCAGCCGTCGCAGCCGCCTGGCTGGCGTCCGCGTCGCTGTCGCGCGTCGAGGACGCACTCGCTGGTCCGCCTGAAGGCGGCGCAGGCCTCGCGACGGGCGGCACGGTTTCGGTAGGTGGACGCGCGACGGCCACCGGCTCGGGCAATGCGGGAGGCGTCGAGGGCGGCGTCGGGTCGCTGACCAAGGCACGGTGACGGCTCTCGGATTCGGTCATGTCCAGGGCAAGCACGTCGTAGTCGATGCCCAGCAACTCGGCCATCTGTCCGATCAGCTCGTCCTGTACGCGCTGCGCGGAGAACTCATCGGCTTGGACATCGAACTGCGACAGTACCTCCTGAAAGAAGTCGTCGAAGTCCTGAACCAGGGAGCGTCCTTTGGCGTAGTGCTCCCAGGTGCGCTCGCCCGCCTTACGCATGACCGACAGCCGCTCGACCTGGTGGCGTCCCAAACCGCCATAGAGAACAGTCGGAATGGCTGGCAGCAGATAGCGCACGGCATCGGCCATGCGGCTGATGTGCGACTGCTGCACCGGATATCCATCGGCGCCCAGGCGGCGCGCCAGTTCGGACTGGCTCAGCGTAGTGCCGGTCTCCAGTTCGTAGAACTCGCGCGCTTTCTCGACACCGAGGGCGCGCTCGATGAAGGTCAGACCGCCGCGCAGTTCATTCTCCGCGAGATGCCCTGTCAGCGCGATGATCTCACCGCGCTCGGGCCAAGGCCGGAAGAGACAAGATATGCGGAAGAATCGTTCGTCCTTGGTCTCCGACCACAGTTCGCGCAGGATCGCCAGCCGCGTGTTGCCGCCGTTGCGGATGATGTAGCTGTCGTCACCGGGGCGTCGGGTGATGGCTGGCGCCGCGTCCAGGCCGCGTTCGCGGATCGACGCCTTAATGTCCTCGTAAGCCGGATTGCGCTTCTTCCTTGGGTCGTGGTCGTAGGGGCGCAACTGATCCAGCGTCACGACCATCGGCGTGTCGGCAATCGGGTCGCTCAAGGCCGTGGCCGATGGGCCGTTGCGCTCGAACCCGGCGGCAAGCAGCTTGCCGGCCATGTCCTGGGACGTCATCTCAGCCATGACCGCACCCCTTGGCAGCCAGGGCCATGCGGGCCTCGCGCTCGGCACGGCGGATCTGCGCGCGGGCGTTGAGGGTCGCCCGGTGGTCGCTTGCCGTCGAACTGGTGTAGATCGCGGCGCAGCCTGCCTTGGTGAATTTGAGGTGTCCGCCCGGCGTGCGCTTGACGTGCCAGCCTTCACCCACGGCGAACTCGATCAGGGCGCGCAGCCGTTTGTGGCCTCGGGCCAGTTCATGTGCGTTCGCCACGGCCCCCTCCGGTTTCAAGAGGCCGCTGGGATCGACCAGACACCTGCGCGAGTCGGTTCCGCCACTGTGGGAACAGTTCGACGGCGAGCGCGCGCATCGTGTCGAGCGCCGCGGGAGCCACTCTGCCCGGTGGCTGGCGGTACTCGACCTGATGCACCGGCAGGCCGCGCGTCGCGGCGCGCGGATACGCTTCGATGGCTGGCACGTTGGTGGTCAGCACGCGGATGCCGGCGTGGTCCTGGAACAGATCGCGCAGGGCCTGCTGGATCAGTCGCGCGTTGGCGGACACCGGATGGACGCGGTTGATGAGCAGGTGCAGAGGCGGCGGTTCGATGCCCAGGTGCCTGTACGGTGCGATGTCCTCCAGCAACTGCATGGTGCCGCGCCGCAGCTCGCGGGCGGCGAGGATTTCCGGGGTCACGGGCGACAACGCGAGGTCGGAGGCGAGCACCGCCATCTCCAGCAGCACCGAGCGTGCGCCCTGGGTGTCGATCAGCACCAGGTCATAGAGAGGGGCAAGCACCGGCAGCAGGTGCAGCAGCCGCAGGCGCCCATCGGGCGCGTGCAGCAGCAAGGTGTTCAGCTCGCCCCGGTGGTCGTTGGAGAGCACCAGGTCCAGGCCCGCGATGATCGTGCGGGACACGAGCTGGCCGAGATCGCGCTCGTTGAAGGCCAGCAATTCATAGATGCCGCCTGCAGCGCGGTGGTCCAGTTCGTAGTAGGAGGACAAGGTAGGCTGCACGTCGAGATCGAGCAGCAGCACACGCAGCCCCGCATCCGCGGCGAGCCCGCCAAGGTTCGCGGCCGTGGTGGTCTTGCCGACACCACCTTTGGTTGAAATGATGGATACGACCTGCATGGCGTTCTCCGTGTGAGGATGGAAAGTCCGCGGGAGAACGGGTCAGGCCCGGTGGTTGACGCGCTCGGCGATCCACTGATCGATCTCGATGGAATCCCAGCCGACAGCGCGCACGCCCAGGCGCAGCGCCTGCGGGAACTGGTGTTTCTTCATCAGGTTGTAGATGTGGGCGCGCTTGAAGCCGGACTTCGCTTCGACTTCTTCGAGCCGCAGGATGCGGCGCTCGTTCGGTGGCAGTACAGGTGTTTGCGACATGGCGGTCACTCCTGAACGCTCAGTGGCGTTTGTTGGCGTGACCTCTATTCAATAGACATGGCTGCGGAAAGACATTGCAAATGCAATCTCCGCGACTGCACATACAAGCTGGAAAATCTCAGAGGGTGGCGCTATGCAGCCGGCGCCTGGCCGTGGCGAACTTGCCGTTCAATGTCCGCTCCGCGATCCCCATGACGCCACTGTGATGGGCGACCAAGGCGCTCACCACCGCCTCCTGGGTCTTGAAGCTGGAGTACGGCGTGCCCGAGGGGGACTGGCCGAGCATCAGCTCCAGCATGCCCCCGATGATGTTCAGGTAGGTGGCCTCGGCCCGATCGCTGATCGGGCATTGCGCGCAGGCAGGAATCACCGTGGACTGCTTGAGCAGCGCGTCGTGCTTGTCCTGCAGCTCGCGAAGTTGGCGCCTGGACTGCTCCAAGGCTGATTTGAGAGCCTGTCGTTCGACCAACATGGCTTGCCCGGTCTCCAATGAGATTACGGGATGAGCAATGCGTTCGCTGCGGGAGAAGAGGAAGCCGGGCCTGTGCTCAGGGTAGTACTGGCATATCCAGCGTTTCAGATCTATGTGACGAACCGTCAGATCAGGGGAGTCGATCAATGCGGCATCCTGCTCCGTGACGCCGTTCCGGCCAAACGGCAGTTCCCCATTGAGGATGCCATCGTAAATACGATCTGTGTACAACCGTAGCTCGCCCCATCGTGGGCAGTCCAACGACTGGGGCAGATTTCTCTGCGACGAGATCGAGGCCAGGATGGCACGCTTGAAGCGCAGCAGACCCGCCCAGCGGATAGATGCCTCGATTGGACGATAGAAGACCTTTGATGGCGGTGCATTGTCGTACATGCTCCCTTCTCCTTCCAGGAGAACTACATGGCACGCTCCTTTGTGACCAACACCCGATTGGCCAGTAGTTCTTGCCTGAGCGTGAATCCCAGGCATTTTTTGCTGTGGGAAAAGACGGAGCACTTTCCCGCTGACCGTCTCTGTCGGAAGCAATCACGTAAGCAACATGCAGATAGCTCACTCGTTGCCAGGAAGGCAACGAGTGACGATGCAAGTGCGATGGCGATGCTCACGATACCAGCGTCATCAGTCACACTGATCTTGGCAAAACCGATTTGGTATGACCTGATATACCAACGGTTTCACGGAGCACGAATGGTGGCCGATGTTGCGCGGCCTCCAAGATGGGCCAAAGAAATTTGTTGTCGCCATATCTGATCGGTATGAGCACATAGCGAGACAGCATCACCCCCGGATCTTGGCATTACGGCCGAAAACCGTGGATTCAGCGCTCCACAGCATGCTGTGAAACCCATCCATAGCTGGATGACAATGTCCTTTGGCGACACATCTCAATGGACTGCCAGATCATCTGATACATCGACCTTCATGCTGTTTTTCACCAGCAGCTGAGCAGCTTGCATAGCAGGCACCGGAAACTCCGATTGCACTGCAAGTTCGCCGGCCTCAAGACTCTGCGCAGTCACGAGCCGAGCCGCAAGATGCAGGTTCGTCGGGCCGACTGCCTCGATTGCTGGCAGCTTGCCCAAAGCATCGTAAGGCCGAAGAAGTGCATGGTAGATGTGCCAAGTATTGATGCTTCGTGGCACCTGCTTCAGGATGGCCTGAATCAGCTTGTGCTTGACGGGATCGAGTTGCCAGTCCGGGACGCGCTGCCCACGATTTCCCATGTGAATTGACAGCAGATTGCCCGCCTGAATCTCGTAGGTGATCCAGCGGCGTGATTTGCCAACCAGTTTGGCGTACTCGGCGACAGGCAAATTGTGCGGTGCCTCGAACGTTTCCAGCAATTGCATCCGCTCGCGCTGCGCTTCCGAGAGCCGGGGCCGCGCATACTCGGGAAGATGCACGGCAGACAGCCGGTGCACGGAAGCCGGTACGAGCGGCGCATCGGGGGTTGGAGCCACGACCAACTGGGGTGCGTTGGGGTCCATGACGGGCGGATGAGCGGCGGCCTGTCCGGGAATGGTAGGCAGACCTTGGAGCGTGATGGTCAGGTGCGTGCTGGCTGCCTCGACCTGATTTTGCTCGAACAGGTCCAGACGATCAGCCCAATCTTGCATCATGACGCGGCGCTGCTCGACGTATTCGGCGTGGTTGTAGGTCGCACTGATCTTGTCCGGGTCGGCATGCGAGAGTTGGGCATCCACCCATTTCGGCGGATAGCCCAGTTCATTCAACGCGGTCGAAATCGTGGCGCGAATGCCATGCCCGGTGAGTTGGTCCTCGTACCCCATGCGCTTGAGTGCGCCGTTGAACGTGTTCTCGCTGATGCGGCTCTTGAGGTTCCAATCACCGGGGATGAGATAGACCTGCGCCGGCTTGAACTTCTCCAGCAGATGCCGAACGATTTCCTGCGCCTGCAGCGACAACGGCACGATGTACGGTGGAATGTCAGAGAAACGCTGGCGCTTCTTCTTCGTGAGCTGCTTGCGTTGCTTAAGCCTCACCACGGGGATGATCCACAGACCTCGCTCCATATCGAACTGATCTGGCGTGGCATAGCGCAGCTCGCCGGTGCGCACCCCCGTCAGCATCAGCAACCGCAATCCCAGTCGTGTATTGGGGCGGCCACGGTACGTGCGCAGCGTCTGCAACATCGTCGGCAGTTCGGGCATGCGCAGAAATGGGTTGTTTTCGACCGGCGGCAGTGGCATCGCCACCACATCCAGATCCTTGGACGGGTTGTCACCCATGTCGGGCACCACCACCGATGCATACGTGAAGAGCTGCGTGAACCAAGTGCGCAGCTTCTCGGCCACCGAAAAAGAGCCGCGCTCTTCCACCCGACCGATGATGTCCAACAAGTGGGCGCGGGTCACGTCGTAGATGGCCATGTGACGCAGCAGGGGAAAGACGTCCTTCTTGAAGACGCGCTCGATCTGCTTGGGTGTGCTTTGCCGGCCTTCATTTTCCAGAGACAAGCTGCGGTGCGCCAACCACTTGTCATAGACAGCCTGAAAGGTGTGGTCGCCGGCCAGCACGATCGCGTGGCGCTTACGCTTGCGGTCAGAGTGTGGGTTGACACCCTTGGCCAGCAGCGCCCGTGCCTCGTCACGCAGTTCGCGGGCCTCTTTCAGGGAAAGGGCCGGATAACCGCCGAAGGAAATGCGTTCGCGCTTGCCGCCCCACGAGAAGCGGAAGTGCCACGCCTTGAAGCCGGTGGCTGAAATGTTGAGGTAGAGGCCGTCGAAATCGGCGATTGCATACGACTTGCCAGTCATCTTGGCTTGTCGAGCTTTGAGGTCTGTCAGCATGAGCCCAACTCCTGCGAAGCGAGTTGGATGCATGTTCCCCAGCGGGTAGCAGCTCCTCCAGCAACAATGCGGAGTTGGGAACCACCGCATTGCCGATGTACCACTCAATGTACCAGTCTGAAGCGGCTGGGAGTGGATTTTGCTGGATGTCAGTGGATGAGGGCTGGCTAAAAATCCTCAATCCTGACAATGACTTGCGACGTTCCCTGGCGTTCGGTGGAAGACCCTGGAAAGTCGAAGTGGAGCGGGTGATGGGAATCGAATCCGGTCCCTAAGCGGTTGATAGAAAAGACTTCCCTTTGAATGCTGCCGATCATATGGGCCGCACTGTGGGGCCAATGTTCGCCCATAGAATCGACATTTTCAAACCGCCCGATCTCCTACAGTTTCGACTCGTCGCACGCCGAGCACATTGAAGACCGCCTTCGCCACCGCATCTATCGAATCGGCAGTTACCGCGTCCACTGGTGGCCGCTCCGCCAATCCTTCGAGCGGTTCGGACAGGGCGCGATACAGCGTCCAGGCATCGACCTCGGGCATAGCCTGTAGCACGATCTGAGTCAGTCGCTGTTTCACCGGCTCGAGTTGCCAGTCGGGCAGTCTCTGCCCACGCGGCCCCACGTTCAGCGCCAACAGTCGGCGTGCCTCGATGTCCTTGTAGATCTGCTGGCGCGACTTGTTCGCCAGCCGGGCAAAATCGGACAGCGGCAGGTTGTGCGGTTGCTCGAAGGCCTCCAGCATTGCAGCACGACCGCGCTGAATTTCGGTATCGAGCGGCGTCCACCGCGTATCTGCACGCAGCGCAGCGGCCTTCCGAGCCAGGGTCTGGTTCACCGTCTCCATGCCGATCGGAATTTCCATGGACGGCGGGAGTTCGATCGATTCGATGCGTTCCTGTACGAACGCTTCCAGTTCGGCTGCAAAAGCTTGGGCATTCCGAATCTCGACGGTATTGGAGAAACGGCGCACCTCGTCCACCGTCACTCTCGGCAGGTGATCGGCGATGAATTTCAAGGTCTTGAGCATGGGGTGGTACCCCCTTGACGAACTAAACCCAGTATATTCTCGTTTGTCTCCTTTGTAAATTATGACAACTAATTGCCGAGTACGCGCGAGCGTGTGCGGCAGTCTCCGATTCCGATTAGATTTCGAATAAAAAATAAAACATGATGCTAGTTTCCGTGTCTCTTAATCCTGTGCCAGGCTCTTCGAGTGATTGGATTTAGTTATATATTTAAACTATGGGCGGAAATCCAAGACATCAGATAATCAAGCGGCTGCTGACGGGACTTCCCCGCGGGGCACCATTCGACCTCGCCACTCTCAGCCAGTTCGGGGTGTCGCCCCAGCTCGCTGCCTACTACGCCGAGGAGGGGTGGCTCGTGCGCCTGGCACAGGGCGTCTATGCGTTCCCGAACGACGATTTCGGCGTCCATGGCGCACTGCTGTTCCTGCAGAAGCGGGTGCCGGGCCTGCACGTCGGCGGCAAGAGTGCCCTGGCCCTGCAAGGCGTGCGGCACAACCTGGGCAGCCAGGACACGCTGGTTCTGTGGGGCGACAACCGTTTCGCGTTGCCGTCATGGTTCACTTCGCGCTTTCCGGCACGCTACGTCTACGCACGGCTGTTCGATTGGCCAAACACGCGCCTGGCTGACAAAACCCTCACCACGCCACCGGGCCTGTCCGAATCTCTGCGGGTCGCAGTGCCTGAGCGCGCCGTCCTGGAACTGCTGTACGAGGCCGGCGTCAAGCAAAGCCTCGAAGAAGCGCGCAACCTTTTTGATGGACTGCGTTCGCCTCGCAGGGATCTGCTCGGGCAACTGCTGTCTTGCTGCACCAACGTGAAGGCTGTGCGCCTGTGTTTGACCTGGGCACGTGAGACGAACCTCGTGGACGTCGATGCCCTGCTGGCGCAGTACCCGATCCGCACCGGCAGCACCAGGCGCTGGATGAGCCGGCTCGACGACGGCACCTTGCTGAGCCTGCGTCCCCATGGATAAGACTTACGCGGACACCGTTCGCCTGCTACTGGCCGTCACGCCCGACGTGTTCGCCGGCGACATCTTCGCCATGAAGGGCGGCACGGCCATCAATCTTTTTCTGCAGGATATGCCACGCCTGTCGGTGGACATCGACGTGGTGTACGTCCCGTGGCAGACGCCGCGCGATGAGGCGCTGCGCGCGATCAACCAGGAGCTGGCCGCCATTGCGAAGCGGGTCGAGCCGCTCGGCGTGCAGACACGCCTCATTCGCAGCAAGGACTTGGGGGATACCAAGCTGATCGTCGAGAACGACACCAGCCAGGTGAAGATCGAGGTCAACGTCGTGTTTCGCGGCACGGTACTGCCCGCCGAACGGCGACCGCTGAGCGTCAGGACCAGCGATCTGTTCGGTGTCGAGCTCGACGTGCCGATCCTGGCATCGGACGAGCTTTACGCCGGCAAGTTGGTCGCTGCGCTCGATCGACAGCATCCGCGCGATCTGTTCGACGTGTGGCAGCTCTACGAGTCCGGTGGCATCACTAGCGGCATGATCGAGTGTTTCGTGATCTATCTGGCCGGACACAATCGCCCGCCTCACGAAGTGCTATTCGGCAACGACAAGGACATCGCCAGCGAATACGAACGGGCTTTCGTCGGCTTGACCGAAGTCGCCTGCTCCCTGGAAACGCTGCTCGATGCCCGCGCACGACTGCGGCGAGAGCTGCCGCGGCTGCTGAGTCCGGCGCACAAGCGATTTCTGAGCGGGCTGGTGCGCGCGCAACCCGACTGGTCGCTGGTGCGATGTCAGCACGCGGCGCAACTACCAGCCCTGCGCTGGAAGCTCAGCAACTTGGAAACCTTCCGCGATCGGCGCCCCGAGGACTTCGCCGCTCAAGCCGGCGCACTCGATGTCGGTTTGGGTCAAACCTGACATCAGGCGGATCTGTGTACTCATTGGCATAATATACCGATCCTCCTCTACTCAAGCCATCGTCACGGGAGCCCCTCAACCATGCCGACGCGCAACGTAGTACTCAGCGAGCATCAACACGATCTCGTCGAAGCCTTGGTGGAATCGGGGCGCTACCAGAACGCCAGTGAAGTGCTGCGGGAAGGCCTGCGCCTGATCGAGCAGCGGGAACGGCTCGAAGCAGCCAAGCTCAAGGCCCTGAAAGAGGTGGCCGACCAAGGCTGGGCCGCAATCGCTGCCGGCGACTACACAGATGTCGCCGAAGACCAGATCGAAGGCTTCATCGACCAGTTGAGTGAGCAGGCGGCTAGACTCGCACACACTGCAGACTGATGGCCGGCTACCGGCTGTCAGGCCCAGCCAAAGCCGATATCGTAAAAATACTTACGTGAACTGAACGGCAATTTGGAGAGACCGCGCGCATACGTTACGCAACCCTGATCACGGCGGCTCTGCGCGATATCTCCAGCTGCCCTGACAGGGTTGGCAGCATCCTTCGCCCCGAACTTGGAGAAGGTGTTCGATCCTGGCACCTGAGGCTCAGTCGGGAACGCGCACGCACTACGGTTGGCATCGTGCGCCGGCCGAGGCATTTCCTGATCTATCGGATGGAGGGTGGCCTAGTGGTCATGGCCGTGTACTGCATGACGCCATGGAGTTGGTGCAGCACTTGGACCCTGAAAAGTCGTGGGATTAGGAGCCCTGACATCCGTGGAAAATCGACTGCTTTCGGCCTATTCTGTTGAAAAACTCGTGATGGCTGCGCGGTTTCTCTTTGCCAATTGGTGGTTGGCGTGTTCTCCCTGTACGCATGTACAGCTACATTTCTCAAGATCGATCTGATTCCTCAGATCGGTGCGGTATCTGCCGCTTTCGGCATCAACCAAGCTGCCATTCTTCGCAAATCTGGGCGCTCGCTGCCATCAGGAACTCATCGCGAGCGCCTTTGAGGCCACGTAGCCGTAAGCGATCCAACCACAGAATGCGTTTCAAGTGCGCGAACAGCATCTCGATTTTCTTCCGATGCCTGCGCGATGCAGCGTACTGTGGTGTCTTCGAAAGCGCTCGTGCGAGTTCGCGCGCTGACTCATGAACCTGGCGTGCGATCTTTCGCATCGGCGTGTTCGGACAACATCGCGACTTCAATGGACAGACTTTGCAGTCATGTGTGCTGGCACGATAGATAATGGTGTCGTCCTTCGTAATGGTCGCTCGCAATGTTGAGGGCTTCCGTCGGTCAGCACGCATGACCTTACCTGCCGGGCAACGATATTCCTTTTGCTGTTCGTTCCAAGCGAAATCACTCCTCGAGAACGTACCATCAGTTCTTTCGCTCTTGTCCCAGACCGGCACATGCGGCTCGATTCCTTTCTCTTCCACCATCCAGCCCAACATTTCGGAATTGCCGTAGGCTGTATCGCCGATTAGACGCGCCGGCTTCACGTCAAAGAGGTCCTCCACGCGATCGATCATCGTCCGCGCAGCTTCGACTTCATCTGTTCGATACGCTGGCGTGGCCTCGACATCTACAATGACTCCAGCCTTCACGTCGATCAGGTAGTTGGTTGAATAAGCGTAAAAGGCAGGCCCTCCGGGCGCCGCCGTCCATTGCGATGCCGGATCGGTCAAGGACACGTTCTTTGGCGGTTTGCGCTCCTCTTCTGACGCATCCAGTGCCTCTAGATACTCGCGCACCGGACGGGAGATCGAAGCCTTGCGCTCCCAAGCCGCTTCCACGCCGGGCACGCCTCGCTGGCGATTTGCATCCGCCTTGATGACGCTCGCATCGACGGCAAATCCTTCTCCACCGACCAACCCCTCAGCCATGCAGCGCTCGAGCACTTTCTCGAATACGAACCGAAGAGTGTCGTTGTCGCGAAATCTTCCGTGCCTGTTCTTCGAGAATGTCGAGTGATCCGGTACCGCATCTTCCAGGCCCAGCCTGCAAAACCAGCGGTATGCCAAGTTGAGATGCACTTCCTCGCAGAGCCGACGCTCGGAGCGAATACCAAAACAATAGCCAACGATCAGCATCCGAATCAGAAGTGCTGGGTCTACAGAGGGACGGCCAGTGTGGCTGTAGTGCGGGGCCAGATACTGATGCAGCTCGCTCAGATCGAGAAAACGATCGATGCCGCGTAATAGGTGGTTGATGGGGACGTGGTCTTCGAGATTGAAGGCGTAGAACAACGGCGCTTGGCCTGCATCCTGTCGTCCCATCATCCGGTTAGCTTCCAGTCACCTGATAGGACGTAGTGGACCAGCTTCCGCAGCTTAGTTCAATGGAGTTTTTCAACAGAATAGGCCAGAAGCGGGCATCACCGCGCTGGTTCTCTTCGAAATGGCACAACCGCCTTCGTGGCAAGCAATATCCTACCTTGCTATCGACTAGGAAGCGAAAACCATACGACGAATCTCTTTCACGGAGGCTGAGGGTAGATTCAACGCATCTATGTCCTGCCGCAGAATCCAGTTCCGTGCGTCGCTCTGAGACATATCCGTACGACGAGGCAGTGCGCGCAGTTTTCCTGCCGTGTATCTGGACAAGCCAAGCCCCATGAAGCTGATCATAGTCGGCGAGCAAGCACCAACCTCGAGGTACATCGGGACAGAAGGAATCGATGCAATCAGTTCAGGTCGCTTGTTGTCCTTCAATACCTGCTCAAGCACAGCGTTGTAGCAAGAGAACAATCGCACATACTTAAATCTCAGATCGCTTTCAATCTCCGTCAACATTTCTCGAATGACCGTCGCATAGTTCGGCGTTTTCCCCTGTTTCTCTCTATATTGGTAGCTCGCCTCAATAATCATCTGTCGTCGCCGATCTGAAAGCCGCGTAGATTAGCCGGTCTGAAGATCGAGTCTTCTTCATCCGTTTTCTTCGGATGAGATTTATCTAACACTTCTTGTTCTCCTCGATGTTGTTCCCGCTGGC
>Ga0172382_10003531_pt1 | contig 24675 bp, 20 predicted proteins | sample Leawel138RmetaG_FD_122245 | JGI IMG/M metagenome (GOLD analysis project Ga0172382, IMG submission 122245) | Leachate microbial communities from a municipal landfill in Southern Ontario, Canada - Leachate well 138R metaG | ecosystem: Engineered > Solid waste > Landfill > Unclassified | place...
ATACCTTCTTTTTGTGTAATTCCTTCTCCAATGATTTTGCCACTGTACTCGATACCGTAAGTGATGGTAGGCCATCCGTAGTTTTTTCCCGGTTTGATAAGGTTGACTTCATCACCGCCCCGTGGCCCCATCTCACTGAGCCAGAGTTCACCGGTAACAGGATGGATATCCAGGCTCTGTGGATTACGGTGACCATAGCTGTATATCTCAGGAAGTGCTCCTTCAGTTCCGATAAATGGATTTCCCGGTACGGGCTCACCTTCTGTGGTGATATGTATCACTTTACCGTGGGCGGTATCAAGTTTTTGGGCGTTAGGACGGGTGGCCAGGTCAGACCGCTCTCCGGTCGTTACGAAGATATGTCCGTTTTTATCGAACAAGAGACGGCTACCGAAGTGCATACTATTGTCGAAATAGGGAATGGCACGGTAGATGATACGAAAATCTTCTATCTTGGTTTCATCTTCGGAAAGCCTCCCTTTTCCCACTGCTGTGAGTGAGCCTTGGGGAGTTCGCTCTGCAAAAGAGAAATAGAGCATCCTGCTGTTGTCGAAATCGGGTGCAGGAGCCACATCTAATAACCCTCCCTGATTCCGGTCGTCCACTTCAGGAAAACCGGTGATGGGAGAACTTACATTACCGGTAGTAGTAGCGATACGCATAGCACCCCCTTTTTCGGTGATGGCCAATCGACCGTCAGGAAGTGTCGTGACTGCCCATGGTTTAACTAATCCGTCTGCAATAACGATAGCTTCATAAGGAGTGGTTGTTTTGACACCTGCCACACGGGTCTGTCCCTCAAAAGCGGGCTTAAAATCGGGGCTATTGGGTCTTTCAGTCTCTACCGGAGGCAGAACCTCTGTTCGCTGTTCTTCTTCGTTTGTTTTCGATGCTTCACATGAAGCCGAGAGCAACACAAAAGCCGATAAAAAAAGTGCTGTAATCTTTAAATAGTTCATAGGACTGTGATTTATTGTAATCTGATTGTTTTGAATAGAAAGTTATCCGAAACATATCACTACCCTTATGTGGATTGTGATCAAAATAACTCATTTTCTTTAACAATACGTAAATCACAATTGTTCAATATCATGAGATACATAATTGGCTGTAAACTATTTTGATGTATCTTTGTCCCTATCGTAGTAGTACTAATTTTAGAATTTATGCTTACATACAATGTTCAACTAAGGAAAGAAGAGGAAGGCGGATATACAGCGATTGTTCCGGCTCTTCCCGGCTGTATTACCTATGGTGAGACGGTGGATGAGGCCATTGCGATGGTAAAGGAAGCCGTGGAATTATATATTGATGAACTTACAGATCGCGGAGAATCAATACTTACTTGACTTCCACCTCAATCCACTGCGAACGATCGGGTGGCGCGGGTACGGTGACTTGCGGGCGGGGATTGGCTTTGAGCTCTTCAAGCAGCACTTCGACAGCTTTCTCGACGGAAGGATCGTTTCCCTTGGCCAGTTCTTCGGGGCGATCAATCACCTCTATATCGGGATAAACGCCGATACCTTCGATGATCCATTCACCGGTTTTATCATAGATGCCGAAGCGGGGGACGGAAATATAGCCGCCGTCTACCAGACGGGCGTTGCCGGAGATGCCGACCAGTCCTCCCCAGGTGCGGGTACCGATCAGCTTACCTTCACCGGTCTTCCGGAAAAAATAGGGGAAAGCGTCACCACCGGACGAGGAGTAACCGTTGATCAACATTGCTTTGGGACCGTCATGCGCAATACCGGGTGTTTTCATCGGTTGTGGCAATCCGTTGCGATGCCAGTAAACGAGAGTACGGCGGTTGAGCAGGTCGATCATCCTGTCGGGGATGAAACCGCCGCCGTTGTAACGGTCGTCGATGATAAGCGCCTCTTTATGATGATAGGCATACATTCCTCTAAAAAGCTCACGATTGCCTTCAACAGCTGTGTTGGGCACGTGGATATAGCCAATCCTGCCGTCTGAAAGGCGGTCGACCATCTCCCTGCGCCGGTTTACCCAGTCCATATACCTGAGTTCCTGCTCACTGGTGATGGTTTTGACGTTATAACTCTTTGCTCCTGAAGCTGAAGGATTATTGTTGACGGTCAGTTCGATATGACGATCTCCAAGATTTTCGAGTAATTCATAGGGATTTTGTGCGGTGGTAAGCTCCTGCCCGTTGATCCGGATAATATAATCGCCTTCTCTTACATTGATTCCACTCTCGGTGAGAGGGGAGCGGCGGCTTTCGTTCCAGTTCTCGCCGGGATATATTTTCCGGATTTTATAACGTCCGGCAGATAGGTCGGCTTCGAGTTCGGCTCCCAGAAGCCCGCCGTCTATACGGTCTACCCGGGCGATATCGCCCCAGTCCACATAGGCATGGCCGGTATTGGTTTCACTCACTATCTCGTTGAGGATATAGTCGAGATCGAACCGGCTGGGCAGGTAAGGGAGAAGTGCGCCATAACTTTCCCGAATAGCTTTCCAATCAACTCCATGCAAATTGTTCACATAGAAATAGTCGCGGAAGATACGGAAAGCGTCGGCATAGATCTGGTTCCACTCGGCACGCGGATCGATCTTCATATTGAGGTTGTCGAGATTGATCGTACCTGCACCGGCCTGTTGTCCTGTTTGATTCTTTGCCACACCCCAGTTGTTACCCCGGCGATAGATAAATGATTTACCGTCGGCAGCAAGAATACCGTAACCGGCTCCGTCGAGAATCTCTTCGGTTTTCTCATTCTTGATATTGTAGCGCATGATTTTATTGCCGGAGGCGTAGAGGAGTCCCTCTTCCACGGTACCGATAATACGGTAGTTGCCGGGTTGAAGAGGAAGGGCCTGTATCCGGTCTTGCACGTTATCCATATTGATTTCCACTTTTACCTCTCCGGATACTGACTGGTTATTGTCATCCCCTTTGCTACCTTCTTTGGCAGTATCGTCTTTTCCATTGCCATAAGGTTCCCTGTCTTCTTTGTAGGGAGTGAGGGTTGTACCGTCATCTTGTAGTGGAAGGGCGTAGATGCGGGTAGCGTTATTGTAGAGGTAATCGAACTCGAAACTGCTGAAAGCAAGATTGAAATCACGGTTGGAGGTGAAAAAGAGAAATTTTCCGTCGCGACTGAATACCGGGTTGTTATCGGAAAAGGTAGCATCGGTAAGTTGAAATCTACGGCCGGAGGTCAGCTGATATACCCAGAGAGCCGACTGATAGTTGGGAGATGATTTGCTGTAAGCTATCCAGTCGCCGTCGGGCGAAAAAGCGTAATCCCTGATCTCTTCTGCAGTTGCTTCGTCGATAACGGTTTGTCTGCCCGAGGAGACATCTACCAGCCAGAGCTTCATGGTACGGTCGCTGTAGACAAGGTGGGTATTGCGGGGCGACCATTCGGCGGTATGTTTCCAGGCTGCAGAGTTACGGGTAATTTGTCTTGGTTTGGCATCCTCTTTATTTTCGAGCAGGTAAAGTTCGTATTCACCTGTCGCATCTGAATAGTAGGCTATTTGCTTACCGTCGGGCGACCAGACGGGAGAGATCTCACGGATACCCTGCGTATTGGTGAGATTTTGTATTTTCCCTTTTTCTACCGGAACGCTATAGATATCACCTCTTGCCTCGAAGAGGGCCCGTTTACCGGTGGGTGAAAGGGTATAATTGCTGATAAAATCCTTGACGCTCCTGAAATAGGGCTGCAGATTGGGGTTGTCGTAGTGGATGGCGACGGTGATCTTGCGGCTCTCTCCTGATGCGAGATCCAACACATGGAGATATCCTCCGTTCTCATAAGCCAGCTTGCCATTACGGCCGGAGGGCCACATCACGTCGAAGTCGCTATGGCGGGTAACTTGTTCATTTTCGCCGGTACTCACGTTATAGCACCAGATGTTGAGGCGTGTATCACGGTCGGATGCATAGAAGATATGATTGCCGTGCCACACGGGCCATTGGTCGGAACCGGCCCACTGGGTAATCTGTTTTGAGCGGTTATTTGCCAGGTCGTATGTCCATAGCTCTGTGGCACGCCCTCCTTTATACCGTTTCCAGGTTCGGAACTCGCGGTCGACCGGTGTAAAACAGAGCTGCGACCCGTCGGGTGAGAAGGTGGCAAATCCGCCGTTGACAATGGGGAGTGGCTCTTCAAATCCTCCGTCGATACTGACAGTGAAATAGCGTCCGTTGCGATCGCCGAAGCTGGTGCGGTTAGCCCGGAAGAGTATCCGTTTGCTGTCGGGTGTCCAATCGAGTACTACATTGTCGAATCCTCCTCTTGGCGGCATCTCCCCCACAGAATTGTAGAAAGTGAGTTGCCGTGCCGTGCCTCCTTCGGAGGGCATGACCCATATCTGGCGACTGCCGGAATATTCGGCTGAAAAAGCAATCCATTTCCCGTCGGGTGAGATTTTGGGGAACAACTCGATACCGGGATGTGAGGTAACTCTTTTTGCGATACCTCCGCCGGCGTTTACTGTCCAGATATCACCTGCATAGACAAACGTAATGAGGTTTCCATTGATGTCGGGATAACGTATCATACGAGCATCATCTATTGCCGAAATCTGTAAAAAAAGAAAGCTTGAAAAAATAAGAATAGTTAGTTTTTTCATACGACTAAAATTATTGACTTTCTATTTCATTAGATTTTTTCTTCGCTCAACATAGTCAAAACAAGTTTTTCCTCTGTGTTCACTTATCGAAAAAATTCAAATGTATCGTATGGAACTCGCATTTAATCATGAACTTGGGTGAAATCATTTTAATGCTCGTTTCATACGACTAAAATTATTTATTTTCAAAGGTGTCGTATGGAACTCGCTTTTAGTCATGTTCTTGTGTGAGAACAATTCTCATGCTCGTTTCATATGTCATTTTTTGATGAGCAAATTTACTGTTTTTTTTAATAAATTCCCTGTTTTCAGTTATTCAATCAAATTATGGAAATTTTTCCGTAATTAAAGTTGGAAGTGAATTATTATTATTTTACATTTGTAGCGTATAACCTACTTAATTGAAAGAACTGCTAATATGACACGTAAACTTTTAATCAGGGACCTCACATTACGTGACGGTCAGCAATCGGCTTTTGCCACGCGAATGAACCAGTCGCAAGTCGACAGAGTATTGGCTTATTACAAGGATGCCAACTTTTACGCAATGGAAGTTTGGGGAGGAGCTGTTCCCGATTCGGTAATGCGTTTTTTGAATGAAAATCCTTGGGATAGATTAGAAAAAATCCATCATGTTGTTGGTGGAGTCTCTAAATTGACCGCACTTTCCCGTGGTCGGAATCTTTATGGTTATGCTCCTTATCCTGATGAAATCATCGATGGTTTTTTCAAAAATGCTGTCGCTTCGGGATTGGATATCATGCGTATCTTTGATGCCTTGAATGATGTGGACAATATCAAATCGAGTGTCACATCAATTAAAAAGTATGGAGGAATGGCTGATTGTGCAGTTTGTTACACCATAGATCCGAAATATGATGAGGCGCCTTCATCAGAAAGTAAAAAAAGTGGATTATTTGGATTCTTTTCCAGAAAAAAGGAGATTGCGGATCCTGTTCAAAAACTTATTTTTACCGATGATTACTTTTTAAACAAAGCAAAAGAAATGTTAGCCTTGGGTGCTGATATGATTACCATAAAGGATATGAGTGGATTGATACCACCCTCACGGGTAGCTACATTGATACCCATGTTTAAACAACAGCTGAAGGTGCCTATCGATTTTCATACCCACTGTACTCCGGGATTTGGATTGGGAGCTGTGCTCACCGCTATCATCCATGGTGTGGATATTGTGGATACTGTCATCTGGAATTTTGCCGGTGGTCCGGCAGCTCCGGCCATAGAGTTAATCTATATTTTTTGCAAGAAGCTGGGTGTTGAGTTGGATGTGAATATGGAGGCTGTGGCGAAGATCAATGAAGAGTTATTTGATATTCGTAATGAATTAGAAGCATACGATGCTGTAAAACAGTTTCCAAAATCATTTAATCCGTTGACCGATATCCTTCCTTCTAAGATTGATAAGGAGTTTGATCTAGCTATTGAAGCAGCTAAACGTAATGATGAAGTAGCATTGCTGGATGCTTGCCATACCATTGAAGCTTATTTTAATTTTCCAAAAGCCGACGAACGTGTTAAGGAGGCAGAGATCCCCGGTGGGATGTACACCAATATGGTCGCCCAGTTGAAACAGGTCAACTCGCTTGACATTCTTCCTGAAGCAATGAAGTTGATCCCCAGTGTCCGCCTTGATGCCGGTTTACCCCCCTTGGTAACACCCACTAGCCAGATCGTGGGAGCACAAGCTGTGAGCTCGGCATTAAACCTGAAGAACGGCCGTCCCAAATATGCCAACCCTTCTAATCAGTTTGTATCACTTGTAAAAGGGGAGTACGGAAAAACACCTGTGCCGATAGATCCCGAATTCCGGTTGCAAATTGCCGGTACCCTGGAAGAAACAGCTTATGACACCTCGGTCTACAAACGTCAGGAAAATCCTTTACTGGAAGAGTATGGAGGGGTTCTTCTGGCAAAAGATGAGAAAGAAGAGCTACTGCTGGAATTATTTCCTACTGTCGCTGCAAATTATTTGAAAGGAGAGCGACAGAAAGAGTGGGAGAACAGACAAGCTGAAAATCATTCTCCGGGACAGGAAAGAGAGGCATTCTCCGAACAGACGCTCCTGCAAACAATCGGAAATAAGGTTACAGAAGTGCAGAAGGCTATCAATCCTCCGATGAAAGGTGAGCGTATGGAATCTCCTAAAGGATATTGTGTAATGTGTCCGATGCCGGGTAATATTTTACAGATTGCTGTAAAAGAAGGAGATAGAGTGGAGAGAGGTGATAATGTTCTTGTGCTTGAGGCTATGAAAATGGAAAATGATATTGCATCGGAAGTTTCAGGAACTATACACCAGATCTTTGTTCACCAAGGGGAGACGGTGATGGAAGGAATGCCGTTAATAGAAATTATCTGATGGGAAATGCTATTTTTTGAACATCCTCTATTTTTATTTGTTGAATAATTGAAGTTCTCTGCGATTTTAATCGTGGAATTGTTCATATCAAGGAAAACCGGTGCATTCTGTGTCGGGGATTTCTCTTTGGAGCCGGTTATTTAAAAAGTATGGAAGAAAATAGAGAAGCAATCAGTATCCGTGAACTGGATAGATCCAATTATCCCGAATTCAGAAGCGAGCTGACAGCGCTTTATCTCCAGGCTTTTACTACCGGTGAGTATGCCCAATATATCGCTTCCGAAACGGTGGAAGCCACATTGGACGGTATAATGCAGGATGGATCCGGCCGTATGGCATTCGCCGGCGAACGGCTCGTAGGATTGCTTGCCGCCTTCCCGTTAAAGAGAGAACCGGATTTCCCTGTGGACAGATGTCCCGATATTCCTGTCGAACAAGCAATCTATATAGCGGAGGTGATGGTGCACGCCGATTACCGGGGTAGGGGAATTGCTTCGCAGATAGTGGAGAGTTACTTGCATAGGAAGCCGGAAGAATATTCACATGCGGTGATCCGGGTATGGGAAGAGAATAGACCGGCATTGAATCTTTACAGAAAATTGGGATTCGCGCCTGTGGCAGGAGTTTCACAAAGGAAGTTGAATGTGGAGGGGGAGGAATTTGTGATGAGGAAAATTTATCTGTTGAAATTGCTTTTATGAAATGGAGATTTGACTTATACCGATTTTCAATTGACTCTCTCAAATTTTGAATTTAAAAAAAATAAAATGAAAGAATTAATTACCAAAACAATTGATCTGCGATCCGGCTCGCCGGAAGAGAAACGACAGGAGATCCGTGATTATTTCCTGAAGACCTGGGCAATCGATGAGTTATTATATACACAGTTGAAGTCAGACGATGTGTTCTATATGCGGGGAGACCCGTTGCGCCATATCATTCTCTTCTATCTGGGGCATACGGCTGTCTTCTTCATCAACAAGCTTTATCTGGCAAAGATCATCGACCACCGTATCAATCCTAAGTTTGAATCTATTTTCGCGATTGGCGTGGATGAGATGAGTTGGGATGATCTGGATAATAATCATTACGACTGGCCGCCGGTATCGGAAGTGCGCACTTATCGTGATAGGGCGAAAGAGTTGATCCTGAGTGTGATCGATAATACACCCTTTGAACTTCCGATCGGTTGGGAGAGTCCTTTCTGGATTGTGATGATGGGAATAGAACATGAACGGATACACTTGGAGACATCGTCGGTACTGATCCGTCAGTTGCCGTTGGATCAGGTGGTAAAAGGATTGTTTGGAGGGCGGTGCGATACCAGTGGTGAGGCGCCGGTGAACGAATTGACGGCGGTGGCCGGTGCTACAATGAGATTGGGAAAATCGTCAGATTACCCGCTGTATGGCTGGGACAATGAGTATGGCTCCTATGAAGAGGAAGTAGCCGATTTTTCGGCATCGAAATACCTGGTTTCCAACAAGGAGTTTCTGGAGTTTATAGACGATAAGGGCTATGAGACGGAGGATTACTGGACCGAAGAGGGATGGAACTGGCGTAACTTTAAGCAGGCGCAGATGCCGTTATTCTGGCGGAAGGGTGAAGAGGGTTACCGGTTGAGACTGGTGTCCGAAGAGATAGCCATGCCCTGGAACTGGCCGGTGGAGGTGAACTATCTGGAAGCGAAAGCCTTCTGTAACTGGAAGAGCGCGAAGACGGGAGGTAGCTTTAGATTGCCCACTGAAGCAGAATGGTACCGCCTGCATCAGCTGACAGGATTGGCAGAGGTGACAGAGTGGGGAAAGGCACCGGGCAATATCAATCTGGAGCATTTCACGTCGCCATCGCCTGTGGATATGTTTGAGCAGGGAGGTTTCTTCGATGTGGTGGGTAATGTGTGGCAGTGGACGGAGACGCCGATCACCGGTTTTCCCGGTTTTAAGGTACATCCGATGTATGACGATTTTTCCACACCGACTTTCGACGGAAAGCATAATTTGATAAAGGGTGGTTCATGGATATCGACCGGTAACGAGGCGACCATTCACTCGCGGTACGCTTTCAGACGCCATTTTTATCAACATGCCGGATTCAGGTACGTGGAATCGGATACTCCGCTGGTAATACAACAGGCAGATTATGAGACGGACGAAGAGGTGACACTCTCCTGCGAAAACAGTTGGGGCGAACCCCGGGACAATGAGCCTCTGTTTACTCTCCGGCTGGCAGAACTGGTGGATGAGGTGCTGAAAACCAATACTGCGGCACCTATCCTGGATCTGAATGCCGATACGGGACGGCTTGCATTTGAACTGGCCCGGAAATATAAGGATGTGACGGCCCTCGACTTTACCGCACGCATGATAAGAATTCCGATCCAACTGCAGGAACAAGGTTATGTGCGCTATACGGCGAAGGATGAAGGTGAATTGCTGTTCTATCGTGACATTGTGTTGACCGATTTCGGATTGACGGAAGCGAAAGACAATATTTTGTTTATGCAGGCGGATGCCATGAATTTGAAACCCAACTATTCGGGGTACGATCTGATTATCATACCTGCATTACTGGAAGAGCTAAGTGACCCGCTGTTGTTCCTGTCGCATATCCACGAACGTTTAAACGACAACGGTTGGCTGATATTGGCGTCGGATTATGAGTGGGATACCGCCAGGACACCGCGAGATAAATGGCCGGGAGGCTTTAAGAAAGACGGTGAACCGGTGACATCACTCGATGGTATAAAAGAAACCCTGGCATCCCGGTTCGATCTTATCTCAGATCCTCACGAAATTGGCAGGACAATAAAAAGATCGTCCCGTCTGACTGAAAACCGGACATTACAGGTCACCATCTGGAAAAAGAGATGAATACTTAATTAAACCAGCGGGTGAGGGAGTTGAAGATATTTTCGCTCTCTCTCCGCTTTTTTTCACGGGAACTATTGTCCGGAGCAAGTATTCTCAAGCCTTGGTGAATAGTTTCTACCTTGATCTCGTTGTCGGTGCTTACCGGCTCGCCATCCACATGCATGACACCCGCATGAGAACGTTTAATCAGTAGGTTGCGGGTGACCAACGAAGTCATCTTGCTATTTTTATCGATATTATTGGTAAAGAGTTGAAGGGTAGTTTGCGGTATCTCTATCGCGTTGAGAGGCTTCAGGATGGATACATTCATCATGCCGTCGTCCATACTGGCTCCCGGTGCGATATGCGCGTCGTTGCCGTATTGTGATGCATTGGCACAGGTAAGGATAAAAGCACGCTCGGTAATAGTTCCTTCGTCGGAGGTGATCTCATACTCTTCCGAGCGGAAGTCGACCACACTCTCGAGGATATTACGCACGTAACCCAACGGCCCCCGCTTCTTGCCCTCGGCAAACCGGTCGCTGACAAAAGCATCGAAGCCGAAACCGCAGGTACAAAAGAAAATATGTCCGTTAGCTATACCGTAATCGATGGTGCGGGTGTGTGCCTGAAGGATGATGTTGATGGCTTTTTCCGTATCCAGGGGAATACCCAGTTCCCTGGCCAATCCATTTCCCGAACCCGATGGAATGATTCCCAGTGTAGTGTCGGTATGCACCAGCGATTTAGCTACCTCGTTTACCGTACCGTCTCCACCGGCTACAAGTACATACTTGTAATTTTCTTTTGCAGCTTCCCGCGCTATCTCCGTGGCATGGTCGGGATAACCGGTGATGCGGATAAAGATATCAAATTTCCGCTGGTCGAATGCTGCGGCCACTTCTTCGGGAATGTTTTTCTTGGATTCCGTACCCGAAATAGGATTGATGATAAGGCATATCTTTTCTTTTGCCATCTGTGTTGTGATTTGACTTTGTTCTTTGCTTCCGTACCTTGACAAGGTTCAGATAAGAGGGTCTGGTGTCAGTTGCTCTGAACCGCTTAGGTAGTATCATATAAACAACCATCTCACTGTTTTGTTTTAACCCTTTTTATTTCTCCTTTAGCGCTTTGTTTTTTACATCAAACAAGCTTGTCATTTTCCTCGGCTTTCACTATATTTGTACTCCCGTTCACGATTTATCCCGGAACAACACATATTTATATGCAATCTACTTTTATTCTGATCGTAATAGTTGTCTATTTCGGCCTGTTGATGCTGATATCCTGGCTTACGAGCCGGAAAGGCTCGGGGAACGACACTTTCTTCCGGGCCAACAAATCATCCAAATGGTATGTGGTGGCTGTGGCAATGATCGGCACATCCATCTCGGGGGTGACATTCGTCTCCGTGCCGGGGATGGTGCGTAACCTCGACATGAGCTACATGCAGATGGTGTTTGGCTTTTTCTTCGGCTACCTGGTGATCGCCTATGTCCTCTTGCCGCTTTACTACCGGTTGAACCTGACCACCATCTATGGTTATCTGGATCAACGGTACGGGCCAAAATCCTATAAGACGGGGGCCTGGTTCTTCCTCATCTCGAAGATTGTGGGTGCCGCGGCGCGGCTCTACCTGGTAGCCTTTATCCTGCAAAGGCTGGTGTTCGATACCCTGGGGGTGCCTTTTGTGATTACGGTGATAGGGATTATCCTGATAATCTGGCTTTATAGCCATAAGAGCGGCATCAAGACGATCATCTGGACAGACTGGCTACAGACTATTTTGTTTATCACCGCCCTGGTATTGATCGTGTGGCAGATAGCCATGCGGTTGGATCTGGATTTTAGCGGACTGGTGACGACAATCACCCACAGTCCCCATTCCCGTATTTTTATCTTTGACGACTGGGCGAGTACGCAGAATTTCTTCAAGCAGTTCTTCAGCGGGATGTTCATTACGATCGTGATGACGGGATTAGACCAGGACCAGATGCAGAAAAACCTGACGATCGGCACATTGAAAGACGCGCAGAAGAACGTGGTGTCTTACGGGCTGGCATTCGCACCCATTAATTTTCTTTTTCTCTCCCTGGGGGTATTGCTGATTGCTTATGCAGAGCATAACGGTATTGTATTGCCTGCAGTGTCGGACAATATCCTTCCGGTAATCGCGAGCGAGTACCTTGGGCAAACGGTACTGGGAATTTTTATAGTGGGGATCGTTGCCGCTGCCTTTTCGAGTGCGGACTCGGCGTTGACGGCACTCACCACCTCCTTCTGTGTGGATATCCTGAATATGAAGCCGGTCTCCCAGACAAAGGACCGGGAACAAAAGGATATCCGTACCAGGAGAATGGTACATGTGGGGGTTAGTGCCGCCTTCGTGCTGATTATCCTGTTGATTGAAGCAATTGGCTCGGACAGTATTATCACCGCTATCTACAAGCTGGCTTCCTACACTTACGGGCCGTTACTGGGTCTTTATCTCTTCGGGCTTTACAGTAGAGTGAAGCCGACGGACAAATGGGTTCCCTATGTGGCAGTCGCCGCACCGGTACTCTGTTTTATCATTGAAATAGCGATGCAACAACTGTTTGGCTACCGGGTGGGATATGAACTGTTGTTGATGAATGGCCTGTTCACCGGACTGGGACTTTGGGCGGTTAGTTTACAGCGCGTTGTTCAGTAGTTATTCGGCTTCGCCGTAATTCGCTTCGCGTTATTCAATAGATATTCGTTCGCTCTGCTCACGTTATTCAATAGTTATTTCCCGCTCTGCGAGATAAATACAACCGAATAACAACCGAATAACAACTGAATAACAACCGAATAACAACTGAATAACAATCGAATAACAACTGAATAACAATCGAATAACAACTGAATAACAACTGAATAACAACTGAATAACAACTGAATAACAACCGAATAACAATGATTATAAAAAATGCGGAATTTGTAATAAGCAACAGTGATTACCGGAAATGTCCTCAGGATGGGAAGCCGGAGTACGCATTTATCGGCCGGTCGAATGTGGGTAAGTCGTCGTTGATCAATATGCTGACCAACCGGAAGGGATTGGCCATGACCTCTTCTACGCCGGGCAAGACGATGCTTATCAATCATTTTCTGATCAATGACGAATGGTATCTGGTAGACTTGCCGGGATATGGCTATGCACGCCGTGGTAAGGAGGGGCGAGAGAAGCTTCGTAAAATCATTGAGGATTATATCCTGGAACGTGAGGCGATGACCAATCTTTTTGTGCTGGTAGACTCTCGCCATGAGGCGCAGAAGATCGACCTTGAGTTTATGGAGTGGTTGGGAGAGAATGGCATACCGTTCGCTATTGTCTTTACCAAAGGTGACAAACAGGGTTCAGGACGGTTGCAGTTAAACGTCAACGCTTATAAAGAAAAACTATTGGAAACCTGGGAAGAGTTACCTCCAATCTTCGTTACCTCCTCCGAGAAAGGGCAGGGCAGGGAAGAGCTGCTCAAATATATCGACCAGATCAATTGTCTTTAAACCTGTTTACACGGCTATAAGCTCTTTGCCCAGACGATGCAGTGTGTTTTTTATCTGTCTTGTGCGTTCTACTGATGGTTTTTTAATACCGTAAATATATTTTGCCAACAGGCTTTTATTTATCCCCATACTACGTGCTACTTCAGATACATTAAGCTGTGGAAAACGGTTGAATATGAGTGCTATTTCATTGTCGGTATCCGGCTCTGCCGTATCGAAAAAACTACTGATGTGAATATCTTCATCCAACTCTTCCCATCGCACATCGTCCATAAACTTTCCTATGCGGAAATGGTTGCGTTGGTTTTCGGTGGCATCTTTTAATCGAGGAAATGCTTCTAACGGCCGGCTGTATATATCCCCCAAGGAAGTCTCCATATAAATACGCTTATCGGCAAACCATATACTTTTTATTGTCTCCATCATTATATATTTTAACGGTTATTCCCCGTGAAACTCATTCCATTTTTCAATAATTTCTTCTCGATAAGTTTCAACAATCCTTATCGCTTTTTTTATATCTTGGGATTTAATGCCTTTGTTATAGAGCACCTCAATAGGTTCAATATTTATTTTAGCCCTGCCATCACTGTTCTCAATATAGACATGTATCGGCAGGTGTTCGTCTGCGTAAAAGTAAAATCGTAAACCGAAAATAATAAATAATGTCGGCATTATCATTGATTTTAGTATTGCAAATATAGGGCTAAAATTTTATCCCTGCAATCGTTTGGTCAATTTTATTTTGCAGTGTGTTTTTTATCCTCCTGTGTTATCAAATGATCCGCCAACCAGGTCGAGCAGCTCGTCGGTAATGGATTGCTGGCGTAGCTTATTGTACTGCCTTGTAAGTTCTTCGGTGAGATCATCGGCATTATCAGTGGCTATACGCATGGCCGTCATGCGGGCGGCATGCTCCGACGTGGCTGAGTCGATATGTGCAGTATAGAATTTCACTTTCAGTATCTTGGGAATAAGTTGGCCGAGGATAGTTTTCCTGTCCGGCTCCACGATATAATTCGGTACATACTTTTCTCCGTCCGGTATTATCGGTTCGATAGGAAGGAACGACTCGTTGACAACTACCTGCCTACCTTTGGTCAGGAAATGGTGATAGATAAGTTCCACACGATCTATCTCTTTTTTCCGGTACATCTCCATCAATTCCCCGGCAATCTTTTGTGCGTTAGGATATGAGGGCGTCTCACGGATACCGCTGTAATCTCCCTGTGGCTCGAATCCCATATTCCGTACCACTTTCATCACTTTTTCCCCTATTGGATAGAGAAGGATATTTTCTTTTCCGAGCGATATATAATTTGCCACTGCTTTTTTTAGCTCTTCGCCAATATCGTCATTGAATCTGCCGGCCAACCCGGTATTAGAGGAAAATGCCACGATAGCGACCCGTTTGACAGTGTGTGTTTGCAGAAAGGGAGAGTCGATGGTCTCTTCTTCCTCTCCCATTGATAATAACTGTAATATCCGGTATAGCCGCTGCTCATAGGGAAAGAGATTTTGGACAAGACGTTGAGCTTTCACCAAGCGGGCAGAAGAGATCATCATCATGGCCGATGTGATCTTTTGCGTGGATTTTACCGATTGTATCCGGCTTTTTATCTCTTTCAGCTGTGCCATTGTCTCAGGAATTGATTATTTTGATAGTTTCTGCAGCTACCTCTTCAATAATTTTGGCGATCTCGTCATTTATCTTACCCTCTTTCAACGGATCAAGCAGGTCGTGGCGATGACTCGTTTCCAGCGTATAGAGAAATTCTTTTTCGAATCTCGTCACTTTTTCGAGAGAAATATCTTTAAGTAGACCGTGGGTGCCGCAGTAGAGGATGGCGATCTGTTGTTCTACCGGCATCGGACTATGTACAGGCTGGACAAGCAATTGCTCATTTTTCTCCCCTTTATCGATGGTCATGGCTGTTACGGCATCCATGTCACCTCCGAATTTAGAGAAGGCGGCCAGTTCCTGGTATTGTGCCTGGTCGATCTTCAGTGTGCCGGCCACTTTTTTCATTGCCTTGATTTGCGCGTTACCTCCCACACGGGAGACTGAGATGCCTACGTTAATAGCAGGCCGGACACCTTTGTTGTAAAGGTCGGCTTCCAGGAATATCTGTCCATCGGTGATAGAGATAACGTTGGTAGGAATATAAGCAGATACGTCGCCCGCTTGCGTTTCGATGATAGGCAGGGCTGTGAGGGAACCGCCACCCCTGACTCTCCCTTCTAAGCCAGGGGGAAGGTCATTCATCAGGAGTGCCACATCCTGTTGGGAAATGATATTTGCCGCTCTTTCCAGTAGACGGGAGTGAAGATAGAAAATATCACCCGGATAGGCTTCGCGTCCTGACGGTCGGCGCAGGATCAACGACACTTCACGGTAGGCCACCGCCTGTTTAGAGAGATCGTCGTATACCACTAAGGCATGTCTGCCCGTATCACGGAAATATTCACCGATGGCGGCACCGGCAAAGGGAGCAATATACCGCATGGCGGCAGGATCGGATCCGTTGGCAGAGACTACTACGGTGTAGTCCATAGCTCCCCCGTCGGTGAGCGTCTTTACGATGGAAGCTACCGAAGAGCCTTTTTGTCCCACTGCCACATAGATACAATAGATCGGATCACCATTCTCGAAATTCTTCCGCTGGTTGAGAATGGTGTCGATAGCGATACTGGTCTTGCCGGTCTGGCGGTCGCCGATAATCAGTTCACGCTGGCCACGTCCGACGGGGATCATGGCGTCGACTGCCTTCAACCCGGTCTGTAACGGAGTATTGACCGGCTGGCGGAAAATTACACCGGGTGCTTTACGCTCCAAGGGCATCTCTACCAATTCTCCAGCCAACGGCCCTTTGCCATCGAGCGGCTCGCCGGCAGGTGAGACCACCCGTCCGAGCATACCCTCTCCTACAAAGATCGAAGCCACCCGTCCGGTCCGTTTCACGGTGAATCCCTCTTTGATCTCACTGGAACTCCCCAGCAAGATAGCACCCACATTGTCTTCCTCGAGGTTCATCACGATGGCCCGCATGCCATTATCGAACTCCAGCAGCTCGTTGGCTTCTGCGTTACGCAAGCCGAAAATACGTACGACCCCGTCACTTACGGTGATGACTGTACCTGTCTCATCGAACTGGATGCCGGTATCAAGTCCTTCGAGTTGCATCAGTAACACCTTGGAGACTTCGCTTATCTTTATATTGTTATTGGACATGAGGATTAAAGTGAAAAGTTAAAAATTGATTTCTTATACGGGCCAGTTCTCCTGCTATACTCGCATCCCATCTGAATTCATTCAGGGTGAGGATAAAACCTCCAATGATTCCAGGATCGACCTCAGACTCCAATTCTACGTTCGTTTTTATCATTTTTTGGATCCGGCCGATCAGTTGTTGCTCTGTTGCTTCGTCGATAGCAACCGCAGTAACTAATTTTCCTCGCTGGATATTGAACTTCTCCCTATAGAGATCGATAAAGCGGAGAGCAATATATTGCAGTGCCTCTTCCCGTTCGTTCTTGAGGATAAGGTCGATCATTCTGGAGAGCGACGATGGCATGCTGCCGCCACAGGCTGTCACTATTATCTTCTTTTTATCTGTAGTTGATACAGATGGATTCATCATCGCACGATGTAATGCAGGTATTTTTACGAATATCTCCGAGAGCAGCTTTACCCTGTCGTATACTTCTTCCTGATGCTCCAGGCTGACGGCATATTGCAGCAGAGAGTCGGCATAACGCGAAGAAATAAGTCCTGTGTTCATACTTTCGTTACGATTTAGAGATATCCATTTCGTTGAAGAGACGGTCGATCATTTTTTTCTGTTCCTGCTCTGTTCCCAACTTTTCTCTCAGTATCCTTTCAGCGAGGGTTAGTGAAAGGGCGGCAGCCTCATTCCGGATTGAGCGGATCGCTTCTTCTTTCTCGGCACCGATTTGTTGTCGTGCCGAGGCAATCAGTTTCTCCGATTCCAGGCGAGCCTCTTCATGTGCCTTTTTTATCATTGTTTCCCGTCTCTGTGCGGCTTCCTTCAGGATATCCGCCTGTTCTTTGCGGGCCTGCGACAATATGGCTTCGCTGGTTTCCTTGATGCCGGCCAGCTCCTCGTGCGCTTTACGGGCAGCGAGGAGCGATTCTTCGATATAATTCTTCCGTTTCTCCACCGACTTGAGTATCATGGGAAATCCGAATTTTGCCAGCACGAACACAGTGATGCCGAAAGAGATCAACATCCAGAACAGAAGACCGGGTTCGGGTGCAAGTAATGACATATCTTATTGGGTTGATTAGAGAATAAAACCACAGACGACCACAGCAAACAGTGCCACCCCTTCAATAAGAGCCGCTGCAATAATCATATTCATCCTGATATCGGAAGTCGATTCCGGCTGGCGGGAGATACCTTCCATGGCAGCCGCACCGATCTTACCGATTCCGTATCCCGCACCAATAGCAGCAAGACCGATGCCTATGGCTGCCCCTAAAGATCCTAATTTATCCGCGTTCACTTGCAGCAGTGTGCCGACTGTCTGTAATAAAACTGTAAGTAGTATCATACTATTTTTTATTTAAATGATAATGATAATGATAATGATAATGATAATGATAATGATAATGATAATTATATCCATATTACTCACATCAATGCTCTACATATCATTTGTAGATGTATCATTGCAGAGTGACAGGTAATGATTTTTTTTGAAAGAAATAACTTATGAACAAAGAATAAACTGTGATACTGTTAGTAACACCGTTCTCTTCTAAAATGTTTTTCGCCGGATTTAGTAGAAATTGTGAAAAGGATATATGATTTTTTTAATGGAAAGCCCTATTTGGATATTCCTGAAGAAAGATGCGTAAAAGTGTACAAAAGTGCTGATTCTTTCTTCAATAACAATTAAATTAATATTATTCTTTATGTACAGAAAAGAAAAAATAGTGAAAATATGGCTCGATTCATTCGGACAGTTGGAAGGAGAAAACAGGTGTTCCATAATGGAGTCACGTACAAACTTCAGACTACCGCAATTATTCTCCGGAACCTCATTCTCCTCAGTTTCATTTATGTCTTTATCCATCACATTCACTGTATGAATATGACTGGCTTCGGTCTTGCCGGTTAAAAGGGAAGCGACGGGAGGCAACAGACTAAATGTACCGGTTGTTTGATCCACCAACAGGAATTGTCCGAGTGCCGACTGTAATGTTATGGAAAGACAAAACAAATATATCAGAATCCGTTTTATCATTGTTCTCTAATTTATCCAAATATCCGTTATTCCCGACAAAGGTAAGGAATCTATTCGTCCAAGACCGATGATTTATTCTATTTCGGATAATTTAACAAGACTTTATTCTTTAATAAAATAACCGCTTATGCCGCTCCTTATACTGCATGGTTTGTCTCAATCGCTTTCTTCTCCGCAGAAGGGGAGTCTATCCGTGCAAGCCCGATGAATACAGCTGAAAGCAGTGTGAATACATAGGCCTGGATATAAGCGATAAGTAGTTCAACCAAATCGATAAAGACGGTAAAGATGACTGACAGTACGGTCATTGAAGTATTGATGGCTACCCCCAGGCTTGCCGTGATGAAGATTAGCATCGTCAGCCCTAATACGATGGAATGCCCTGCCATCATATTGGCAAAAAGACGAATCATCAGCGCGAAAGGCTTGGTAAGTGTTCCTACAATCTCTACTATCGGCATCAGGGGAATGGGTATCTTGAGCCATGTAGGGACGTCTGGCCACAATATTTCCTTATAATATTCCTTTGTCCCCGTTAAATTGACTATCAGGAATGTGACCACTGCGAGGACCAGTGTTATGGCTATATTTCCCGTCACATTTGCTCCTCCTGGAAAGAGAGGGATTAATCCCAACAAGTTGTTGGTGAAAATAAAAAAGAAGACAGTCAACAGGTAAGGTGCATATCTTTGATAATCTTTTCCGATAGAGGGTCTTATTACCTCATCATTGATTGATAGCACCAACATCTCAATCATTCCCGTAAAACCTTTCCGAGGGTTCATCGGATCGCGCTTTAGCGAACGGGCTACTCCCATAATAATCAGTATAACCAGCAGAGATGCGAATAGCAGTGAGGCTGCGTTCTTGGTGAGTGAGAGATCGAGTGGGCGGATGGCATTTCCCGCTGCATCGGTTTCTACGATCTTACCTTTATATTTTCCTTCAGCAGCAATCTCAAACCCTTTGTAATTATTTTTCCCGTGATGAAAATGGGAAAATGAAAATAGATGCCATCCGGTAGTTTTACTATGTAATATCACCGGAAGAGGGATAGCGATATGCTTGGTATTGGTACTTACAATATGCCATTCATAAGAGTCTGCCAAATGCTCCGTAATGAACTCTTTGGCGTTGAACTCTTCTTTTATATCATTCTGATTTGACGCCCATATTGGTGAAGCGGTAAAAAAAAGAAGAGCTAAAAGAGCTGATATATATAATGATGGTCGTTTTATCATTGTTTGGTATCCTTCCCCAAAGATTTTTGCTGTTTATCTTTATATTTAAAATAGAGCTCCATCCTCATATAAATATACGTTTCCCAAATCAAGTTGATGAGATAGAAGATGACAAAGATAATAGTGAAATTCCGAATGTGTGGTTTGTCTAAGAACCAGTATATGAGAATGAGCATGACGGAAAGGAAAATCTTTATCATACGCATAAGCATATAGAGGTTGACCATTTTCTGGGGGTTGTTGATAGGAGTACGCCTGAACTGGGAGATAAAGATGAGTCCCATCAAATAGAAGAAGAGAGGAACGATATAATAATAATCGATCATCGTTTCCGGAAAATATTTATCCAGAATAAACCACATGCCAAATCCGGTGATAAGTACCATTGCAGTATGCACAATCAAAAAATAAATTGTAAGTTTCTTCATCTTCAATGAATTTCATCAATACAAACCGTCACTTTGTTATCGTGCATTTCTACCAATCCGTCCGTTACCTCTATTTGTTGAATCACTCCGTTTACCGAGTACGAAAGTATTCCTCCGGTAAGAGATGAGAGGATGGGAGCATGGTTATTCAGTATCTGGAACGATCCTAATATACCGGGCAAGGTGACGGAATCAGCTTCACCTTTGTAATAAACAGCTTCGGGTGTAAGAATTTCCAGGATCATTTTTTTTAATTACCAGTTATCAATTACTAATTACTGATTACCAATTATCAATTATTGTACGACGCACATTGTCGGCGTAGCCATTATCGTGAAGCACTCATTAGCCGGTCACCTTTTTCAATCGCCTCCTCGATGGTGCCTACACTCAGGAACGCTGCTTCGGGATAATGGTCGAGGTCTCCGTCCATGATCATCTTGAATCCATTGATAGTATCTTCAATAGAGACCATTACGCCGGGTTGTCCGGTATATTGTTCGGCCATAAAGAAGGGTTGAGACAGGAAACGTTGTACTTTACGGGCGCGGTTCACTGTGAGACGGTCTTCGTCAGAGAGTTCTTCCATACCCAGTATAGAGATGATATCCTGCAACTCTTTATATCTCTGCAGTATTTGTTTTACCCGCATGGCGGTGTTGTAATGATCGTCACCTACGATATTCGGATCGAGGATACGTGATGACGATTCCAGCGGATCTACTGCCGGGTAAATTCCCAGTGAGGCGATCTTGCGGCTGAGTACGGTAGTGGCATCGAGATAGCTGAATGTGGTTGCCGGTGCAGGATCGGTCAGGTCGTCTGCCGGTACATATACGGCCTGGATCGAAGTGATGGAACCATATTTTGTGGAAGCGATGCGCTCCTGTAGCATACCCATCTCTGAAGCCAGTGTAGGCTGGTATCCTACGGCAGAAGGCATGCGTCCCAGCAAAGCCGACACTTCGGATCCTGCTTGTACGAAACGGAAAATATTATCGATGAACAGCAGCGTGTCGCTACCCTCACCACCCAGATCACGGAACGACTCGGCCACAGCCAGTCCGGTCAGGGCGACTGATGCTCGGGCACCGGGAGGTTCGTTCATCTGGCCGAAGACCAGTGTCGTCTGGGACTTTTTGATCTCTTCGTAATCCACCTTGCTCAAATCCCATTTTCCCTCTTCCATTGACTTTTTGAACTCATCGCCATACCTGATGACGCCGGATGCGATCATTTCCCGGAGCAGGTCATTACCCTCTCGTGTACGTTCGCCTACACCTGCAAAAACAGAATAACCGTTATGTCCCTTGGCGATATTATTGATCAGCTCCATGATAACGACGGTCTTTCCTACACCGGCACCTCCGAACAGTCCTATTTTTCCACCCTTGAGGTAAGGTTGTAACAAATCGATCACTTTGATCCCGGTAAAGAGGATCTCCTCTGAAGTGACGAGATCTTCGAATTTAGGCGCCGGACGATGAATAGGATACTGGATTTTACGGCTGAGATCCGACAGCCCGTCGATAGGTTTACCGATCACGTTGAGCAACCGCCCTTTGATTTGTTCTCCCACTGGAACGCTGATGGGGCGCCCCAACGCTTTTACCGGGAGACCGCGACTAAGGCCATCGGTACTTTCCATTGCTACTGTGCGGACAATATTTTCGCCGATATGATGCTGTACTTCCAGAAAGATATTTTGGCCGTCGGATCGTTTTATGTAGAGTGCATCATCGATAGCGGGTAATTTGAATTCCTGTGATTCGGAAAGCTCAAAATGTACATCTACTACCGGTCCTATAATCTGGGATATGTGTCCATTTAATGCCGACATAATTGTTTGCGATAGGGGTATATATTTAGTATTGGTTGTAGACAAAGGTACAAAATAAAACGACTGCGCAAATAATTTTAATTTTATTTGCACAATCGCCTAAAAAGAGCCACAAGCGAGACTTGAACTCGCGACCGACGCGTTACGAATGCGTTACTCTACCAACTGAGCTATTGTGGCTTGTGAACGGGTAGCCAAATGACTACCCGTTTCCGTATTGAGATTGTTACTTTTCTATTTTCTTCTTCTCCTGCTTGTTAAGTGTCATCTTATAAGCTACGGGAGCAGCTACGAACAAACTGGTTACGGTTCCCACTACCACACCAATAAGCATGGCGAATACGAAACTCCTTACCGCATCGCCTCCAAATATCAGGATTGCGATAATCACCAGGATCGTACTTAAACCGGTGTTGATGGTACGTGCCAGAGTTGCATTCATTGAGTCGTTGAAGAGTTCTTTTAATCCCCGTTTTGGATAGAGTTGTTTATATTCACGCACACGGTCGAACACCACCACCTTGTCGTTGATGGAGTAACCCACAATGGTGAGGATCGCCGCCACAAATGTCTGATCCATCTCCATGGAGAAAGGCATAATTTTCCAGAGCAGTGAATACAATCCTATTACGGCGAAGGCGTCGATACTCAGCGCAGCTACTGTTCCTACCGAGAATCCCCAGTTGCGGAAACGCGACAGGATATAGATACCCATACAGACGAGTGCTATGAAGAGTGCGAGGAAGGCGTTCCTGATCATATCTTCAGCTATACTTGGCCCCACTTTCTGGGAGCTTTGTATATGGTCGTCGATTGTTTTTCCGGGTGTCATGAACTCTTTCAGTCCCTGTCCCAGGAGATCTCGCAATTGATCTTCCACACCTGCACCTTCCTCCTCGATCATATAGTTGGTAGAGATGCGCACCTGATTGCTGGAACCGATGGTAATCGCCCGTACCGATTCGTTGAGGTAGGGGTTAAGGGCATTTTCGATATCATTTACCTTGACCGGTTGATCGAAGCGGACAATATAGTTACGTCCGCCGGTGAAGTCAATACCAGAATTCAAACCAAGTGTAAAGAGTGAAATGACACTTACAACAACGAAGATGCCGATAGCGATGATTATATTCTTGCTGTTATGGATAAAATCGAAATTATATTCCTTAAAGATGGCTCTCGAGAATCCTGTATTGAAAGTGAGGTTAAGCCATTTGTCTTTACCTAAACGATTTTCGTATACCAGACGGGTAACGAATACGGCGGTAAGGAATGAAACGGCAATACCTATGATAAGAGTAATAGCAAATCCCCGGATAGCACCCACACCGAAAATGGCAAGAATAATACCGGTGATAATGGTTGTGAGGTTGGAGTCGAAGATGGCTGAGAAAGCGTTCTTGTAGCCGTCTTCTAACGCCCTTCGCAATGTCTTGCCTGCCGCAAGCTCTTCCTTGATACGCTCGTTGATAAGTACGTTGGCATCAACCGCCATCGCAAGCGAGAGGATCATACCGGCGATACCGGGTAGGGTGAGCACTGCCTGGAATGCTGCAAGGGCTCCTAAGGTGAAGAAGAAGTTGAGGAGTAATGCCCCGTTGACCACCATGCCCGGGATAAATCCATAGAGCATGCAGGTGAAGATAAAGAGCACTATCAATGCGATCACGAAGGAGATAAATCCGTCACGAATGGCTTCCTGTCCCAATGAAGGACCTACTATGTCTTCCTGTACGATGCGGACGCCGGCTTGCATCTTACCCGATTTAAGTACGTTTTCCAAGTCCTGTGCTTCCTGTGGAGTGAAGTTGCCGGTGATGGAAGAACGTCCACCGTCGATACGCCCATTGACCGTGGGAGCTGAATATACATATCCGTCGAGAACGATAGCAATTGATTTGCCTATCTCTGCCCCTGTAATGGTTGCCCATCGGTTGGCACCGCTTGAATTCATCGTCATACTTACTTCCCATGCCGATCCTTTTTGTCCCTGGTCAGCACGGGCATTGGTTACCACGTCGCCATCCAATGCGGGACCGCGCTTGCTTCCGTCACCTTTGAGAGCGAACAGTTGGAAGTAGGTCTCACGCTGGTCAACAGGTTTGAATCCCCATTTGAATCGCACATCGGCGGGAAATATATCTTTATATCTGTTCAGAAGGAAATTCACTTCGGCTGTATCGAGTTTCGATACCGTTCCTAATACTGGTCCTACACCTCCGCTCATTGCGAAGTAGGGCTCATTGAAATATTCAATGAAGCTTTTATTGATGACGATTTTTTCTGTATCATCATCGAATAAAGCCGATGGTAGTGAATCGGTCAGGGCTGCAGATTCTTCAGTCAGGGTCTCTTCTGTCTCTGTCGCAGTAGTATCAGCAGTAGATTTCCCTGATCTTTGTGCCATCGCATATTCGCTGGACCGGGCATTCATTTCGTTGAAATAGTTTCCCAGTTCACTCACATTGTATGTCTTCCAGAATTCGAGGTTGGCACTTCCCTGTAGGAGGTTACGTACACG
>Ga0172382_10003533_pt1 | contig 24669 bp, 19 predicted proteins | sample Leawel138RmetaG_FD_122245 | JGI IMG/M metagenome (GOLD analysis project Ga0172382, IMG submission 122245) | Leachate microbial communities from a municipal landfill in Southern Ontario, Canada - Leachate well 138R metaG | ecosystem: Engineered > Solid waste > Landfill > Unclassified | place...
CGCGTTCGGGGCCGACGCGTTCACGAAAGGGCGCGCGTAAGGATCAGCCCCCGGCGCGTTCGACGCCGAGACGCACGATGCGGCGCAGCTCGTCGATCGGCGTCAGCCCGCCATGGCGCTCATACTGCCAGAAGGTCCAGCCGTTGCAGGCGTCGAGCCCCTGCACCAGCGCGCCGACCTTGTGGATCGAGCCGACGAGATCGCCGCAGGCCAGCGTGCCGTCGGCCCGCACCTCGGCGCGGAAGCGGCGGCGCGCGTCGTAGAGCGCCGCGCCCGGCCTGATCAGCCCGTTGTCAAGCAGGCTGGCGAAGGCGACGCGCGGCTCGGCGCGCTTGCCGGTCATGATCTTCAGCGCGGTCATTTCCAGCGGCTCGACGCCGGCGATGCGCTCGAGTGCTGCGTCGATATAGGCCTGCTCGCGCTCGACGCCGACGAAGCGGCGGCCGAGCTTCTTGGCCACCGCGCCGGTGGTGCCGGTGCCGAAGAACGGGTCGAGCACCACGTCGCCGGGCTTGGACGAGGAAAGCAGCACCCGTGCCAGCAGCGCCTCGGGCTTCTGCGTCGGGTGAATCTTGTCGCCGTTGTCGTCCTTCAGCCGCTCGGCCCCGGTGCAGATCGGAAACAGCCAGTCCGAGCGCATCTGCACGTCGTCATTGGCCGCCTTCATCGCCTCGTAGTTGAAGGTGTAGCCCTTGGCGGAAGCGTCGCGCGAGGCCCAGATCATCGTCTCGTGCGCGTTCTGGAAGCGGCGGCCGCGAAAGTTCGGCATCGGGTTGGTCTTGCGCCAGACGATGTCGTTCAGGATCCAGAAGCCGAGATCCTGCATGATCGCGCCGACGCGGAAGATGTTGTGATAGGAGCCGATCACCCAGATCGTGCCGTTGGGCTTGAGCACCCGGCGCGCGGCGAGCAGCCAGGCGCGGGTGAAGGCGTCGTAGGCGGCGAAGCTGTCGAACTGGTCCCACGCGTCGTCCACCGCATCGACCTTGGACTGGTCGGGCCGGTGCAGGTCGCCGTCGAGCTGGAGGTTGTAGGGCGGGTCGGCGAAGATGACGTCGACCGACTTTTCCGGCAGCCGCTCCAGCGCGGCGACGCAATCGCCCTTCAGGATGGTGTCGAGCCATTCGGCGGAAGGCGCGGAAGGCGAAAGGCCGTCGAGAAGGCGCAAGGAAGGCGTGGCAGCAGGCATGGAACGCACCGGAACGAGGGTTACTCTTAACTCGCCGTTATCCTTACCTTTTTGCGTAAATTTTTAGTGAAGCCGCCGCGCCGCCTCGGCACGGTCGCCTGCGGCCGGGTTGCCGGCCGGCGAGGGGCCGCCGCTTCAGGCTCAATGGGCGATCTTCTTCGAGCAACCCCGGAAGCCGGAGTGATGCCAAGAGGCTCGCTAAGCGGTGCCGGAGTGCGCCGGCATGGAATCGGCCGCGCCCGACGATTTTCCGGCCGGCGAACCGGCCGGGCGTTGCGCGCCCTTGGCCGGAACGGGACGGGCTGGTACTTTCCCCGTATGCGATTGCCCTGCGGGGAGCGGGCGCGGATTTTCTTCCGTCGGCTGGATGGCCGGGTGGCGGAGCGTATTCAGGAGAACGCCATGTCCGAAACCGAGCCGTCTGCCGCATCCGGGCCCGCCATTCTCGCCGCCGAGCTTTCGGCCGCGCTGAAGGACCTGCACCGGGCATTGATCCGCTCCGAGATCGGCGACGATCCGGCGCTGCAAAACCCCTATACGATGCTGTTCGCGCTGATCGGCGATCCGCGCTTCGCCTGGATGGGCCCGCTGTCGCAGCTGATCGCCCGCATCGACCAGCAGGTCGCGGATGAGGAGATCGCGGGCCCGGAAGCGCTCGCCGCCCTGCATGGCGAGGTTGCCGGCCTGACCGGGGAGGGCAAGGACGCGGACGCCGCCTTCCGCATGCGCCATGTCATGGCCTTGCAGAAGGAGCCGCAGGTCGGGCTGGCCACGGGGCGGCTGCGCAAGGCGCTGGCGAAGCTGCCGCCGCTGCCCGACGCCGATTGATCAGGGCCGGTTGATCAGGGCTGGTCGATCCGGGCCATTGATGCGGGAAGGCCTCCCCCGATCAGCTCCGGCCCAGCCCGCGCCCATCCGGCCTTGCGTCCGGCCCTTTCCCGCCGCCGCGGGTTACCTGTCGGGTCGCCCGGTCGCTTGAGGCCTCCGGTCTCGTCACCGGACGGGCCGGACGGGATTTTTCCGAGGCGACCGGCTCCACGTCCGAGGCCCGCTGCATGCGCTCCTTCGGTGGCTCGCGCCTTCCTCAGAAGCTCCTGCCGTCGACCGGCACCCGCTTCACCTCCGTCAAGTCGATGCCTTCGAGGCAGCGTATGTTGATCGCGGCCGTTTCCTTGCCGTCGGGCGCGGTGCCGAGGCTGAACGGCGCGCAGCCGCAATCCGGGCAGAAGCGGTGGTCGATGACGTGCCGGTTGAAGCGATAGGACGCAAGCTGGTCGATCGACGTCCCCGTCTGCAGATGCTCGCGCGGCACGAACCAGAGCAGGAAGCCCTTGCGGCTGCAATGCGAGCAGTTGCACTCCAGCGCCTCCGCCGGGGCGCCCTCGACCTCGAATGTCACCTTGCCGCAATGGCAGCTTCCCGAAACCATTTTCTTCTCCTGCTCCTCCACGCGCCGCCCGGCGGTGCCAGCATAGCTTTTCCGCGCTGCGCCGGCTATTCGCTCCATACGGCCAGTTCGTTGCCGGCCGGGTCGGTGAAATGAAAACGGCGGCCGCCGGGGAAGGGGAAGGTCGCCTTCACCACGGTTCCGCCCGCCGCCGTCACGGCGGCAAGCGTCTTTTCGAGGTCATGCGCGTAGAGCACCGGCAACGGCTTCGCCGCGACCGCGGCCACGCCGTCGAAACCGCCGTCCAGCCCCTCCGCAAAGGCGGCGTAGGAGGGCCCGTAATCGGTGAAGCGCCAGCCGAAGGCAGCCGCGTAGAAGGATTTCACCGCGCCAAGCGTCCCGTCGCCGGCCTGCATTTCCAGATAGTCGAGCTTGCCGTCGGGTTTCATCTTTACATCCTCCAATGTTCATGTTTTGTTCATAGCATGATCGTGCTCGGATTCAAGCCGGATTTTGCGGCGCTGCTAATCGATTCAGTCCTGCGGCTGGGCTCGTGGCTGCTTGCCTTTGCCGCGCGCGGGTTTTATCGCTCTGGCCGCGGGCGGATGTGCGGCCTCTCCTTTCCTATCGAGGCCGCAACGTTCGCCGGGGCATCCGGAGACAGGGAAGCGGTCATGGCAAAGTGGGTCTACAGCTTCGGCGGCGGCAGCGCGGAGGGCAATGCCGGCGACAGGAACCTCCTCGGCGGCAAGGGCGCCAACCTCGCCGAGATGTGTGGGCTCGGGCTTCCGGTTCCACCGGGCTTCACCATCACCACCGCCGTGTGCTCGTGGTACTACGCCAACGACCGCTCCTATCCGGCCGAGCTCGAGGCGCAGGTCGCGGCCGCGCTCGACAAGGTCGGCGAGGTGACGGGCCGCCGGTTCGGCGATCCCGAGCGGCTGCTTCTGGTTTCGGTGCGTTCGGGCGCGCGCGCTTCGATGCCGGGCATGATGGACACGGTGCTCAACCTCGGTTTGAACGACGACACGGTCGCCGCGCTGGCGCGCGATTCCGGCGACGAGCGTTTCGCCTATGACAGCTATCGCCGCTTCATCCAGATGTATTCCGACGTCGTGCTGGGCGTGGCCCACGAGCATTTCGAGGAGATACTGGAGGACGAGAAGGCGCGGCGCGGCCATGAGCTGGACACCGACATCAACGCCGCCGAATGGCAGGAGATCATCGCGCTCTACAAGGCCAGGGTCGAGGAGGAGCTTGGCGCTCCCTTCCCGCAGGACCCGCGCGAGCAGCTCTGGGGCGCGATCGGCGCGGTGTTCTCGAGCTGGATGACGCCGCGCGCCGTCACCTATCGCCGCCTGCACGACATTCCCGAGGACTGGGGCACGGCCGTCAACGTCCAGGCCATGGTGTTCGGCAACATGGGCGAGACCTCGGCCACCGGCGTCGCCTTCACCCGCGATCCCTCGACCGGCGAGAAGAAGCTCTACGGCGAGTTCCTCGTCAACGCCCAGGGCGAGGACGTGGTCGCCGGCATCCGCACCCCGCAGAACCTGACCGAGGAGGCGCGCATCGCCGCCGGCTCCGACCGGCCGTCGATGGAAAAGGCGATGCCGGAGGCGTATCGCGCCTTCGTCGAGATCGCCGACCGGCTGGAGCGGCACTACCGCGACATGCAGGACCTCGAATTCACCGTCGAGCGCGGCCGGCTGTGGATGCTCCAGACCCGCGCCGGCAAGCGCACGGCCAAGGCCGCGCTCAAGATCGCCGTCGAGATGGTGGCCGAGGGGCTGATCACCCGCGAGGAAGCGGTGCTCAGGGTCGATCCCGGCTCGCTCGACCAGCTTCTCCACCCGACCATCGACCCGAAGGCGGAGCGCGACGTCATCGGCGTCGGCCTGCCGGCGTCTCCGGGGGCCGCGACCGGCGAGATCGTCTTCACCTCCGACGAGGCCGAGGAGGCCCGCGCCCAGAACCGCAAGGTCATCCTGGTGCGCGTCGAGACCAGCCCCGAGGACATCCACGGCATGCACGCGGCCGAAGGCATCCTCACCACGCGCGGCGGCATGACCAGCCACGCCGCCGTCGTCGCCCGCGGCATGGGCAAGCCCTGCGTCTCCGGCGCCGGCTCGCTGCGCGTCGACTACAAGGCCGGCACGCTTACCGCGCTCGGCCGCACCTTCAAGCGCGGCGACGTCATCACCATCGACGGCGCCGCCGGCCAGGTGTTGAAGGGCGCGGTGCCGATGCTCCAGCCTGAACTCTCCGGCGATTTCGCCGCGATCATGGAGTGGGCCGACGGGGCGCGGCGGATGAAGGTGCGCACCAATGCCGAGACCCCGGCCGATGCGCGCATGGCGCGCTCCTTCGGCGCGGAAGGCATCGGCCTGTGCCGCACCGAGCACATGTTCTTCGACGACGAGCGCATCGTCGCCGTGCGCGAGATGATCCTGTCCGACGTCGAGAAGGATCGCCGCGCCGCGCTCGCCAAGCTGCTGCCGATGCAGCGCGGCGACTTCCGCGAGCTGTTCGAGATCATGGCGGGCCTCCCCGTGACGATCCGGCTGCTCGACCCGCCGCTGCACGAGTTCCTGCCCAAGTCGGAAAGCGAGATCGCCGAGGTGGCGGCGGCCATGGACGTGTCCGCCGATCGGCTGCGCCATCGCACCGAGGCGCTGCACGAGTTCAACCCGATGCTCGGCCATCGCGGCTGCCGGCTCGCGGTCTCCTATCCCGAGATCGCCGAGATGCAGGCGCGCGCCATCTTCGAGGCGGCGGTCGAGGCGGCCGAGAGCACCGGCAGCCCGGTGGTGCCGGAGATCATGGTGCCGCTGGTCGGGCTGGTGAAGGAACTGGACTTCGTCAAGGCGCGCATCGACGCGGTGGCAGAAGGTGTGATGAAGGAGAAGGGCACGACCATCGACTACATGGTCGGCACCATGATCGAGCTGCCGCGCGCCGCGATCCGCGCCGATGCCATCGCGGCCTCGGCCGAGTTCTTCTCCTTCGGCACCAACGACCTGACGCAGACGACCTTCGGCATCTCGCGCGACGACGCTTCCTCCTTCCTGGAGACCTATCGCCAGAAGGGCATCGTCGAGCGCGACCCCTTCGTCACCCTCGATGTCGAGGGCGTGGGCGAACTGGTGAGGATCGCGGCGGAAAAGGGCAGGAGCGCGCGCCCCGGCATCAAGCTCGGCATCTGCGGCGAGCATGGCGGCGACCCTGCCTCGATCGCCTTCTGCGAGACCGTCGGGCTCGACTATGTGTCGTGCTCGCCCTTCCGCGTGCCCATCGCCCGGCTCGCCGCCGCGCAGGCCGCCATCCGCGCGCGATAGGCGGGCCGCGAAGGCAGGCGGCGCGCCCGCCGCCTTCGGATGGTGCGAAGATCGGGGCGGAGCGCCTCGCCGATGCGGCGGCGGCCTGAGGGCCGCGAGCGCGAGATATTGAGCGCGAGGGCTGGAGAGGTTCTGCGCGGGCGCGACTCGCGTGAGCACCTGATGGCAGAGCGTGGCCATCCGTTCGATCCGTTCGGCCCTGCCGCTGCCCAAAGCTGCTGCCAGATGCCGCCGGGGCACCGGATGTGCCCGACATGTGGTGGCTGTCCTTGGCGCTCCTGCCAATAAGGGAAGCTCTCGCGTGGCTGCCCCTTTCATCGGTCAACGCTGGTTTTCTTCCGAAAACCGGGATCTGGAGACCGGCGCGCGTGGTTCCTGCGGTGCGGTTTTCCCGCGCTCGCGGCGGGGCAGCTGGCGGCTTGCGTGCGAATCGCACGAAAACTATTTAGAGTCGCATGGATATTTTCACGCCACGCCCAAGCCGCTGGCGGGTATAAGACTGCTGGAAACAGAAGGCCGCATCGGGATATCTGTCGTGCAATCTCACATGGCGCCGAAACGCGGAGGCCGCGCCGGACGGGCGGCCGGAGGCGGTGCCGTCGCCTCTTCGGGCGACGTGGCGTCGCATTCGCCGGCCGCGTCCTCGGACGTTTCCTCGGCGGCTGCATCCGGCCCCTATGTGATGATGCTCGGCCTGCGCGGCATCCCCGACGTGCAGGGCGGGGTCGAGAAGCATGTCGAGATGCTGGCCGGCCGGCTCGCCGCGCGGGGGTGGCGCGTCGAGGTCGTCGCGCGCCGCTCCCATCTGCCGCAACCGCGGGCGCGCGACTGGCGCGGCATACGCATCACCCCGCTCTGGGCGCCGCGCCACGTCGCGCTCGAGGCGCCCGTCCACACCTTTCTCGGCGTTCTCCATGCCGCCCGACGCCGTCCCGATATCCTCCATGTCCATGCCATCGGTCCCAGCCTGATGGTGCCGCTCGCCCGCCTTTTCGGCCTGCGCGTCGTCGTCACCCATCACGGCTACGACTATGACCGCCAGAAATGGGGCGCGCTGGCCCGGCGCGTCCTGCGGCTCGGCGAGCGGTTCGGCATGCGGCTGTCGCATGGCCGCATCGCCGTCTCGGCCGAGATCGCCCGCACCATGCATGCGCGCCACGGCGTCCGCGTCGATTTCGTGCCGAACGGCGTCGCGACCGCGACATGCGCGGAGCCCGGCTCCGTCCTCGACACATTCGGCATCGAGCGGCGCCGCTACATCCTGTATGCCGCGCGCATCGTGCCGGAAAAGCGCCAGCTCGACCTGATCCGCGCCTTCGCCCGCCTTGGCGATCCGGGCCTGCGGCTGGTGATCGCCGGCGACGACGCCTTCAACGGGGCCTATGCCCGGGAGGTGCGCGCGCTCGCCGCCGCGATGCCGGGCGTCGTGCTTGCCGGCTTCCAGTCGGGCGAGCGGCTTGCGGCGCTGTTCGGCAATGCGGCCCTGTTCGTGCTTCCCTCCAGCCATGAAGGCATGCCGATCGCCGTGCTCGAGGCGATGGCCTACGGCCTGCCGGTGCTGGTGAGCGACATCGTCGCCAACAGGGAGCTCGGCCTGCCCGAAGACGATTATTTCCCGCTCGGCGACGTCGATGCGCTCGCCGCCGCGCTTGCCGCCAGACTCGGCGACCTGCCCTCGGAGGCGGCGATGGGCGAGCGGGCGGCGAAGGTGGCCCACGCCTATAGCTGGGCCGGCATCGCCGACCGCACGGCCGCGCTCTACCGCAAGGCGCTCGGCCGGTGACGGCGCGGGCGACCACGCCGCGCGCGACGGTCGGGGGAGGCTAGGGATGGACGCCGGCCTCAAGCGCGCGCTGACGGTCCTCGCCTGGCTGATCCTGGCGGTCATCGTCTTTTCCACCCTGTCGCCGATCGGCATGCGGCCGCATCTCGGCGCGGCGCATGTGGAGCGGTTCGCCGCCTTCGCCCTGCTCGGCTTCCTGTTCACCACCCTCCATCCGGGCCGCATCGTCGCGGTGCTCCTGTGCCTGGCCGCCGCCGTCGCCGGGCTCGAGCTTCTCCAGATGCTGGTCTCGGGCCGGCATGCGCGCGTCGCCGATGTCGCCGTCAAGGCCGCCGGCGGCGTCTGCGGCGTCGCCTCGGCATGGCTGGTCATGCGCCTGCGCGCCCTTGCCGCCCGTCCGGGGAGGCGGCGTTGACGGTGTCGGTCATCGTCAAGACGCTGAACGAGGAGGCGAAGATCGCCGCCACCGTCGAGAGCGCGCTCGAAGCAATCGCCGGCATCGGCGGCGAGGTCGTCGTCGCCGATTCCGGCTCGCGCGACCGCACGCTCGCCATCGCCGCCGGCTATCCCGTCACCATCGCCCGGATCGAGCCGCCCGCCTTGCCGAGCTGCGGCATCGGCCCCCAGCTCGGCTATCAATATTCGCGCCACCCTTTCCTGTGCCTGATCGACGGCGACATGGTCCTCGACCCGGATTTCCTGGGGCCGGCGCTGGCTTTTCTGGAGGCGAACCCGGATGTCGCCGGCGTCACCGGCCATGTCGAGGAAAAGGCGGTCGCCAATCTCGAATTCGCCCGCCGCGCCAACAGCAGCGCGCCGGAAAAGCGCGTCGGGCCGGTCGATCGGCTGAATGGCGGCGGGCTTTACCGGCGCGCGGCAATCGAGGATGTCGGCTATTTCTCCGACCGCAACCTGCACGGCTATGAGGAGTTCGAGCTCGGCGCGCGGCTGCGCGACGCCGGCTGGCGGCTGCACCGCCTCGACCGCCGCTTCGTCAGCCATTACGGCCACACGGAAAACTCCTACCGGCTGCTCCTGCGCCGCTGGCGCAGCAAGTATCTGTTCGGCATCGGCGAATTGCTGCGCGCCTCCGTCGGCCGGCGCTACTTCCTGCGCCTGTTCAACGAGCTGCCCGAGCTGAAGCTGTGGCTGGCGGTCTATCTGTGGTGGGGGTTGAGCCTCGCATTGCTCGTCCTTCTGCCGGACAAGGCGGTGGCGGCCGCGCTGGTCGCAGGGCTCGTCGTTGCGGCCGTGCTGGTCATGGGCGCGCGCAAGCGCAGCCTCGGCATGGGACTTTACACCGTCGTCGCCTGGTTCTTCCATGCCGCCGCCCTGCCGCTCGGCTTCCTGCGCCGCCGCCGCGATCCGTCCGCGCCGGTCGAGAGCCGGCTTCTCAAGCAGGCGGAAGGGTGAGGGCGCTTCTTCTCGCCGGGCTGATGCTGGCGGCCTGTCCTGCGCCCGCCTCGGCGGATGGACGCTGGGTGGCGGTGCGCGAGACCGCGCTGGAGATCGCGGCCGGCAGCCCGCTCGATTTCTCCGCGCTTCTGCCCAACCCGGCCATCGGGCCGGAAGATGCGCTCGGCAGCGCCCGCATGCTGTGCGCCTCGCTGGCGTGGAGCCCGGCTTCCGGCGGCTTTCCGCCGCATGACGAGGCCGACCGCTATGCCCGTCAGCTCGCCATGCGCGGCTACAACATAGCCCGGCTTCACTTCGTCGATGCGGCGCTGATGTTCGGCCGTGCGCGAGATTTCGACTTCGACCCGGAGACGCTCGACCGCGTCCACTATCTGCTCGCGGCGCTGAAGCGCAACGGCATCCGCTGGATGATCGACGCGATGACTTCCGCGCGCGGGGTCTATGGCGGGCATGACGACCGCTGGGACGCGGCCGGCAATTTCAAGCTGGTGCTGCATTTCGACGACGCGGCCTTCGCCCACTGGAAGCGGTTTCAGGAAGAGTTCCTTGCCCGCGTCAATCCCTATACCGGCAAGGCGACGCTCGATGACGAGGCGCTGGCGCTGGTCATCCTCGCCAACGAGAACGGGATCGAGTTCGACGGCGTCGTCCACGACCGTCCGGGCCGGCCGGCCTACGACCCGCTGCTGGCGGCGCCGTTCAACCGCTGGCTCGCCGCGCGCTACGGCTCGACGCGGGCGCTCGCCGAAGCATGGGGCGATCTCGCCGGCGGCGAGCGGCTGGAGGACGCCACGATCCGCCTTCCCCGCGACCGCTATCGCGACGGCCCGCGCATGCGCGACCTTCAGGCGTTCTTCGTCGATGTCGAAAAGGCGAGCGCGGCGCGCATGACAGCGGCGCTGCGCGACCTCGGCTATGACGGGCCGGTCAGCACCTACAACAACTGGCCGAGCGTGCAGGCGTCGCTGAGCCGCGCCGGGCTCGATGTGGTGACCGCCAACACCTATCACGACTGGGTTTCCGGCTATCAGCCGGGCAGCAGCCTGACGCAGGAAAGCGCGATCGAGGGCGACGCCGAATATATCCGGGCCGCCGCTGTCGCGCGCTGGCTCGGCAAGCCGTTCCTCGTCAGCGAATGGGACCATCTGTTCTGGAACCGCCACCGCTACGAAGCCGGGCTGATGATGCCGGCCTATGCCGCGCTTCAGGGCTGGGACGGGCTGTGCCGCCACGGCCACGGCCCGATCGCGCTTTCCTATGGCGAGCCCTACCCGCACAAGCGCGCCATGCTGCCCTATGCCATCGCGCTCGATCCGGTGGCCCGCGCCGGCGAGACGCTGGCCGCGCTGCTGTTCCGACGCGGCGATGTCGCCACCGCCGATCTGGTCGTGCCCTTCGCCGTGCGCGGCGTGGCCGATCTCGGCCCCGACATGCAGGCGCGGGAGCCCGATCTCTTGACGCGGTTCGCCCTTCTCGGGCGTATCGGCCTTGCCCCTGAGGCTGAAGCGAAGGCGATGGACGCGCCCTTCGTGCCGCAGCCGCGCGAGGCGGCCGACCCCATGGCCATCCTCGACGCCCTGCGCGAAAGCGGCGCGCTGCCGGCGGCCAACCGCACCGCGCCGGAGCGCGGCGTCTATGAAAGCGCGACCGGGCAAATCGTCCTCGACGGCGGGCGCGGGCAGTTCCGCGTCGTCACGCCGGCGACCGAAGGCGCGGCATGGTCGGCGCTTGCAGCGCCGCTCGATCTCGGCCTCGTCTCGATCCGGGCCGCCGATGTCGACGGGATGCTGGCGCTGTCGTCGCTGGACGAGGGTAGGGCGCTCGGCGAGGCCGGCCGCGTCCTCGTCGTCTTCGCCACCGATGCCCGCAACACGGTGATGCGCTTTCGCGACCGGCAGGAGAAGGTGATCGAGGATTTCGGCCGCCTGCCGGTGCTGCTGCGTGCCGGCACGGTGGAGGTCGCGCTGGCGCGCGCGGGCCGGTGGCGGTTGTCGCCGGTCGGCCTCGACGGCCGCGTCCATCCGCCGGTGGCGCGGGGCGAGGGCAAGGTCGAGTTCCGGCTGGAGAACGACGCGCCTTCGGGGCCGACCACCTTCTTCCTGCTGGAAATCGAGTGAACCGTCAGACTGCGCCGAGCGCACGGTAGAGGGCAAGCGTGCGCTCGAGATAGGCGGAGGCGGAAAATTCCCGCGCGATCCATTGCCGGCCGGCCCGTCCCATCGCCCCGCGCTCGGCCGCGCTTTTCGCGGCCATGGCGGTGAGCGCGTCGGCAAGGCTCGCCGCGTCGCCGGGCAGCGACAGCAGCCCGGTCTCGCCCTCGCGGATCATTTCGGGGATGCCGCCGATCCGCGCGCCGATCACCGGCCGGCCGAGCGCATAGGCTTCGAGCACGCTGATCGGCGCGTTCTCGTACCATTCGGACGGCAGGACCAGCGCCTTCGACCGGCCGATGGCCTCGTGCAGCGCCGGGCCGGACAGGTAGCCGGAGAAGGTGACATTCGCGCCGGCCTCGGCGGCAAGCGCCCGCAGCGCCGCCTCCTCTGGCCCCGTACCTGCGATGACGAGGCGCTGGCCGGAAAGGGCGGCGGCGCGGATCAGCGTCGCGAGGCCCTTTTCCGGCGCCAGCCGGCCGGCGAAGACGAAATAGTCGTCTTCCTCCCAATCGTCGCGATACTGGTCCGCGTTCACGAAATTCGGGATATGGACCATCATCTCGCGCGGCCAGCCCCATTCGACCAGCTTTTCCAGATAGAAGGTGGAGGGCACGACGAGCCGGTCGACCTTGTCGCGGTAGAGGCCGAGCGCGCGGTGCAGCGCGGTCTCGGCCAGGACGAGGCCGCTCAGGGCGTAAGAGTCCTTGATGCAGCGGTGGCGCAGCACGTTGTGGATGCGCCCGCCCTTGCACTCCTCGCACACCTTGCCGTCGCGCAGCATCTTGTAGGCCGGGCAGGCGAGCTTCAGGTCGTGGACGGTCATGACCACGGGAATCCCGGCAGCCTTCAGCGTCGGGAAGATCGACGGCGACAGGTGGTGATAGACGTTGTGGGCGTGGGCGATGGACGGGCGCGCGGTCTCGATCAGCCGGCGCAGATTGCGCTGGGCCTCGAACGAATAGAGGATGTTCGCCGCCTGCGCCGCCTTGCGCAGCGGGCCGGTCCTGCGGCCGTATTCGATCTCGGAGACGAAATAGCCGGCATAGGCTGAGGGCTCGTTCTGGTCGTGCTGCATGGCGAAGGGCACCACGTCCCAGCCGATGGCCTCGAACATCGCCATATGGTCGAAGAACACGGCTTCCGCCCCGCCGCGGCGATAGAAATAGTTGTTGATGGCGAGCAGGCGCGGGGGCTGGTCAGGCATGGGCCGCCGCCGTCACCCCGCGCCGCCGCGCGCCCGTCTCCAGCACAGCGCGCGATTGCAGCCGCAGGCCCGTCAGCGCCACCACCAGCATGAACCAGATGATGTTGCCGCCGACGAAGAAGAAGCTCTCCAGCACGGCATGGAACAGGGCGTAGAGCCAGATGCGCACGAAAAGCCGCGTCAGCGGCGAGTGCTGGTCCTGCGGGGCGATGCGGCCGATGTCGCGCAGCGGCAGGACGAGCACGAAGCACAGCGCCATGACGAGGCCCGGAATGCCCGTGCTCAGCGCGATGTCGAGATAGGAATTGTGGCCGCTGGTCGCCGCCACCGCCCATGTCTCCACGGCGCCGCCGCCATGGACCAGCTCCTCGGTCTGCCAGAAGGCGCGCGGCCCGTAGCCGGTGAACGGCCGCTCGGCGAAGGCCTCGAAGGCGAGCCGCCAGATGTCGGTGCGGTTGGTGAAGGTGGCGTCGATGCCGAGATCGGAGATGAACCGGCCCAGAGTCGGCCATACGGCGGTGCCCACCGCCAGGATGTTGAAGCTCGCGACCCCGCCGATCACCATCGCCGCGCGAAGCGGGCGCATCTTCTCGAACAGGAAGGCGAGGACGAGGATGAACGGCACCATCGCCGACGACGTCTTGCCGCCGGTGTTGATGAGGAAGAACAGCGCGAGCACGACGATGACGAGCCCCGCCGCGCGCGACCACGCCCGCATGACGTAGAGGCCGAAGAAGATGGCGAGCGCCATGGCGGCGGCGGCGGCGTTCTTGTGCGGGAAATGGCCGCGCCAGAAGCCGGCATTCATCGGCTCGCGCAGTTCCGAAGCCTGATGGATCGAGAGCGTCGGCTTGAAGACGACGCCGAAATAGGCGAAGGCCAGCATGACCAGCATCGACCATGCCAGCATCCTGGCGAAATGCCGCTCCGAGGACGGCAGCAGCAGGTAGATGCCGGCATTGGCGATGGTCAGCACGGCGAGCACCACGTCCTTGATGCCGAGCATCGGGTGGGCGGACACCAGCGAAACGGTCAGGAACCACAGGAACAGCACCGCCAGCAGCGCGCGCGGTTGCAGGATGATGCCGCGCATCGGGTGCGCCGCGCCCCAGGCGAGAAAGCCGGCGGTGATCGTCAGCGTCACGATCTGGTTGAGCCGGTTCGACTTGCCGGCCGAGGGGTCGAGCACCGCCTCGCCCGTCAGGTCGAAATAGGGCGTGATCGACACCAGCAGGAACAGCGACATCGCCATGAACAGCAGCGTGCCGAGCCATGGCGGCAGGGCGGGCCCGCTGGCGGGCCGGGCTATGTGGCCGCCATTCATGCCTGCGACGGCAGCGTCTGGCCCTCGGGGCGGGGCTGCGGGCTGCGCAGGAAGCGCCACAGGCCGAGGCCGATCGCGATCGCGAAGCCGGCGATGGCGCCGAGGATGGCGCCGGCGGCGAGCAGGAACAGCGTGCGCGGCGGCCAGCTTCGCGCCTTGGGCGGGACGGCGGGCGAGATGACGCGCACATTGGTGGCGTCGATCTGCTGGCGCTCGCCGACCTGTTGCGCGCGCGCCAGATAGGTCTCGTAGATCGCCGCGCGCGAGCGCGCCTCGCGTTCGAGGTCGCGGAGCTGGACCAGGGCGGCGTTGTCGGTGAAGACGTTGGCGCGCTCCTCGTCGGCCTTGGCGCTGAGCGCGTCGAAGGCCGCCTGCTCGCGCGCCAGATCGGTCCGCGCCAGTTCGAGGATGCGCCGCGCCTCGCGTTCCATGGCCTCGTCCAGCGTCGCGCGCTCCGAAAGGGCCGCGATCATGCGCGGGTGCTGCGGGCCGTAGGTGCGGTCGATCGAGCCGATCTGCTGCTCGATCGTGTTGCGTTGCGTGCGCAGCCCGCTCATCGCCGTCGAATCGAAGATGTCGGCGCTGGCCGCCTGTCCGCGCGCGATCGCCGCGCTCATCTGCGCGTGGCGCGACTGCGCCTCGATCAGCCGCTGCTGCGCCCCCAAAACCTGGGTGTTCAGTTCGCTCGAAAGCCGGTTGCTGACCAGCTCGCCATTCGCCGTTTGCAGCCCGTTGGCGCTGCGGAACTCCTCGACCCGGCGCTCGGCCTCGGTGACGTTGCGGCGCAGCTCGTCGAGCCGCTGGGAGAGGTTGTCGGCGACGCGGCCGGCGCTTTCCGAGGCCGAGCGGAAAAGCTCGTCCTCGAATGCACTGACGATTGCTTCGGATATCGAGACCGCCTTGGCCGGCTCCTCGCTCCACACGCTCAGCACGACGACGAAGGAGCGTTCCTCGCGCCGCGCCTCGACCCGCTCGCTCAGGGCCCGCATGGCGGCGAGCGAGGCGTCGCCGTCCTCGGTCCCGAGGCCGAGGAGCGCCTTCAGCGGGGCAAGCAGGTCGGGCTTGACGAATTCCTCGTCCTCGGTCAGGCGCAGCTGCTCGATCACGCGCGCCAGCACGTTGCGCGAGGTCAGCACCCGCATCTTGCTCTCGACCTCCATCAGCTGGGTGTCGCGCTGCGGGCTGGTGGCGAAGACGTCGTCATTTACGATGTTGAGGTTGGCCGGGTCGACAACGATGTCGGTATAAACTGTGTAGCGCGGCGTCGCCGCCAGCGCATAGGCGAGCGCGGCCAGCGTGCAGAGCAGGATCATGGCGAGGATCCACCCGCGCCCGCGATGCAACCAGGTCAGGAAATCGTCGATGCCGATCAGGCCGATGGCCGAAAGGCCGGGCAGATAGGTGGAAGGCTGCCTGTCCCGCGGCCGCGCCGAAAGCAGCGAGCCCTGCGCCGGCGCGCCCTGCGATCCGGGGGCGGCCATCCCCTTCGGTTGCGGCGTTCCGGGCTGGCGTGGACTGTACATGGGCTATTGTCTCCGCCCGGCCGGCCCCTTGAAAGCGTATGTCCGGGCGTTTGCTGGATCAACCGCGAGGATTATGCAGCCGTGGTAAAAATCGGGTTAAGTCGGCCTATTCGTCCGTGACCAGGCGGCTCCAGCTTTCCGAGGCGAGGCCGCCGATATAGAAGTCGCCGCGCCGCGCCGCCTCGAGCAGGTCGGGATGGCGCGTGTTCAAACACAGATAGCCGCGATGGCGGAAGATGAGCTGCCGCTGGCGCATGACGGCGTTTATCATGAAGGGCTGGGCCCGGCCGACGGCCGCGACATGGCCCTCCTCGGCAAGGCAGGCGAACATCTGCGCCGTGGCGTCGAACTCGCGCCCCTCCTCGCAGACGAGGTTCAGCACCGTCGCTTCCCCGCCCGGCCGGCCGCAGAACAGAAATACGCCGATGACCTTGCCCGCGTCCTCGACCACGCGGCAATGGAGCGGCCCGAGGCCCTCGTTCAGCGCCACCATGCGCAGGAGCCAGTCGAAATGCTCCTGCGTCCACACCGGCCGCACGGCGAACCGCGCCGTCATTGGCCCACAATGATCGAGGAAGGCCTGCGGCGCGGCTGGCTTGGTGGTGCAGCCGGCGGCCGCAACCGGCCTGATCTCCGGCCGGCGCGCCAGTATGGCGCGGTCGAGGAGGCGTGCCGGCGCGGCGAGCAGGCGAAGCACGCCCCAGCCGCGCTTGCCGCGCAGGTCGTGAAGCGCGGCGCTGAGCGGTTGGAAGGCGCGCCGCCATTCCAGGCTCTCGACCGGCAGCGCGATGCCGCCGCCCGTCGCCCAATGGGCGGCGCTGACCGGCGAGGCGTTGTCGGTGAAGCAGAACTCGACCTGATCGGCGCGCAGGCTGCGGGTGATGCGCCCCGCGCCGAGCGCGCCGCTCTTGGTTCCGTCGGACATGAAGGCGCAGAGCAGCCGCGCCGTCACGGGCCGGCCATGAACCTCGAACGGCATCGGCAGCGAGAAGATGGCGCTGGTCACGCCCTTCCTGGCGTCCTCGTAGACGATGCTGCCATGCTCGTCGCTGTAATGGGGGCTGGTGAAGAACAGCTTCTCGATATAGGCGCCGAGATCGTCCACCGGGCCGTGCTTGGCGAAGGCAGTGCGGAAGATCGCCTCGACGGCGGGGATGTCGTCGCGCGTCATCGGCCGGATGCCCGAGCGGCCGGCCGCCGCGCCTTCGGCCGTCGTCTCGCGGGTCGGCGCTGGTGTCGATGCGGCTGTCATCCTTTCCTCCGTGCCGACGCTGCCCTGTCGTCGCGAACGAGCCTGGCGAACATGCGCCAGGAAGCGATAAGCATCACGAATTCTATAACATAGAATGAAATGAAGGTGCCGGCGGGCGGGGAATACCATGTCGCCCACGCCGACAGCGCCGCGCCGAGGATGCTGCCGATGCCCAGCACCATGGCGCGCTGCGCCTGATGGCCCGACGCGCCGATCGCCTCCAGCGCGATCGAGGCGATGCCGAACGGCACCACGATCCAGCACAGGATGCGCACGAAGGCGACGAGCGAGACGTATTCCGGGCCGAAGATATAGGGCAGCACCGGCGCGAGTATGTAGACCGCCACCGCCGTGGCGACGCCGATGAAGGCGGCGGCGGCGGCGCTCCTGCGCACGACCGGCACGGCGTTGTGCAGTCCTTCGGCGGCCGCGCGCGCCAAAGTCGGATAAAGCAGCCGGTTGAGCGCCTCGACCGCGAGATAGCTGCTTTCCAGCATCCGCCGCGCCAGGCTGTAGCTCGCCATGATCTCGGCCGAGGCGACCAGGCTCAGCACGAGGAGGTCGGCGTTCTGGCGCACGGCGTGGAGGATGAACGGGACGCTAAAGAACACGCCCTGCGGCAGCTCCTCCCGAACGATGCGGAAGGAGGGGCGCCCGAGCCGCTGCACCGCACCGGCGCAGGCGAGGGCGACGAGGAGATGGGCGGCGAACTGCCACAGCGCCCATTGCGCCACGGTTGCCACGCCGAAGCCGATGCAGGCCAGCGCCACGGCCGCCGTGCGCGCCAGCGCGAAGCCGATGACGATGACGTTGGCCGAGGCGTAGTCGCCATGGGCGATGAAGATCTGCTCGATCAGGATGATCACCCGCACCAGGATGATGTTGGTGACGAGCATGAGCGCGATGACCGCCGCATTCGTCGCGGGGTCCGGCGACAGCGTGAAGAAGAAGGGCAGGATCGCCGCGCCGGCCAGCACCAGCACGATGCCGCTCGCCGCCGTCAGGATGATGTTGTGGCCGAGCATGGCGCCGTAGATCGAGCGGTCGCGCGCCACGCGCCGCACCAGGCACTCCATGCCGCCGAGCCCGCACATGTGCACCGCGACGTTGGCGATCGCGGTGATGGCGACGAACAGGCTGAACTCGTGAACGCCCAGCCAGCGCGCCAGAATGGCGAAGGTGGCGAGCTGGGCGGCGGAGCCGATGATGAGGCTGACGCCCGAGGCGGCATAGGAGCGGACGATCGGCAGCAGGGACTGGAGGGCGCCGCGCGTCGGCATGCTGTTGCCTTGGAACATTCGATCCGCTCTCGATCTGCGGCACCGGCGATGGCGGGATCGCCCTTCGGGCGAGCCTTCGTCGCGCGGGCGGCCATGTGGGGGCGGCCATGCGCCAACGCGGCGCAGACCCTAGCAGCCAGAGATGATCGCGCGGTTAATGGGGCCGCACCACGGTTTCAGCATCCGTTTACCCGCGCCGCGTAGGGTGCGCGGCGATACCGTTTTCCCTGCCGCAGGAAGCAGACCCGTGCCACGCGATCGATATAGAAGGCCAGCGCCCGCACGGCGGATCGGCAGGCCATGAGCACGATCCGGCCGTTCGCGGAAGGCGACGTCGCGGCCGCTGCCGCGCTTTTCCAGGAGACCTTCCTCGATCCGCGCGCCGCCGCGCCGGCCGGGCTCGCCGCCTATATGCGCCGGCTCTATCTCGGCGAGGACGGGGATATCCCCTCGCTGGTCCATGTCGACAAGACCGGCGCCGTCACCGGCTTCATCGGCGTCGACACGCTGGCGATGCGCCATGGCGACAGGCCGCTCAGGGCCGCGATCGGCGGCTCGCTGATGGTGCGCGACCACGACAGCGACCCGATGGCCGGCGCGCGCCTGCTCAAGGCGTTCCTCGCCGGGCCGCAGGACATTTCGCTGAGCGAGACCGCGAGCGAGGTCGCGGCGCGGATGTGGACCGGCCTGCGCGGCGTGGTGCTGGCGCAGTACAGCCTCGACTGGGTGCGGGTGTTCCGTCCGGGCTCGTTCGCGGTCCATGCGGCGGCGCAGCGGCTTCCGCTCCTGCGGCTCCTCGTCCCGTTCGGATACGGGGTAGACCGGCTTGCGGCGCTGGCGATGAAGGGCGACGGCCTCTACTGGCCCGGCATGCGCGCGGCGCGGCCGGTTCCCGGCGGCCTCGTCGTGCGCGAGATCGACGCGGCCGCCTTCGCCGCGCTGGTCGAGCCGCTGACGGCGCAGTTCTCGTTGCGCCCGCAGTGGGCGCCGGGCCAACTCGACGCCATCCTGGCCGACGCGCGGCAGAAGCCCGCCTATGGCGAGCTGGTCCTGTGCGCGGTCGAAACGCGCGCCGGCGCGCCGGTCGGCGCCTTCGCCTATCACGTCAGGCCGGGGCGCATCGCCCGCGTGCTTCAGGTCCTCGCCCGGCCGGGGCAGGCGGGGCCGGTCCTCGACGGGCTGATCGGCGACGCCTTCCGCCGGGGCGCAGCGGCGCTGCGCGGGCGCACGCAGCCGGCGCTGCTCGACGGCCTGCTCGGCCGCCGCGTCGCCCTGATCAATGTCGGATCGACGGTGGTGCACTCGCGCGATCCGGCGCTGGTGGAGGCTTGCCGCGCCGGCGAGCTGTTCTTCAACGGGCTGGCCGGCGAGCACTGGAACCGCATGATCGGCGGCACCTTCGACTAGACGGCAGGGCGTCAGTCGCCGATCTCGTCCACCGTCTCGACCAGAAGCGGGCGCATGTGCAGGTAGCGCGTCGCCTTGCGCTTGGCCGCGATGTCGGCCCAGACCCGCTCGACCTCGATTTCGCTCAGGCCCGTCGCCGCCGCGACCTCGGCGCAGGGCACGCCGTGGTTCAGGCCGTAGAGGCAAAGGTCCATGCGGTCGTGCGGCAGGGAGAAGTAGAACTCCTCCTGCGTCTGCGCCAGCGAGTAGGTGTCGGTGGTCGGCGGGCGGCGGCGGATCTCCTCCGGCACGCCGAGATGGGCGGCGAGTGCGTAGACCTGGCTCTTGTAGAGATGGGCGATCGGCTTCACGTCGGCCGCGCCGTCGCCGTTCTTGACGAAGAAGCCCTGGTCGTATTCCAGCCGGTTCGGCGTGCCGATCACGGCGTAATTCAGCCGGTCGGCGTGGAAATACTCGATCTGCTTGCGCGTGCGCTGCTTCATGTTGGTGGCCGCGACGACGCCGAGATAGACCGAGGTCGGCATCCGCAGCTTCTGCTGCCGGCCTTCGGGGTCCTCCACCACCAGCGACGAGATGTTGTAGCCGCCGGCCTCCAGCGAGTTGGCGATGACGATCTTGGAAGCCCAGCCCGGCCCGTATTCCGGCACCAGTTCGCGGATGAATGCGTCGCGCCGCGCATAGCAGCCCATGGCCTGCAAGGCCGGCCCGATGTCCTCCACCGCCGCCTCGACGCCGAACGTCTCCGCCAGCAGCCGGCCGAGCCGCAGGCTCTCCGGGTCGGAATCGTTTTCCGGCATGAACAGCGCGAAGACGTTGGCCGCGCCGAGGGCGCGCACGGCGAGCGCCAGCGAGGCGGATGAATCGATGCCGCCCGAAAGGCCGATGACGACGCCGCGCTTGCGCAGGCCCCGCAGCTGGTCGCGCATGGCGGCGGCGATGCGCTCGGTCTCTCGCTCCGGGTCGATCGCCAGCGTCTGGGCCGAGAAGGCGGGGCGGCGGGAAGGCTGGGCGGTCATTGTGCGGGCTCCACGGTTTCGGCCGCCAGCCGGCGGCTGACCTTGCCGGTGTCGGTCTTGGGCAATTCGGCGCGGAACTCCACGGATTTCGGCACCATGTAATCCTCGAGGCGCGCGGCGCAGTGGCGGATGACGTCGCGCTCGGTCAAAGCGGGGTCGGCCGCGACCACCATCGCCGCGACGGCATGGCCGAGGATCGCGTCGGCGACGCCGAACACCACCGCGTCGGCGATGCCCGGATGGGCGTGCAGCACCGCCTCGACCTCACGCGGCGCGACCTTCTCGCCGCGCGTCTTGATGATGTCGTCCTTGCGGGCGATGAAATAGAGGAAGCCGTCCTCGTCGGCGCGGAAGAGGTCGCCGGTGTAAAGCACCTTCTCCCACGGGTGGAAGCCGGGCCGCAGCGCCTGCGCCGTCGCTTCCGGGTCGCCCCAGTAGCCCTGCATGACGTGCGGTCCCCGCACCACCAGCTCGCCGGCCGTGCCGGCTGCCGCCGGCCGTCCTTCGTCATCGACCACGAACACTTCCGTGTTGGGGATGGCGATGCCGACGGAGCCCGGCCGCCGGTCCAGCTCCTCCGGCGGCAGGCAGGTGCAGCGCTTGCACTCGGTCAGCCCGTACATGGAATAGATCTTCGCCTGCGGGAACAGCGTCCGCAATTGCGCGATATGCGTGGGCGGCAGGGTCGCCGCCGTGTTGGTGATGTAGCGCAGCGACGGCAGGAAGCCGGGCGCGAGGTCGCGCATCTGCAGCATCATCGCCGACATGGTCGGCACCAGCGGAAAGCCTGTCGCGCCTTCCTCGCGCATGCGCTCGAACACGGCCTGAGGGAAGGCGAACGACTTTTCCAGCACCAGCGTCGCGCCGACGCGGATGGCCATCAGGAGCTGATAGAGCCCGTAATTGAAGGCGAGCGGCAGCACGCTGACGATGACGTCGTCCTCGCGATTTTCGAGCAGCGTGGTGATCGAGTGCGACGCCGCATCCATGTTGCGGTGCGTCATCATCACGCCCTTGGGGCGTCCGGTCGACCCGGAGGTGTAGATCAGCATGCCGAGATCGACGTCGATGCCGCCATGGGCGGGCGGCGCGGCATCCGTTGCCAGCAATCGCGAAAACGAAACCGTCCCGTCCGGCGCTGCGCCGCCCCGCGCCTCGGTGGAAACGATCGTCATCCCTTCCGCGCCGGCGATGGCGCGGGCCTCGGCGGCCACGGCGGCGAGGCGCGCCTGCGTGACGATCGCCGCCGGGCGGCAATTGCCGACGATATAGGCAAGCTTGTCGGCCTTGGTCGAAGGATTGATCGGGCTGAATGCCGCCCCCGCCTTCAACGCCGCGTAGATCGCGACCGCCGCCTCCCATGAATTGTCGGCGAAGACGAGGACGCGGTCGTCGCGCCTGACGCCGCAGGCCGCGAGCCCGGCCGCGAGCCGGTCGGAAAGCGCGTCGAGTTCGGCATAGGTCAGCCGCCTGCCGCCGGCGACGAGCGCCGTCTTGCCGCCGAGCCGGCGGGCATTGTCGGTCAGGAAGCATTCCATGCGCATGAGGGGCGGCCGCCTGCCTATGCCGCTGCTGCGGAGGTGCGCCCGGCGACGAAGGCGGCGATGCGGTCGAGCGTGTCGAGATTGGCCGGCACGATGTCGGCGTCGGCGACGGAAAAGCCGAAGCTCTCCTCGATGAAGGCGACCAGCTCGAGAATGCCGGTCGAGTCGACGATGTCGTTCTCGATCAGCGATTCGTCGTCCGCCGGCGCGTGCGCGGCATCGCCGAACAGGAAGTTCTCGACGATGAAGTCGCGGACGCTGTCCCTGATTGTGTCGATCATTTCACTTGACCCCCGTTCCATTCGATTCCTCATGCGGCGCGCGCGGTTGCCGTGTTGGCGGCCGCGAACGTCTCCATCCACAATTGCGTCGACAGGATGCCGACGAAGGCGGCGTTGTCGCGGAAGCCGGCGGCCCGCCCCGAGGCGCATTTGGCGTGGAGCGCCATGGTCGCCTTCGGGTCGAACAGGCCGGTCGCCTCGAGGCGCTCCGCGCCCAGCGCCTTCGCCACATAATCGAGCGCGCCCTTGCCGGTGAAGGCGCGGCTGTCGGGCGCGCGATAGGGCTGCTTCGGCCGGCTGCCGATCTGCGACGGCAGCATGTCCTTCATGGCTACCCGCAAGATGTGCTTCTCGGCAAGACCCTTGAGCTTCATCTCCGGCGCCAGCGCCGCCGCGAACTCGACCACCCTGTGGTCGAGGAAGGGGAAGCGCGTCTCGACGCCGTGGGCCATCGCCATCCGGTCGCCCTGGCTGGACAGGATGTAGCCGGGCAACAGGAAGCGGCTTTCCAGATATTGCGCCTGATGCAGCGGGTGCCAGCGCGCGAAGGCTTGCGGTAGCAGGCCCGCCATCTCCTCGGCCGCGTCGTAGCTGCCGAGCGTGTCCTTGAGGTCGCGCGAGAAGAACAGCTTCGCTGCCGCCGTGCCGCGCAGGCGCGGCCGGTGCGAGAACAGCGGGTCGTCAATCCCTCCCTCGGGTGCGTCGTTGCCGGCGCCGAAGAAGGCGGCGAGATATTCCGCCGACTGCCGCTGCAGGCCGGGGAGATACGGATAGAGCTTGCGGAACAGGTGTGGCCGGATGCGCGAGCCGGGCTGGCGGGCGCAGAAGCGGCGCACCCGCGCCTCCTTGAAGATGTCGTAGCCGGCGAACACCTCGTCCGCGCCTTCACCGGTCAGCGCCACCTTCAGCCCCGTCTCGCGCACCAGCGCCGAAAGCCGGAACAGCGGCGCCGGCGCGGTGCGCAGGATCGGCCGCTCGGTGAAGCGGATGATGTCGGGGAAGATCGCGGCGATGTCGCCGTCCGCGCAATGGGCGCTGAAATGGCGCGTGCCGAGCGCCCGCGCCATCGCTTCCTGAAACGCGCTCTCGTCATGCTCGGCGCTGTCGAAGGTGACGGAGAAGGTGTCGAGCGTGCGCGGCGCGATGCCGACGGCGAGCGCGGTGATGACGGAAGAGTCGAGCCCGCCCGAGAGATAGGAGCCGACCGGCACGTCGGCGCGCAGACGGATGCGCGTGGCATCGGTCAAAAGCGCGCGCAGCTCTTCCGCCGCCTCGTTCTCGTCGGTGCGGCCGGCGCCGGCCTCGGGAAAGTCGAGCCGCCAATAGGGGCGGGCGGTCGCGCCGCTTGCATCGACGACCATCACGCTCGCCGGCTCCAGCTCGAAAATGCCCTTGAACGGCGTGCGCGGCGCGATCGGCGCCCACAGCGTGAAGATCTGGTCGAGCGCGACCGGGTCGAGCTCGGCGCGGATGCCCGGCGCCTTGAGCAGCGCCTTCACCTCGGAGGCGAAATGGAAGACGCCGCGATGACGGGTGTAGAAAAGCGGCCTCACCCCCATGCGGTCGCGCGCCAGCACCATGCGCCGGCGGCGGGCGTCCCAGATCGCGAAGGCGAAATCGCCGTTGAGGCGGGTCACGCAATCCTCGCCCATCTCGTCGTAGAGATGCAGGATCACCTCGGTGTCGGTCGTGGTGCGGAAGCGCCGTCCGCGCCCGCGCAGCTCCTCGCGCAGCTCGACATGGTTGAAGATCTCGCCGTTGAAGGCGATGACGAGCTCGCCCGTCGCATCGCGCATCGGCTGGCGCCCGTCGGCGAGGCCGACGACGGAAAGCCGGACATGGGCGAGCCCCGCCTCCGGCGCGGCGAAGATGTCCTCGTCGTCCGGCCCGCGGTGCCGCATGGCACCGGCCATGGCGCGGAGCAACTGCTCCGCCTCCGCGACCGTGCCGAAATGTCCGCCGAAACCGCACATGACAGCGCCTTTGGAACTGGAAACAGGGCTGAAGGGATAGCGTGGCCATCCTTCGGCATCGGTTAACGCGCCGGCGCCGCCGTCGCGTGTGGTTTACGAACCGTAAGCCCGCGCGGGCTTCGGCTCAATAGGCGTTCTTGGTGTCGAGCAGACGGATCGGCGTCAGGAACAGGATCTTCAGGTCGAGCCACAGCGACCAGTTGTCGATGTAGTAGAGGTCGAACTGGGTGCGCATCCTGATCTTCTCGTCGGAGTCGATCTCGCCGCGCCAGCCGTTGATCTGCGCCCAGCCGGTGACGCCCGGCTTGACGCGGTGGCGGGCGAAATAGCCGTCGACGACGTCCGTATAGAGGCGGTGGCGCGTCTGTCCGCTGACCGCGTGCGGGCGCGGGCCGACCAGCGAGAGGTCGCCCTTGAGCACGTTGAAGAACTGCGGCAGCTCGTCGATCGAGGTCTTGCGGATGAAGCGGCCGACGCGGGTGACGCGCGGGTCGCCCTTGGTGACCAGCCTGGCGGCGGCGGCGTCGCCCTGGTCGACATACATCGAGCGGAACTTCAGCACCTCGATGACCTCGTTGTTGAAGCCGAGCCGCTTCTGC
>Ga0172382_10003535_pt1 | contig 24665 bp, 11 predicted proteins | sample Leawel138RmetaG_FD_122245 | JGI IMG/M metagenome (GOLD analysis project Ga0172382, IMG submission 122245) | Leachate microbial communities from a municipal landfill in Southern Ontario, Canada - Leachate well 138R metaG | ecosystem: Engineered > Solid waste > Landfill > Unclassified | place...
GGAAAGCAATGAAGAATAGGTATCGGTCATCTGAACAATGATTCCTGAATTTTTAATGTAGAAGGCATTTGCATCAATCGCAAGCGATTTGTTAAAGAAATAGCCTTCGATTCCCAGATTTATATTCTTTACTTTTTCAAACGTCAGATCGGGATTGTCGACACCGCTTATCAACCTGCTGTTGTTGTTGTGCAAACCGTCGGCCCAGTTAAAATACGTACTTCCCAGAATATTGCTCTGATACCGTTTGTACATCATATCATAACCGTCAGTTAACATCCCGGTAAAACGGGAATAGGTATCTTCCGTGTAATCCGTATTCAGGATACCGGCCGAAAATTTCAACTTCAGGTAATCAATGGCACCGGCTTCAGCCAGGAAATCTTCATCACTCAATACCCAGCCCAGTCCGATTGTTGGGGAGAATGCATCCCTGTTCCCTTTTTTAAGCCTGATGGAATGAACATATGCACTGCTGAAATCGGCAAATAATTTCTTGTTGAAATCGTAAGCCACGCGTAACCCCAGGTGTGTAGCTTTATCATCGATCGTAAAAAAGTCACGGCGCAGTTTGGTATAATACCCCAAAGCTGTAATATTTAAGGAGTGCTCCTCCTGAAAAGTGCGTTTGTAATCCATGATCGCCTGTGCTGTGATTTGGCGATAGAAATAGGGATTACTAACATTTTGAACACCCGGTGATCTGTCCAGGCCGATTTTCGTGAGGGCGGTTACCTGTTCAACGCCGCCTACGGTTTCCCAGGTTGGATCATAGACTGCATAGGTATTATTAACCGATTGTGCAAAAATGTTATACATATCTGCTCCAAACAGTGTTTTGAACGTTAATCCATCCACGATGCTGCCCAGGTCGAAATCGAGTCCGCTGGTTACGGTAAGCAGCCTTCCAACATGTTGGTTGTATCCTGCCATGTACATATTCCCGTAAACATTATCCTGATATTGGGAGGTTCCACCTAATATGTATTTATCGTCAATGTATTTGGTTCCAGCTTCTTGTAGTGACAAAGCCAGATCTTCCGAAAGCATTGATACGGGAATGATTGGCGAATAGTAGTAAGGATGATAAGTTGCTGCTGCATTCCAGAAGTTACCATTAGGTTCTTTATCGAAAACAAAATTTGCAGATGCATCAAAATGGCCGTCAATAAAACTATTGATCTTCAGATCAGCATTCGCGCGCATATTCAGTTCATTGGTACTTACATCCCTTCCTGTACCCAGGTTATAAATGCTTCCGGTATTGATCACCCCTAAATTGGTATAATACCGGGTATGATCATTTCCTCCCGAAAATTCTCCGTTAAACCTTGTTACCGGCCGGCTTTCGCGAAGGAACTCACTGGAATAGTAATCAACATCCGGGTACCGGTACCGGTTACCTGTCCGGTAATTATCGATCATTTCCGTTTCATACAACGGGCTTTCCCCGTCGTTCGCGAGGGCTTCGTTATAAAGTTCCATATATTGCGCAGAACCGAGGTATTTGGGCAATACAACGGACTGGTCAAAACCCCGTTCCAGGGAAAAGTTGATGCGGCGTTTGTGTGCCTCACCTCTCTTGGTTTTGATCAGAACAACTCCGTCTCTGGCCTGGGTTCCGTACAATACTGCAGCATTTACTCCCTTTAGTACGGTTATCTGCTCAATCTCTTCAGCCAGCAGTCCGATGGGCATACGGGGAAAACCATCGATGATGATCAGCGGATTTCTCATCATCCGGTCAAAATACCGCCCTTCCAAAGCAGCATTCCAGTCGTTGATGCCGTTGATTGTCAATATCTCTTCCGGATTGATCACATCGTCGATGATACCAGCTGCTTCTTTTTTCTTGATATTTCCAAAAGCTATGTTGACCGCATCATCGTCGCTCATAAGAAACGGGGCTTTGGTCATTGTTACTGCTGAAGGGATTTCTGCAACAGGAATAAGTTGCTGAAAATATCCCTTTTTCTCAATCAGCAGGTTTGTTTCCGCGGGAACGGAAATGGTGAATTTTCCATCCACATCGCTCCATACCACTACAGCCCCTTCTTTCCCAATAATTTTTGCATCGGGAAGTACGCTGCCATCGTCACCATGGATAACAGAACTTACTGTTATCATGTTTTCATCCCCGGTTTCCTGTCCCGATATATACCCTGTACCGACAAAATACAGGCAGAATATTGTCAGAAGATGTATAATATAATTTCTATTCATTTTTCTCATGATTTAGTTGCTTAATAATTATTCTGTTACCATCCCGGGTTTTGTTGGAATTCAGGATATAATGATACCTGGTCGGTCGGGAAGGGAAGCCAGTAATGCTTTTCCTCATGAACTCTCGTGGTGTACAATACCCTTCTGAAGAAAGTATGTTCTTTGTCTGTATCCATTATATACTTTTCTTTATACTTGGGAAGGTGTGCCACATACCACCTGCGGATGTCGTACCACCTGTGGCTTTCGAATGCCAGTTCAACAGCTCTTTCATCGTAGAGGAACTCACGGAATTTTTCTTTTGAAGTATAGTATCGGGGATCCACGTTGGGAAGTGTTGCCCTGTTCCGGACAACATTCACTGCCTCCACAGCAGTCATCCCTCCAGGAGCATTTCCCGTGGGCCCGTAAGCTTCATTCACGGCTTCTGCATACATCAGGTAAATGTCAGCCAGGCGCATTAAGGGAACCTCATAGCTGTACCTGCCCCATCCGTTATCCTTATTGTTACAGGATATGTGTTTAAACTTTAAGTGGCCGTACCCGCTGATGCTGTTACTGGTTCCGCGGTGACGACCTCCGGTGTATAGCTGCGCCCAGGTATCCTCTATGCCTTCTGTAAGTACCAGCCTTGCTGAATCATACAGGATATTGTAATAAAATCTTGGATCACGGTTTTTCCACCGTGCACCTGCAGCCGGCTCAAATCCTGAGTCAGGTTCATCTATGGCCAGACCATTCGCCATGCCGAACAGTTCAACATAGTTTTGGGTAGGTCCGGCATAAACACCCCAGGCGCCCAGGTAAGTCATTGTGTGCTCGCCATACCGCCAGCGTTTGGAGTTAAAGTATAGCGGCACACCCCAGATAATTTCTTTCCCGTTAGGTATCTCGGTACTGTAGTTCAGAGTATAGAAACTTTTGTAGTAATTTTCCCAAGTCTCAAGACCGACAACATCGGGATGGGAATTAGAGATGTTGATCACCTGTAAAAATGCATCGGCTGCCTTTTTGCACAATTCCTCGTTATAGGTATAACTGCCTGTGGAAACACCATTCATCAACGGACTGGCAGCGTAAAGCAGGTTTTTCCCCAGGTAGCCCAGGGCTGCTGGTTTGCTTGCCCTTCCTTTATTTCTCCCCGGACTTAACTGCCCGGTTGGAGTGTTTTCCCAGTCGATAGGCAACAACTGGGCAGCTTTTTCCAGGTCCTCAGCTACCTTCATGGCCGTCTCGTAATACGACAAACGGGGAAGCCGGATTTCGTCGGATGGGGCAAATACGGTATCCACATAAGCTATACCTCCCCATGCACGCAAAATTTCGAAATGGAAAAATGCCCTTAAAAAACGAGCCTGCCCTTCCAGCAGGTCGCGCTGTTCGCTTACCGTGCCTGCTGAGGAGGTAGCCAGATCGCCGAGATGGTTCAACACGATGTTCGACTTGCGAATACCAAGCCATCCATTTTCCCACCATCCTCTCTGACCCTGTAACGTATTATTACCGGCTTCAATCCCTGCGTTGCCCCTGTAGGGACTTTTCCCCTGAGTTTGCCAATACCATAAATTACCGGCATCGAACTGAGGAGACAAAAAATTGCTGTTCCCCATCAGAACGTCGTCCCCGTAATTCCAGTTAAAATCGCCGCCACCAGCGGTCCCCATGTCAATTTGGGGTATCTGCTGATAAATATCCTCCAAATAGCCCTGAAATGACTCAAATTTTGTAAATACATCTTCTTCCGAAAGCGTCACCTCAGGAGATTTATCGAGGTAATCTTCACAAGAGGTGAATAAAAAAACACCCGATAAAACAGCTATCTGTAGTATTAAAATAGAATATGCTCTTTTCATAATATTCAATTTTTTATATTTAAAACATTACATTCACTCCCAGGTTAATCCTCTTGTAGGTGGGGTAATTGACTCCCCTGGATACATCGTTAACCTCCCTGTCGTCGGGCATGTCTGACCAGAAAAGGAGGTTGTTCCCGTTGAGGTAAATCCTTGCTGAGCTGATGCCTATTCCCTTTAACCAGGGATTGATAAAGGTGTATGCCACCTCGGCTGTTTTCAGTCTCAGGTAAGAACCATCGAATTGAAAGAAGGAACCGGATGGAACATTGTCGTTCGTAGCATAAGACCTTGGCGCCCTCCATGAGGCTTCCGGATTGTCGATTGTATAGTAATCTTTCTGGAATCCATATACCAGCATGTGAGGTGCGTCAGCATAGGATAGCAAAGTCCAGTCTACCGATCGGGTTACATTGTAAACCCCGTAAAACTGGACATGCGCGCTAAACCCTTTGTATTTAATTCCTGTTGTCAGATTGTAGTTATTTTGCGGACGTGTCGGATAGGCATAGGGAGCACTGTCAAAAGAATCGATTTTGCCATCACCGTTGAAATCAACGATATAAAAATCACCCGGCAGTTTCAGATTGTTGTTTGAAGCCAAAGAAGGTGCTGCATAAACATCGTCCCAGCTGGTTATAAATCCTGCATCCAGCTGAGACGTGATTTGATCAATTTGAAATCCTTTGTTTTTCTGGTAATCCGGCAACAGTTCCGGGTCTTCCATGTAGATAACCTCGTCAATAGCGCGGGTGTAGGCCAGGTTTGCCCAGTAATTCAATCCCTGCAAGGTTGTCTTTTGAAATTTCAGTTCTACCTCGAAACCCGTTGTTTCTGTTTCGCCCAGGTTGGCTGCTACCGCCGGTGCCCCGAAATATATGGGTATATTTCTCTGGTTGGCGTTCATAAATATTCCTTCGCGGTAATCCTTGAAAATTTCAGTATTCAGGGTGAACATATCCAGCACCCCCAATTCAAATCCAAAGTTATGCTTTACGGCAGTTTCCCAATGAAGTTCCGGGTTGCCGATCACGGCTTCAACATATTGATCATAAGGGCTGTATCCGTAGGTGGGGTATCCAAGCGGGAGCCTGGCTGTTTCAATTCTCCAGGTTGTTTCGTAAGCCCAGCGCTCGGCTCCAATATTGTCATTTCCTACTTTTCCCCATGAATAACGGAATTTGAGATTATCGAGCCAGTCGAACTGCAGGAAATTTTCGTTGGAGGCTACCCAGCCGACTGCCACCGACGGGAAAAATCCGAACCGGTAGTCGCTGGAAAATTGTTCCGATCCGTTGTACGCGGCATTTGTTTCAAAAAGGTATTTGCCGTCATAGTTGTATGTAACACGCCCTACCCAGTCTTCCCGGTACCTTGGAAACATACTTCCCCGTGCGTATTCTTCCCGGTTCATCAAGGCCAGCAAGGTCAGGTCGTGCTTGTTGAATGTCCGTTCATAATTTAACTGAAACTGGTAAAACAGACGGCGTTCAATTCTGTTCAGATAGTTATTGGCATTCCAGTAATCCGCATCACGAACACCTTCGGCGAGGTAGGAAGGTGGCGTTGTATAAAAGTCGAAGAAGTTGGATCCGATACTTGGAGCGTAAATGATATATTTTTCCCTTACACTTGGAGGCAGGGCAGCCACGGCTTCCTCGCTGTAAACCCCCCCGGGCAATACATCGATGATGTCCTGATCAACATATTTCCTCAACGTATTGGAAAATTCAAAAATCCCCCCGCTGGAGAAAAACAGGTTGTCGTACGACAAGGAAGCCTGAGCCGACAACCCCGGGGTAATAAAATCAAGTTTTTGATTCAGTTTGAAGTCGGTGTTCACCTGCGACCGGATAATTTTTTCCAGTCCGGAATTATTAAGTGTTGCCAATGGATTTCCTTCGTTGGCGAAATCGATGTTATATCCCCATGTTCCATCGGGAAAACGAGCCGGAAAAGTACTGGGTGAAATCCGGGTAAACGCCATCATAGCTGAGCCTGTTCCTTCTTCTGTCGAGTAATTTTCATATTTTGTTCCGACATATCCCGATAAGTTGGCAGTGAATTCGGTTGTTGATGTCAGGGTAAAGTCGATGTTTGTCCGGTAGTTAAAACGGTCATATCCCCATTTGGTTTTATAACCTTTCCCGGTATCCAGTCCCGTTTTTAACAGGTCGCCTTCACTGACAAACCCCAGTGAGCCGAAGTACCTGGCAAAGTTGGTTCCCCCGTTGATATTCACATTCACCTGTTTTGTCGTTGCCCAGTCGTTCAATACCTCATTGGGCCAGTCTACGTTAGGAAAAATATACTGATCACCCGGAGCCTGTGGCTTCCGGTAACGTACAAGCAGAGGATTGGGGACATAATTTCCCCAGTTGGTTTCGGAAACAGGCAATTCATTTTCAATCCCTTTATTCCGAAAGCTCAATCCCTCATAAGAATCGAGTTTTTCCGGTGCTTGTGACAGCATTTTGACACCGTAATTTGCTTCGGCCGATAACTGGGGTTTACCTACTCTGCCTCGTTTGGTAGTGACAAGAATCACACCTTCAGCGCCCTTTACCCCGAAAACGGCAGTTGCCGAGGCATCTTTCAGAATAGAGATACTTTCGACCTCGTTCACGTCGATGTCGTTCATTTTCCGTTCAATCCCGTCGACCAGCACCAGCGGCTGAGCAGCGTTCCAGGTCGATTGGCCGCGGATCAGTATGGTCGGGTCATCAGCTCCCGGTTCACCGGTGGAAAGGATCGTGGTTAACCCGGCCATCTGCCCTGTAAGGGCCTGCCCTAGGTTGGTGACGCCTCCCGTTCTTTCCAGTTCAGTGCTGGTTACATTGCTCACAGCACCAACCATGGTCTCCTTTTTCTGCTTTCCATACCCGATAACCACTACCTCTTCAAGCCTTTTGATGTCTTCATGCAGGATAACATTGATCAGTGTTTGAGAACCAACACGGATTTCCTGCTTGATAAACCCGATAAAAGTGTACACCAATATTACATCTGAACCTGGCACCTCAATGGAATAATTCCCGTTAATATCCGTTATAACCCCCTGAGTGGTTCCTTTTATCACCACATTCACCCCGGGGAGCGAAATACCATTTTCGCCTGTTACCTGCCCGTTTACAACTTTTGCCTGCTCCGCAAACAGATCACTCCCGGTAGCATTTGAATAGGTAAAGGCAGAGAAATAAAGCAAAAGGAAACATAAGGCAGTAATTCTTTTTAAAATCCAAAAGGGTTTGAATTTTACTTTAGTTTGATAGTTTTCCATAAATTTAATTTAAAGAATGAATAAACCGATTTACGTTAACATGTTAATTAAAAGCCCTGAAGACTTCACTCCTTTTTCATTCTGTTGGCGAAGCCGACTGCTGTCTGTAGCAGAATTCCGGATAAATAATGAACAGTAGGTTGAATGATAAAAAATTGTAATGCAGCAGTCGATTAAACTATCCTGTTCGATTATTTTCTGACAAAATACCTTTGAAAAGCCATCGGAAGATTCGATACACTTTCAAAGCTTAGGCTTCTTTTCTTGTTTTCTATTATGAATCATTGAAAATCATTGGTTTGTAATTTAATGTTAAGAACTCTTCATGCTGAAAAAATCACGATAAATGGGCCACACTTTGAAAAATCCAGACATTCCTCTCCCTCTTCCCAAAAAATGATGGAAATCATTAGGCGAAAAATTATCTGAATTGAGAGCTACTCCCCGGAAAAAATATTTCTCTCTGTTTAGAGTAACATTGTCTCAGATAAAATTTTCATAACCCAGATCAAATAATAAGTTAGAAAAGCTAATGGCAAATCGCCTCATCCCTTTAGTTATAAAACAAAACAGGATCAGGTCGATAGGACTTTCCCGCAGCTGAATGAAAGCTGTCATTCATTTCCTTTACTATCAAATTCTGCATGCATTCCGGATTATTATACCGGAAATATTTATTCATGCAGTGCTGCATTAATACAGCGAACACATATTTCTCTTTTGAAAATGTAAGAGAAATCACCTCATTATTTCGACAACTGGAATAATAAGAAATATTGCCTCTTAGACATAAGGACTCCTTTTCATGTATATACTCCATTGTTTTTCTGATCATTTTTTGGATGTATTGGTATCATGTTAAAATACTCTCCATAACCTGCATTACAATTTATTTTAAGGTTATATACAAAATAAAAGGATAATGTGTTATAGGTCAATGTCAAAAAAAGCAATTGGTATATCTAAATGAGCAACTACTTATTATTTTGCGATTTTTTTTTGAATTTCCTATATTTCAATGATTTTCGGTTTCAGCTTGCACGGTTGTTATAATTACCGGGCCGAACAGTCCGGATTTGATCAGGAGAATTTCTGTACAGGAAGGCTGGATAAAGTATCCATTTTCTACATGGGTGGCTGTACTATTTGTGCTTGTATATATTTCACCGACCCGGGCATCTCCAGCGAGCCGGAATAAATGGAGTAAATATTGTTTATTTCAAATATTTATCGAAAAATGAAAAAATGCTTTCGTTTTCAAATTCGTGCCCATTGGGGTGTGTCACGAATGAAAATCTCTCTTCAATGCCCAGTTTTTTATAAAATCCGGCGGCTCTCCTGGCTTCGATGTTGGCTCCATCCATGTCAAACAACCCGTCATTCTCTCCCAGCTGAACCATACAAGGCCGCGGGCAGATCAGTCCGATGGTTTGAAAATGGCCAAATCCTTTAAACGTATAAATGACCTCTGCTTTGGAACTGACATCGATCGTTTTAAGCAAGTCGGCCTGGCTGTCTCTAAAGTATGCAGATGGGGCAGCTGCTTTTATAAACGGGCATAAAGCAGTGGTGTACATAGTAAAAAATCCTCCCCACGAAAGACCGGTCATGCCCACGTTGTTTACATCAATTTCAGGTCTTTCGCTGATAAGAACGCGCGTGCTTTCTATGATCTTATGGATTTCCAGTCCTATGATGCTGCTTCCCAATAGTTTGAGCTGGTTGTCGAACAGATATCTTTCCGCTCCGGGGATAGCCGGATCGTTGGCATATCCAATCAGCATCGTTAATGCTGGTGCCCAAACGAGATAGCCTCTTTTTACCGCTTCATGCCCAAATGAGTGGTAGTTAATCCGTGTATCCAAATCACAGATGGCTTCCGGATTACCACCTCCTCCGTGCATGGCAATGATCAGGGGAGCATTTCCTGTTATTCCTTTTGGAACCATGTAAATGCCGTATGTATGAACTCCCTCAATCACTTCAATCCAAACACGATATAGTGTACAGTATTTGTCTTCTCCTGCTTTTTCAAACCGGGTGACTTTCCCTTTAATAGCTTTAGGGGGAGGATAGCCAAAGTATTCTCCCAACTGCTTCCGGTATGGATATAGTGAATGTTCATAATCACTGATGCTGAAAAAATCGGGTTGCAAAAAATCCATCGACTCCTCAACTTTTTCCTGGAGCAGGTTGTCGATGTATGCTTTTATCTCCAGATGCTGTTCTTTCCGGATAGGGTAGGAGTCGGCAAATTTTTCCCGGTACTGCTCAGGTAGTTCCTGTGCAGATGCAGCCATGAAAGCTCCGGCAAATAAACTGAGGATCAGTAATTTCTTCATGATTAATCGTTTTGTCAGTTCGTATTCAATCAGTAGGTTCATATTTAGGGATCTGTTTCTTTTCCGGCATTTGAGCGTCTACTTCAGTCTGCCATTTTTTAAGTTTGTCAACTAATTCATTTGATTTTTCGGGAAACGACAGGCTCAGGTCGTTGCTCTCCGAAATGTCATATTTCAGGTTGAATAGTTCTGTTTTACCGGTTTCGTAATTTTCAACAAGTTTCCATTCGCCATCGCGAACAGCACCGGCGGGCCTGCCTCCCTGCCCGGTAAAGTGAGGAAAATGAAAGTAAACCGGGCCTCGTTCAAAGTTTTTATCCGGATCATAAACAGCCGGAAGAAAGCTTTTCCCTCCCAAATCCTCCGGAAGCTTTTTATCTCCGATTAGTTCCATGAAAGTAGGCAGAAAGTCCTGGATGACCAGATAATTCTTATTTACAGTACCGGCTTTGATTTTATTTTTCCAGTACATGATCAGGGGTACTCTTATACCGCCTTCATACACATGCCCTTTCCATGCCCGCAGGGGTTTCATGATTGTCGGTCGGTAGGCTATCTGATCCATCCCGACACCCCCGTTGTCCGATTTAAAAACAATCAGGGTATTATCCAATAATCCCTGCTGCTCAAGTTCTCTGTAAACACGCCCTATCCCTTCATCCATACTTTCGATCATCGTAGCATAGTATGGATTGTACTTCTCCTCGAATCGGTTGTACTTTCTCATGTACTTCCCCACTTTATCGGCTTTGGGTATGATGTATAAATGGGGAGCAGAATAGGCAAGATACAAAAAGAAACGTTTTTCTTTGCGCTGCATCTGAATGAACTCCACGGCATAATCGGTCAGCTTATCGGTAAGATACTCCGATCCATCATCTTCAAAGATCATTTTGCCCTGGCTCGTGATGCCATAATGGTAATAATCCAGTCCATTTTTGCCAATTACCCGGTCGTATTCAAATCCCTGTTGGTGTGGACCGGTCGATTCGTCGTCCCCCAGATGCCATTTCCCCACCATTCCGGTCGCGTACCCGTTTCTTTTCAATATTTCAGCCATTGTTATTTCAGTGGTGGGAAGATATTTTCCGACAATAGGTGGTATAACCGGAGAGTGCGGATCGGTTCGGTCGAGGCCTATCGCTGTCGTGATCTGAAGCCGGGCAGGATCTTTCCCGGTCATCAGTGCCGCTCTCGACGGACTGCAGGCCGGATGTGCATAAGCTTCGGTAAACCGCATCCCGTTTTTGGCCAGTTTATCCAGTTCGGGGGTTTCATGAAAGGGATTGCCATAGCTGCCCAAATCCTTATAGCCCATATCATCAGCTAAAATGAAAATGATATTAGGCTGCTCCTGTGCCCGGGTAAACGCGGGATTTATCCATACCAGAAGTATCCATATAGGTAGTACGCAGATTACTTTCCTCATAATTGTTCGTTTTACTAAGTAGTTGCCTTTCGTTATTGGTCAATCTCTTCAAATTCGCCATTTGTAATTATTATGTGGTTTTTAAAGGATTAAAAATCTTCACCAATCCACATACAACAAAAATCAGTATAGTTTTAACAGCATTTTTTCAGTTTCTTTCAAAAATATTTTTTCTGTTACAGGAGCAAAGCGGGATGTCCAGGGCTCGTATCCTCCTTCGCTGTATGCCTGCTGAGTGGGAAGGTATCCCATGGCGCCGTTACAGTACCCGGCAAGAAAGGGGTATCTTGCATGGGTGGCTGATTTTACCTTCTTCCCGATTTCGTGAAAAAGCTCTCCGGGGAAGGTCACCCAGACAAAGTCATCGATTCTTACGGCTGTGACCGGCACATCGTTGGTGGTAGTTCTGAAATCTCTGATCACCCTGTCGTATTTTAACGGGCAGGTGATATCTTCGTGTACTATTTTTATTGCCGGGTTAACAGGCAGGGTGGTATGGATTCCGGAAAGTACACGAATCACCTCTTTGCCGATCTCATAGCCCAGGTTTGCAGTATTTTCCAGGTTGTCTTCATAGCCGTCAAGTCCACCGACAAATCGTGGATTGATGTCACCCCCGGCACCGGGCAGAAAAATTCCTGTGATGCCGGGCATCGTTTTTTCAATGTGTTCCAGCATGTGCCCGTGCCATTCGGGACTGATGGTATTGTTCCTACCGCCGAGGGATGTTCCGTGGCAGGCATAATTGACAAGAACAGCTTTGGGATCGCCCGACAGCTTATCGATACGCATGATCCCAACTTCCTCGTCAATGGAGCCTTCCGGATTGGCACCCAGTCGATATACTCCATCCATCTCTCTGATTTTTACCGGAGTGTTTGTGTTGTATTTACCATAGGACTGGCTGGAATTGTTTTCATCGAAGGTGAGGTAGGAGACTGTTTCCTCCATCCTTTTCCGGCGGTTCATGCCAATGTGCGATATGCCGGTTCCTCCCCCGGTTTTTACCGGTTCCAGGTCAGCGATGGCCGCTTTTACTGCTTTTACTACGTTGTTGTCAAATGACTGGTACCAGTCCGATTCACTGTTCCTGCTGTCGAGGGAGGGAGCTGCATGGTTATGTGCGCTTCCCAGCAAAATATGTTGAACAGGAATGTCTGTCTCCGCTGCAATAAGATCCCGGATGGCTTGGTTCCTCTCACCCGGAATGTCAACAATATCCGCAACAATGATGGCCAGCCTCCTGATCCCGTCATCAAATACCAATGAACGAATGTAAATTTTCCCGTAAACTCCGTCAGAAGGACCGGTGCGGCATGTTTCATCATATCCTCCCATGAAGACGCTTGCTGTTGGTGTCATGTCAACCTTTGAAATCCCAGCTTTCAACACCGGATTGTTTGAAAAAACTTCCAGGGTGCAGAGGATTAAAATAAAAATGGTTTTAAAAACCAGTCCTTTTCGTTTCATTTCTGGTCGTTTATTTTTTATAAAAGTACTGTTCTTATTTTTTATGCAGACTTGTTTTTATCTGAATTCAATAATTTCTTTCATTTTCAGCATGTTATTATCCGGAATTACGACGGCAACCCACGGACTGTTCGGTTGGATCATTTCTGCTTCCCAGGTTATGGTTTGTTTTTCCCCGTTTACTATTTCCAGGGTTTTGACGGGATCTTTTATTTTTAAGTTATCTGTACGGATCTCTAGGCTGGTTTTTCCCATTCCCGTTACCTGCGCAGAAATTTTGACTTTGTTTTGATTCGACTCTTTGAAAAGCTGGAATTCTACTCCTTTTGAAAAATCAACAGGTGTATTTTTTCCAGGCATCAGCGTTACTGTTTTCTCCCTGTTATCACAGGCAACAACATAATTCCCTTCAGGCAATTCTGTTTGAAACCAGCCGTTGTGCTTGTCCACTTTTATGTTGGATTTCTTTTTTGTTTTTGTATGGGTGAAGGATACATATTCCACTGATCCTGCTTTTACCTGTCCGGTAACCTGTGCCGGGCCGGCTATATCTTCGATGATCCAGAGGTATTTAGCGACAGGTTCAACCCACACCTCTTTAAAGTTATAACAGATGGCAGGAGGCCAGTAGGGGTCGTCGTTGTTGGCGCGTGTACGGATCCCTACCGGAAGGGTACCTGCCATATCACCGGATGCAGGGGAATACTGGGGTGCATAGTTATACCCTTCGCCATACATAGTGCTTTGGCAAAATGGATTTCTTCCGAGAATCCATTCCAGTTGCTTTTCCCCGAGATATAACGATTCCAGGTCTTTTCTCAAATGTGCTGCCTCGGTCAGAGCTTTTCCTTCAGCCAGGATAATGCCGAAATTTCCACGGTGGCTGTACCATACAGGAAACCGTTTCAGGTAATGGTTTTCATCGAGCCTGACCCCCTTGGTTACCTGTTCTGCATATTGTGGTACCTTCTTTTCGTGCTGCTCATATTTGTAAATGTTTTCCTGGTTTGAATAGATACCCGGATGATGCGTTTCATCCAGTGCATAAATGGAAGCAGGGATCATGCCATAGGGTTCGGTATACCGGGCTGCTGATTTCAGGTATTCTGAATACCTGACAACTGTTGAATACCAGTTCATCCAGTCGGGATGGTCAGGCAGCTCATTGCAGAGCTTCACCAGGGTCATCACCGGAAGGTGCATCTGGGAACGGGGATTGTAACGAATAATTTGTGATTTTTCAGGGTCTTTGTATAAAAAACCGGTAAGTGGTATATCCCAGTCGGGATATGTTTTTTCCTGACTATTTACCAGGCAATCGGCAAATTCAACAGCCTTATCCAGGTATTCTTGTTTGCCCGTTGCACTGTACAGGTCTGCCGAAGTCATTCCACCGATTCCGGCAATATCAACATTTAGTATATCTACTTGTTCAACAGCAAATTGCCAGTCTTCCCCGGCATTCATCAAACAAAGGTTAGCCAGGAGCGGATCTGAATCTTTTAAGGATTTCCATGCTGAAACTTCTGCAGCTGCTGCGATGAAGTTTTCGAAGGGTGTATTTTGTGCCTGGTAGACGCGGTCGTCACCTGTACCAATGATCCCGTCTGTCCAGGCCCCTATGCCCCGGTTAGTTACTCTGTACCCATCGCCGAAACGTGTTTTCAATACATAGTCGAGTCCCCACCTGGCCTCTTCGATGAGGCGTTTATACAGGGAAGGATGGGTGTCTTTAACCTTTTCAGCCACGTCAAACATTGAATACACAATGGGGGAGGTGTGGGCAATCATCTGCGACAGGTCACCGGCATCGTGCCATCCCCCGTTTACGATTATTTTTTTATCGCCATGTTCATAGATCAGATCGTTGTGACAGGGACCATGAATTCCGGGTATGCTCATGCCACATCGTTCACAGTACATGAAGTTGATAATCTTCCATACGGTTTCGGACCAGCCATGATGATCAATGGTGAAGGGTTTCGTTTTGTTTTCTCCTGCAGCAATAAAGTAACTGCCGGGTTCCTGTATTTCTGAAAAATCCATCATCTGGTATTCCCCCAGGGCAGTCTGTATGGTTTCCACCGGCTTGGTCAGGGAGACTTGTCCTGTCATCGTTTGGATTACCGAGAATTGCTTTGCAGTCAGATTGCTTGCAATGGCCGATTTGGGCAACCCGGGTTTATAAAAAGGACTGAATGAGATCTCCCCCTGGGCAACATCCCATCCTTCGTAATGATCGGCCTGTACTTTTTGGAGTTCCAGTTGATCGATGTCAAGCCAGGCTGTTTTTGCTCCCCCTGGTGGGCGGCTTCCTGTGTGGTAAGCAAATTCAACAGCCGTCACCTTATCCCGGGCCAGGTTTTCAATTTCCCAAACCACGTGATTCCACTGGTTGGGTTTGATCTGGACAAAATTTGCACCGTCTCTGCGGTACATGTCGGGAACCTTGACTGCTCCGTCATTATGCAAAAAAATAATAATTCTATTTGTCGGAAATCCGGGTTGGGTAGGGTAAACCCAGAATGAAATCCGGTTGTAACTGCTCCAGTCTTCCCCTCCAACATTGAATCTTACTCCTGCACCACCACCTGCAGCAGGATTATCCTCCCGCACTGTGGGAAACGTAAGTCGGACAGACTGGTTCCCGTCTTTTGCCCGCTCTTTGGTAAAGGACATTTCACCAAGACCGTGATGGGTCCAGTTATCCGGTTTTTCCATGTCACTCAATAAACGGGATTCAAGAACAGGCTTTTGCAGCCACCTGTAATCAGCCGATTCCTGGTAATTAATTGGCATCGGCATTTCCCTAAATTCCTGGGCAATACCGGGGTTTGCAGCAAAACAAAACAGAAGTACTGTGGCAAAGAATAGTGTTTTTTTCATTCAACTAATTATTTTTTGTTTCTCTTAATAAAATCCAGTGTATAATTCATATACTCCTCGGCATGGTAATCATGTCCATAGATCGGATACACTTTAAGCTCATGCGGATATCCCAGTTCCTTTAATTTTGCTGATGTCGTCAAGGCGTTTTCTATTGATACCACCGGGTCTGAACCTCCATGGATGATCAGAATAGGAGTATTTTTCAGGTTCTCTATTTTATCCAGGTTCCTTGATGATCCGGAAACACAGGCAACAGCGGAGAACAAGCCGGGATATTCAATGGCCAGGTTGTAGGTTCCGAATCCTCCTGCTGAAACACCAGTGCTGTAAAGTTGCGATTTATCAGCTTTAGGATATTCCTGCAATACCAGATCCATGAGTTGTACCATATCCTTTGCTCCATCTCCGGTATACCAGCTGGTTGCCCTTGGCGATACCATGATAATTCCCTCTTTCTCCATGATTTCACGGATTTTCCCTCCATCCATGTCAGGGTAATAGTTTTCATCTCCTCCGCCACCGTGAAGCACTAGCATTACCGGAATTTTCTCTTTTTGATCATAAGATGTGGGAATATAGATCCTGTAAGGTTCGAGTTTGCCGGTTGCGGCAGAAACGAATGCCCTTCTTATATCGCCCGGTCTGCCAGTATATGGGTGCATCTTGTTTTTCATTCTTTTGATGGTTTCGTTGGTCTGGTTCATGATGCTGATCAGATCGGCTGCAAAAGTCCGGGCTGAACGATTCCTGGCTTTCTCAAAATACGTTAAAGCCTTTTTCCTCTCGGTTTCTCCTGCGTACCCGCTTTTTGACCTTAAATAACCAATGGTGTTTTCAATATAATCACTGGCGTATTTAATGTCATCAATAACTGTCTGCCACACAGGATCTGTTTTCTTTTCATTTTCCGCAACGAAATTCCTGTATTCCGTTTTCTTTTTCTCTGCCTCAATTACTGTATTTCCCAGGACGATGAAAGGGAAGGTAAGACTGTCTCTGTCGTTGTCGAAAGAAATCAACAGGGTGTATTCCCCATCGTTAAGGTCTTTCATTGATTCAGGGTTGATGTTCAGTTTTCTGTAGCCTTCCACCGGAACAGAGACCTTATCAAGTAAGGAGGTGATCGATTTATCTTTCTCATGAATAAGGAATGCAGCAACTACCCAGGTTTTTTTGTTAAACGATCTCAGAATGATGTCAAAATCTTTGAAATCATGCTGTTCTATAGCCGAAAAAGGCAGGTTGATTCCAATATATCCGGAATTATCGATCTTGATTCGGCTGAGCTCTTTGAATTCATTTTCAGTGATGGTAATATCAGAAGGGGCAATAAAGAAACCGTCAAGTGTTATATCGCCATCCTTCGAGTTAACAGTCAGCTTTATTTCTGCCGGTCCTTTTTGCAGTTCACCTATTCCTGCCTCAACAATTTTCCATTCAGAGGGGCCGTTTGCTCCCCAGCCTTTTGTGTCGGTAAACACCAGGTCGAAACTATGCGTTTTCCCGGCATTCCTGATCACACAGGTGAATTCAGCCGGTACCATGGTTTCACGCCATTGAAGGCGTGCATAACGAAATATGATTTTTGCATCGGGAATGTGAGTTGGAATATCCAGCAGGAAACCAGCACTCCTTCCTATGGCGCTAAAAGTTCCAACACCTGATCCGCCAATACCGGTGCCGTTAAGAGCTAAACTTCCTGAGGCGAAATCTCTGGTACCGATTTTTTGTTCAACATTTGTGTCAGCACCAGCGAAATCCTCACCTTCATGCCATATCACATTTTGTGATTCTGCAGAAATAATTACCGAAACCAGCAAAAAAGCAATAACCAATCGTGTTGTCATAATTCGTCTTTTCAATTTAGTCCTAAATTATTAAGAAACAGTTACCCTGAACCTTCAGGGTAACTGTTTCTTTCATTAGTATCCGGTATTTTGTCCTAATTCCGGAGTCACATCTCTTTCCGCTTGCGGAATAGGCAATAGCAACTCATATTCCTCCAGCGTAAAATTCAATCCTGCATTTTTAAAGTAATTATTCACTACGGTAAGAGCCCGTCCTGTTCTGATCAGATCGAACCATCTTTGTTGTTCAAAAACAAACTCAACCCGGCGTTCTATTTCAATGGCTAACCGGAAATCGATTTGGTTGGCTACTTTCAGACTGTCGACAGGATTATTTGCTGTCTTATCCGGCAATCCGGCACGTGAGCGAACCTGGTTGAGCAGATCAAATGCTTCTCCGTCGGCCTCAAATCCTATCTCATTCAGTGCTTCTGCCTTCATCAGCAATACATCGGCATAGCGCAGGGCAGTGAAATTAACGCCGCCATCACCCGAAATACCTGTGGTAAAATCTACAAACTTTCGTGCTCCCAGGTCATGTTGATAGGTTCCGTCTGTTAATTTAATAGAATCCAGGATGGCCCATCTTCTGAGATCATTTTTTTCGTATGCATTGGCAAAATCGCGGGTTGGTACAATCGTTCCATGCCCGATCATACCGCCGGGAAAGATGTCCATGTTGAAAATTCCCGGATTAAATATGGTGGAGTACGAATTTCCTTCCCCAATATTTCCGGATAAAAAATTCACTTCAAAAATAGATTCCGCTAATTGATTATTTCCTACTGAAAACAATTTACTATAATCAGTCAGCAATGCATAATTCATCCCCATAACGCTGCTTAAAACCTCCGATGCCGCTGCATACTCTTTTTGGGTGAGATAAACTTTCCCCAGCAAGGCTTTTACTGCACCGGCAGATGCTTTCGACTTGCTTAATCCGCTTACATTCTTCAGGAGATTATCGGCATCCTTCAGATCATTGATAATTCGCTGATAAATAACCTGGACAGGTTTTCTTGTCATATCAAAATCAGCAATTTCAGCAGGACTTCTGAAAGCTACTTCTATTAAAGGTATATCACCAAACAGCCGTACCAGGTAAAAATAAAAATATGCCCTTAAAAATAAGGCCTCACCTTTATATTGCGATTTCAGTGCATCGCTAAAGTTTGCCTGGTCAATTCTGGTCAGGATATTGTTGCACCTGGATATGCCCGCATAACAAACGGTCCATACAGAATTTACAAAACCATTGGTCGTGGTAATATTCGCTTCATTGCATTCCATTTCATTGGTAGTTGGAGATGTCCACCAGATGGTATGATTATCGGACATCAGTTCTGAGATATACATGAGATTGCTTCCCCCATGTATGCTTTGAAGCCCTGAATAAATACCAATCAATGCAGTTTCATAATCGTCAGAGGTTTTAAAAAACATCCCTTCGTTGATCGTGTCTTCTGGTTGCAATGTGATAAAATCATCACAGGAGAAAAGAGAAAACATCAGGATAATATATATTAATTTTTGTTTCATCTTGACAATTATTTAAGTGTTAAAAGGTTGCTTTTATTCCCAAAGTAATGGTGCGGGACAGCGGATAGGTTAAGTTATCCTCTCCGGTACCTACAATATTATCTCCTCCGGCATAGGATTCCGGATCGAATCCCGGATAATCGGTAAATGTGTACAGGTTAGCTATATCCAGGTAGATTTGTAATCCTGAAAATGTTAATTTGGATGCCAGATTCTGGGGCAGCCTGTACATCAGGTTCATATTTTTGATCCTGGTATAGGAGTTATCAAAAAGGTTCAGGTCGGAATTGGTTCCAAATCCGTAAGCATAATTGTTCCGGATAGCCCTGGGTCTTTTGCCGTCTCCCGGATTATCCTCCGACCTCCATCTTTCTCCCACCTTGATCTGGTTCTGAACACCGGCTGAGTTCACATTTTGTGTAAGTAGATTGTATCCTCCCCGGGATCCATTCAGAGAAACACTTAAGGTTAAATTGCCATAAGTAAAACTGTTATTGAAACCCCAGATGAAATCGGGCCAGGGGTCTCCAACAATATACCGGTCATTTAAATCAATCTTTCCATCCGGCTTGTAATCTTCAAATTTTAGATCACCCGGCACATTGTTGGGATGAATTTTGGGAGCCCCTTCCAATTCCTGAGCATTCATGAATACGCCTGTCGTATGGAGAAGGTAATAACTGGATATGGGATATCCAGCCTGGGCAACCTGAGAAGAATTGATCGTGATCCTTTCCCCTTCAGTGGTCAACTTCAACACTTTGTTTTTATTTGAACTGAATGTAATATTGCTATTCCACATGAAATTACGGGTTTTTATGTTCTGTGTATTTAAATTCAGTTCTATTCCTTTGTTTTCAATTTCTCCAACATTCAACATCGCACTCGGGAAGCCGGAAGCTGACGGAAGCTTCGCCTGCAGAAGAAGATCCACCTTATGATCTTTATACACATCGGCATTGAGTGAAATTCTACCGGCGAGAAGTGACAAATCCATGCCCAGGTTCATCTGCTTCGATTTTTCCCAGGTCAGGTCGTCATTGGATAAGGTACTCGGAACAAGGCCAATCACTTTGGTGTTGTTTTCTATATAATTTGATGGTTGCAGCAAAGCAATATGTGCATAATTACCTATCTGGTTATTTCCGGCAACTCCGTAGCTGGCTCTCAGCTTCATGGTTTGGATGAAATCAAGCGATTGCATAAAGGATTCTTCTGAGATATTGTATCCCAACGATATCGAAGGGAATGTACCCCATTTGTTATTTTTTCCAAACCGTGAGCTGCCATCTCTTCTCAGTGTAGCCGTGATCATATACCTGTCGTTAAAAGAATATTGGAACCTGGAAATCAAGGATACCATGGACCATTCCGACAGCTGATGGGTACCAGAGCTGACAATCCCTGCAGAAATATACGGAACATATTCCGTTGGAAACTCAGCTGCACCGGCCGATAACCTGTCGTAACTTTCTTTTTGTTCGGAGATACCAATCAGGAGATCTACCAGATGTTTATCTTTGAATAAGTGTTTGAAATTTAGTGTATTTTCATTCAGCCAGTTGAGTGTTTCATATTTTGTTGCTGCCCCTGTTGCCGGAAAATTAAGGGTTGTTTCTCTTGGCACTGCCGAGGTTCGGAATAATTTGATGGTTGTATCATCGTATTTGACTCCAATGGAAGATCTCAGTGTCAATCCTTCAATGATTTTATATTCGACATAGTTGTTCATCAGAATATTGGCAGCTTTTCTTTTGTCAGAGTATCCTTCGAGTACATCCAGCGGATTAGCCAGCCAGCCTAACCCGTCGGTCATGTCCTGCCGGTCGAAGTAAGGTTTGCCATTTGCGTCATAAACCGGGATGGTAGGAGCTGCTGCTGCCACCATGGTCAACACACCGGTCTGCCCATAGTGTCCTTCTGTCACGGGCCATCTTCCATACCCGTACGATCCCATCAGTGAGGTTCCGACATGGATTCTGCTGGAAATTTTTGAATCGATATTGGTTCTGAGGCTGAATCGTTGGTAGTCGGAAGTCAGAATAATTCCCTCCTGGTTAAAGTATCCGCCGGAAATGTAAAACTTGGTGTTTTCAGTTCCTAAGGTTGAAGAAACCTGGTAGTTCTGTACCGGAGCAGTCCGGAATATTACATCCTGCCAGTCGGAGTTCACGGTAATTGATTCCGGATTTCTGAATTCCGGCCGGACTTTTTGACTTCCGCCTCTGACTTCGTTGGGGTCATCAATGTTTCCCCCCAGATAGACCCAGGCATTATCCCGTCCTTCAGCAACATATTGTGCATATTCCCTGGAATTCATCAGATCCAGCTTATGAGCAATTTCCTGGATTCCATATGAAACATCCACATTAATCTGGGATTTTCCAATCGTTCCTTTTTTCGTAGTTACCAGTACTACTCCGTTTGCACCTCTGGAACCGTAAATGGCGGTTGCAGAAGCATCTTTCAGTATTTCAATGGATTCAATATCTGCCGGATTAATGGATGCCAGGGGATTAATTCTATTGGTGACCGTTTTAGCCATTCGGTCGGCAGTAAACATTTCATAGCCATAGGTTGAAAAGTTTGAGCCTCCTCCACCAGATCCGATAGGGTAACCATCAACCACATACAGTGGCTGGTTTCCTCCGGTGATTGAGCTTAATCCGCGAACCACAACGTTCACGTTTCCTCCCGGGGCTCCTGTAGTTTGTGTAACCGTAACCCCGGCGATTTTTCCCTGGATCATTTGATCGAAACTCAGGGTAGACGGCTGAATAATATCATCACCCGACACCCTGGATATCGCTCCGGTTACATCTTTTCTTCTTTGTGTACCATAACCAACTGCAACGACTTCCTCAATCCCAATGGTTGCACTTTCCATCGTCACGTTGATAACAGTTCTGCTTCCAATAGCTATTTCCTGGGTTTTCATTCCCACAAAAGAAAAAACCAAAATAGCATTATCGGGAATATTATATAATGTATAATTCCCTTCAGCATTAGTTATTGCGCCCTGAGTTGTTCCCCTGATGGAAACACTAACTCCGGGCAATGAAGTTCCATCGGCGTTGAGTACCTGTCCTGAAACAGTTCTCAACTGCTCTGCTGCAGCTAGTTGATTGGTGGGGTCAGTTATAGCTGCAGTAGAAAAAAAAATAGTTAAAAGAGACATAAAAATAAACCCCTGGAAAAGGGCATTCCTTTTCAGGGGTAAATTGGTTTGATAGGAATTCATAACTCTAATTTGAAATTGTTTAATAGACTTTATCAGTCTGAATCGATCAATACCGATTCAATATTCAAATAATCTGCAATTTTCATAATTGCAGACGCGTGATGCCCTATTCCTAAAGAGAAATGGTGGGTAGGGCCTTCCTTGATCCAGCGGGTAAGGAATGTTCTGACGTCAGGTTTAAAGAATCCCCGGGTATTGGTATTTCCGGTGGGGGGAATGGGGCCTTTTACCGATTCCCCTTCAGCAATGATGAATTTGAATTTTCCATCATAAGTAGAATTAATAGATAGCATCGTAATGGGGCCTTCCTTGATCTTAAATTCAACTCCGGCACCACTTCCCGGTTTTCCATGGTATGTTTTCAGACTTCTCAACACAGGTTTCCCCTCGGCAATGGAAATGTTATGTGGCCCGTCATGCCCCACCAAAACAAACCCCTCATGAAAATCTATCGGATGAAATTCGGCAAAACTGCCACCGATACCGAGACGATTCAAAATAAGTATGGCAACCAGCGTTTTCAGGTCTGATTCCCCACACATGGGAAAACCATCGGAGTTCAGCAGCGAATTACCAACAATTAAGTTGGAAAGTACAGTTTGTAATTCACTGTTTTCAGGTCCGTCATAGTAATAAGCAAGTCCGTCGAGCTTTTTCTCTTCAACGAACCGCACCAATGCAGCACAAACTTTGGCTGCAATGTAGAGATCCTCTTTTTTGAGTTTCATCGTAACCGGATCGGATACCGGATCGGGAGTATCAAAAAAATCGAGGATCAGTTTTTCAAATGAATGAACCTCCTCCTCTGTCACTTTTGAATAACAGCTGAAAAGTTCGTTTGCTTCACACGAAACGATGTGACTTCCAAATGCTGAAGTGAGCATGGTGGCATCGGTATGCATGTCGAGCATGGCGTTGATGGGATGTCCCAGGTGCCCCAAATGAGCATTTTTAAGGTCGTGCAACACGCGTGCAATCCGGCAATACTCATCCAGCTGTTTGTCGGCTTCCGGATCATTATGTAATGTCCCGATGATCATGTCGGGTACTTTCTTTCCCATCCTGACAGCAACTCCCGCGAATTCAGGAAGAGAACAGATATCATCGTTACAAAGCTGCATGAAAATAGAGGCTTTGGAATAATCCAATGCATGCAGTGGCTGAAGAGCTACCAGTACTATAGGTATCGACAGCGTTTTGATGATGATGCCAAATGTGCCTGATGTGGCATAGGTAAGCATGTTGCAAAAAACCAGATCCAGATTGGCCGCTTCAAGTTGTTTTACTACCGTATAGGCCTTTTTTGGATTGTCAACCATGCCAAAATCTATTATGGTCGCTCCTTTTGTTGACAACTTGTTCAGTAAAACACCGTGTTTTTGCATCAACTCTTCATACAATCCGGGAAACTGTCCCCAATATTTGTCAAAGCCAACACCAAAAACACCTATCCGATGAGGTTCTTCCTGCCTGTTGAGAAGTTTATTCCCATTTTTTAATATTTTCATGATAACGCATATTATTATTGTGCTTTACGCACTAAGTTAAGCAAAATATTAACTCGATCCTATTTTTTTTTATTTTTTTTAATACTTAGAAAACATAGTATTCGTTTTCATCAGAGTAACAGATAACTATTAGAGGTAATAGTCAGTTACTGTGTTTCAAGAAAATGAAAAGGAAAAGAGGCTGTTTAAAAATTTAAGCAGCCTCTTGATGAAAATGAAAGTCCGTTAGATGTTGTAAAACTATCTTCTTATCACTTTGTAACGGCCAATCAGTTTTTCAGTATCACTTACCAATATGAGGTACATACCAGCTGGTTGATCATCCAGAGAAACGGCTTCCATTGATCCGGATACGTTCATGTCGCGAATGGCAGCACCCATGGAGTTGAATACCTGGATCCTTCCGCCCGGGGTCAGACCGCTTACCTGGATTCTTCCATCGGTTGGATTCGGATAGAGATTAATCCCTGATTTGGATATTTCTCCTGTGCTGTCCAGGATAAGGTCAAGGGTATACTCTGTGTGGAATTTTCCGTCGACTGATGTAACGATCAGCACATCACCGTCGTCCAGGTCGCCTGAAGTTTTTTCAACACCCTCTTTATCCATCACGGTTAATGTTGCCCCGAATGACGGGATCAGGTTGTTCAGGAAGTCGTTCAGCAAGGTTTGTGCTGTAGCTCCGCTGATCACATTGTTTACCTGATCAACTGCATACATGTATGAAGTTACATAAGCCAGGTATGTAGTTGTGGGGAGTGCTCTGATGGGCAATACAGAGATGAAGTACACGTTGGTCACATTTCCGCTTTCGGAGGTAACAACGATTTTGTCGTCGATAGCCAGTCCGCCTTTGGTTCTTTCCAGTCCTGATTTATCAATGATTTTCACTGTAGCACCGGCAGCGGGAGCAATTTTACCCAGGAAATTATCTACTGAAATACCACGGGGTACAAATTCCACGACGAAGTTGCTTTGGATCACGTTGAAAAAGTCAGAAGTGATGAAAGCGTCGTCAGAAGAAGTTACCGGCAAAATCTGGTA
>Ga0172382_10003537_pt1 | contig 24661 bp, 21 predicted proteins | sample Leawel138RmetaG_FD_122245 | JGI IMG/M metagenome (GOLD analysis project Ga0172382, IMG submission 122245) | Leachate microbial communities from a municipal landfill in Southern Ontario, Canada - Leachate well 138R metaG | ecosystem: Engineered > Solid waste > Landfill > Unclassified | place...
AAGGAAATACAAATTCAAAATGGAGGAGATGATGCGTTGTCCAATGTGACTTTTGGTGTTGATTACAAAAATCATGAGCATAGTTGGTTAAAAATTCAACACACTGGAAATTTAAATAATCAAACGCTGGAAATCGGTGTGGATGGCCAGGGGCTTCCTGCAGGGCAATATGAAGCCGTGGTTTCTGTTTTTTCTGAAGGTGCATTAAATTCTCCACAGGATTTCAGGGTGGTGTTGAATGTGCCTGATTATCCTGCCAAAACAAAAGGAATAACGGTTGATGACAAGGATGAAGCTTTTTATTGCACACCTTATTTTTGGGTAGGTCACCGTTACCATGGTTGGGGATGGCCCCTGCTTAAGGACGCTGAAGGCTACAACCATTTTTATTTAATCAACGGAGAACGGGCCAAAGAAGGAGAATTTGTCCGGTTCAATCCTGATTTACAAGAGGGCATATATGATTTATACCTGTATGAAAAAACACCATTTGCTTCAGGTCCGCCTGCGGATAACGAACCTGCACGATTTCAGGCAAGGGTGGTATCTGCTGAGGGTGATACCACTTTTTGGATGGAGCCGGAGAGAACAAAAGGACTTTATCCCCGGCCACATGAAGGTCCCGACGGATGGTACTATTTTGAGCCTCAGCCTTCCCGGAGTCTGGGAACCTTCAAGTTTGAAGAGGGGAAAGATGGTTTTGTGGAAATTATGGCCGGTGGCTCAAAAGGTCAGGTGATTGCAGATGCAATTCATTTTTTGAGAAAGGATGATTTTTAGTTTTTTTTTCGTTTACGCTTAAAGTGGGAACAAATGAAGAGTCAAACGAAGTTTTTTGTCATGCTCATGATAATGATCCTGAGCAGTCTGGGTTCAACAGCGCAAGCATTGGGAACGGATCCCGAAGAGGGAAGGGGTACCTATAAAAACCGGACTTTTTTTCATCTGGAAAAGTATTGGGACAGTGCAAAAGTGCTTAATAATCCGCATAAGGGTTGGGAAGTTCATTATTACAGCAACAGTCTGCGGAATTACGGCAGAAAGTTGAGCCCCACAGATTCGCTGGCCGATTTCCCGGGATTGACCAACATTTATTTCCGGCTTGCATGGAGTTATCTTGAACCGGAAGAAGGGGTTTATAACTGGGCGGTTTTTGACTCCATAATCGACCGGTGGGTTTCCTGGGGGAAAACGGTATCGTTCAGGATTACAACCAAGGAAACGGAATTTGTGTATGCCACCCCCGAATGGGTCAGGGAGGCAGGTGCCAAAGGGAAGTTTATTGACCAGCCCGATATCAGGGTCAAAGCCTGGGCACCGGAATACGGAGATCCTGTTTTTCTGGAGAAACTTGAAAATTTTCATCAGGCTTTTGCAGCCAGGTACGATGACAAACCCTATATCGCCTATGTGGATATCGGAAGCATTGGTGAGTGGGGCGAAGGCCACACCGCTTACTCCGGGTGGTACGATGTGCCGGTAGAAACAGTGAAAAAACATATAGATATCTACAAGCGGTGTTATAAAAATTCAGTTCTGGTGATCAGTGATGACTTTATTGGTCAAAGAGATTCAGATGATGGTTCTGATTATGAGATTTTTCATTATTGCCTGGAAAAAAGGATTGGTTTTCGCGATGACAGCGCCAATGTGGGTTGGTATAAAACCTTAGGTTTTGGCCCTTCCTGCATTCGCACCCCGGAGCTATTCAGCTCAGTGTATAAAACCATACCGGTGGTGCTTGAACACGATCATTATGGAGCAACCATACGCAACGGCATGTTCGGAGACGGATCGGGGTTTGAAAAAGCCATTCATGAAACGAAAGCAACCATTATTGGTTTTCATTATTTCCCGCGGGAATGGCTGAATCAAAATTACAGGTTTGCTATAAAAATGGCCAATCTGAGTGGCTACTGGTACTTTCCCAAATTTGCCATGCTGCCCGATACCCTGCGAAAGAGTTCCAACCGGAATTACATCCGGATGACATGGGAAAATCATGGAGTGGCTCCGGCATATCACAAATATGATTTCTCTGTCAGGCTCATCCATAAGGAAACCGGACAGCAGTTTACCCAGGTGCTGGCAGAGTCTGACAACCGGAACTGGCAGCCGAATGAATTTGTTGCTGAACAATGCAAGATCAACCTGGACAATAATTTGAGGGAGGGTAAGTATGATCTTTTAATCAATTTGCGAAATACTACTGAATTTAACAGAAACAGGAATATTGAATTGCCTCTTAAACAGGAAAGGGAAGTTGAACCTGGCTGGTATAAACTGGGTGAGATCATGGTAAGATAAGAAAGAAGTTTTGCAATTTTATCGTCCGGAGGATTTCGTTGCGCTTTTTGGATAGCAGGTATGTAATGCCCGGGCATGCGGAGCATTTTAATCCCGGCTTTCTCATCCTTTTCGGGTGTGTCTGATTTTGGCTATTTTTGCTGCGTAATCTGATTTCACCATGGAAAAGTTGAGAAGAACCTGTTTTGTTTGTAAAAAGTCATTACAGGAGGAGGATTTTGAATTGAATAAGGAAGTTTACCTGCCGGTCTGTTCTAAATGCAAAGGAACCGATGCAGAAAAAAGGACGGTGGAAGAGTACCTCGACAGTATGGCCGATGGACTGGTGTGTGGCTGTATATGAGTACTGCTATTTTTCTGTGCTGTCCCGAAATTCTAACCGACATAGAAGAGTTTTGATCCAAAAACCGGATACCCGGTCCAACCTGGATGGAAGAATTTCTTAAGAAGATTTTGGTTTGAAGATAAAATTAAAATATTATATTTGCAGCCGCAAAACAGATGGTGGATGTAGTTCAGTTGGTTAGAACGCTGGATTGTGGTTCCAGAGGTCGCCGGTTCAAATCCGGTCTTCCACCCGAAACAAAAAAGGTAATTGCTTCTGATGCAATTACCTTTTGTTGTTTACAGTCTGATCAGTTCACGATACCAGCGATGGCGGCACCCACCAGACTGGAATTTTTCACTTCAATAATTTCGTAGTAGCGTTTATTATTACCTGACAGGAATTTCTGCAGGAATTTTTCGACCATTTCCCGGAAATTTTTCAACTTATAAAAGGTTGTACCTTCGATGGTCATCAGTACTGGTTTTTCTGTTGTTTTAGCCTTACCCGTTTTCAGGATTACAGCTGCCAGGTTTGCAGCAACCAGTTTGGCTGCCCGTTCCATCATGGTTTCAATGATTTCAGCTGCTGCAGCTTTATCATCCTGATTAACCAGAGCCGTGGTCAGCGGATTTTCTGATGTATGGATGTCACAGACAAACTTGTTTGCTTCTTCAGTTGTGAGCTCTGGCAACCGGTTCAGGTTCGTTTTTGAAGCTTCAGTGAATACCCCTTCATTGGCAGCTGTTTTTAAAGCTGTGGTTAATAATCCCCCAAAATAACCACCAGCGAACATTTTTTCAAAGCAATAGCGACCCGGGTTTTTTGTTTGATTATCAAATAGCCTGTCGATATCGGTCCGGGGGACATTCCCAAAGTTGCCGGATTCAATATTGATGACCTGGCTTTTCTCCGGCTCGAGGTTTGGTGTTTTCGTGATTTTTTTATTGCTTTCGATGTAGCAGGTGTTGGTGCCTGTACCCAGGATATAGCCAATATAGGTGTCATATACCTTCCCGGCAGTGGCAGCTTGTCCGGCCAGCAGGGTAGCAACCGTATCGTTCAGGATAACCACCTTTTTCTCCGGAGTTTTCATGGCTTCCAGCATGTTTTTACCGACCATTTCACCAATCACTTCCGGAGCCTTGACTTCTTTGCTCCATTCCAGCAGTTTCCCGTCCTTGTTGGGGAAGATCTCCACTGCATAGGAGAAGCAAAATCCAATTTTATCGCTCACCTGTCTGTATTCATCAAGGAAAGAAGCCATAGCTTTAAAGAAGTCTTCTTTGGAAAGTTCTTCATCCACAGCGGGCATTTTGCCGTTTTTGAGGTTTTCGGTCACCAGCTGCATGTTCTCGTCGAAATACATTTTTGCCGTACGGAAATTGGTGCCCCCAGCGTCAATGGCAATCACCGGTTGATTGGGTTTTAAGGCGTTACTGGCTTCTATATAGGTGGGGATCATCATCAGGGAGCTCTCACGTCCCTGTAAGCCGGCATCCATTTCATTCATGAATGAATCAACCAATGTCTGGATATCAATCTCTGTGGCTGTAAGTTTGTGTTTTTTTACAAATTGTTCTGCTTTGTTCATGTTATTTCTTTTATAAATTATTTGACATCTTCAATTTTAAATACCCATGCATATGGGCTGGGGTTGGTTAAGGGGGATAAATCCGGAGGAATGATGGAAAGAGTATTTGCGGATTTTTTTGATTTTACGGCTTCTGTATTTCCGAGCATAGTTATTTTTCCTGTCTTTTTTATCCCTGTTACTTTGATTGGTTTTTCCGGAAACTCAGTACAAATCACAAACAGGTCATTTCCTTTTTTTGTAAAATATACAAACTCTGTCTGGTTATCTTCTGCACCTTTCCATGGTCGGGTTTCGTATATAGCTTCACCATTTATCCGGAGCCAGTTGCCCATGTCGAGGAGGCGTTGTTGTTGGATGACAGGAATACGTCCGTCAGCTGTAGGTCCTATGTCGAGTAGCAGGTTGCCTCCACCAGCCACTTTGGTTATGAGCAAATCCACCAGTGCATCTGATGTCATATAATTGTCCAGGTCTTCGATCTGGTTATATCCAAACGATGTCCCAATACCTCTGCACTCTTCCCATGGAGATGCTGTTTTACCCACACCTTCGTGGTTATGTACCAGGTCATATTCGGTTGTGAAAAAATCACCATGTTTCCCGCGTGTTTCATTTCCCCAGCGGTCGTTAACAACAACCTGGTCTTTTACCGGCGATTCGTTAAATAACCAGGCCAGAAATTCGGTACTTTTCCACACCTCACTTGGGTGATCCCATTCGCCATCAGTCCAAAAGACATCAGGTTCATACCGGAGAACCAGATCTTTCATTTGCGGAATCATATGGTTGTTTACATATTTTTCTACGTTTTTGTGGTATAATGGATTATACCATTCATACAATGAATAATAGAAACCCATATAAAGGTTTTCTTGTTTAACAGATTTTGTAAGTTCGCCGCAAAGGTCACGATGTGGACCTATGTCCATGCTGTTCCAGTTCCAGCTCTGTTCACTGGGCCACAAGGTAAACCCCTCATGATGTTTTGAAGTGAGCACTACATATTTGGCGCCGGCATCTTTAAAAATTTTTGCCCATTGGTTGGGATCAAAATGTTGAGCTTTCCACCTGGGAGCAAAATCCTGGTATTTAAAGTTTTCGCCATACATGCGGTTATGGTAGTCGCTGAAAAGCTTGCCAGCCTGGCTGTCTTCATTTTTCCTCCACCAGTACCATTCTGAATATTTGGCGTAGATGCCAATTTCGGCATCTGCAGGTGCCCAGGCTGGCACGGAGTATACACCCCAGTGAATGAATATGCCAAACTTCGCGTCTTCAAACCATTGCGGAATAGGCCGGTTGTCGATCGATTCCCATTTGGGTTCATAGTGTTGTGCCCCGGAATGAAGCATTTGCAACACCAGGAGGCAGGTAGTGATTATTCTCATCTCAATCTATTGTTTTATTAAAAGCGTTCGACAGATTACTTCAATGTATCTCGGTAGAATTTGCAAGCTCATTTCGATGGAATATCTATGAATTTATTTTTGTCAATCGTCATTCTTCATTCGTTATGGTTATTTCATTTGCCATTGAACTCCTGGATAGCTTCCAGCATGGCGACTACATTTTGAACCGGCACATTTGCCTGTATATTATGAACCGTATTAAATACGAATCCGCCATTTTTTGTAAAGATTTCGCAATTTTGCAGGACGTGTTCACGCACCTCTTCAGGAGTTGCGAAGGGGAGAGTTTTTTGGGTATCAATTCCTCCGCCCCAAAACACCAGGTTATTCCCATATTTTTCCTTTAGAACTTTAGGATCCATACCGGCAGCGTTAATTTGTACCGGGTTAATGATATCGAAACCTGCACGGATAAAGCTGTCTAATAAAGGTAATACGGCTCCGCAGGAGTGTTTGAAGGTTTTCCACTGGGTGTGCTGGTGAATCCAGTCGTTCATTATTTTATACCAGGGCAACCACATCTCATCGAATTGTTCGGGTGAGCAGAAGGTAGAATTTTGGGTGCCGAAATCGGTTCCGCAGATAAATATAGCATGAATTTTATTACCTACAGTAGCAAATATACGTTTTAGGTTTTCAATGGCTATTTCTACCTGTTTCTCAAATATTTTTTGAATGAAATCCGGTCGGCTAATGGTACTCATATACCATTCGGCTATATCGCGAATGCCTTTAGGATGGCGTAGCTGCATACCGGGAACGAGTGCAATATCACCCAGTGCAGTCCCTCCAAAAGAGGCGATCACTCCTTTCCCCGAGAAGTATGCTTTGTCCACTTCAATTCGCCAATGCTCAAGTTCTCTGTCGGATAATAATCCAAATTCTTCCAGGTTATCTTCCACCCTTAGATTCTCTTCATCGAGGGGATCCTGTCTGATAATGGCATCGAAAAAATAGCCTGTTTTGGGCATTCTTGCTGAAGGGGCAATGGAGTTGTCTCCTTCCGGATGCATCAGCACATCTCCATTGGCATCACAGGTAACCTGAAAATTCATTGGTACCATTACCCGCTGGCCCCAGGGAGTTTTCCACTCTTTGAAAGGACCGTGGTTATAGAATCCAAACATATTGTTTTCACCCCAGGCTCCGATCACATCAATACCTATGGAGTCAATAAGTTCCCAGCCAACTTCACCTAACATCTGGAAAGGTTCAATTACACGGATGGGTTTTCGTTGTAGCCCATAGTACCTGCGAAGGTTTGAAATCGTTTGTACGTGAATGCCGGTAACAGCCGTCGATCCCAGGTCAATTACTACCCTGTCGGTTTGCCTGTGATTCAGGGTTTTTAAGAATTGTTCTTTTGAATTCATTTTTGTTTTGTTATCTGTTTCTAAGTAAATTATTTACTTAACTTCATTGAGTTGAATCATTCCGTTTACAAATTTGCGCATTTCTGTAGAGAATACATGACAAACATGTTCAAGAACAGAAAGCTTATGTGTTCCAAAATGAGATTATCATGAAAAAGATTAATCCTGCGACTGGATTTCCCGGGTATCAGGATTTTCCGGGTCTTTTTTTACCAGTATTTTTTCCAGTTGTTCCAGTGAAATTTCTTTGGTTTCGGGCAGAAATTTCAGGATTATCCAAAAACCGATAACGCAGATTATGGCATAGATCCAGAATGTGTTGGCAGCATTGAGCCATTCAACCAGAATGGGGAAGGTGAGTGTAAGCAGGTAGCTCGCAACCCACAGGGAGAAAGTTGCTATAGACATGGCTGCTCCGCGTATTTTGTTGGGGAAAATTTCGGAAAGAACCACCCAGACCGTAGGACCCAGTCCAAATGCGAAAAAGGCCGGAGTAATGATAATGAAAGATAACAGTAACCAGTCGGTTGTTCTTCCGATAGAAAAAAGCAGACCGATTATGATATAACAAACTGCCATACCAGCAGCTCCGATAAGCATCAGTTTTTTGCGTCCCATTTTGTCGATAACCTGCATGGCAAAGATAGTGAAGACCACATTCGTCAATCCAACCAGGGTAGTCTGGAAAAGTGCCGAATCTACTCCTAAGTTCGCTTTGGCAAAGATGTCAGGGGCATAGAAGAAGATTACATTAACGCCAGACCATTGTTGGAAAACTGCCAGGAAAATTCCCAAAAAAAGGATGAACGCATATTTTTTTTTGAAAGCATCTTTGAGGGTTCCCCGTTTTTCATTGCCCTTTAGGGATGCTTTGATTTCAACCAGCTCTTTGGCAGCAAAATCAGCACCTGCAATTCGTTCCAGAATTGATTGTGCCTGATGATCATTCTCTCGGGCCACCAGCCAGCGAGGACTTTCGGGAATGATGAAGAGAGCACCCAAAAACAGGAGGGAAGGTATCGCCTCGGCAGCAAACATCCAGCGCCAGGCATTTTCACCAATATCCAGTATAAACCAGTTGGAGTAGTAAGCCAGCGAAATACCGATCACAATAGTGAGTTGGTTGATGGAAACCATTCTGCCCCGGAGGTGCGCAGGAGAAACCTCCGCAATATAAACCGGCGCCAGTACCGAAGCTCCGCCAACAGCTAATCCCCCAAGAATGCGATAAAAGACAAAGGCCGAAATGGTGTTGGAAAAACCACTTCCAATGGCAGAAATACCAAAAAGTAACGAAGTGATCAGCAAAATCTTTTTTCGCCCAAATCTGTCGCCTAACCGGCCAGTGTAACTGGCTCCTATAATGCAGCCAATGAGCGCGCTGCTTACTACCCAGCCTTTAAGTGTCTCATTCAATCCAAAAAATTCCTGAAGAAAAGGAATGGCTCCTGAGATAACAGAAATATCAAAACCGAAAAGTAGTCCACCTAAAGCGGTTACCATAGAAATGGTAAGAAGATAACTGTAATTGATTTTCATAACATCCGGAAAGTTGAATTTGCCGAAAATACAAAATTCTCACTGATTTGAAAATCTTTATCTCATTATTGGGAATTATTTTCCTCTGCTATTCTGCTCCTCCGATTACCAGTCGCCAGGTGTTGAAAATATGGAAGTCCTTTTGAGTAAGGATTTTTCCCCAGGCAGTTTCTGTACAAAACACCAGTGTATTTCGATATACTGCGCAACTTCATTACATACTTGTTTGTGTCCAAATTTATCATGCTCATTTTTTTTATATTTGTCATAAATACAATGCATCCAATTAATACATCATCTATGAGATCTTTTTTAACAGTTGCTGCCTTTTTGTTGAATATCTTCTTGTCGTTTGGACAGACAGGCGGAGACAAAATAAGTATTACGATTGAAAATGATAATCTGCTGAGGAAAGTTGTTCTGGAGGATGGACAATTCTCTACCCAACTCTTCCTTATGAAGGATTATCCCTATAATTTTGTTTCTACTGAAAGCAAAGAATGGTATGAATTTCCGCAGAAGGTAGTTGACAGTGCCCTGGAGTTAGATTGGTGGAGAGGCCCCAATCCGGAAGAGTTTTCATTTTTGCTGAACAATGAAAGAGTTACCGGGAAAACCGGTTGGAATTTTGTTGATTCAGAAAAATTAAAGGAAGGAGATCATGAAATTTACCGGATTATTTTAAAGGGTAACCAAGCAGTGAATAGTGATTTGGAATTGATCATTTCCTATGTTATATTTCCGGCGTTGCCTGTTATTCGAAAAAAGATTGCGTTTAGGAATACCGGGTCTGAGGAGATAAAAATTGAATCGTTGGACATTGAAAGTTTGAATATTCCCTGGGGAAACACGCATAATGTGGTTTATCAGGACTATGCCCGTTATAAGTTCATTGGTCCGTTTTTAGGAAATTGGAACGATGCGTTGGTATTGGCGCATGATCCGCATGTTCATCATGGTTTTGTAATCGGTAATGAAGCGCCGGGTGTGGTAAAGCGAACATCAGTCTGCCTCGACGGGCGCAGTCTGACCTCCGGTCTGACTCATTCCGGTCAGGATTATGCTTTCCGCAAATGGTTAGTTCCGGGCGAACAGTGGGAGAGCACCTGGGTATTTACCGGTTTATATCATAATCTAAACCCCCGTGAGGCAGTCGACGGACTAGTCAGTGATTTTGTGCGGAAGCATATGGGGATCAGATTAGCCAAAATTCCTGTAAGACCTGCATTTGTTTATAACACCTGGAATCCTTTTCGAAGGGAGGTGGATGAAAAATTGATCAGGGAACTTGCTGATGCCGCAGCAGCCTGTGGGGTGGAGGAATTCATTATTGATGATGGCTGGCAGGTGGGATTTGGAGATTGGGAAATCGACTACGAAAAGTTTCCTAACGGATTGAAACCGGTTTTTGATTATGTGAAGTCAAAGGGGATGAAACCTGGCTTATGGATGAGTATGGGAGCAGCTTCAACTGACAGTAAGGTATTTCAGGAGCATCCGGAGTGGTTTGCCCGATACCGTGATGGTCAGTTTGTCAATTTGCACGATCCCGGAACCGACCGGTATTCAGCTTGTTTTACTACTGGGTGGAAAGATTATATCAAAGGAAAAATATTGAATCTGGTTCAGGAGCACGGTCTGGAATACGTGAAACTCGATTTTGCTGTTGTAGCCAGTGCCTACCGGTTTGATCCTGATGTTTCCGGCTGCTTTGCTGATGGCCATCCTCACAAAGACAGGGAGGAATCGTACCTGGAAATTTATCGCCGGGCATGGCGCATGTATGATGAACTGCATGAAGAAGCACCTGATCTTTTTATCGATTGTACTTTTGAAACCATGGGTGAGTTGCAACTGGTTGATTATGATATGTGTAAACACGCTGAAGGAAACTGGTTGTCGAATTTCGAAGGTAAGGCTCCTTTTGGGAGTATGCGGGTGAGGCAGATGAGCTGGTGGAGATCGCCGGTTATTCCTGCCACTGCACTGGTTATTGGCAACCAGTCGCTCGATGATGAGGATGCCTTATTTTCTTATAAATCGCTGGCCGGCTCCCTTCCTATCATGCTGGGAGATCCACGCAAGATGAGTCCCGAAAAACAACACCAGCTAAAAGCGTATTCAACCTGGTTGCGTGAAATGGAAAATAAACATCAGATCATGCTCTTCCGGCAGGATCTTCCCGGATTCGGAGAACCGGTACACGGAAGTTGGGACGGATTTCAGCGGATAAATACAGATACCGGTTCGGGAGGAATCATGGGTGTTTTTAAACAATTTTCTCCTGTGGATGAAAAATGGATTACCCTGAAATACCTGGATGATGAAAGGGAATATGTGGTGAAGCTGGCTCCATCCGGTGAAGTTGTTGCCAGAAGTACAGGGAAAGGACTCAGAGAAAAAGGATTTAAAGTTATATTTAGGGAAGATGTGCAGGGAGAATTATATGAGGTGACAGCCATAGAATAAACTCAGGGAGATTGCATTAATTATGTTGTTTCCCAGGTGTTCCCCCGGGAATTTATTGAACTTCTGTTGGAAAGAATTATTTCCCAATTTACAGGTAGTTGTAATGATGCAGAATATAGGCCATGATGAACACAGTTGATGACAAGACACAGAATACCAGGAAAATGGCTCCACATTGTTTATTGGTCAGGTTTGTGTTTTCAATTCTGGGATTCCTGGCCAGGAAAAAGTGGACTTCAAAAAACATGAGGGCTTTGTACGTTCCCAGTCCAATGAGCCATCCCAATATTGCTCCGCCGAGAATGTCAAGCGGGTAGTGAACCCCGGAATAGATTCGTGAATAGGAGAAGATAAGTGCCCAGAAAAGCATGATGAACCAGAAGCCTCTATTTCGGAAAACACGGGTAGAAAATGCAAAAACTGCAAACGAGTTTGCAGCATGAGAGGATACAAAACCATACAATCCTCCTTTACGCAAAACATTGTGAACCAGGTTCTCAATTTCCGGGTTATGAACAGGTCGCAATCGCTGTATGGTTTCTTTCAGCGCGACGGAAAGCTGGTCGGCAAGTAAAACTGTCAATGCCAAAAAAAGAATAACAAGCCACCATTTACTCCGGTAGTTTTTGATGATAAAAAACAGAATAACAGCAAAGAAAGGTACCCAGGTTTCTTTACGTGTTACCATCAACATCACTGTATCGAAAAAATCGCTGAAAAAGCTGTTCAGGTATAGAAATAATTGCTCGTCAAGTTCAAGTATTTGGTCAAAAAATTTCATCAACTATTTATGATTTGCCAGATTTTATCTTTCAATTGTTGGATATGAAATCCTGTAACAGATGAAAAGAAGATATGCGGGATTCCTTTCAATTCTGCGCTGATCTCATTCATGAGCTGTTCGTCGAGCAGGTCCGATTTGCTGACAGTAAGAAGTCGTTGTTTATCGAGTAGTTCCGGGTTATATTCTTCCAGTTCGTTCAGCAGGATATTATATTCATTGAGATGATCGGGACTATCGGCTGGTACCAGGAAGAGCAGCATTGGATTGCGCTCGATATGGCGCAGAAAGCGGAGGCCCAGTCCTTTCCCCAGGTGGGCACCTTCTATAATCCCGGGAATATCGGCCATGACAAATGACTTTTCTTCCCGATGGCTGACTATTCCCAGATTTGGAGTCAGGGTTGTGAAGGGATAGTCGGCAATTTTGGGTTTTGCAGCAGAGACTACTGAAAGCAGTGTTGATTTTCCGGAACTTGGAAATCCTACGAGGCCAACATCTGCCAGTACTTTTAACTCCAGTATAATCCAGCCTTCTCTGCCAGGTTCTCCGGGTTGGGCATAGCGGGGAGTTTGATTGGTGGAGGATTTAAAGTGATCGTTTCCTAAACCACCACGTCCACCTTCCATCAATATTTTTTGTTCACCTTGCTCTGTAATTTCAAATAAAAACTCATTGGTTTCTGCATCACGTGCAACCGTTCCAAGAGGTACTTCCAGGAAAATGTCCTCTCCATAAGCACCGGTTTTAAGTTGAGCTCCTCCGGATTCTCCATTTCCGGCTTTGACATGCTTATGGAACTTCAAATGCAAGAGCGTCCATTTTTGTTGATTCCCAACCAATACAATGTGGCCTCCACGTCCGCCATCTCCACCATCAGGACCGCCTTTGGGAACGAACTTTTCCCTGCGCAGATGAGCTGAACCAGCACCGCCGTGGCCAGACTGGCAATGTATTTTAATGTAATCAACAAAATTTGAATCAACCATAATAATATATTGATTTTATTCCCTACAATTTGTCAAAACAGGCTTGTTTCATCACCTTTTTTATTCGGACAGAAATATCTTCAATGGTTCCGGTTCCCTGAATCCCGAAATGCTTGCCCTGCTTTTTGTAATATTCAATTAAGGGAGAAGTTTTTTCGTGGTAAACATTGATTCTGTTTTCAATCACAGATTTGTCCTGATCATCGCTACGGCCTGAATTTTTCCCACGATTGAGCAACCGGCAGATCAGTTCCGGTTTTTCTACCTCAAGGCTCAACATTCCACAAATAGGCATGTTGTAGGTATTCAGCAAATTATCAAGAGCAACAGCCTGTTCAACTGTTCTCGGGAATCCGTCAAAAATAAATCCTTTAGCATGCTTATGGGCGTCGAGTTTACTTTTTATCATGCCTATGACTACCACATCGGGAACCAGTTCCCCCTTATCCATATATGAACTGGCTTCTTTTCCCAGGTCTGTTCCGGCAGCAATCTCATTTCGTAATAAATCTCCGGTTGAAATGTGTTTCAACCCAAATGATTGAATCAGCAATTCGGCTTGTGTTCCTTTTCCCGCACCGGGAGGCCCAAACAAAATAATATTTAGCATTGAAATCTGTTTTATTCGTTTATTACGGAGTATATATCTTTTAAATTTCTTCCTAACCCATTATAATCAAGGCCGAAACCTACTATAAAATCGTTGGGGATTTTTAATCCGATATAATCCAACTGCACATCTTTTTCCAGTGAATCGGGTTTTAGCAACAGGGTGGCAATGGCAATTTTTGCAGGATTCATTTTTAATAATTGTTGACGGATACTGTCGATGGTAAGTCCGCTGTCAACAATATCTTCAAGTATTACTACTGTCCTTCCTTCAATGTTTTCATTCAGTCCGATAAGCTGACTCACCTTACCGGTAGTTTTAACTCCTGCATAGGATGATAGTTTTACAAAAGAAATCTCTGTTTCAATCCGTTTGATCCGTTTCATTAATTCTGCGGCAAACATGAATGATCCATTCAGAATACAGACAAACAAAGGTCTTTCTCCGGCAAAATCGTGACTCATTTCCTGTGCCATTTTTTTTACTGAAGCACGGATTTTTGCGTAAGGAATATAGAGTTGAAAGATTTTGTCGTGGATTCTTACCTGTTTCATTTCTGAATTTTTTTAAAAGTAGCATTATTACTGTATATTCACCCCCAATTTTGGGTCACAAAATAACAAAACAAAATGATTAACTAAAAATTTATAGAAATAATTATGGAACCAAAAGTGAGTATCATCATGGGAAGCACTTCAGATATGGATGTGATGGCTAAGGCAGCTCAATTACTCGATGAGTTTGAGATCCCGTTTGAAATGAATGCTCTGTCGGCTCACCGCACCCCTGAAGCGGTTGAAGAGTTTTCCAAAGGAGCCCTGAGCCGTGGATTGAAGGTGATTATTGCCGGAGCAGGTATGGCTGCCCATTTACCGGGAGTTATTGCTGCGATGACCCCTCTCCCGGTAATCGGAGTACCAATTAATGCCGGAATGTCGGGATTCGATTCATTGCTGGCTATTGCTCAAATGCCTCCGGGAATACCTGTTGCAACCGTCGCTGTAAATGGCGCAATGAATGCAGCTATTCTTGCCGTGCAAATTATGGCAACAGGTGACCCGGCTCTGATGGAAAAAATGAGAAACTACAAGGAAAACCTAAAACAGAAAATTGTGCAGGCAAACCGGGAGCTTTCTGAAGTGAAGTACACGTATAAAACCAACTGATGAAAAGCATGCTTTTTTTGAAAGCTATTTATTTGTTATACGTTTTGTGTTCATTTTTTTATTCTCCTCTCTTGTTTTTATATCTTTGAACTTTCTAAACCAAAAATTAAAAGAAGTGAATTTTAAAAAATTATTCCATTCCAACATTCCGGCAGTTGTTTTGTTGATAACTTTCTCACTTTCAGGGTGCCGGGAAAAAATACCTGAAGAGTTACCCAATATCTTATGGTTAACCAGTGAAGACAACAGTCCCTTTCTGGGGTGTTACGGCGATGAGTTCGCCACAACTCCAAATTTGGATAAACTGGCATCGGAAGGATTTTTATACACCCATGCCTATGCCAATGCACCCGTTTGTGCACCAACCCGAAACACGATTATTACGGGTGTTTATGCCAATTCAGGCGGAAACCAGCATATGCGGAGCTATTATTCCAAATCGGAGGTAGTTAAGACTTATCCTGAATTTCTACGGGAAGTGGGATATTATTGTACCAACAATGTAAAAACAGACTACAATACTGATTCAATCGATCCTCAGGAGATATGGGATGAATGCAGCAATAAGGCTCATTACAAAAACCGAGCGCCGGGACAGCCCTTTTTTGCTGTTTTTAATACTACCATTTCACACGAGAGTAGCATACACAAGTCCATTCCCAATGAGAAACTACGTCATAATCCGGAAGAAGTGCCTATTCCTCCGCATCATCCGGCCACTCCGGAAATGAAGCACGACTGGGCTCAGTATTATGACAAAGTTGAAGATATGGATGCACAAATTGGTGTGTGGCTTCAGGAACTTGAGGATGCAGGGTTAGCTGATAATACCATAGTATTTTATTACGGTGATCATGGGGGTGTGGTTGCACGAAGTAAGCGTTATGTTTATGAAACGGGAACCCGGGTACCCTTTATTATTCGTATTCCTGAAAAATATAAATATCTTTTTCCTGCTAAGGAGACTGGTTCTCAGGTAAACAGAATCATTAGTTTTGTGGATCTGGCTCCAACTCTGCTCAGCATAGCCGGGATCCCTGTCCCTGAGTTTTTGCAGGGTAATGCTTTTCTGGGAAGGCAGAAAACCGAAGACCCGCAGTATGCATTTATGTTTCGTGACCGTATGGATGAGCGTTACGACATGAGCCGGGCTGTCCGGGATCACAAATATCGCTATATCCGGAATTATATGCCTTTCCGTGTATACGGACAACACCTGGATTACCTTTGGCGGGCTCCTTCTATCCGTTCCTGGGAAGAGGCATACCTGAACGGTGAATGCAATGAAATTCAAAGTATTTTTTGGAACACCAAACCGGTTGAGGAACTCTACGATACTGAAAATGATCCCTGGGAAGTGAACAATCTGGCTGGTGATCCAACGTATAAGGATGTACTGGAACGTATGCGGAAAGCTAACAGGGAATGGGTGAGCAGAATCAAAGATACCGGATTCTTCCCTGAAGCCGACCGGGTGGATCGTGTCGGGGAAGAACCGATGTATGACTATTTGCGGGCAGGCAAAGTAGACCTGGAGTCGATCATTGATGCAGCTGAGATAGCCACACTGGGAAAGATTGAAAACCTGGAGGCTTTGAAAACCTTTCTGGATAGCGACGAAAGCGCTATCAGGTACTGGGGTGCTACCGGATTACTGATCCTGGGGAAGGAAGCAGAGCCGGCAAGAGATAAATTGCTTGAAGCATTAACCGATGAATCTCCTAATGTGATTACTGTTGCTGCTGAAGCCCTTTATTATTTGGAAGAAAAGGATAAGGCTATCCAGGCCTTATTGACCGTCCTCGATAACCCGAATCCTTTTGCCCGTAGCCATGCCCTGAATACAATTGACTGTATCGGGGAAAAAAGTCCGGAAGTGATCAACGCTGTGGTTGAAATGATAAAACAATCACCTGATATGAGTCGCGACAGGTATGATTTGCGAAATGCAAAATGGCTGATCAATAAATGGAAGCTGGATCCCAAAGATTACCATTTGACCTTTAACTGGTAACCCGGCATGGATGGGTAGTATTTACAGAGAATTATGAATGACGAAATGAGTTTACGGATTGTGTCGATACGTCCATGAAAAGTTATGCCACAAAAAACAGGATTAAAAAATGTGCGAGTTCCATCTTATATCATAATCAATCAATAATTCTATTGAGACACAATAATCATCTGAATTGACTGAAATCGTTTTACGTGATAATTGAACAGGTGTTTAGTGTTTCTAATGGAGTGAAGCAGGCATTGCTTTGTAATTAGCTTGACTGTAAAGTGTTAATTGATTTTTGTCTAAATGAAGTTTTAGGTATTCCCACTTTGCTGAAAAATTATTTATATCTTGGTCACCTGAAAACCTAAAAATAGGTTTGAGGTTAGCATGAATATAGTTATATTTAACAGTTTTTTTTGAAATTATAGAAATAAATAGTATCTATCCAATTTAAATGTTTATTTGTTATGGAAAACAATTCGAATAAAAGTGCAGTATCGAGGAGGGCATTCCTGGGTACAACAGCTGCCGCAGCTGCAGGATTTACGATCCTGCCAAGTCATGTTGTGGGCGGACTGGGGCATAAAGCTCCAAGTGACAAACTCAATATTGTAGGAGTTGGTGTTGGTGGAATGGGTTTTGCTAACCTGAAGAATCTGGAATCGGAAAACATTATCGGTTTATGTGATGTTGACTGGAAGTACACTGGTGGTAATGGTGTTTTCGATCGTTATCCGAAAGCCAAAAAGTACAAAGACTGGCGTAAGATGTACGATGAAATGGGGAAAGATTTTGATGCAGTAGTTGTTGCTACTGCTGACCACACTCATGCTGCCATAGCCAGTCATGCCATAACAATGGGTAAACATGTTTATGTACAAAAACCATTGACTCATACTGTTTATGAATCACGGTTGCTGACAAAACTGGCAGAAAAATATAAGGTAGCCACATCGATGGGTAACCAGGGGTCTTCTGGTGAAGGAGTTAACCTTACTACTGAATGGCTTGCTAATGGAGAAATTGGTGAAGTTACGAAAGTAGAATCTTTTACCGACAGGCCGATCTGGCCTCAGGGTTTGAATACTCCGGAACAGGGGCATTGGGTTCCTGACACATTAGATTGGGATCTTTTTGTAGGACCTGCAAAAATGCGACCGTTCAATGAAATATATCATCCCTGGAACTGGCGTGGCTGGTGGGATTTTGGTACAGGTGCTCTGGGTGACATGGCTTGTCATATTTTGCATCCGGTATTCATGGGTCTTGAATTAGGCTATCCGGTTCAGGCACAAGGAAATTCAAGCTTGTTGCTGAACGACTGTGCTCCTGTTTCACAAGCTGTTAAGCTTTCATTTCCTGCCCGTAGTCCAAAACAACCCTGGAAAGGAATGAAGAAGAAGGATCAGCTGCCGGCAGTTGATGTATACTGGTACGATGGTGGAATCAAACCGATGCTGCCCGAAGGATGGCCAGCAGGGAAAGATCCAAATGACCGGGGTGGTGGTGTCATTTTCCATGGAACAAAAGACAAACTTATTTGTGGATGTTATGGTGTAAATCCATGGCTGCTTTCCGGCCGTGTACCCAATGCTCCCAAATTCCGCCGCAGAGTGGAAGGAAGCCATGAAATGGACTGGGTACGTGCATGTAAGGAAAGCCCGGAAAACCGTGTGCCTACTGCCTCCGATTTTAAAGAAGCAGGTCCGTTTAATGAAATGGTTGTGATGGGTGTACTTGCGGTACGCCTGCAGTCACTCAATAAAGCACTGGATTGGAATGGTGAAAAAATGGAGTTCACAAACCTCTCCAACAGTGAAAATATTCGCACTGTGGTAAGAGATGGATTCCAAATCAAAGACGGCCATCCAACTTTTGCTAAAACCTGGACCGATCCGGTTCCGGCTAAAGATTTTGCATCTGAACTGATTAAGCATACCTATCGTAAGCCATGGAGCTTGCCTGATATGCCTGCATAATAGAAAAATAAACCCCCGGTTCAAACCGGGGGTTTATTCTAATATATCGTAGAATTCAGAAAGAATCATCGATGTAGCCCCCCAGATCATTTCACCTTCAAATCGGAAACAGGGTACAGTGAGTTTTCCCGAAACAGTTTCTATATCAGTAAATTCCCGTGCTTTTTTGTATTTTAATAAGGGGAATAGAATTATCTTTTCTACTTCAGATTCATGAATGGTAAATGTGGGTTTCCCGGTTAACCATCCAACAAAGGGATGAATCATAAAACTACTCACTTCAACAAATATTTCTGATAACGAACCCAGAACGTCAATTTTATCCGGATGAATTCCAATCTCCTCCCAGGTTTCCCGTAGAGCAGTATCTAAAGGTTTTTCTCCCGGTTCGCTTTTCCCTCCCGGAAATGCTACCTGTCCGGCATGATATTTCATGGTTGACGGCCGCTTGATGAGGCAGGTATAGATCTCCCCGTTTTCCTGGAAAAGAAGTAATAACACACTGCTATCCTTTAACTTTTTTTTGTCTGTGCCGGAAGGGTGAAGCTTACGATAAGGAGGCATCATTTTTTTATGTGATTCGCTTCCCAGCAAACCCCTGTCCAGTGCTCTTTTTATCCATTGTGGTGTAATGTTCATGATAGGAATTAACAGCTAATTGAAGCGAATGGTTTTCTCGGGAGAGACCTTACTCACAAGATAACTGGGAATAACAAGCATAAAGATTGTTGCAATGATCGTACCTAAATTGAGCAATAAAAGATGAGGCAGCGAAAAATTTACCGGAACAAAATCTACATAATAGGTGGCAGGATTAAGCTTGATGATTTCAAATCTTTTTTGGAGCAAAATGAATGCAATACCGGTAATATTCCCCCAAAATAAGCCACGGGCAGAAAGAAAGACTGATAAATACAGAAATACTAACCGGATGTTCCAGTTCGGATAACCCAGGGCTTTTAATATCCCGATCATTTTACTGCGTTCCAGTATCAGTACCAACAAGCCTGAAATCATATTAAACCCGGCTACTATAGCCATTAAAATAAGGATAACCCACACATTTAGATCGAGAATGGAAAGCCAGTCGAATATTTGTGGATACTCCCGGGTGATGTTGGTTGTTTGTAAAATAGCATCATTTTCTATGCTGTAGTCGATTACCACATTCCTTACCTGTTCTTCTAATTCATCGATACGGTTGAAATCTGAAATGCCAACTTCAAATCCACTGATCTGATTTTCTCCCCAATTGTTGATCCGTTGTATCTGCTTCAGGTCACCAATAACAAAAATGTTATCGAATTCTTCAAGTCCGGTTTTATAAATTCCTGAGATTGAAAGTTGCAACATGCGTGGCGTGTTTTCATCTTCGTTGATGAAGTAAATGACCACCTGATCACCCGTTGTTACTTCCAAAAGATTGGATACCTGTTCAGAGAGAAGTATTTCATTGGATCGTACCGAATCGTTTAGCTCCGGGATCTTTCCTCCGGTTAGGTTATTCCCGAAAAAATCCCAGTTGTAAGAAGTATCAACCCCTTTAAATACTATACCCTGAATGTATTCATCGGTTTTAATCATCCCGGGCTTTGTGGCAAAAACATGGATTGCATGAATTCCTTCTATTGATTTCAATTCTTCCAGAAAAGGCTGAACCCTTGATACGGGTTTGGTTTCGTATGAATTGTTTGAATCAAAGTTTATAATTTGTATATGAGATCCAAAGCCGACAACTTTGTTTCGAATTTCATTTTTAAATCCCGTAACAACAGCTACGGAAATGATCATGACAGTCAGTCCTAATGCAATACTTGCCAGGGCAATCCGGATAATTTTTTGAGAAAGGAATTTTTTTTTGTCTTTTTCAAAAAATAACCTGCGTGCAATAAATAATTCTGTATTCATATCTGTTTATATGAATTACTGTTGATCACAGACTGTTTTGACCTCCTGTTTTTCTGTCATTGCCCGGTTAATAAACGGCAATATCAGGAGTGAAATTATCCCGATGACAATAATCATTACGGTCATGGATGCATGAGCAACAAAGGCGAAAATTACTCCGTCTGTTTTAGCAATCCCATACAAAGCAAGGGCTTCTATCGCCATGAAATGCCATGCTCCCATACCACCCTGCACAGGAGCAACCATTCCAAAACTTGCAAAAACAAAGGTTGTTAGTCCGGCCAGGAGCGAAAGATGACTGGTGAAATCAAATGCGAAAAAGACGGCGTAAAGCATTAGGTAGTAGAGCACCCAGATAGCTGCCGAATGGAAAAGAAACCACCCTTTATGATCAATTGAGCGAATAGAAATAAAACCTTCTTTCAGATTGGAAAGAAAAGCTGTTACTTTTTTGTAGACCAAGGTGTTTTGCAATGTATTTCGGAAGATATAAATCAGAATAATCAGTAGTACTCCACCTACAATCAGGATGGGTGATGTTACTATGGCAAGGAGTTTGGTTTCTATTTCCGGATTTTCACTCAGGAAATACAAAACCTGCCTAAATTGGGAAAGAATGACCACCAGCAATAATAACAGGAGAGAGGCCATGTCGACAGCTCTTTCAGCAACAACAGTACCCAGGAGTTTTGTAAATGAAATCTTTTCGTACCGGGATAACACCCCGCAACGTGATATTTCTCCCATTCGGGGAATGGCGAGATTCATGAGGTAACCAACCATTATAGCTAAAAAGGTATTCAGGTATCTGGGTTTATGGCTGATGGGTTTGACCAGGATTCGCCAGCGACTCGTTCGGCTCATGTGACTTAACAGACCAATTATCAGAGAAATGATAATCCAGAAATAATTGACATCGTTTTTTAAAACCGATTGGATACGGTTTATGTCCTGGTCTTTATAGATGAGCCAAAATAAAAATGCTCCAATGGCAAAGAACAGAAGAAACTGGATGACTTTAACTGTGAATTTTCTCAAGATTAAATATTTTTATATTCCTGTATTTTCCTGATTCCTAATTCCCTGATTTTTTATAATTTCGGGGTTCGAAAAATAAGGGAACAATTAAGTATTTCTATAGCTGACAAAAATATAAATTTGTTTGATTTATTACGGAGAAAATACGATTTAAGTGAATAACCAGAAATGAGCGAGTCGGGAAGTAATGAATATGGTGAGGCCCAAGAAGAATTTAGGTCAGCACTTTCTCCGGGATCAGAATATTGCCCGGAAAATAGTTGACAGCCTGAGTGGTGTAACTTCTGATGTTTTGGAAGTAGGGCCGGGAATGGGTGTATTGACCCGTTTTCTGCTGCAAAAACCCGCACTGAATGTTCATCTGGTTGAAATAGATTGTGAATCGGTAGAGTATTTGAAAATTCATTTTCCTGAATTAACAGAAAGGCTTTACAAACAGGATTTTCTTCAGTGGGATGCCGGTCCGTTAACAGGCTCTTTTAGTATTATTGGTAATTTACCCTACAATATCTCTTCACAAATATTTTTCAGGATTCTGGAATGGAGAAACCGTGTGCCGGAGGTTGTTTGCATGGTTCAGAAAGAAGTCGCTTTGCGGTTGAGCGCTCCTCCGGGTACAAAAAGCTATGGTATATTGAGTGTACTGCTCGGTGCTTTTTATGAAATAGAATATCTGTTTTCTGTATCTGAACAGGTTTTTATACCTCCTCCGAAGGTAAAATCGGCAGTGATCAGGCTACGTCGCAATCAGGTTGAAAAACTTCCCTGTAACGAAGAATTGTTTTTTCATACCGTGAAGGCTGCATTCAATAAGCGACGAAAAATGCTCCGGAATTCCCTGAATAAACCGGGAATGGAATTGCCGGAGCAATTTGCCGAAAAAAGACCCGAGCAACTATCTGTTGCCGATTTTGTCCAGTTAACAAAAATTTTAGAACCCTGAAAAAATCAGAAAATGGAATTTGAAATTACCAAAGAATATATTGACAGGCTAAAGATTCTCATTGCTGAAGACAATTCTGATGAGCTGAAAGCGACTATGGAGCCACTTCACCCGGCAGACATTGCAGAAGTGATGGATGATCTGAGCATGGAAGAAGCCAAATATCTTTACCTGTTGCTTGAAGGGGAAAAAGCCTCCGATGTGTTGATAGAGATTCCGGAACATGACCGGAGAAGATTTCTGAAAGTCTTGCCCCCTGAACTCATTGCCAGTAAGTTCATCGAGTACATGGATTCGGACGATGCCGCCGACATTGTTGCCGACCTGGACGAAGACCTGAAAAAAGAGGTACTTAAAGAAATTGAGGATACCGAACAGGCCGGTGATATTGTTGACCTGCTCGAGTATGAAGAAGATTCTGCTGGCGGGATTATGGCGAAAGAGCTGGTCTCGGTGAATGAAAACTGGACTGTAGCTACCTGCCTTAAAGAAATAAGTAAACAGGCTGAAGAGGTCGATGAAATTTATTATGTCTATGTGATTGATGATCAACAACGGTTAAAAGGCGTCCTCTCACTGAAAAAGCTAATCCTGAATTCTACTAACATGAAAATTTCCAATCTCTATAATCCTGAAGTGATCATGGTGCGAACCGGAACACGGCAGGAGGAGGTTGCAGAAATTATGGATAAGTACGACCTGGTAGCAATTCCTGTGGTTGATGATATTGGCCGGCTAAAGGGTAGAATAACTTTCGATGATGTGATTGATTTTGTTCGTGAAGAAGCAGAACGCGACTATCAAATGATTTCAGGTATTGCCGGCGATGTGGAACCCGATGATAAAGCATGGGAACTTATCAAAGCAAGATTCCCCTGGCTGCTTATTGGCTTGCTGGGAGGTATATTAGGTGCTCTGGTTCTGGGAAATTATGAGGCTGAATTAAATAGTGTAACTGAACTGGCATTTTTTATCCCGTTAATTGCTGCTATGGCTGGTAATGTGGGAGTGCAATCATCGTCAATCGTTGTGCAAAGTATTGCCAGTGGTGTCAAGGATATGGATACAACCGGAAAACGATTGCTGAAAGAACTCATGGTTTCCTTCGCTACCGCTGCCATATTTGCAATCCTGATCTTTATTTACAATTTTTTCGTAATGAATAATATGGAATTAACCCTTTCGGTTTCAATTTCACTATTTATCGTGATGCTCTATGCTTCTTTTTTTGGTACCCTGATCCCCCTGTTGCTAAACCGGCTGAAGATTGACCCGGCTCTGGCAACCGGCCCGTTTATCACAACAATGAATGATATTCTTGGATTATTTATTTATTTTGGCATCGGAAAAATGTTTTTTGAATTCCTGTAAATACCGACTGTTGTTTTTTGAAACTGAGGTGAATCCTGAATTTTCTATTTGCATTCATAGATTCTCGAAAATGAGCAAATCATTTCCTGGCATTTAGAACTCATATCCATTGAAAGCACAAGTTTATCAGATCATCGTTTATATTAACCGGAATATGTTCATCTCATGGAAAGAATGATTATTGGCAGAAAAGATAAAGCTGATTTTAAACAGCTCGAGCTGGATGGGGTTGATGTTAAAATCGATTCCGGTGCTTATACTTCCAGTTTTCATTGCCACCAAATTGAACGGTTTGTGAAAAATGACAGGGAATGGGTAAAATGCAGGTTCCTTGATCCATTGCACCCCTCGTATCACGAAAAAGAATTTTTCTTTGAGATGTTTAGAATACGCCGGGTGAAAAGCTCAAACGGACAGGTTGAAGAACGAATTTCCATCCAAACCGTTATTACTTTATTTAAAAATAACTATCCTATTGAATTGACATTGACTGAAAGGACCGATATGAAATATCCGGTATTGCTTGGCCGGAAATTTCTTTCAAAAAAATTCTTTATTGATACTTCCCGGGTGAACCTCTCCTACAAAGGAGAAATGATAAGAGTGAAACGGGCAGGTTGAATGATGAATGATGAATGACGAAATTAAATTCATAAATTTTCTTTCGGACAGCTTTAGAATAAACACTGCAGTGAAGCAAATAGCTTAGAACGCAAAACTTTTTAATGAGACAAAACGCCCAAGCAGAAATAAAAACAGATTATATCCGTATGAAACGCCCATGACGACTCATGACACAAACAAGAATGATTAAAAATATGGGAGTTCCATCGAAATGAGTTTGCGAATTCTTTC
>Ga0172382_10003539_pt1 | contig 24651 bp, 26 predicted proteins | sample Leawel138RmetaG_FD_122245 | JGI IMG/M metagenome (GOLD analysis project Ga0172382, IMG submission 122245) | Leachate microbial communities from a municipal landfill in Southern Ontario, Canada - Leachate well 138R metaG | ecosystem: Engineered > Solid waste > Landfill > Unclassified | place...
AATAGTCTATAATCCCCGTGACCTCCGCCTTTAGTCGCTTGGAAGTAATCGGATTGTGCAGGTTGAATACTTCCCAATCCGGGACCGCCTCTCACAATATTTACTATTACACAAGGAAGCTCGGCACCTGCTATATAGCTTATACCTTCTTGTTTTAAGCTTATTCCGGGGCTTGATGAGGATGTCATTACTCTGGCTCCCGCACCTGCTGCTCCATATACCATATTTATAGCAGAAACTTCCGACTCGGCTTGTAAAAAGCAGCCTCCTTCCTGAGGAAGCCTTAAAGACATATATTCAGGTATTTCATTTTGCGGTGTTATCGGATAGCCGAAGAAAAATTTGCATCCGGCCTTTATGGCTGCTTCAGCTATGGCTTCGTTACCTTTCCATAATTCTCTTGCCATTCATTTTCCCTCCTTAAATTACAATCTTTCAACAGTTATTACTGAATCCGGGCATATCCTGGCGCATGCCGCACACGCAGTACATTTTTCCATTTCCTTTACTGTTGCCGGGTGATATCCTTTGATATTAATTCTGTCTTTGTCCATAATCACTATATTTACCGGACAAACAAGGGTGCATAGTTCACAACCCTTGCACCTATCCTCGTCAAAAGTGACCTTTCCTGCCATTTAAAACCCTCCTTCAATTTCCGTTTCCCAAGGCTTTTTCATATAAATATTTATAGGAAAAATTTTACCTTGTAAATTTTTTGGCAATCTATCCATTAAACTAATATGTGATACCACATATTTAATGGGCAAATTTAACTCCTTGGAGACTTCCTCGCATAGCTTTTGTCCTTTCAAAATATCTTCTATTTGTGTATCACCGCATAAATGAGTGTTATTTACCAGCGCTGTTACCTTTTGTCTTGAAGCCAGTTCAATAGAACGTATATATCTTATTGAGCTTTCTTTATTAGAAGTCATAGGTCTGTTAGCATTAAGAACGAAAAAAACATCGCATTCATCTTTATCTATATGATCATAAAATCGTCCTAATACGGTAGCTCCTGCCTTATCGCCTCCTACATCTATAACAGCTTCATAACTTTTATCCTGCAACAATGTATAAATTTCCGGTGAAAGTGCCGGTAGGTCACCTGCAAAGCTTTTTATTGTACTTGATACAACCTTTATACCTTTTTCTAAAAAAATCGGTTCTATCTCCCTAGACCTAAAATAAGGATTTACTATATCCAAATCCGCAATAGCTGTTTTAAAGCCTTTCTCAGCCAAGTCAAAAGCGTAGTTGACTGCAAATTCTGTTTTGCCGCTGCCGTAATGACCTGTAATAATTCTTACTCGCTTATCTTTTTTCATATCATCAATCCTTATTTTTAATAAACTTTTGCTTTTTCTTCTTCTCTTAAAACTCCCAAAGCTCCCTGCGCCATAGCTACCATTTCATCTTCTCCGGGGTAAATCATAACTTCTGATATAAACTTAACTTTTTTCTTTATCCAATCAGTAAACATTTGGTCGTAGGCCAACCCGCCGGTTAAGCAAACAGCATCTACGTCACCTTCTAAAACTGCTGCACAGCCGCCTATTTCTTTTGCTACTTGATAAGCCATTGCATAATAGACTAATTCAGCTTTCTTATCTCCGGCTTTAATTCTCTCGCTGATTTCCCTTCCGTCATTAGTATTCAGATGTGCTACCAGTCCGCCTTTGCCTACAACCTTTTTCTTTATTTCCTCTTGAGTATATAGATTTGAAAAACAAAGCTTAATCAGATTTCCTATTGGTAATGAACCTGCTCTTTCCGGAGACATAGGCCCTTCTCCGTCCAGGGCGTTATTTACTGCAACAACCCTGCCCTTTTTATGCGCACCTACAGATATCCCCCCACCCAAATGGGCAATTATCAAATTAACTTGGTCATATTTTTTACCAAGGTCTTTTGCTGCACGTTTGGCAACAGCTTTTTGATTTAGTGCGTGGAATAAGCTGATTCTATTTATTTCCGGAAGACCTGTTATTCTAGCAACGTCATCAAGTTCGTCTACTACAACAGGATCCACAATAAATGCAGGAATATTTAATTGAGATGCAATTTCATGGGCTATTATACCGCCCAGATTTGAAGCATGTTGCCCCATAACCCCTTCTTTTAAGTCTTTTAACATCTTATCATTTACACTATAAGTTCCGCCTTCTAAGGGATTTAAAAGTCCGCCTCTGCCTATTACTGAATTAAGTTTAGTAATATTTATTCCTTTAGTGTTTAATGTATCGAGTATAACATTTTTTCTAAATTCATATTGATCATATATGGTAGGATAGGGGGATAATTCTTCATTGGAATGTCTAAGAGTTTCTTCAAAAACAGGTTTTTCATTATCATAAATAGCAATTTTCGTTGATGTGGAACCGGGATTTACAATTAGTAGTCTATAAGTCTCAAGCATATATTTCCCTCCTTTTCAATCACAGTCTATTTAAGGCCGGCAATAAGGGCTCCTATGGCAATTGAGTTTAACTTAGCTTCATCACTATCCGCTCTGGATGTTACTACCATAGGTACTTTTGCTCCCACAACTATTCCTGAGCTCTTACCTCCCGCCAAAAAGCTTATTGCTTTATATAGGATATTACCTGCTTCTATTGTAGGAACTACAAGTATATCAGCATTACCTGCCACCGGATGGTCAATACCTTTATGCTTAGCCGCCTCTAGTGATATTGCATTATCCAAGGCAAAAGGCCCTCCTATAATGCAACCCGAAATCTCTCCTTTTATATTCATATCAACCAAAGCTTCAGCATCCAAAGTTGCCGGCATTTTTGGGTTAACCTTTTCTACTGCAGCCAATATAGCTACTTTTGGCACGTGATTACCCAACGCATGGGCTACCTTTACAACATTTTCTGTAATCTGTTTTTTCTGTTTTAGATCCGGTGCAATATTCATACCTGCATCGGTAATATAAAATAGCTTATCATATGCATCCACTTCAAAAACTGCAACATGAGATAATACATTACCCGTTCTAAGACCAGCCTTTTCTTCCAAAGCAGCTTTTAATATAATAGCTGTATCTACTATACCTTTCATAAGAATCTGCGCTCTGCCTTCAGTAACAAGAGCTACTGCCTTTTTACAAGCTTCTGTTTTATCTTTTTCTTCAATTATTTCATAACCTGATAAATCCATATCAATCTGAGAAGCCGCTTCTAATATCCCTTCTCTATCTCCTACAAGTATAGCATTTGCAATACCTAAATCATTAGCAGATTTGATAGCCAGTAATACTTCTCGATCCTGCGCCACAGCTACAGCTATGGTTTTTCCACCGTTTCCTTTTGCAGCATCAATAATCCCATCAAAACTTTTTATCAATTTAATCATCACTCCATTTAATAATTATTTTAAATTATAAATGTCAAATATTATCTTATTATAATATGTTGCAAATTTTATGCCATCTTCATCAAACCTACTATTATCAATGGATTAAATAAAAAAGGTGAATTTTTTCAAACAGAAAAAACCACCTTTTGCAATATCTTGCGTGCAACACTTTGCAAAAATTTCATGATGAAGTATATTGCACACTATTTTATACCATATTTCTCTATTTTGTAGTATAGGTTTCTTAATGAAATACCTAAGACCTTTGCTGCTTTTGTCTTATTATTATTATATTCTTTCAAAACATGATGTATAAACTTTTTTTCTATCCTTTGTGTTAATTCTTCCAATGTCATATCTTCCTCAACCTGATACTCATTGTTTAATGGAATATCATCGTCTTGTATATATGAATTAAATTTAGGCATATGTTTTGTTTGAATTATTTTTTCATTTATTCTCATATTTATTATCGCTCTGCCAATAATATTCTCTAACTCCCGAACATTACCCGGCCAACTGTATTCAGTTAAAGCTTTTATTGCATCTTCTTTTATACCTTCAATATTTCTGCCATATTCCTGGTTAAACTTCTTTATAAATAGTCTAGCCAATAATAATATGTCTCCTTTTCTTTCCCTAAGGGGAGGTATCTTAATTGGAAACATATTTATCCGGTAATATAAATCCTTCCTAAATTTACCGTGTTTAACCGATTCTTCAATATTTGCATTAGTTGCTGCTATTATTCGTACGTCTATATTAATAGGTTTTGTACCGCCTACTCGAACGATTTCTCTTTCCTGCAATACTCTCAAAAGTTTTGCTTGGGTTTCTACACTTATTTCAGATATTTCGTCTAAAAATACCGTTCCTCTATCAGCTTCTTCAAACAATCCTTTTTTACCACCCTTTTTAGCTCCGGTGAAGGCTCCTTCTTCATAACCAAATAATTCCGATTCTAAAATTGATTGAGCGATAGCGGCACAATTCACTCTAACAAATTGATTATATTTGCGATCACTGGCATTATGGATGGCATGGGCAAACATTTCCTTGCCTGTCCCGCTTTCCCCTACTAAAAACACTGATGCCGGTGTAAAGGCGGCTTTTTTTGCTTTCTCTATAGAATCTACAATACTTGCTTCATCACCTGCTATATCATCAAAGGTGTATTTAGCTTCCAGTTTTCTAATTATTTGTTTAGCTTGTTTTAGTTCTTCAGAAAGCCGATTCATTTCCGTAATATCATGTAGTACCCCGACACTACCTTTTAATTCCCCATCAACTATAATAGGGGCGGCATTTACCAATACTTCTTTTTTACTTGGCCCCACCTTTAGCAAGCTTCCCTTTACCGGTTTCTTTGTTGCTAAAACTTGCATATGCACTGATTCGCCCTCTGCAATATCAACGGTAGCTGGTTTACCTAAAATATCCTTTTCCGATAAACCCGTAATTTTAGTATAAGCAGGGTTTATCATTATACCCAAACCCTCTTTATTAACAACGGAAATTGCATCTTGTGTAGCATAAAAAACAGCACCAAGCATACTTTTTACTTCTTTTAAATTTGTAAGTTCTTTGCTTATCTTCAAGGTGTTATCCTTTTCATCACTCATATTATCAATCACCTTTTTAGAATTATTCTGGCTTTTTCAAAGTAATTCTTATCTCGCTTGGATTAAGTTCGTGTACTTCTAAATGCTCCGGTTTTGTAAACAAAATTGGCATATTATATGTTCCTTCTTCTAAGTCAAGTAAATCAATATAAAATGCATTATCTATATCCCATGAATTAACAATGCTTTCGGTACCTTTTATAATTGCTTTTAAGTATATAGGAATCATCTCTAGTTCAAAATTTTCCGATAGATTCTTTACACCAACTCTATTTGTTTCTATTTCTTTTTCAATTAACTTTTCTACACTGGCACTAAAAGCGATACCACCGTTTTTATTAACAATTTCAACTCCTTCGGGAAGTATTAAAAATGTTTTCTGTTCAACAGAATTCTTAACATCCAAAAATTCAATTCTTTGTGTGGTTATTTTAGTTATACTATCTAATACCTCTTTTTTCCCTACTATATTTACTGTTTTAGGGTTTATTTCCACGCCGGTTAAAACATATCCATCCGCCGGTACTACTCTATAATCTGCTTCAACAGCTACGGATTTTGTATTCTCGATTGGAACCACTACATCCACTTGTTTTGGATTTATATCTAAACCTTCAATAGTATTATTTTGTTCATCACTAAGAACGACTTCAGCCTTTTGACTTACCGTTTTATCCAAATTAGTTATATCGATTGAAACCTCCGCTTTATTTATTGTTTCTATTATTGATTCTGCCCCTTTTACCATAATTTCTGAAGGGTTAGTAAAAGGTGTCATTGCTGCTGTACCATTTAATGTACTTCCGGTAATTTTTAGTGTCACAAGTAACATTTCTGAAATAATATTATCAATATTTAAGGATAATCTATTGGAAGAAACCCAAAATATATCTACTCCCAACGGAATACCGGTAATATCTATGGGCAATTCCACTAACCCCTTAGAGCGTATCTCTTTTAAATCCACAAATGCTGATACAGTTGTCCTGTTCATACTATCAAGGTAATTTTTATTACCTCTCAATCTTATTGATACATTAAAAGGCTCATCATCCAACAAAACCAGGTCATTCACTAATAGTGTATCAGTATTTATCAATCTTATGGGTAAACTTAAATCCTTATTTATCACCGGGTTTTGTTCTGTGATAACATAAAGCCAAAGCATAATTGCCAAAACCGCTGAAAGAATTATTACTGTAATCTTTTTATCCAGTAAATCATTCATCCTTCACACCCCACTTCCTTAAAACAACCTGCTCCTTGCTGGTATATTCATTATTTAAAATCTCTTTTAAGGATTTAGGATCCAAATATCTAGAAAGTTTACCGTCTTTTGCAAAAGAAATCACGCCGGTTTCCTCCGATACTATTATAACTAAACTATCAGATATCTCTGTAATCCCCAACGCGGCTCTGTGTCTTGTTCCTAATTGTTTACTTAAATTTTGATTGTCTGTCAATGGAAGGAAACAGCCTGCAGCTGCAATCCTGTTTTTTCTAATAATTATCGCTCCATCGTGCAAAGGAGTATTAGGCGTAAAAATATTTATAAATAAACCGGCTGATATTTCAGAATCCATCAAAACCCCGGTTCCAATATATTCATTTAATCCTGTATCCTGTTCCAATACTATTATGGCACCGATTTTATTTTTTGAAAGTTCGGAAACAGCAGTGCTGATTTCTTTTAGCATATTTTCGATTTCTTGCTTCTGAAGTTCGCTTTTTACGAAAAGCTTACCTCTGCCAATATGCTCCAAAGCCCTTCTCAGCTCCGGTTGAAATATGATGAGTATAGCAATGACACCAACTGTCATCGCATTTTTAAGCAACCAATACATAGTGTGAAGTTGCATGATATCACTTAGTTTTGTAATAATAATTAAAACAATAATACCTTTAATTAGCTGTTCAGCCCTTGTCTCTTTTATAAGCATCATAAGTTTGTAAATAATAAATGCAATAATACCGATATCCAAATACGTACTCCATTGCTTCAAAAACGGCAATAATTCTCTAAATTCATTCATAGCCTCACCCCAATCATTATGCAATTTCTTTCATATCTAATTATACACCAAAAACCAAGTAAAGTTACAGTCAATATGCAAATTATTTTTTAATAGAAAAAATAAGACAATATAATGTAAGAGAAAGGTGATAAAAGGCAGGAAAGGGGGCAGGGGCGGTCTGTGACCGCCTACTATAAATGTCCCTTGTATTTTATTCCAATGTTGCTTGCAACAATAAGGGTTCATTAGCCCTATAAATTTTGGGAAATTGAGATATAGGCAATGGGTTAATGCCTAAACCGACTTCTACTGTATATCCGGGACGACCAAAGTCCTGTATAAACCAATCCTTATAACCCGCATAGGAAGCAATACCGAACAGCTCCTCCAGTGTATATCCGCTGACTTTAGCCAATACTTCTCCAATAGGTCTTGATTCCGGCGGTGCCAAGTCCATGAAGTCCCAATATATAACTTCACCTTGACTATGGTATGCCAATACTAATCGGGGGGCTATATTTATTGTTAAGTCCCTGACAGCCCTCGTTTCAGGTTCCGAAAAAGGCTCCGGGCCGGAGTATCTGGTTGGGCCGGGTCCTACAATTCCCAGCTCCAGTTCTGCTTGTTTTGATAAATCCCACGCTGCATCATAATTATGATTCAAATCCACACCGCGGATATTCGCCTGCCACACCTCTGAAAAAGGCCTACCTGTATCATTCCATTTAAGTAAATCATCATAATAGGGATTGTCTGTACTTAAACCGTTTAACACCAAATCAACACCGTCAGGGTTCACCATTGGCATTATATAAATGGTACTTCCTTGCAAAATCTCTCTAACATTATAACCGCTTAACAGACGACCTTCGGAATATGCCGCCGCTATATTTTCCGTGAATTTCATTAAAAGCGGTGATGTTATCCATTCTAAGGAATGATGTGCCGCATTATAAAAAACCTTATTTCCGCCGGTGCCTATTTTTATATAATATAGTTCTTTTCCTAAAACGCTTTTACCGGCTGATTCAATTTTCAGATAGGGAAACACTGCCTCTAATCCTGCTAAATCCCTTTCCATAATTTCATAGGTATAATCAATTCGTGTGTCTACTATACCTATGCCAAAGGGAACAATTATTTCTTCTCCTATTTGTAAATTATATGGGTCTAACCCGGGATTTGCTGTCAATATACGATTAACATTTGTACCAAAATTATCTGATATATAATATAATGTGTCACCGGGTCTAATAGTATAATTCGTATAGCCTTTTAAAAAAGGCTCCAAAGCCCTAAATGTTTCCGGACCTACTATTCCATCAACTGTAAGCCCAAAGCCCCTTTGAAAGTTCCTTACAGCATTTGCTGTTGCGTTTCCGTATATTCCATCAATTTCTCCAAAGTAAAAGCCAAGACTCCTCAGCATTGATTGTATTTCCATAACATCCGTACCTACTGAACCTATCTTTAAAACCCTCAACTAAACACCTCCTATAGAAAATGTAGCATAAGTGCTACGACAGTGTAATTCCGTAAATATAGCAAAAAATAATATTGCATAAAAAGCTATTAACATCTTATGCAATATTATTTATTTTGTGAGGTACACTAGAAAATAATACCTGATTATTCAATATCAATTTTTGTTTTTTAACTTGGAATATCTCTCAATGTAGTTGTTTCTCATTAAAAGGCTATCATCTAAATCAATAGGCTTTGTCTTTTCAAATAAAGATGCACTAATATATGCCATGCAATTCTTTTCCACTATCATGCTTACTGCAATAGCATCTTCTTTGGTTCTACCGCAGCATACAACACCTCTGTTTCTTATAAAGACTGCAGAAGCATCTTCTAAAGCTTTTGAAACTTCTATAGCATCATTTTCTATATTTTTTATTATAACACCTACTATTTGTGCAAAATCATCAAGATATGGTTCCAACTCGATTTCGTAGTCACATATAGCTTTTACTGCAGGGCTGTTATTAAATACTATATGGTTTATTTCATTATGATTGTTGTAAATCGCATAATTTAGTATAGTTTCCTCCATTAGAATGTGGTCTGTGCTTCTAATTTCAATTCCTTCATCCTCATTATCATAATATAAAAGGAAGCCTTTTTTAACTCTTTTACTGTTTGGATATTTACGCCAACAAGAAGTTTTAAATTTCCTCTTTTCATGGTGAAGCGAAAGAGCAAAGTCATTCATCTCCTCTGTATTAAAACAATTTTTCCCGCTTATTTTATAATATCGTTTCAATATATACTCATGACATGCTTTTTCCAAATCAAAAGCTATAGAAAATGCTTCATTATAATCTCTACCCAAACAAATGGCACCATGATTTTTCATTATTACCGCCTTGCTGTTTAAACGATTTAAAGCTTCAATAATATTCTTTTTTAACATATTTGAGCCGGGCAAAGCATAGGCAGCACAAACTATTTTTTCCCCTATATGAGGATATCCTTCATCTATCTCAATTGAATCCAAATCTGTTGTACTTATTATTGAAGCATTTTCCTGATGTGTATGAATTATAAAATTTATATCCGGATAATGTTTGTAGATTTCAGCATGAATACCTTTTTCAGAAGAGGGTACAACAACGCCGGCATAGCTGCAATCATCAATTTTTACCTCAACAATTTCATTAGGAGTCAATGTTAGGTAATCTCTTCCGCTTGGAGTTATGACAAAACTATCATTATCCATTCGACAGCTCACATTTCCCCAAGTCCTGACTATTAATCCGGACTCAACAAGTTTTAATCCTGCCTTTATAACCATCTTCTTTGCTTCATTTATATCCATGATTCACATCCCGCATCTCACTTCTTACTTCCCAAATCTCACATCCCATTGGTCATAACTTTGATTATAGCTTCGTTAGTTTCCAGCATCCCGGGATTACAAACATATCCTAGATTTTTTATAACTTTTTTAAAATCTGATGCTACAATACCATCTGTAATGTTAATTACACCTCCGGCCATAGATAATAAAGCGGATTGTACCGCCCAACCGGCTGATAAAGCTAATTTATATGAACACCCTTCTTTACCGCCATCACATACTATACCTGCGATACTTCCTACCATATTAATTATTGTTCCAAGCATTTCTTCGAGACTGCCGTCCATTAAGTAGGTTACTCCTACACTGGAACCTATACCTGCCGCTACACCGCAGCCACACATCGCAGACAAAGTTCCGGTATATGATTTTATATAAAAAGTTATTAGATTACTTAATGCCAAAGCCCTTAAAAGTTTTTCTTTGGAAGCGCCGATTTTTTGTGCCACAGCATAGTTTGTAAGAAAAACAGTAATTCCATGATTACCACTACCGGCACTGCTCATTGCAGGCAGCCTGCTACCGGCCATTCTAGCTTCTGCTGCAGCCGCACATAAAACTTGTGCTTTATACATCACTCCGTCATTCATAAACCCGTCCTTTACCAGTTTTTCAAATTTCTTTGCCACACCATCTTCCATAGCCATACCTTCATCAGCCAATGCAAGATTCATTTTAATGCCTTCATCAAGCAGATCCAGTTCTTCCAATTGTATACCCTCGGAAAATTCTAGGAAATCTTCTAAATCATAGTTTTGTATCTCTTCAGATTCTTTCTGTATGCCTGCACCTATGGTTTCACATTTTATGCTTTCACTGCCAAGCTCCGGTATGGATGCGTTTAAGTGCTTGTCCTTGGTAACTACACAAATAGAACCTTCTGTGGTATAAAGTACAGTTTTAATATATAGCTTTGCACATCCTTCCTCAACTGTCACTTGGACTTTACCTTGCTCCACAAGTCCTTTCGCTTTCGCCAAACCTTCTTCATCGATGGCGTCAATAACTTGTAAACCTTTTTCCGATTTTCCTGAAAATAAGCCTAAGGCTCCTGCTATGTCCAACCCTCTTTCCTTGATACCGGGGATACCTACCTTCATCCCATTTTTATAAAGACCCCCGTCAACTGAAACCTCCAGTTTTTTTATTTCACCTTTAAGATTTTTTCTAGCCAGGGCAGTGGAATAAGCAACAGCCACAGGCTCGGTACACCCCGTTGCAGGCACTACTTCTCTTTTAAGTATGCTTAGCAATACTTTCTCTTTGTTACCCACAAAAACAACCCCTTCCTTTTTTATTTTTATTTGTTTTTTATCGGGCTGACAGAGTTGTCAGCCCCTACACTTCACCATCTCATTCCGCCCTGCTAAAAAAACATATGAATAACAAATTGGTCTAAAAACACTAACGCGCCTAAGCCAAAAACATAATAGGAAAAATATCTTAACTTGCCTTTTTTCAAAATCCTTATCAAATATTTAATTGATATATAACCAAATATAGCCGAAAATATAAAACCGATTCCCAAATTTAAAGCATCTATATTATCTATTCCGACTACTAATATATCTTTCATATCAAATACGGCAGCTCCCAAAATTGCGGGTATGGATAGTAGAAAGGAAAACTTTGCTGCAAAGTCCCTATCCATATTGCGAAATAACGCACCTGAAATTGTTAAGCCCGATCTTGAAACAGCAGGTAAGATGGCAACACCCTGTAAAATACCAACAAAAATTGCATCAGAGTATTTTGTCTCTTCCAAATCCTTAAACCCGTATACTATATTATCTGCAAAAATCAAAACCAAACCCGTTATAAAAAAGCCAAAACCCAGCGTGCTACCGCTGGCAAATATTTTTTTAAAAAAATCATTACCGGCAACCCCTATGATGCCTATAGGTATAGTACCCACTATTAATAAGTATGTAAGCTTCTGAAAGGGTCTTCTTAGCAGCATTACAATATCTTTCCAAAATACTGCAAACACTGCAACTAAAGTGCCTAAATGCACAACAATTTCAAATGTAAGTCCCGGCTCTGTAATCCCAAATATTTTTTGCAAAAGAACAAGATGCCCCGAGCTGCTAATAGGTAAAAATTCTGTAATACCTTGTATGATTCCTAAAACTATTGCCTGTATTGTTGTCATTTTCTTTCTCCTTTTCTCTCTTGCTAATAAACAAGATATACTACTAATAAGTCTATTATAACTGATTTTAATATCAATTAATTTTTAAAATTCTTTTTAGCGGACTAATGGAAAACTGAACTGTAAATCCTATAATAACACCGGTTATGACGCCGGATATTAACAATATGGGCAAATAGTAAAACAAGTATATATTTGAAAGTACAATACTTGCTACTATTATTTGACCGATATTATGAAATATTGCTCCGGCTACACTTATGGTGGGAATGCTGAAAAGACTCTTCCAATTTATATACAGATAAGACATGATTATTGCGCTTAAGAGCCCGCCTGCCAGACTATAAAAAAAGCTTGATATACCGCCGGCAAAAAAAGAACCTAAAAGCGTCCTTAAAATAACCACTAAAATAGTCTCTTTAAGACCAAAAACTATTATAGTGAAAAGGCTGATAACATTTGCTAAGCCCAGCTTGACACCCGGTACCGGAATAGGCACCGGTATAGCCCTTTCAATAAGATTCAAAACCAAGGCTTGTGATATCAATATGCTGAGCAGTATCAATTTTTTCGTTTTTAACATAGCCACACTTCCTAGTAAGAAACGCCATCCACGTCTGCTCTCATGCCGCCTTCTATATAAATTTGCACTTTATTGGGAAGACATACTATACTTTGTCCCACTTTATTTATAAAACCCGTTTTTACACATATTCTATCAGGACATATTACATCACTAACATATACTCCATCATTACTTACGTTTATATCAATAAACTTTTCATTTTTCAAATCTATATGAATGAGCTGTTCTTCTTTTATGCTATTAAGGTAAATCCGATCATATTCGATGCCATCTACGTATATTACCACTGCTTTGTTTTCTATATCTTTATAAATTGTTTTAATACCAAAATAAGATATCAAAGCCAAAACAATAACAATTAGAATAAATAAATCCCCTTTTTTTAACCTCATAAAATCACCATTTAGTTTCTTTAATAATCGCTATATATTTGTATTCTCATCTTATAGTTTACATTTTTATATCATTTATTTCTATAGGTATTTTTGGCTTCTGTTATTTTGTTTGTATATTAAAAAAATATATGCTAAAATTTTATCGCAGACTAAAGACTTATAAAGCCAATTTGGAGGCTATCAGGAGGCCGATATGAAAAGAAAAATTTATTGCCATTTTACTATAATAATATTAGTTTTAGTTTTGTTTTCTACAATATTTTCGGGTTGTGAGATAAAGAATAAAAAACCTATTGTCAAAAGTAACTTTATATTAGGTACAACAGTAGACATTATTTTATATGATAGTAAAGATGACAAGGTAATAGATGATGTATTTGATAGGTTAAGAGAGATAGAAGAAAAAATGACCATTAACACGGAAGGCCCAAGTGAAATCATCAAATTAAACGAAGCCTCCGGTTTACATGATGTAAAATTAAGTCCTGATACCTTTTTTGTATTGGAAAAAGGACTATATTATTCGAAATTATCTGAAGGTAGATTTGATATAACTATAGGACCTTTGGTAAAACTATGGAATATCGGAACCGAGTATGCCGCCGTACCTGAACCATCGGAATTAGTCAATACTATGCAATTAATAGATTATAAAAAACTACATTTAAATAAAAAGGAATATAGTGCAAGACTTGATGTTAAAGGCATGAAGGTTGATTTAGGTGCTATTGCAAAAGGGTATGCTGCCGATGAAGCTGCAAATGTTTTAAAAGAAAAGGGCATAGAGAGTGCAATCATAAACCTCGGCGGAAATATATTGACAATTGGCAAAAATCCAAACGGTGAACCCTTTAAAATTGGAGTACAAGATCCCTTTGATCACAGAGGCGACTACTTAGGCATACTAAGTATCGAGGACAAAACTGTGGTTACATCCGGTATTTATGAAAAATTTTTTGAAAACAATGGAAAACAATATCACCATATACTTGATCTTGAAACGGGATTTCCTGCAGAAAACGAATTGGCAGGGGTTTCTATTATAACTGATATATCAATTGACGGAGATGGACTATCAACTATGGTATTTTTGTTTGGTTTGGAAAAAGGCCTGGAATTCGTAAACGATGAACCTGATGTAGAAGCAGTGTTTATAACAAAAAGCAAAAAAATCTATCTTTCAAAGGGGATAAAAGACAATTTCATACTAACAAATAAAGGATACCATGTAGTAAACTGAATTCAATCTAGTTTGATTTCAGATTATCTCTTAAAAACTCAATCAATTGTATTTCATCCTTACTTAAAAATTTTAAACTTCTTTCTTTATCAATTACAAAATTTTTAATCATTATTGCTATTTGACTTTGCAATTCCGGGATTAATTCCTTCATCAAAATGATGCAATTCGCTACTCGATATTCATCCATGGTTTCCATACATTCCATTATTTTTGAATATTTATTTTTAGCTTCTATATCTCCTTCTTCTGCTTTTTTGATTAAACTTTTTATGGGCATTGAGTAAACACGTTGCCTTTCTTTAATGTTTTATTGTAATTATACATTTCTTTTATAAATAGCACAACTCGTTTACTTACCCTTTTGGTTTGAATATCAAAGAAGCCATAAATCCGAAAATTATGGCAGATGATACACCTGAGCTGGTCAATTCAAAAATACCTGTAAATATTCCTATGGGCCCATCCTTTTCCAACTCTGTAAATGCACCTTTTAACAAAGAATTACCAAAACTACTGATAGGTACAGAAGCACCCGCCCCCGCAAATTTTATTAAGGGCTCATATAAGCCTAAACCACCTAGTATAGCTCCTGCTACAACTAAAGTACTCATAGTGTGGGCAGGAGTTAATGCAAACACATCCATCATAATTTGACCGATAACACATATTAACCCACCTATTACAAAAGCCCAAAAGATTTTATCCAACTATTTCACTCCTTACATTTCTATTGCTACTCCATGAGCTATACCCGGTATAGACTCTTTCTGCTGATAAGAAAGAGGGGAATGTAGAGCTCCTGTTGCGACAACAAGGATTCTTTTTATTTCTTTTCTATTCATTCTGTTTAGAAAATGTCCGAAGGTAACTACTGCAGAACAGGCACAACCGCTTCCCCCGGCTTGAACATTTTGATTATCTCCATATATAAGCATTCCGCAATCAGTAAAAATATTGTCAGGCATTTCCAATCCTTTGTCTTTTAATAGGTCCTTACATATTTTATGTCCAACATTACCTAAATCTCCTGTTGCGATAATATCATAGTAATCCGGAGTTATGCCCAAGTCTTGAAAATGTGTATATAATGTATCTGCTGCTGCCGGCGCCATAGCCGAGCCCATGTTAAACGGATCACATACGCCCATGTCAACTATTTTACCTATGGTGGCAGAAGTGATTTTTGGTCCTTGAAACATTTTTGTCAAGAGACAGGTACCGGCACCGGTGACAGTCCATTGGGCTGTAGGGGGTTTTTGTGAACCATATTCAGTAGGGTATCGGAATTGTTTTTCCGCAGAAGCGTTATGACTGGATGTCCCTGTTAAAATATAAGGGATATCATTTCCTTCCATTATCAATGCAGCCAACAACAAACTCTCCATAGACCCGGAGCAAGCACTGTATATTCCTATATACGGTGATCCGATTGTTCTTGCAGCAAAGTTACTAGATATTATCTGGCTCAATAAGTCTCCTGATATAAAAAGATTAATTTCTTCTTTTTTAATACCGGCCTTTTCTATTGTTCTTAGTGCTGCTTCTTCCAACATTATTTTTTCAGCTTTCTCAAAGCTGTCCTGATTCATCCAAATATCATCATGTATTATGTCAAAATCACCTGATAGCGGTCCCTTCCCCTCAAAAGGTCCCACTACCGTAGATGTAGATAAAATAAAAATTCCCGCATTAAATATAAAGCTTTGATTCCCTTTAACCATTTACTAACCTCCAAAAAAATTAAATATTACTTTTATAATAGAAATGACGAATGCGGAAAAAACACCGAAAACTATAACGGGACCGCTAATTTTAAACATATTACCGCCAACTCCCAAAACATAACCTTCACTCCTATGCTCTATTGCAGCAGATGCCATGGTATTGGCAAATCCTGTTATCGGTACAGCTGTACCGGCACCCGCCCATTGTGCTATTTTATCATATACCCCTAATCCCGTAAGCAGCACTGATATAATTATTAAAGTTGCTGATGTAGGACTTGCCGCGGTTTTTTCCGTGAAACCAAAATGTTTTATATATATTGCTTGGAATATTTGACCTAATACACAGATAAGACCGCCTACGACAAATGCTTTTATACAGTTTTTGAAAACCGGTCTTTTAGGTTCTCTTTTTTTAGAAAAATCTTTATAATTCTGCTGCTCCGGAGTTAACTTTTTCCCCACTAATTCACTTCCCTTCAATTTTACTTAATATATTATTTGCAACATTTCTAAAAATATTATGGCTGTATTACCATTCTCAAAACACTATCTTAATAAGATGAAATTTTATATTCTTTCCTCCCCAACCGAGATCAAAAGGTACATGATAGCGCTCAACAGTGTGAGAATTAATCATAGGATATCCTTTTGAATCCTTAGCCGTAATAATGGAAAAATGGTCAATCTGACCTTTCACTTCATAGCAAATCAAGTCGCCTATTTGCAATAGCCCTGCAGCCCCTATAGGGTAATCGTCTGATTTTTTAGTGACCTCTTCAAAATCACCACGTCTTAAAACCCTGCCTCTTCCGCTATATACTAGATACCCTTTAAAAGCATCAGTATTTACGAAAGCTTTACTGCCTTCAGCCCTGCCGCCATGCTTGGGATAAACGCAAAACCATATCCTATCAAAGGCTATACCTCCGCCTTCTTCTTTATCGCTGATACACTGAGATACATAATTTGTACAATCTCCACCTATACCGTTGCAGTCTTTATATTTTGAATTATATTTGGAATAGTATTTATCAGCATATTGAACAGCTTTTTGCCTATCATATTTTACCCCGCCCAGATTAACCGCTTTCACAACTTTTAATTTTTCCAAAAATTCATCATCATTTTTACCGATATAAATTCCGCTATAAGGCCCTAAAGCGTTTAAAAAGCAATCCGTATACCAATCCCTGCTTATAAACCATCTCTTATCCTTATTTATCAACCCTATGCTATGTTGTAAAGTAACTTCAAAACTGTTTTTCTGTTCATCTATATCATCGTTATATGCATAATCAAATTGCAAAACTTCAGTAACTGATAATAGATATATACCATCTCTTTTTTTAACTCTTTTCAAATCTATTATCGATCTTATATCAGTAAATCCTGCATCTCTCTTACTTGACCAGTCCGCTAAATACTTTATACGTTTTGCTTCATGTTCATAAGACCATTGCGCATATTTTTTGGTAGTATCATAATACTGTTTTAATTCTTTCCAATCACCTTCAATCATACATTTGCATTTAGTATCATATGCTTTTTGTATAAAATCCTTAAGCATAGCTTCATCAATAGGTTCTTCATCATCCATTCCATAAACAAACCCGATAGAAAAGCAGTGTATAAAAAAAACTATAATAAATCCTGTAAGAAAAATATTATTTTTTCTCATTAATACTTATCTCCTTTTTAAAAAAATGAAATATTAACAATTATAGTTTTGCACAAATCAAACTATGTATTGCAGGAAATTTGATACAAGAAATTGTTTTAAGGTGTAAATTTTAAAGATGTGTTGGAAAACATGGTTATATTAAAAAAAATAGGTTCGTAAACCTATTTTTTAGTGATGTATATATACTTTTCTTGCTAACAAGTCAAAGGCTCTATCATATGCCATTTTATCATTTAAATACAATTTAAATTTACCCGATAGTTTTTTATTATATACAAGCTTTCTGCAATTGATTTTTTTATTTTCAATATATTTTTCATTATCAGAATTTAGCTCACATCTCATATTCTCTGTCATAAAAACACCCCTTACCATACTTATTAAATCAAATAAGATTGTCTTATATAATCTATCATAATAAAACCGAAAATGTCAAATACGAAAAACTGGTCTTATATTTATCATAATAAAAACCCCCACTATAAATTATATTTTCTTACTATAATCTATTAATGAGGGTTAATATCTGCTACTTTGTAATTATATTATTTCATCAATTTTCCCATAGTTTTCAACAATTCGTCTATGATTTCCGTTTCACCGTGTTCTATGCTATTTACAAGGCAGCTTTTCATATGACTTTCTAACAGTACTTTGCTAAAGGATCGCAAAGCTGCCTGTGCCGAAGCTACTTGATTTAAAATATCATCACAATATATATCATTCTCTACCATACCCTTGATGCCTCTCATCTGGCCTTCTATTCGATTAAGGCGATTTATCAAATCCTTCTTTAGTTTTTCCTTGCGCTCAACATGTTTCTCACATTTCATTGCTATCACCTAAATATCTTTAATATCAACTACATCATATCCTGCTTCTTCAACTGTCTCTTTTAGTTTAGCATCATCTGTTTCGTATTTTAATGTCACTATAGCATTTTTTTCTTCCAGGCTTACCTCTACATTTTCCACTTCTTTCAGTTCTTTCAATGCTTTTTCTACATGCATTACACAATGCCCGCAGCTCATACCTTCAATTTTTAATTCTTTTTTCATTTTCCCGCCTCCTCTAAATTTAGTTATATGTCATGATTTTCCCTTTAGCTATAATTCATAATTATGGTTTAAAGTTTTTCAATCTCAATGCATTACTTACTACAGATACTGAACTAAAAGACATAGCTGCCGCAGCTATCATAGGATTTAGTTTAGGACCGCCAAAAGCATATAGTAAACCTGCCGCAATGGGTATGCCAATAGTATTGTAAAAGAAAGCCCAGAACAAGTTTTGTTTAATATTTCTAATAGTACTCTTGCTAAGCTTTATGGCCGTTGCTACATCCAATAAGTCACTTCTCATAAGAACGATATCCGCCGACTCCATTGCAACATCCGTACCGGAACCTATTGCTATTCCTATATCAGCTTGTGCCAATGCAGGGGCATCATTTATGCCATCACCCACCATGGCAACATTTTTTCCTTCCTTTTGCAATCTATTGATTTGCTCTGCTTTATCTTGAGGAAGGACTTCCGCTAATGCTCTGTCTATACCTACTTGCTTTGCTATGGCTTCCGCAGTATTTTTGTTGTCTCCTGTAATCATTACTACTTCGATTCCCATAGAATGCAAATTACTAATGGCCCTTTCGCTGCTTTCTTTTACAATATCAGCGACTGCAATGATGCCTGCAATTTTCCCTTCAATACCTATATACATAGGTGTTTTTCCTTCCATTGCGAGTCTCTCCGCATCAATACTGAATCTTTCAATGTCTAGTCCTCTGTCCTTCATTAACTTTAGATTTCCCATAAGAATTTTTTTATTATCAATAACTGCCTCTATCCCATGTCCAGGAATAGCATTAAAACTATTAACTTCAAAAGGTTCAATATTTCGGTTTTCAGCTTCTTTTACAATAGCCTCGCCTAAAGGATGTTCGGAACCTTTTTCCGCTGATGCAGCCAGTGCCAATAGCTGCTCTTTATCAAAATCCTCATAGGTTATAATATCTGTAACTTGCGGTTTACCTTCCGTTATGGTTCCGGTTTTATCTAAAACCACTGTATTGATTTTATGTGCTGTTTCCAAAGCCTCCCCACTTTTAATCAACACCCCGTAATCTGCTCCTTTACCTGTACCCACCATTATAGCTGTAGGTGTTGCAAGGCCGAGGGCACAAGGACATGCAATTACCAATACGGATATAAATATTGACATAGCAAAGACTAGGCTCTCCCCGCTTATATACCATACAATTCCGGCAATTAAGGCAATTGTCATTACAATAGGAACAAAATACCCGGATACTATATCAGCCATCTTTGCAATGGGAGCTTTAGAGCCTTGAGCATCTTCCATAAGCTTAATAATTTGTGCTAAAGCTGTATCTTTACCCACTTTCTCCGCCTTAAATTTAATACTACCGTTTTTATTGATGCTTCCACCTGTAACTCTATCACCAATTGTTTTCTCTACCGGAATACTCTCTCCTGTAAGCATTGATTCATCAATAGATGTGTAGCCGTCAACAACTATACCATCTACAGGTATTTTTTCTCCCGGTTTCACAACTATAATGTCATGAACTTCAACTTCTTCTATAGGAATTTCTATCTCTGCTCCGTCTTGTATCACTATGGCAGTCTTAGGAGCCAAGCCCATAAGCTTCTTTATCGCTTCAGAAGTTTTACCTTTTGAAACGGTTTCTAAGGTTTTACCTAAGGAAATCAAAGTAATTATTATAGCAGCGGATTCGAAGTAAAGATCGTGAGCATAATGAACCTCTCCTTGGCTTATTTTATAAACAGCAAAAAGCCCATATAAAATAGCCGCCGACGTTCCTAAAGCCACAAGAGAATCCATATTCGGACTTCCTCTGAAAAGTGAAGAAAAACCTACTGTATAAAATTTATATCCTGCAATAACAACGGGTATTGCTAAAAAAAGCTGCGTTAATGCAAAAGCTAAGGGATTAATGTCCGGGTTTAATGCGCTTGGTACCGGCAAACCTACCATTGGCCCCATAGCCAAATACAATAATGGTATGCCAAATGCCGCTGAGAAAATAAATTTCGTCCACATTGTCTTGATTTCTTTTTCTTTACGCGCCTTATCTTCGTCCACATCAGCTTCTCTTTCCACATCCAAAGCTTTATATCCCGCATTATTAATGGTTTGCTTTATTTCCGAAAGTCTTATCAAACTGCCATCATATTCTATTGCCGCTTTTTCTGTCGCCAAATTCACTTGGGCTTCTACTATCCCGGGAAGCTTTTTTAATGCCCTTTCTACCGCTCTTACACATGCAGCACAGGTCATTCCCTCAATAGGTATTGTAACTTTCCTGGTTTCTTTTATTTCAACTGCTTTATATCCTGCTTTGGATATTGCATCTTCTATATCTTTTGGTGAAATAAATTTTTCATCTAATTTGACACTTAATTGCTCTACAGCTAGATTTACATTAGCTTCTTTCACACCGTCCAGCCTACTTACGGTTTTCTCAACCGTTCTAACACAAGCCGCTCATGTCATACCGGTAACTTTAAAATCAACACTTCTCATAAAAAGACTCCTTTCGTATATAGGATATCCAATTAATATATTCCTATATTATCTTACACCTCACTTCCCATACGGTAGGGGGGTATCCTATATTTTGATTATATAACTATATCTTATTGCTGTCAATAAAAACCTTAATAAAATAACAGATGGTTTTGTAGTAGTTAACCACAAATACCATCTGTTAAATGTTTTATTCTATTGTTTTCAAATTCAGTCGTTATCTACACAACCAACGCACGTTTATCAGAAAATTTTTCGTAAGATTTTCTCTCTCCTATTTCTTCTAGAATATCCACAAGTCTGTATACATCTTCAAATGATACATAAAGAGCTACAGGAGCAATCCTTATTACATTTGGTTCTCTGAAATCCGGTATTACGTTCTTCTCTTTAAGTGCCAGGCAGATTCTATAAGCCTCCTCGTGCTCCAAAGCCACATGTCCGCCACGTCTGTTATGATCCAATGGTGTTCCGTTAGAAAATCCATACTTTGCAAGCCTTTTTTCTATAAGATATATAAAGTAATCTGTCAACAGCAGTGATTTCTTTCTGATGTTCTCTATTCCGGCATCGTTATAAACTTTAACTATTCCCTCCATAGGAGCCATAGAAAGCATATTCGGAGTACCTGTAAGCCATGCGTCAGCATCAATTTCAGGATCGTGTTTATGAAGCAGTTGAAATTGGGTTTCTTTCTTATTTCCATGCCATCCGGCAAAACCCGGTTCTGTACCAAAATGCTTTTTATTAATATAAAGGATTGCATTCGATCCGGGACCTGCTGAAATATGCTTATACGTGCAAAAAACTGCAAAATCCGGATCGATTTTTTTGAAATCATGAGGAACAGAGCCAATGGAATGACTTAGGTCCCACCCTATGATTATTCCTTTTTTATGAGCTGCCTTTGTCACTTTTTCCATGTCTACAAGTTGTGCCGATCTGTATAGCAAACTGGGCAACAAAGCTACTGCAACGTCTTCGGTAAATCCGTCGATAATATCGTCCTCTTCAATTATCCTTCCGTCCCTGCTCTTAACAACCTTTATTGCATCATCCGGATCTAGTCCTTTTAGCTTAACCTGGCTGACTGCAGCGTGAATGTCTGTCGGAAAATTTAAGTCATCAACCAGAATCTTATATCTTTCTTTTGTAGGTTTATAAAAAGTTGCTAATGCCTGATGAATGTTTATTGTAACACTATTTGTGCATGTAAGTTCGTTTTTATCTGCATTCAACAACTCGGAAAAAAGTCCTCCGATAAACTGAGGATATTTGAAATATTTACCGTCTTCCATATTCCACATGAGAATTTTGTTGTTCTTCCACACTTCCAGCATATTTAAAAGAGCCTCCTCTGCATCTTTTGAACACGCTCCAAGTGAGTTGCCGTCCATGTAGAGTTCCCCTTCTTTTAAATAGAATCTTTCTTTATAACTCTTGAGCTCGTCTTTAGCATCCATTTCTATTGCAAAATCAACGCCTAACTTAAACTTCTCTTGCATGAAAATGCCCCTTTCATCTATATATTACATTAATTATATCTTACAATATCTTGATTTCAAGCTATTTTACAAATGCTTCATTTCATTTTTACCTTCTCCGATATTCCCATTAAGTCATAGTTTTAATCCTATCACAGATATAAGTAAATGGGTAGATTTCCGGTCTTTTCTACATTACATGACTGCATGACTGTAGATATTCTTATTTAATAAGCCTTATATACTTACCGTAACCTTCCCCTTCCATATCTTCTAACTGTATAAATTTCAATGCGGCACTATTTATGCAATAGCGCAATCCGCCTTTATCTTTTGGTCCGTCATTAAATACATGCCCCAAGTGAGAATCCCCGGTTCGGCTTCTTACTTCCGTGCGTATCATGCCATATGTTTTGTCCTCTTTTTCTATAATTACACCCTCATCAATAGGCTTAGTAAAGCTGGGCCATCCGCATCCGGAATCAAATTTATCATTTGATATAAATAGCGGTTCTCCCGTAACAATATCCACATATATACCTTTTCTGTCGTTGTCCCAATATTCATTTCGAAAGGGTCTCTCCGTAGCATTATTTTGTGTAACCTCATATTGAAGTTTATTTAATCTGGACTTTACTTCTTTTAAATCCTTTTTCACGTAATGAGACATATTCTACCTCCAAGATTTAATTTTATCGTATATAATAGTGTCCTTTACACTAAAAAATATGCTTTTAGAAAACATTTGGAAATTAAGTCTTAGTATTTAAATATTGTTAATTAAAGGTACTAAGTCCGCAAGCTTATTGATTTCGTAATCCGGCAAAATGTCGATAGTATTTTCTACGCCTCTTGGATTAAACCATACTGATCTTATACGAGCATTAATGCCTCCTTTTATATCTGATGTGAGACTATCACCGACAATTATTGTTTCATCTTCCCTAAACTTTGGAATCTTAGAAAAACAATAATTAAAAAACTCAATACTGGGCTTATCAAACCCAATTAATTGGGATATAAAAATACCTTTGAAGTATCTGCCGATTTTTGCACTTTCTATCCTCGACTTTTGTACGGGAGCTGTTCCGTTCGAAACTATATACAAAGCATAATCTTTGCAGAGCAGTTTTAATAGCTCCTCCGCACCATCTATAAAATAATGCCCGACACCAAGTAAATTTTCGTAGTATGCTGTAGCAGCAACAGGGTCACTGTTAACACCTATTTCATCAAAAAGCAACTCATAACGGCGGATTTTAACTTCGCTACGTGTAAGCAACCCCTGTTCCAACAGCTTCCATTGGGAACTATTGAGTTCACTATATCTTGCTAAAATTTCGTCCCTTGGCTCTATACCCATATGCTTCAAGGTTTTAGTTAATGCAATCCTTTCCGCCAAACGAAAATCAAGGAGTGTATCATCTAAATCAAATAAAATATTCTTTATCAAAATGTCCCTCCTAATGCTACATTATTAAGCACATTTGTTTCATTATAAAAAATTTAATTGTCCCATCATTCCATAACAATCTTTTATCCTAGTTTCACCATTATATCATAAAGCCCATATAACCGGATAGACATACCATGTAGCTTTCTATCCCGGTATTTAGCGTCTGCCGAGCCCTATTCATTGCCCCTTTCTTATAAAAGCTACGTTTATCTTTGTCTGAAATGCTTAATAACTCACAATAATGTGTCCAGCTCAATTTGCCAATCAGTGATCGGCGAATGTCATAGTTTATGTAAAATACCCGGTTGAGAATCCGGTCGAGTATAATTCAAATTAATAATTTTTATTAAATAATGTATATGCAAAAATAGAGCCACCATATCTGTGACTTTTCAAAAAAGCGCTTATTCAGTTTTTATGCATAATGTTTTGATTTGTAAATCCCGTTTATGACTTTCCCTATAATCATTGTGAGAACAGGTAGT